>Ga0302324_100017509_pt1 | contig 14198 bp, 13 predicted proteins | sample Palsa_T0_1_FD_201949 | JGI IMG/M metagenome (GOLD analysis project Ga0302324, IMG submission 201949) | Peat permafrost microbial communities from Stordalen Mire near Abisko, Sweden - Palsa_T0_1 | ecosystem: Environmental > Terrestrial > Soil > Palsa > Peat permafrost | place: Sweden: Abisko... | reverse complement strand
CGTCCCCGCCAGCACCGCTCCCGGTGCAGCGGGAATGCTCACATCCTCCGCCGAACGATTCGTAAAGAGAGAGACATCGCGGCAACGTTCGAAGCGGGAGATTATAAGGCAGGATTTAGCCCGAACCGGAGAACCGTTGTAGGCCAGGAGATAAGTCCTGGGTCAGGTTGGAATGATTGAGGGTCCCGCAGGAGCGGCACGTGCCTACGCGGGTTGCTGCCCCGCTCCTGCCGACGCCACATCCTTCTTGCCGGCCTGCGGATAAGCCACAATCGCGGGTCGTGAGTTCCCCAGCGATTGCCGAAAGAACATGGCCACTGCGTTCGCCACCACTTCGTCCTCCAGATCGGCTTGCCAATACGAATCGATTCCCGGCTGCCGTTCCTGGGTTTCCTCGCCGCGCAACAGGATTGGCGTGCCCGGCGCCATTCGTTTAAGGTCTCTGCCAATCGCGTCAACGTCGCAGCAGTCGCCATCAAGTATCAGGATGGCGCCCACGGTCGTGTCCAGGAGAAACCGCTTGGCGCGCACCGCAGTGCGTGCAATCAGGACTTGAAACCCCGCTGACCTCAGAGCGGAAATAAGTAGAAAATACGGTTCACGCTGATCGCAAAGAAGAAGAAGGGTAAACTGGGCGCTCATGAAGTTGACCTTTCCAGATCAGATCGGCTTGTCACTCGAACATCGCCTGCGTCTACTTCTCATACCTCCGGAGAATCTGGACGACTGCGAAATGAGAACTCCCGCACGGGATGTTCTTAGATTTTCTGCATCGCGTCAAGCGTTTTTGGCGGGAAACAGTTATTAAAGTGGTGGCTCCATCTAGCGCTATAGAGGTGCGCGGCCCGCTCCAGTCGATCGGGAAAGTCACCTTTCGCTCCCTCTACAAATTCCCACAAGCTGCGCAGCGCAGAATCTTAGTCAGCCCCGCTCAACTTTGCTAGGCCTCCGCTTTCCGGCTGTTATAATCAATCTAATTCATGACACGAAAGCGTTTGATCCGCTCTACTACAGTTCTTTGCATTCGCCGGGATGGAAAGGTGGTTATGGCCGGGGACGGCCAGGTCACCCTCGGGGAAGGCGTCATCAAGCACACGGCGCGCAAGATTCGCCGCCTGTATCAGGACAAGATCCTCGCTGGCTTTGCCGGTTCCACCGCCGACGCGTTCTCGCTCTTCGCCCGTTTCGAGTCGAAGCTGGAGCAGTACCACGGCAACTTGGGCCGCGCCGCCGTCGAGCTCGCCAAAGACTGGCGCACCGACAAGATGTTGCGCTCGCTGGAAGCCCTGCTCCTGGTCGCCGACCAGGGCCAGACCTTCCTCATTAGCGGCCAGGGCGACGTGATCGAGCCGGACTCGGGTATTGCAGCTATCGGCAGCGGAGGTCCATATGCCATCGCCGCTGCAACTGCCCTTTTCGAGCATACTGCCCTGCCGCCGCGCGCCATCGCCGAAGAGGCCATGAAGATCGCAGGCAAGATTTGCATCTATACGAACGACAAGATCACGATTGAGGAGTTGTAAAAGCAGTTGTCAGTTGCCGGTTGTCAGTTGTCATTTACTGCAACGGACCAACTGGGAATCGACAACGGATTGGAAGCGCGCCGGGCGGAAGTAATTGGCCGATTGAAGCCCATAGGGCGAAACTAATTAGCCCAGCGCGGAAGCGCTGGGTTCAGGCAAGAGAAAAGAGTCCGAGTCCCTTCAGGGACGGCAGAACCGCCGCTTCGCTCCGCTCGGGATGACAATCATGGGACGCGGACGTCCGAACTGACAACTGAGAACTGACAACTACTTATGGCACTCTATCTTCCCGCAACCACAGATGACGAACACATCGCACTCGACGAACTTACCCCGCGCGAAATCGTCCGCGAGCTCGACAAATATGTTGTAGGCCAGAACCAGGCGAAGCGCGCCGTCGCCATCGCCCTGCGCAATCGCATGCGCCGCCAGAAACTTCCCACCGAGCTGGCCGAAGAGGTCATTCCCAAGAACATCATCATGATGGGTCCCACGGGTGTGGGCAAGACAGAGATCGCGCGCCGCCTGGCCAAGCTCGCCAACTCGCCCTTCATGAAGGTCGAGGCCTCGAAGTTCACCGAAGTCGGCTACGTTGGCCGCGATGTCGAATCGATGATTCGCGACCTGGTCGAGATCGCCATCGACATGGTGCGCGAGGAGAAGCTGGAAGACGTCGCCGACAAGGCCGAGATGAACGCCGAAGAGCGTCTGCTCGACCTGCTATTGCCGTCGATGCCGGCACAAGTGCCGCCAAAGCCCAATCCCGACCAGCAGCAGATCGGCTTCAACATCAACAACGAACCGCTCCTGGCCGGCGAACCGGGCTCGCGCACGCGCGAGAAACTTCGCCAGCAGTTGCGCGAGGGCAAGCTCGACGAGCGCATCGTCGAACTCGATGTCCGCGAAAAGTCGATGCCTGCCTTCGAGATCATCTCCAACCAGGGCGTCGAGGAGATGGACGTCAACATCAAGGACATGCTGCCCAACATCTTCGGCTCGCGCACCAAGAAGCGGAAGATGAATGTCGCCGAGGCTTTCGAATATCTGATCCAGGAGGAAGAGCAGCGCCTGGTCGATATGGACCAGGTCACGCGCATCGCGGTCGAGCGCGTGGAGAACTCCGGCATCATCTTCCTCGACGAGATCGACAAGATTGCCGGCCGCGAAGGTGGTCACGGTCCCGATATCTCACGCGAAGGCGTGCAGCGCGACATCCTGCCCATCGTCGAAGGCACCACCGTGAACACGCGCTACGGCATGGTGCGCACCGATCACATTCTCTTCATCGCCGCCGGCGCATTCCACGTCTCCAAACCCAGCGACTTGATCCCCGAGCTGCAAGGCCGCTTCCCCATTCGCGTAGAGCTGCAATCGCTCACCGTCGAGGACTTCATCAAGATCCTCACCGAACCGAAGTCGTCGCTCACCAAGCAGTACATCGCCTTGCTCGACACCGAAGGCCTGCGCCTGGAGTTCACTCCGGAAGCGCTGGCCGAGGTTGCCAACTTCGCTTTTCGCGTGAACGAGGGCACGGAGAACATCGGTGCGCGCCGCCTGCACACCATCATGGAGAAGGTGCTCGACGTAATCAGCTTCGAGGCCCCCGACATGAAGGAAAAGCAGGTGACCATCGATGCCGATTACGTGCGCGACAAGCTCACCGACATCGTGAAAGACCAGGACCTGTCGCGCTACATTTTGTGACGATTGTTTCCGCGGTGCTTCGACGGGGCGTGGCTTCAGCCGCGCCGTAGCGGCATTCCCATAAGGATTGTCATCACGAGGAGGCCTTCAGAGTCTGCGTGAGAACGAAGTTTGATCTCCGCCGGTGGAGTACTACACACCTGGAAATGCAATGAGCCCAGGACGGAGCGAAGCGGAGTCCTGGGTAGGTGGGGAAAAAGTAACCGAGTCCCGTAGGTGTCTGTGTCGTAGCTGCAATTCGATCTAAGCGGTGGAATAAACTATCGTATTTGCGATCAAACTAGCCGCGCAGCGGCGGCTATGAAGTTAGCCCGGGGCGTAAGCCCCGGGTCTAGTGGGAGATTGACCCGAGCCGCGGAGCGGCGACACAGCTACGACACAGACACCGTAGGGGCGGCACGGTTATCACGCACTCACTTTAGTCCGAGCGGAGGGGCCTGCTTTTGCATCGGACGCGAATCCCCAATTCCACAGTAGCGCATAGTACAATCCTCTCCCAGCAAACCTCTGCAGGATGACGCTACGTTTCTGGCCGCCCGCGTGTGGCTCGCCCATCCTCCTCGATAAGGTAGGCTACGACAGCGAACTCGTGACTTACTTTGCTGACGATCAAGGAGCCGAGTCTGTGAGTTTCACCTTGTTACTACGGATAACCTTACGCGGGATGACACTGGCGGTCACGATTCTCCTCAGTCTTTCGCTTTACGCGCAAGATTCGCAGCAGCCCACTACGCCGAAAGCGACGGCCGCGCAACCGGCTCCCGGCGGAGAAGACGCAGCCGCCGCGGCGGAAGCGAAGCTGGAAAAGGACGTGCAGAATCCGGTCTCGGAGCTCATCACTCTGCCCTTGCAGAACAACACCAGCTTCGAGTACGGGCCCTACGATCGCACCCAGAACGTCCTGGACATTCAGCCCGTCATTCCCATCAACCTCAACGAGCATTGGATGCTCAAGAGCCGCACCATCCTGCCCGTCAGCTGGCAGCCGTACGCGGACCAGAACTCCGGCGGCGAGTTCGGTTTAGGTGACACGACGCAGACTTTCTTCCTCGCACCGCGCGGCGATCGCAAACTGATATGGGGCATCGGCCCTGCGATTGTCATCCCTACCGCAACCAGCACCCTTCTCGGGCAAGGCAAGTTCAGCGTAGGACCATCGGTGCTGGCGCTGTCCCAGCCAGGACACTGGACGATAGGCGCGCTCGTCAACAACGTGTGGTCCGTCGCCGGCTCCGGCAGCCGTCCGCCGGTAAACCTGATGCAGTTGCAGGCATTCGTCACCTATCAAATGAAAAAGGGATGGTACGTCGCAACTTCGCCAATCATCGAAGCAAATTGGAGAGCTTTAAGCGGCAACGTTTGGCTCGTGCCGGTGGGCGGCGGCGTAGGCAGGATCACCAAGATGGGCTCGCAGCCGATCAACGTTACCGCACAGATCTACGGCAATGCAGCTCATCCCGCGGGAAGTTCGCCATGGAGTATGCGATTGCAGTTTGATCTGCTCTTCCCGGAAGGGCCAAAAAAGTAGGCGGGCGACTTCGGTCTTGGTCCTCGCCCGCCCTCAGCACCGCCTTTACGGTCATGCACGCGAGCGTTTCGAAATACGACTGGCACGTTGCAGAGTGCGATCAGAGAGGCCGCCAGTCTGGCGTACCGCGCGCGTTGTTTTGAGAACACCGCGCAACGCTTCGTTGACGGCTTCTTCGCTGGGAAACGCTTCAGCAACGTCCGGCTGGAGCAGGACAACGTTCGATCCCTTTCGGTATTCCTTGTGGTGTTTCCCTTGGATTCCACCGCTCATCGATGCGAAATCATATTCCGGTCGCATGTCCTCGCGGATTCGGCGCTCATTTGGCTTCTTCACAAATTTTCTCTCTACCCTCGCGACCGGACGTGCGCTGATGATACGAACTGATTCCTCGTGAACCCTAGTCTTCCCCGACCCTCAGCACCGCCAGAAACGCCTCCTGCGGAATGTCCACGCGCCCGATGCGTTTCATGCGCTTCTTGCCTTCCTTCTGCTTCTCCAGCAGCTTGCGCTTGCGGCTGATGTCGCCGCCATAGCACTTGGCGATGACGTTCTTGCGCATCGCGGCCACAGTTTCGCGCGCGATGACCTTCGCACCGATCGCCGCCTGGATGGCCACTTCAAACATCTGCCGCGGAATCAGCTCGCGCATCTTCGACACCAGCGCCCGTCCTCGATCGTACGCAAATTCCTTATGCACGATGATCGACAACGCATCCACCGGATCGCCCGAAACCAGTATGTCCAGCTTCACCATCGGCGACTCCCACGCTCCGGCCAAGTGATAATCCAGCGATGCGTAGCCGCGTGAAACGGTCTTCAGCTTGTCGTAGAAGTCCAGTACGATCTCATTCAGCGGCAACTCGTACGTCAGCATCACGCGCGTGGAGCTGACGTACTCGAACGCCTTCTGCTTGCCGCGCTTGTCTTCCACCAGCTTCAGAATGCCGCCGACATACTCTTCGTTAGTGAGGATGGTCGCCAGGATCACCGGCTCCTCGATCTTCATAATCTCGCTGGGATCGGGCCAGCGCGACGGATTGTCCACCTCAGTCACCGTGCCGTCGGTCAGCGTGATCTTGTAGCGCACGCTCGGCGCGGTAGTGATCAGGTCGAGGTTATACTCGCGCTCCAGCCGCTCCTGAATGATCTCCATGTGCAGCAGGCCGAGGAAGCCGCAGCGGAATCCAAAACCCAGCGCCACCGAACTCTCAGGCTCGAAGAAGAACGACGAATCGTTGAGCCGCAGCTTCTCCAGCGCCTCACGCAGCAGCGTGTGCTCGTGCGCATCCACCGTGTAGATCCCGGCGAAGACCATCGGCTTCAACTCCTCGAAGCCGGGCAGCGGCTCGATCGCCGGATGATGGTCGTCGGTAATGGTGTCGCCGATCTTGCAATCGGCAACCGTCTTGATGGTCGCTGTCAGGAAGCCCACTTCGCCGGCGCTTAAGGACTCCACTTCCACCGGCTTCGGTGTGAGCACCCCGAGCGTCTCCACGTCGAAGGTGCGCCCATTCGACATCAGTCGAATGCGCTGCCCTTTGCTGAGTACGCCCTGAATCACGCGCGCCAGCACCACCACGCCGCGATAGGAATCGAACCACGAATCGAAGATCAGCGCCTGAAGCTGGTTCGCCGCACGCCCCTTTGGCGGCGGAATGTGCTTGACGATCGCTTCCAAAACCTCCGGCACGCCCTGCCCAGTCTTGGCACTGATGGCGAGCGCGTTCGACGCGTCCAGTCCCACCGCGCTTTCGATCATTTCTTTTGTTCGCTCGATGTCGGCGCTGGGCAAATCAATTTTGTTGATGACCGGGATGATCTCCAGCCCGTTGTTGATAGCGATGTAGGCGTTGGCCAGTGTTTGCGCCTCCACTCCTTGCGACGCGTCCACCACCAGCAGCGCGCCCTCGCACGAAGCCAGTGAGCGTGAGACTTCATAGCTGAAGTCCACATGTCCGGGCGTGTCGATGAGGTTGAGCTGATACGTCTTGCCATCAGCCGCCGGATACATCATGCGGACCGAATGCGCCTTGATGGTGATGCCGCGCTCGCGCTCCAGGTCCATCGTGTCCAGCACCTGGGCTTCCATCTCGCGCGCCGTCAGCGAGCCCGTCAGCTCCAGCAGACGGTCGGCAAGCGTGCTCTTCCCATGATCGATATGGGCGATGATCGCGAAATTTCTGATGAGTGAGGGATCCATGCAAGCTAGCTGAGACGCTGCTTTGATTCTACAGGCAAGGCGCGTTCTCTGTTGACACCCCGCACTGCAGCTATTAATCCTTAACCATGAGCATGGCTCGACGGAAACAGAGAACGATTGCCGCCCACCCCGGCGAGATTTTGCGCACGGAATTCATGGAGCCGCTGGGAATTACTGCGTATCGCCTTGCCAAGGAATTGCACTGTCCGGGAATCTATGAAGTGGTGCGCGAGGAGCGTGGAATCAGCGCCGGCCTCGCACTGCGCCTCGGCAAGTATTTTGGCATGACACCTCAATTCTGGATGAATCTCCAAGCCGATTATGACCTCCGGGTTGCCACTGCGACTGCGCGGTTGGAAACTATCAAGCCCCGGTTAGCTGCGGCATGCTGATCCTGGCTTCCGCCTCGCCCCGCCGCGCCGAACTCTTGCGCAATGCCGGGATTCCTTTCACTGTCGTGCCGGCTCATGTTCGCGAAGAACCGCTGCCGAATGAGACGCCGCTGGATTATGTGCAGCGGCTGGCCCACGACAAAGCTTCGGCCATTTTCGCGAGCCGTCCTGAAGACGCCGTGCTGGGCGCTGACACCGTGGTCGTGGTCGACGAACACCTGCTGGAGAAGCCAATCGATGCTGATGACGCGGCCCGGATGCTGCGTCTGCTCTCTGGCCGCACCCATCAAGTCATAACCGGCGTTTGCGTGATTGCTCCGGGATTCGCGCGCACCGAGGCCGAGGTAACGCAAGTCACGTTCAGCCAGCTTTCCAACGACGAGATCGCAGCTTATGTCGAAACGGGTGAGCCGATGGACAAGGCCGGCGCCTATGCAATTCAAGGCATCGCCTCGCGCTGGGCGCAGCGCATCGAAGGCTGCTATTTCAATGTTGTGGGATTGCCGCTTCCGCGAGTCTATCGGCTGTTGCGCACGGCCGAAGCGGCCACGGGAAAAAGATTGCTGTAGATCAAGCTGACGGCTGCGCGCGGGTCGCTACTTCTTCTCTTCCGGCGTGGTGGTGGTGGTGGGAGCAGCCGGCGTGGTCGTGGTAGTAGTGGAAGCGGGCTTGCCTTCGTTCAGCGACGACTTGAAATTGCGAATGCCTTCGCCGAGTCCTTTGCCCAAGTCACCCAGCTTCTTCGGCCCAAAAATGAGCAGAAGGATTATCACAATCACCAGCAAGTGCATGGGCTGGAACAGACCTTCCATAAGACCCTCCCTTAACACGGCCCGGTGCCTCGATCAGGCAACGGACAACACGCTTCTAGGCAGATTCTAGGCTTTTCGCAAGCGACGCGTCAAAATACTTTCAGCCATTCCAGCTTATTCAATGGCCTGAATCAGCCCAGCCAATAGCGCCGCCCTACGCGGCAACTCCGCGGCGATCACGTGTTCGTTAGCGGCGTGGGCTCCGTCGCCTACGGCCCCCAATCCGTCCAGCGTTGGAATGCCGATGCCAGCGGTGAAGTTGCCGTCCGAGCCGCCGCCCACCGCGACCTCCCGCAGTGCGAATCCTAGCTCCCGCGCAGTTTTGCGCGCCACTGCAAACAACGTGGCAACCTGCTCTGTCCGCTCCAGCGGCGGTCGGTTGATGCCGCCTTCAATCTTCAGCTTGCAATGCGGATTGACTGGGCGAAGCTCGCGGATACGGCGCTCCATCTCCGCGCCGTGATCTTTGTGCGCGACACGAAGGTCCAGCTCCGCGACGGCTTCGCCGGCGACAACGTTAGTGCGCGTGCCGCCGCGAATGACGCCAACGTTCAGCGTGACTCCCCGCTCCAGATCGGTAAGCCGCGCGATGGCCTGAATCTGATGCGCCAGTTCGACAATGGCGCTCTGGCCCTTCTCGAAATCGAGTCCCGAGTGCGCAGGCTTTCCGGTCACCTTCAGGGTGAACGAACCCACTCCCTTGCGTGCGGTCTTCAACGCGCCGCCCGGTCCGGAGGGCTCACAGACCAACACTGCCGCACACTGCTTCGCCAGCTTCTCCGTGATGGCGCGCGAGCTGACGCTGCCCATTTCTTCGTCGGACACCAGCAACACCTTCACTGGACGCGGCAAGCCGCCCGCAGTTTCGCGCAGCGCCCACAAGGCGAACATTATCTGCACAATGCCGCTCTTCATGTCGAAGACGCCTGGCCCGTAAAGCCGGCCGCGCTCCTGTCGCCAGGGCATTTTCTCCAGCGTTCCCGCGTCGTACACGGTGTCGAAGTGTCCCAGCAGAAGCAATGGCGGGCGCCGGCTCGCCGGGGCGAAATTCACTTGCAGATGATTGCCCGCGGTGGGTTGGCGGTGAATCCTGATCGCACCGCCCAGGCAGGCGAACTCGCTGGCCAGGTGAGCGCAGAGTTCGTCGCAGGCGTGCTTGTCCTGAGTGGGCGACTCGCGCACCACGACCTCGCGCACGCTGGCGATCATCTCGTCCTGGCGCGCCGTAAGCCAGGCCAGAATCTGGTTGAGGGCAGAGCCGGCTGGTTTTGATTTGCGCATATTTGTCCCGCCACACCCGAATTATGAATCTGTTCAATCCGCTAAAATTGGCCCTGCGCCCTCGACCGGCAATCGTCAAATGTATAATCGTGTTTCTTACGATCGTCCATGAGTGATCCATCCCATTCCGCGCCTGACGGCAGCCAGCATCTCCAGCTCAACATCGGCGAGCTGATGAAGCTGCTGCCCCATCGCTATCCCATGCTGCTGCTCGATCGCGTGATCGAGATGGTCCGGGCCAAGCGCATCGTGGCCATCAAGAATGTTACGATCAACGAGCCATTTTTCAGCGGACATTTTCCCGAATATCCTATTATGCCGGGCGTGCTGATTGTGGAAGCCATGGCGCAGGCCGGCGCAGCGCTGCTCTTCACCGAAGTTCCCGACCGCGAGGACAAGCTGCTGGTCTTCACCGGAATCGAGCGGGCGCGCTTCCGCCGCCCGGTCACGCCCGGCGATCAATTGCGCATCGAAGTCGACGTGCTCGCCTTTCGCGGAACCGCCGGCCGCCTGCAAGGCAAGGCTTACGTCGACGGCAAAGTCGCCTGCGAGGCGGTGGTCACCTGCCGCCTGCTCAATCGCAAGTCCGGCCGCAGTGCTGGTAGCGCGGAGCCCGAACCGGCAGAGCCACCATCGCAAGCATGAGTATTCATCCGACGGCGATTGTCGATCCTTCCGCAAAGATTCCCTCGTCCTGCAACATCGGGCCGTACTGCATCGTACACGCCGGAGTTGAGCTGGGCGAGCACTGCGAGCTGGTGGCGAGCGTCGTGCTCGGCGGCCCCAGCCGCTTCGGCAGTCACAATAAGATTTATCCCTTCGCCGCGCTGGGCATGGACCCGCAGGACATCACTTACGCTGGCGAGCCCACGCGCCTGGAGGTTGGCGACCACAATGTCATCCGCGAATATGTCACCATCACTCGCGGGACAGCCAAGGGCGGCGGCGTCACGCGCGTCGGCAGCTATACACTCATCATGGCGTACGCCCACGTAGGCCACGACTGCGTCATCGGCGATCATTCCATGCTGATCAACGCGGCCACGCTTGCTGGGCACGTTACCGTCGAGGAGTGGGCGGTGGTGGGCGCGCTCTGTCCGGTGCATCAGTATGTGCGCATCGGCGCGCACTCCTACATTGGAGGAGGCACGACCATCACGCAGGATGTGCTGCCGTACTCCATGACCAGCGCGGAGCGCGACACCCACGCCTACATGCTGAACAAAGTTGGCCTGCAACGCCGCGGATTTTCGAACGCGCGAATCGCCGCGCTGCATCATGCATTTAAGGTGCTGTTGGCGTCGAAGCTCAACACCTCGCAGGCAGTGGAGAAATTGCGCTCCCAGGGCGCGCAAGGCGAAGACGTGGAACTGTTGCTGAAGTTCATCGAGCGCTCGCAGCGGGGGGTGATTAAATAGGGACTGGGGGATAGGTCTAGGGTCTAGGGAATACAGGCGCTTACGCAGGCGATGAGCGCCGGCGGCGTGTCTACTATGAGATCCAATCCTGGCAAGGCGGTACCAGGTGCCAGCGTGGTGTGGGAATGATAATGCTCCTTCTGGCCAGGCCGGCGGCCTTCACGATCGAAGCGAATGACAGTTTAGTTTCTTCCTTCCTATAATTGTCAGTATTGCCGCGCGGTGGTTTCCGACGATCTCCGGATTCGTTCTCCTCGCATCCGTTGTTGTCGTCCTATCCGGGTTTTACTACGAAGGTGTTTTTATGGACGGGCTTCGCGCACTTTCAAGACCATATTTGTGGTTCCACATTTTATTTGGCATCGCTATTGTGCTCTTAGGCCGACGGAAATCAAGCCCGGAGAGCTCCAGTGGGGGTAGTCAGGTCAACGGGTAAGAGGAGTGGGAAGTCTGTAGGATAGCCCGCAGCCGAAGATATGTTCTGATGAGATTGGAGTAGGTTATGCGACGCACTTCCGGCATGGGACTGAGTTTTCCGCCGTTCACCCGCGCGGTGAAGCAACTGCTTATCGCCAACGGCGTAGTGTTCCTGGGAGTGGCGCTGCTTGAGGTTGTCGTCGCAGGCGGCGAGCGCTGGGTCCAGCTTCACTTCGGGTTAGTGCCGGAGCTGGTGGTCTTTCGCGGCTATATATGGCAGTTGGTGACCTACGCATTTCTTCATGCCGGCCTATGGCACATCCTGTTCAACATGCTGGCTCTCTGGATGTTCGGTGCGCAACTGGAACAGGACTGGGGCTACAACCTTTTCCTGCAATTCTATTTCTTCTGCGCCATTGGCGCCGCGCTAACGACCGTCGTTGTGTCGTTCACCGGACTGTTGGGAAGCAGTCCGTTGATTCCTACGGTAGGCGCTTCCGGCGCCATCTTCGGACTGCTGCTGGCGTTCGGCATCCTGCACGCCGAAGCGGAGATCATGCTGTTTCCCATTCCCTTCATGATCAAGGCCAAATACTTCATCATGGGCCTGATCTTCATCGAGGTGTTCCTCACGCTCTCATCCGCGCGTCAGCCGGGAGAGTCGGTCGCCTACATGGCGCACCTGGGCGGCCTCCTGTTCGGTTACATCTGGCTGAAATTTGTGCCACGGCGGGGCTTCGGTTACGCCGCGTCGGAGCGTGCGTTCGGGCTGCGCAACTCCTATTATCGCTGGAAGCGCAAGCGCGCCGCCCGCAAGTTCGAAGTCTACATGCGGAAGCACGACGACCGTGGCGACTACAAGCACGAAGAATATTTCGACGAGGCCGGCAACTTCCGCGATCCCAGCGAGCGCGAGCCGCGCAAGAAAAACGGAGATTCGCGAGGGCCGTGGGTGAATTGAGTCAGTGGCTAGTGGGCAGTGCTCAGAGGGCGAGTTGCGCTTCTCCGTAAGACTCGCAAGTTCTTCGGCCACGCTGGAAAGCTAACGACTAGCACTAACGCCACTGACCACTGGCTACTAACTTTCAAACACCGTCTCCAGGCTCTCGTAGACGGCGGACATGTGGCACAGCCCAGGAAGCTTAAGCCAGTAACGATGCACTTCGGGATCGGCCTGGGCTTCGGCGCGCATCTCGGGCGAGGTCCAGTAGCGCAGGTGCACCAAACGATCGGGGCGTGAGGTGTCGCGATGAAGGGAATCGCGGCAATATCCCTTGGCGTGCATCATGGTGTAGAGTTCGCGGAGTGTGCGCAGCAGTTCGTCCTCCTTGCCCGGCAGGGCTTCCATGACAGCCAAGGATACGATTTCATCAGCCATGTTTTATTCTCCTCTTGCCGAGACGAGCTCAGGGCATGGCTAAAGCTGCGCCCCTTCATGACGCGTCGCCGGCCGTGATCAGCCGCAGGAAATTGGTTGCGCCGGCGATGTGGGTTGTTCCCGCAATCAGACCGAACACATTGCCCGGCGACAACACTCCCATGCGCATCAGCTCGCGGGCGGCGAACTCGGCCATGAGCTCCACCGACAAGTTCGCAGGGCATGGCACAGGCCTTACTCCCCACAGCAAGTTCATACGGTTGCACACCGCCTGGGACTGCGTAAAGGCATAAATGCCGGCGTCCGGCCTGTACTTGGACAGCATGCGCGCGGTATTGGCCGTCTCAGTGAACACCGCGATGGCGCGTAGATCGAGATGCTCCGCGGCGTGCGCCATCGATTCGCAGATGGTCTCTTCGATCGAAAGATGCTTTCCGCGGCGATGCATGGGCAGCAGCGGTGGCTGCGGATCGCTTTCGGCCTCGGCAACAATGCGGGCCATCATCTCGACTGCTTCGCGAGGATATTTGCCGACCGCAGTCTCGCCCGAAAGCATGACAGCATCGGTGCCGTCGAAGACGGCGTTGGCAACGTCGCTGGCCTCGGCACGCGTGGGGCGAGGGCTTTCCGTCATGGATTCCAGCATCTGGGTCGCGGTGATGACGGGGCGGCGAAAGTCGAGGGCGCGGCGGATGACAAGCTTCTGGATGAGCGGCACCTTCTCGGGCGCGACCTCGACGCCCAGGTCGCCGCGCGCCACCATCACGCCGTTGGCGGCTTCGAGAATGGAATCGAGATTATCGATGGCCTGCGGCTTCTCCAGCTTGGCGACCAGCGGGACATTGAAACCGCGCGAGGTGATGGCTCGCCGGGCACGCAGCACGTCCTCAGCCGTGCGGACAAAGGAGATGGCAACCAGATCGACGGCGTGCTGCAAGCCGAACGCAAGATCGGCCTCGTCCTTCGGCGTCAGCGAAGGAATGCTGACGTTCGTGCCCGGCAGGTTGATTCCCTGATGTTCGCTCAGCATGCCGCCGTTGAGCACTTCGCAAATAACATCGCCAACGCGGACCTGCTGCACCACCAACTCGATGCGTCCGTCGGAGAGCAGAATGTGTTCGCCAGGCTTCACGTCGCTGGCCAGATCCTGATACGTCGTAGCAATGACGTCGGCGGTGCCCATCACGTCGCGCGAGGTGATGGTGAGGGTCTGTCCCTTCTCAAGCGCGATGGGAATGCGGTCCATCAGGCGCCCGGTGCGGATCTTCGGCCCTTGCAGGTCCTGAAGAATGCAAATCGTTCGTTCGAGTTCGAGGGCGACCTGGCGCAGCCGCTGAATCACCACAGCGTGGTCTTCATGGGCGCCGTGCGAAAAGTTCAGCCGTGCAACGTCCATCCCGCTTTGCATTAACTGACGGATCATCTCCTCGGAGCTACAGGCCGGGCCGATGGTGCAGACGATCTTGGCGCGGTGTTGAGCTGGAACGGCGCTGCCGAACGGATTGGCGGAAGGATTGTCGTGCTTGGGGTGGGTCATAGTTT
>Ga0302324_100017508_pt1 | contig 14198 bp, 12 predicted proteins | sample Palsa_T0_1_FD_201949 | JGI IMG/M metagenome (GOLD analysis project Ga0302324, IMG submission 201949) | Peat permafrost microbial communities from Stordalen Mire near Abisko, Sweden - Palsa_T0_1 | ecosystem: Environmental > Terrestrial > Soil > Palsa > Peat permafrost | place: Sweden: Abisko... | reverse complement strand
ATCCAACCGCGAATGTAGTGCAGACTCGGCCATCGCCCGAACCTGTTTTCAATGGCTTAGGTTTGGTTTGGTCGGTTTGGTGACGAACTTGGGCTAGCGCCAGTAACCATTCCGCCGGGAAACAAACTGGTTAAATTTCCGATAAACAACTCAAACTCAATAGCTTGGCCTGTCGTTTGCAGCATATGGTTACTGGAGAGTGTTCGCGCCACATAATCCTGCCGACGCCCGGTGCTTTCGAAATGACTGCAACACACTACTGGCTGGTAACTAGCTAGGGCTGGAAACCCACGTAGCGCAATCGAGCGGACACGGGCCGAGTGTCAGGACTTGGCAGGCTCACCGCTTTGTCAAAGCGAAGTCCAATCCGGCGGCGTCCTTGCCCCCTAACCGAGACGTTGAAGCCCACACCGCTCGAAGCCACCGGCTTTCGATCAACAAGCCGGTCATCGACCAGCAAGGCCACCCAGGAAGCAGCCCTTCGGCCTTGCAACGTGGGAACAAGCACCGACACCACTAAATAAGCGGCGCCCGCGTTTTGTTGCATGACCATGTCGCTGGACTCAGCCACCCAACCATCCTCATAGATTCCGCTGTACTCCAGATTTTTGTTCTTTAAATCGCCGGGAAAAGTCTGGATCGCACGGGGGGCTTGAAGCGCGGAATATTGATCGTCGGAAATCAACGAAATGTCGCGGCAAAATCCGACAATGCGCCGGGGGTCCGTCACGTAGCGGCGGCCCCACAAGCCCGTAATGAAGCTGCGGGCATCGGGAAAGGTATGCCCCCAATCGCCCATGTCTATAGCAACGTAATCGCCGCCTGCAATCTGTTGCGGCCGAACCTCCGGAGAAATCAGACGCGCAGAGCCTCGCCCGACGGCGGTCAACATTGCGCGGGTGTCGCCAATCGCGCTCGCCGCGGGGATTCGATTCTCGTGATCCTGGTTCAAGGATGCGGTGTACTCCAAGACCACGCGCGCGTGCGGCGCTGAATTCAGCACACGGAACAGGGAAATGCGTCCCAGGGCCGCCATCGTGCTGCCCCGAAAGAAAAAGTCATTTTCCAACTGGTACATGGAGATCACGCCCTGAGAACGATCCGCGCCAGGAGTGTAGTAAGGCAGACCCAACTCGGAACTTACGAAGACCAAATGGTTTTGTTCGCTCTGGGTCGATGTCAATCGAATCGCACTGGCGGAGCCAGGGACTCTCTCGCGCCGGTTCAGCATCGACAGTGTGCCTCCCGTGTCAAGCAGCGCAAACTCTTGGTTGCCTGAGATGGGCCGGCTTACTTTGAAATGATTCGCTCGGGGCGGGACAGCATGCATGTCGAAGGTCTCCGCAAGCAATCGCCGGTTCCTCGCTTCGGTTACCTTCAGCGCATCGGCGTGGTGGAGGGCGTCTATCGGATTCCAGCGCTGTCCGGGAATATCTATCACGCTGGCGACGCGTGCAAAAAAGTCTGTACAAAGGAAGTCCAGCCGCTCTCGATACGCAGATTCGAACTTGGCGAGGACCTGGTTGGAGGTGTCGGAAATAGTGATGTCATGGTATGGCGGCAAAGCCTTGAGTTGCGAGATCAGCCCATCCCTGGATGCGAAAGGTATTTCGACTAACCCGCCTCCACCCAACCCCATGCTTCGAACCGTGTAGAACCACTGCCCTCTGGCTCCAAACCCGATCACCAATGCCAGCCCTGCAAACAGAAGCGCGCGCGCGTAAGACCCTCGATCGGTCCGGGTTCGCAGGTCATCCCATGTAAGAACCACCACGCCTGCCAAAAATGGCTGCAGGTACATCGCAATCTTGTACATTCCGAATTCCGAGCGCGTTCGCAAGAGCACCAGACTCAGGACCATCATGATGAGGCAAACGATAGCCACGGGCCTGCGCCGCCATGTCTGCCACACCGCTCCGAATATGGCCACGCTGAAAACCAGCGCTCCCGCGACAACGCCAATGTCCAAAAGAATTCCTCGGGAACCCTCGCTGATGGCGCGAAAGCCCCATAAATACGCAAACGCCGCAGGGGTCATATAGTACGGAAATAGGCCTTTTACAAAGTTGGAGGGTTGAACCGCACGACTCTGATTAATAAGAGTAATGATCGGTACCGGCAGCGAAACATTTACGAAAAGAAGCCACGATGCCACGATCGGCCAAATGGTTCCGAGGGCGTCACGTACGCGCTCGTATCCTTGCAGTATGGCGATGGCGTGATAGGGCAAATAGCCGAGAACGAGAAACGGCAGAACCTCAGGGTAGAACGTAGCCAGGGACGCCAGTAACAAACCGCCCAGCACAGGTTGTGATTTTTGTCTCGCGCCAGGCCGCCGAAGAAGGACGGTGACAGCCCCGGCTAATGCGCCAAGGCCACTGACCTGTCCAAGAAGTTGATAAACGGTTCCGAGAGTTATCAATGCGGAGAGGGCCATCCAAAAGCAAACCAGCAATGCGGCACGCCGGTACTGCTTGCTTTGTAACATCAGAGCCCCGGTTGCGGCAATCAGGACCAATTGAAACGCGAGAATCATGGGCATGAAAGCCTGCAGGGAGGAGAGGCCAGTTAGGCTGGAGGTCCACGCCAGTACTTCGTCGGCGCCGTGCCGCAGGGCCGGTAACACGTCGAAGTACCAATAAAACAGGCTGGCGTCGCGACCGGCGAGGATGTCCTTGATGGGAGGCGGAGTGAATTGGTTGTGGTTCAGAAGAAGTTTCGCCGAAAGGCAGTAATTCGCCATGTCGTCATTGCCGTAACTGATCCAATTGAAGCCAAACCGGAACATCGGATAGCCGGTGGCCAGCGCGGCCAGTAACAGCACGGCTGCAAACGGCGCCAGCCGGCGAAACGGCACTGGAGTCCGGCGGAGGCGCAGAAGCCAGGCCGAAAGCGCCAGCAACAGCACGGTCACAATTGGGCCGACAACGCGAACGGGTGCTACCCAATTCAGCGTGGTCACCAGCAGCACGGTCGCGCCCATGCCGGTGACTGGCGCTAACAAAGCGCTCTGCAGCAGGTTCCGGCGCGTGAACAGCGCCGACACAATGGGGAATCCTACGAAAGACCAAAAGCCAAAAACAGCGATTACAAGACCGAATGCCAGCAATCCGATGAGCCTCTCTTCTCGCGCCTTCCCGAATCCATGGAAAACTACGTAGGAAAGGCGAAAGTTAACTATATTAGTGTAGCGAGTGTTCAACCGGAGGACACGGCCAGATTCAGGCAACACATTTCCTTAAACCGTCCGTAGGATCGAGTGGTTCGGCTGCGTCATATACTTGTCCGCGCCGCGTCGAAACTCGTTTTCGATACTAATTGGCATGGTGAAAGAGCGTTCACACGATTATGAACGCGGCACACAAAGTACGTGTGCCACAATGTGCTTGCAGTTATGGACGAATTAGGCGCAAGAATTCTTTGCGTTATACTGGCCAGGACAGGTTGCGGATGTCTGGACCGACGGATCTTACATTTATACTGCCCGCATATAACGAGCGGGCGACCATTGGCGCGACGATTGATGGCGCGGCGGCCTATTTCAATAACCGTGGAATCCGGGCCGAGATCATCGTGGCGGCGGATGGCGACGATGGAACGCGTGAATTAGTCGCTCAAAAGGCGCTTGGAAACGCTGATTTGAAGGTGATCGGTCACCAGACCCGCGGCGGGAAGGGCCGTGGGATTCGAGAGGCGGTGGCTCTTGCCCGCGGGCAGATCATCGGATACGCGGATGCCGATGGCAAGGTGCCCATCGAGGAATATGAGCAGATCGAGCCGGCGCTTCGGGAGGGCTTTCGCGTGGTTATGGGATCGCGCGCGTTGGAGGAGTCGAAAGTCTTGCGCCGCCAGCCATGGTATCGCCGGTTTGGGGCCACGGGTTTCTACTATTACATGCAGACCGTGATCGGCCTGCCGGGAATTCGCGATACACAGTGCGGGTTCAAGTTTTTTGACCGAAACGCGGCTCGTGCGTTGTTTCATTTTCAAAAGGTCGACGGTTACATGTTTGACGTTGAGATCCTCTCTCTGGCCCGCCGGTTCGGATTCTCCGTCAAGGAGGTCCCGATCCGGTGGCGCGACGATGGAGACAGCCGGCTGCGCTTGCTGAGCGGCAACCTGCGCAATGGGATCGACATTTTCAAAATCCGGCATGCTCTGTCCCGATTGGACAATGGAACAGTGGCTTCCCAAATGGCTATGCTGGAGACTCAGGATTCTTTCAGGTCGGATGGAACATCTTGCATACATTTGTCACTGGCGCGGCCGGGTTCGTCGGCAGCAGCCTCGTAGATCGGCTTTTGCAAGCGGGCCACTCGGTGGTTGGCTTTGACGATTTTTCGACCGGCCGGCCGGAATTCCTGGCTGCCGCTTATCGTGACACGAATTTTCGCCTAGAGCGCGGGAGCGTATTGGATGGGAGCCATATGCAACGCGCGATGCAAGGATGCGATTTCGTTTTTCATCTCGCTGCCAACGCGGACGTGCGGTTCGGTCTGGATCATCCACGTCGGGACTTAGATCAGAACGTGATCGCCACCTGGAACGTGCTCGAGGCCATGCGCGCCAGCCACGTCGGGCGGCTGGCCTTCACCTCCACGGGCTCCATTTACGGCGAGTCTCGGGTTATACCAACACCGGAAGACGCTCCGTTTCCAATCCAGAACTCTCTCTATGGCGCCTCGAAGTTAGCGGCGGAAGGGCTTATTTCAGCCTATTGCGAAGGCTTCGGAATGCGGGCTCATATTTTCCGTTTAGTGTCGATCATGGGGGAGCGTTACACGCACGGCCATGTCCTGGACTTCTATCGCCAACTGCTGCAGCACCCCGGGCATTTGTATGTCCTGGGCGATGGTAAACAAAAGAAGTCGTACCTGTACGTACAGGATTGCATCGAGGCGATCCTACTCAGCTTGGAAGCTGCGCCGGAACGTGTGAACATCTTCAATCTCGGTCTGGACGAATACAGCGAGGTGAACCACTCGATCCGATGGATTTGCGAGCACCTGGGTCTGCATCCTGAAATTCGTTACGGCGGAGGCGACCGGGGTTGGGTGGGCGACAGTCCCTTTATCTACCTGAACTGCGCCCGTATGCGAAATTTGGGGTGGACGCCGCGCTTGGGAATTCGCGAAAGCGTGATTCGTACCGTTCAGTTCCTTCAGCAGAATCATTGGGTATTGAACGCGCGGGAAGCCACGCCGGTAAGCGCGGGATCTGCTTAGGGGCATTGGCTTGGGGCGTCCAGTTCAAGAATGAGAATCTGCGTTTTCGGTCTCTGGCATCTGGGGTGTGTCACCGCGGCCTGCGTGGCGGAGCATTTTCCCACCATCGGATTGGACCCCGATAATGCCACCATCGCCGGCTTACGGGCAGCCCAGCCTCCGATACTGGAGCCCGGACTCGCCGACCTCATTCGGACTGGCATTTCCCGCGATATGCTCCGATTTACCACCGATTCTGACGAGGCCGTCAGTGAAGCCGATATTGTCTGGGTTACTTTCGATACGCCGGTGGACGACGAAGACCGGGCTGACACCGGCTATGTCCAGGAGCGGATTGCGAGCTTATTCCCTCACTTGCGCGACGGCGCGATGGTCTTGATTTCATCGCAACTGCCGGTTGGCTCGACGCGCCGCATGGCAGCCTTGTATTGCGAGCGACACCCGGGTCGCGAAATTCACTTCGCCTATTCGCCGGAGAATTTGCGATTGGGCAAAGCCCTGGATGCGTTTCACAGTTCCGAACGCATTATTGTGGGGACACAGGAAGCGGGGGATCGCGAAAGACTGCGCCAATTGCTCGAACCTTTTTGTCACAATCTGGTTTGGATGTCGATCGAGTCGGCTGAGATGACCAAGCACGCGCTGAACTCGTTTCTCGCGAATTCCATCGTCTTCGCCAACGAAATCGGCATGCTTTGTGAGGAAACGGGAGCCGATGCCAAGGAGGTGGAGCGAGGCTTGAAAACCGACGAACGCATTGGTCCCCGCGCATATCTTGGAGCAGGTGGTCCTTTCGCGGGAGGCACCTTGGCACGTGATTTGTCATTTCTGATCGCGAGAGCCAGGCAAGCTGGCGTACCGGTACCGTTGCTGGAATCTGTCCGGCACAGCAACGACCTCCACAAGCAATGGCCCAGGCGCAAGCTGCAATCCGTTCTGGGCGAGCTCTCCGGCAGAACCATCGCGGTTCTGGGATTGACATACAAGCCAGGTACCGATACGTTGCGCCGCTCGGCAGCCGTTGAGCTCTGCCACTGGCTATTGGAACAAGGAGTGAACGTGCGCGCATTCGACCCCGCGGTGCAACAACTGCCGGACGACCTGAAGGCGCGGATCACCCTTTGCAAGTGCGCGATGGAGGCTTTACTGGGTTGCGACGCGGCGGTGTTCGCCACCGATTGGCCCCAGTTCGGGGAACTCGCCGCAGAGGACCTGATCAGCCGAATGAAGACTGCCGTAGTCGTGGATGCAAACCGCTTTCTCGAGAGAACTCTGGCCGGCAATCCCGCTCTGGTCTATGTTGCGGTCGGTGTGCCCAAGGAGACTGGATGAAGTTGCGCGGACGCGGGATTGTTATCACGGGCGCCAGTCAGGGTCTGGGCAGAGCGATTGCCGAAGCCTGCATTCGGGAGGGCGCTCATGTCATGCTCTGCGCCCGCGATGCAAAGTTGCTGGAGCAGACACGCGTGGAGCTCGCTTCACAAGCTTCCGACGAGCAACAGGTGATCGCCCAGTCCGCGGATGTCCGAGATTGCGAGGCGGTTCATCGCCTCTTTGAAACGGCAGCCATCAAGCTGCCGCAACTGAATGGCCTGGTGAACAACGCGGGCGTGTACGGTCCAATGGGATTGCTCGAAGAAGTCCCCGTGGAAGAGTGGTGGCGCGCGGTGGAGACCAATCTGTTGGGCGTGATGCTTGGCTGCCGCGAGATCCTTCCGATTTTTCGAAGTCAGGGGTACGGGAAAATCGTAATTCTGTCTGGAGGCGGAGCAACCTCGCCTTTGCCCCGAATCAGCGCCTACGCGGCAAGCAAAGCGGCCGTCGTCCGGCTGGCCGAGACGCTGGCGGAAGAGACCACAGGAACGGGAATCGATGTGAACGCAATCGCACCTGGCGCCCTGAACACCCGTCTTCTCGACGAGGTTCTGGCGGGAGGTCCCGAGAAAGTGGGCGCGGATTTTTTCGAGCGGGCGCTGCAACAGAAGCAGCACGGTGGCGCCCCGCTTCAGTGCGGCGCCGATCTGTGCGTGTTCCTGCTCTCATCGGCTAGCGATGGCATCAGCGGCAAACTGATCAGTGCGGTGTGGGATCCGTGGACGGAGCTGCATAAGCATGTTGGCCAGTTAAGCCAGACCGATGTTTACACGCTGCGCCGTATTGTCCCGGCAGATCGGGGATTGAAGTGGGAGTAGCGCGATGCGGTTAGCCATTGTTGGCTGCGGCTTGGTTGGCCGGAAACGGGCGCGCACGCTAGGGCACGAACATCAGCTGATTGCCGCCGTGGACACTGATTTGGAGCGGGCGCAGTCGCTGGCAGCGTCATTTTCAGGCGCCGTTGTCACAACCGACTGGCGGGAAGTAGTGTTCCGCTCAGACGTCGATGCCGTGATCGTAGCGACCACGAACCAGTGCCTGGCCCCCGTATCGCTGGCCGCCATAGAAGCTGGAAAGCATGTTTTAGTAGAGAAGCCCGCGGCCCGTAACCCCGCGGAACTGCGACCGCTCATCGCAGCGTCGAAGGCGGGCGGGGTCTGTGTACAAGTGGGCTTCAACCATCGTTATCACCCCGGATTTCAAAAAGCCCGGGAGATAGTGGACTCGGGTGCGCTGGGTCCGTTGATGTTTGTCCGGGGGCGATACGGCCACGGCGGCCGATTGGGGTACGAACGCGAGTGGCGGGCAATTCCAGTGGTCTCCGGGGGCGGTTCGTTGCTGGATCAGGGAGTTCATTTGATTGACCTGGCAGGCTGGTTTCTCGGCCCCTTCGTACACGTCAACGGTTTCGCCCACACTTATTTCTGGAACATGGCGGTTGAGGATAACGGGTTTCTGCTGCTTCGCACCAATCAGAATCAGATCGCACAATTGCACGCCAGCTGCACCGAATGGAAAAACCTCTTCTCGTTTGAGATCTACGGTCAGCAGGGGAAACTGCACGTCGAGGGGTTGGGGGGCAGTTACGGCGTAGAGCGAGTGTCCTATTATAAAATGCTGCCGCGGATGGGACCGCCTGAAACAATGATTTGGGAATTTCCAGGAGAGGATCTCTCCTGGAAGCTTGAACTCGACGCGTTTCAGGGGTTTGTCGAGCGTCGCGAAACGCCGCGGCCCGGACTGCTGGAAGCTGCTTCGGCTCTCGACATCGTTGAAGAGATCTACCGGAAGACGGCGTCATGATTATCGCTCGCAGCCCCCTGCGTTTGTCTTTGGGGGGAGGTGGAACCGATCTGCCTTCTTATTACCGGGAGCATGAAGGCTTTCTGATCGCCGCGGCAATCGACAAGTATGTTTACATAACCATTCATCAGACCTTTATCACGGATCTGATTATCAAGTACTCGAGCATGGAGCGGGTGGCATCCATCGAAGATGTGAAGCACCCCATTTTGCGGGAAGCTTTGAAGCTGGTTGGCATTCAGGAAACCAACCTGGAGATTACCAGTATGGCGGACATACCGACTGGAACCGGTCTTGGATCGTCGGGAAGTTTCACCACAGCCGTGCTCAAGGCTCTCCACACGCTTCGCAAGAACATTATTCAGCCAGATGAACTGGCGGCTCAGGCGTGCGAAATTGAAATCGACCGCTTGGGCGAGCCGATCGGAAAGCAGGACCAATACATCGCCGCTTTCGGCGGCATTACGTGCTTTCGTTTTCTGTCTAATGACCAAGTGGAGGTCACCCCGGTGAAGTTGAGCAGCCACACTCTCCACGACCTGGAAGACAACCTGGTGCTGTTCTTCACCGGCTTTACGCGGTTGGCATCCAGTATTCTCAAGGATCAGGATTCGCGCAGTTGCAAGAAAGACCCAGAGATGCTCGATAACTTGCATTTCACCAAGCGGGTGGGTCTGGAAAGTAAGGAAGCGCTGGAGCTCGGCGATCTGCGCCGGTTTGCAGAGCTCATGCACCTGCATTGGGAACGCAAGCGATGCCGGTCCCCAGGGATGAGCAACGCGGCAATCGACCGCTGGTATGAACTAGCCCGGAGCAATGGCGCGCTCGGCGGTAAATTGGTGGGAGCAGGCGGGGGAGGGTTTCTACTCTTGTATACGGAGGAGAAGACGCGGCTGCGCAAAGCGCTGCTGGAAGCTGGGCTGAAAGAGGTCCGCTGGCGATTCGATTTTCAAGGGACCACCGTGATCTCACAAATCTAGGAGGCGCAATGAGCAGCAATCCGGCAGTATCCTCTCTGCGCGTGAAAATCTTCGCGGACGGCGCCGACAAAACCGCGATTCTGGATTTCTACACCAAACCCTGGATTCGAGGGTTTACCACCAACCCCACGTTGATGCGAAGGGCCGGCATCTCCAACTACGAAGCATTCGCCCGCGATATTCTGGCGGCGATCCCGGACCGGCCGATCTCCTTCGAAGTATTTGCCGACGAGTTTGCCGAGATGGACCGCCAGGCGCGCCTCATTGCGTCTTGGGCCGACAACGTATACATCAAAATTCCAGTGACCAATACACGCCGCGACCCTTCCTGGAACTTGGTACACCGTCTTTCGCATTCGGGGATCAAGCTCAATGTCACGGCTCTACTCACTCTTGGACAGGTTCGAGAAACGGCCCGTGCCCTCGCTGGCGGCGCTCCGTCCGCCATTTCGGTTTTCGCGGGCCGCATCGCCGATACGGGACGCGACCCGCTTCCCGTGATGGCTGAGGCGGTTGAAATTCTCCACGAAACAGGCGGGATCGAGCTGATCTGGGCCAGCCCGCGGGAACTTCTCAACATCCTGCAGGCCGACCAAACCGGCTGCGATATTATCACCGTAACTGGCGACATTCTCAAGAAGATCGATCTGCTGGGGCGGGATCTTGGCGATCTGTCCTTGGATACGGTAAAAATGTTTTACGCCGACGCGCGACAATCGGGCTTCCAGCTGTAGCGTTATTCGGAAACGGCGGTGCCTTGTCGGACCCTGCTCTTCACGCCGCTCGGATTCTCAACTGCTGTCGAGTATCGGCGGATCATTCGGTTGATGTCACGTGGCCAAGACGGCTGTGGCTGGAGTTGAGCCAAATCCATGCCGAAATTCCTTAGATCGTACCATGATTCTCGGATAGCGAATACTGCTGATGGAGGAACTCCGGCGTTATCGCGGAGATACCATCACGGTGGCGCGGGCCCCGCTCGCAGGAGAAAGGTCGTCAAACCAGGCGACACCTTCCTGCAATAGCGTAACTGCAAGGGTATAATCGCCTGGAATGTGTGGCGCCGTGATCCGAATGCCTGCATCGATCGCCTCGCCGGGCCGGAGCGCATGTGGCAGGGGTGTGTGGATCCACTCGCCGGCGCCCACGGGCGCGCCCGACATATCGAACCAGCGATAGCAGAACTGGACTGGATTGGGAGGCGCGCTGACGAAGATGGCGTCTCCAGCGTTGGTAACGCGGCAGGGCAGAATGAACACCTCGTCAACCGTCACCGCGGCGGGAATCTCGGTCTCCAGAGAGGCCCGAAGTGAGGCCAGCGGCAGTGGCTCGCCCACCGCCCATAGCCGCCGCGGCGTCACTCCCACGGAGGCGAACATCCCGAGCTGATCCTGCTGTTCCACGCGCGTCGCATTCGTGCGAAACCCGGTCCCGGCTCCCTGGGCCAGTGTTTTGGGAACCAACAGCAGGTCATAAATTTCGGACGTTTCGACCTCGAAGCAGTCGACCAGCGACCAATCGGAACGCTGCAGGAGCGTAATACGCGACACCTGTTCAACGCCAGAGTTTAAGTGCCGATCGGCGCTCTCACCGACGTAGAGATAATGCTCGTCGAACGCGATACCCCTGGTGTACCCGGCGAACTGGCGGCGGCGCAGTACATTTCCCTGTGCATCGTAGGCAGTCAATTCGTTCAAGGCCGAATTGCAGACCAGCCACGCATCATCCAAGCGGCGTGGCGAGTGAGGCTGGGTTAACCCTCGAAGCACGATCTCTTCAGAGGGAAAGCGCATCAGAATTCCTGTCGGCGCGCGTGGCTCTCGCAACCAGGCGCGGTGCTGGTCGAATATGCCGAACGCCGTCCCATACAACTCGCCATCCACCTCGGTCAGACAGTTCACATGCCAGGCGTCTTCGGGCGCCGCCACTTGCCAAAGCGTGGTCTTTTCGCCATCATCGCGAATCTTGTAAATGGCGTTCTCCGTCGAGGACGAAATCACGACATGTCCGTCTCGCGGAAGCACATCGTGTGGATCCCCGACGCCGTCCAGCCGGTCGAATCTTCGTACCCCGGCGAGGTCATACACCAGCAGATCGCTCGAGGGCCACGCATGTTCCCGGCATCCGAGCACGCGGTAGACCCGATCGCCACGCATTGCCAAACCGTGCGTGCTCAGGCGGTCAATCGTCGTTACTCCGGCCGCGTCGAGCGCGAAAAGCCCCCCCGAGTTCGCATTGCAGCCAGAAATAAGGAGAACCATTTCGCCTGATGGCTGAATCACTCCCAAACCTCCGCATGTTGAGGCAACAACCTGCTCGTGTCCCGAGAGAGAGGTTCGCCGAATAACTCGCGAAGGGGGCGATGCGTCTTCGCGCGACGCGTTCGTTCCCGCCGGACCCGCGATCGTTGCGGCCCCTGGTCCGTACCGACCATCACACGAGAAACAGAGGCCGACGCTGGCGTCGGCTTCAGTCGCTGCGTCGAGCAGCCGAGGGGACCGCGCCACATAACGAATTCTTCAATAAACTTGCAATTCTGGGCACGAGTGGCCTGTCTCAGGAACGTGTTCAGTGTGAGGAGTGAGCAATGGAAGTGGGATATGTTAAATGCCGTCCTAGCGTCGAGAAGAGTCTCGACGTGGCAAACACGAGTGTTCGCGCCACTAGGGCGATCAATAGTTCTGCAACCATGCCCCTCAGCTGGATTTGCCGAGCGATGCATGCTAGAGGTTGGCATCGATATCATCGTCCATGGGACCTGTTGGTCCAAGGTATCACGCCAGGTCTCCACCGGGCCCCATTGCGCCTGCCAAGATTAATTGGTCGACTCTCCAAAAGGTGTAGCGTAAGATAGTTGGTCGTGCCATGAAGCCCTTGCTATTTATGCACATCCACAAAACCGCGGGTCAATCCTTTGCCGATTACCTCAAAGAACACTTCCCTCCAGAAGAGATCTGCCCATGTGATTTCGAATGGGACCTTCTCTCGCGTGAGCCCGATGAACTGAAGCGTTATCGTTTGTTTCGTGGCCACATTTCTATGCCCGGGTTGGCTCGCAAGATTCCTGTGTTCGATACGGTGACCCTACTTCGTCACCCTCACGATCGGCTCGTTTCTGCCTTCCACTATTGGCGAAGCTTAGCGTCACGGAACGAGCCAAACATCCCGTCGGTCTTTTACGAAATGCTGGGGATGACGTTTGCTGAGTTCTTGACGAGCCCGAAAACACGGCCATGTGTGGAGAATGTTCAGGCGCGATTGCTTTGCGGGGCAAATTATGGCGGAACGAATGAGGGTCGAACGATGGTTTCTGGCGACGTTGGTCTGGTGTGTTGGGATCGCTTTCTACATGTAGGGCTCACCGAATCTTTGGAGGTTTCGATCCAGGCAGTGGCTGCGCATTACGGATGGGGGGTGAGGCCCGCGCGAACCATCAATGTGAACCCAAAAGCATCGACACCGACCGACGAAGAGAGGGCGTTAATGGAAAGGGTTACTGAATACGACATGCAGGTTTACGATCACGTCTCGAGATCACTTGCAGGGCTGCCTGAAACCAGTCGGCGCGGTAACTCCAGGCTCGCGCAGTGACACGCCGAAGATTACCTGCAACCGCCAGTATCGCCTCACCTATTCGGGCTTGCCGAGGCTTTGGCCTTTTCGAGATGATCCAGATACCAACAATAGGTCTGCTCGATTCCATCACGCGGCGCAACGGTAGGAGCCCAGCCGGATGTCTTTGATGTGTCCAGCAGCTTGCGCGGCATTCCATCCGGCTTGGAGACGTCGTTGCGCAATGCTCCTTGGAAACCAAATACGCTCGTAATCGTTTCGGCGAGTTTCGTGATCATCAGATCTTCGCCCGTTCCGAGATTGATAATGTAGGGATCGTCGTAGACCTCCACGCAGGACACAAGCTCGGGCCAGATCGTCCACGTAGAGAAACTCCCGCCGTGGGGTGCCTGTACCCCAAACGACCACCTCGGGGTCTTAGCTTCATGGAACTTGCGAACCAACTCTGAAAGTACCTGCGAAGACAACAACTGGAAATTGTCGCCAGGCCATAAAGATTAGTTGGCATCAAGCTCATCGCACATACGCCGTATTGCTTGCGGTAGGCCCTGGGATAAATAGAGGAGGAGCCGAGCATCTGAAGTTCTTCACACAAAGAAGCGGTCAACGGCTGGCGAATCTCACAGGTCTATTTCCGATTGGGCTCGCAAAATCAGATTGTCGCGCCCCACTTCCGTAAAGCGCGGACAATTGCGGAGCCCACCAAACCGCGATGTCCGGCGACCAGGATATGCCATCACGAATCATGAGCTGTTTCCGTGTTCGGCCACAACGGTGTCCCGCTCGTTCCTGGTGCGCGAGCCCCATATCGTGATTGACCGTCAACTTAAAGAAATCCTCGAAAATCCCGGCAAGGAACGCCGCCGCGCACAATGCTGGCACTTGGTAGCCCTTGGCGGGCAGGAATTCCGCCGAAAACGACTCATTCTGACCCGTGATCCCTATTATGAGCGCTTTTTTCACAAGAGGCGTATTATATCATTGAGAATTCACCCGCGTTCGCGGCGTTAACAACATGGCGTTAACAACACCGGCGAGAACGAAACCGCGGGAACCTGGCGCTCGAGAGCGTCCTCCCCTCGACTGGCTAACGGTAGCCGCATGGGGCCAGGGGATCGGAGTAAGGATTGACATTGAAGCATCCAGCTTCTCAGGTTCGGTGGCGACGCGGTCCGAGGGTTCGGGTAATTCGCCGGGAAGGGTTGGTTATGCGGTTTGGCCACTCATTTCGCCGCATCAGGCG
>Ga0302324_100017505_pt1 | contig 14199 bp, 4 predicted proteins | sample Palsa_T0_1_FD_201949 | JGI IMG/M metagenome (GOLD analysis project Ga0302324, IMG submission 201949) | Peat permafrost microbial communities from Stordalen Mire near Abisko, Sweden - Palsa_T0_1 | ecosystem: Environmental > Terrestrial > Soil > Palsa > Peat permafrost | place: Sweden: Abisko... | reverse complement strand
GTCCCGCATCGCGCGGGAAAATTTCTGCGGGCCAGGTGACGACAGTTGTTTACAATGCCCGTAACCTGTCCGACAATATTGTCGCATTCGGGAAAATAAATTTCCCCAAGGCTAGACAACCCTAAGCAAAGGAAAAATCCACCATGGCTAAGAAAAAAGTTAAGAAAGTAGTCGCGAAGAAGAAGTCGAAGTCCAAGGCAAAGAAGAAGTAGATTTTTTGCAGCGCCCATTGAGGCGAAAATGGTCAGCAAAGCGGCTTTGAGCAGGTGAGTGAGCGCCCAACATATACGGGCTACCGGGACGGCCGCGCGGTAGACCCTGGCGCACCGCGAAATTTTTTGGCTAGGATCGCGTAACAAGTTCGCTGCCAAGGAGTCTGTCATGCCGAAGCTATGGCGACAGCTCCCCCTATTTCACCGCTGACGGACGACCCGCCGGCCGCGCCGAAGGCGCTCTTCACGGTTGAGCAGCTGACGGAGCATGCCCGACTGCTCGCGGTCGGGCATGAGTCCGTCATACTTCCTGGGCCGAACGGGCTCCTGTCCCGGCTCAACGAGAACGAACGCCTCCTTCGCGAGTACAACCGCGCGACGTACACCGTGGATCAGGCGCGGCGCATCACGCCCGCGTCGGAATGGATCCTGGATAATTTCTATCTCATCGAGGAGCAGATCCAGATGGCGCGGCGCCACCTTCCGCGGCGCTACAGCCGCGAGCTCCCGCGCCTCGTCGGGGGGCGTTCCGCGGGCCTCCCAAGGGTCTACGACATCGTCCTCGGGTTCGTGTCACACGTCGACGCGCAGCTCGAGATCGAGTCGATCGCGGCCTTTCTCTCGGCCTACCAGGTCGTCACGCCCCTGAAGCTCGGCGAGCTCTGGGCCGTCCCGATTATGATCCGGCTGGCCCTGATCGAGAACCTGAGGCGGATCACCGACCGACTCAAAGTAGGCCGAAGGGACCGCGATCTCGCCGACGAATGGGCGCTGCGCCTGGAGTCGACGGCGGAGAACCAGCCTTCGAGGGTCGTCATGGTTGTCGCCGACATGGCCCGGAGCGACATCCCGATCTCCAGCTCTTTCGTGGCGGAGTTCCACCAGCGCCTCTCGCGCTCCGCGACAAATGTTCCGCTTGCGCGCAGCTGGCTCGAGCAGCGGCTGGCGGAGCAGCACCTCACGGTGGACCAGCTGGTGCGCGCGGACATACAGAGGCAGGCCGCGGACCAGGTTTCCATTAGCCACACGATAACCGGCCTGCGCATGCTGAGCGCGTGGGACTGGCGCGGCTTCGTCGAGTCCGAGAGCATCGTGGAGAGGATCCTCAGGACAGATCCCGCAGACGTCTATCGCCTGATGGATTTCTCCACGCGGGACGCCTACCGGCACGCTGTCGAGGCGGTGGCGCGGTTTGGGGAGCTCGCCGAGTCCGATGTGGCGGAGAAGGCGATTCGCCTGGCTGAGGCGGGAGCCAGCGAACACGGCCGTGACGACCGCTCTGCGCACGTCGGGTACTACCTTGTCGGCAAAGGGCGTCTGCTGCTCGAGGCGGGTCACTCGCTGAAATGGCCGATGCGCATCGCAATTGAACGGATGGTGCTCCGGTTCCCGATGCTTTTTTTCCTCGGGGGAATCGCCTCCCTGACGCTGCTCGGAACGGCGGCGGTTCTGGTCGAGAGCCGGGAGCTCGGGATCTCGCGCCGTATGCTGGCTCTGTTCACTCCGGTGCTCATCCTATGCTTCAGCCAGCTCGCTGTGGCCGTGGTCAACTGGCTTTCGACCCTGGCGGCCGGCCCTCGCCTTCTTCCGCGCCTCGACTATTCGAAGGGAATCGAGCCGGAGTCCCGCACGATGGTGGCCGTGCCGACCCTCGTTCCGGACGCCGAGGCGGTGTACCGCCTGCTGGAATCGATTGAGATCCATTACTTATCCAACCGCGATGCCAACCTGCATTTCGCCCTGCTGACCGACTTCCCGGATTCGTCCGCCGAGACGATGCCAAACGACGCGGACCTGCGCTCCCAGCTCCGTGAGGGGGTCGCCGCGCTGAACACCAAGTACGGGTCAAAGAAGGCGTCGCTCTTCTACCTTTTCCACAGGCCGCGGCGGTGGAACGCCTCCCAGGGGCGATGGATGGCCTACGAGCGCAAGCGCGGGAAGATAGCCGAATTCAATTCGGTGCTCCGGGGTGGGGACACCGAGGCGTTCTGCGACATAGTCGGCGACCCTTCGATCCTGTCCGGCATCAAGTACGTCATTACCCTCGACACGGACACTCAGCTTCCGCGCGGCGCCGCGTATCTCCTTGTCGCGACGATGGCCCATGTCCTCAACAGGCCCGTATTCGACCCGGAGAAGGCCATCGTGGTCGACGGCTACAGCATCCTTCAGCCACGGGTGGGTGTCAGCCTGCCCGGCGCATCCCGATCATGGTTTTCCCGGCTCTTCTCGGGCGATGTCGGCATCGACCCGTACACCAAGGGAATCTCCGATGTCTACCAGGACATCTTCCACGAGGGCTCCTTCATAGGAAAGGGCATCTACGACGTCGACGCATTCGAGAAGTCCGTCGGCGCGCGCTTTCCCGAGAACGCCGTCCTCAGCCACGACCTGCTTGAATCGTGCTACGCGCGTTCGGCGCTCGTGAGCGATGTCGAGCTTTACGAGGAATATCCGTCGCGCTTCGACGCTGAGATCAGGAGGCGCCACCGATGGATCCGCGGAGACTGGCAGATCGCCCCGTGGCTCCTGCGGAAGGTTCCGGGCGGCGACGGCCGAGGCGTCGACAACCCGCTCTCGGCGCTTTCCCAGTGGAAGATCCTCGATAACCTCAGGAGGAGCCTCGTCCCGCTGGCCCTGCTGCTGCTGCTGGCCGGATCGTGGACGCTGCTGCCCGGGTTTGCCGGCCGCGGCACCCTTCTTGTCATGGCGATTGTCGCGGCCCCCACCCTCCTCACCGCGGCCTACGACGTCACGCGAAAGCCGACGGATCTGCCGTTCGGACTCCACGTGAGAAGCTTGACGGCGTCGTTCGGGCGGCAGTTCGGGCAGATCCTCCTCACGATCATATTCCTTCCCTACGATGCCTATGTCAGCACGGACGCGATCGTCCGGACGCTGATGCGGGTCCTTGTCACGCACCGGCGCCTCCTGGAATGGGTCTCCTCCAGCGAGGATTCCCGCAATGCGGCGAAGGGCCTGCGGACATTTTACCTGACGATGTGGTTCGAGCCCTTCCTCGCGGTGGCGATGACGGCGATCCTGGCGGCATGGGTGCCGTGGCAGCTGGCGTTTGCGTCCCCGATGATCGGGTTTTGGTGCCTTGCCCCTCTGATTGCGTGGCGGATAAGCCAATCCATCAACCCAAGGCAGGAGCATGTGTCGGAGGACCAGACCTTCTTCCTGAGGGCCACGGCGCGAAGGACATGGCACTTCTTCGAGACCTTCGTGACGGCCGAGGAAAACTGGCTGCCGCCCGACAACTACCAGGAGCAGCCCGTCATGCGCCTGGCCTCGCGCACGTCGCCTACGAACCTGGGCCTGGCGCTTCTCAGCAACCTGGCCGCAAGGGACTTTGGCTACATTTCCGTCGGCGAGCTGATAAAGCGCACCGATGATGCGGTTGCGGCGATGGAGCGCCTCGAGCGCTACCGCGGCCATTTCTACAACTGGTACGACACGAGGACCATGCAGGCGCTTCAGCCGCTCTACGTGTCCGCGGTCGACAGCGGAAACCTGGAGGGCCACTTGCTGACACTCGTGCCCGGTCTGGACGAGCTCGCCGATCAGGAAATCCTGCCGGCGCGCGTTTTCGCGGGGCTCTGCGACACGTGCGGCGTCCTGGTGAACACGATGGTGGGGAGCACCCCCGAGGTGGAGAAGGTCTGCCGGGTTCTTTCGGTCGGCGTCCCCGATACGCTTCGGGAACGGTTCGAGCTGCTTCAGAAAGTCACCGACCTGGCCGCCAAGATCAGGGACGTCAGGCCCGCCGGGGCCACCATATGGGCGACGCGCATTCGGGAGTCCTCCCGACGCGAGCTCGATGACGTCCTGCTCGTGGCCCCGTGGCTCGCCGGGGACAATCCACCCGCCCAGACGGATGAGGTCGCATGGGCTGACTCGGGCCCCACGCTGGATCAGCTCGCCGCTCCGGCGAACCTGCGGGACGGGGCGGACGCGGCCCGCAGCCGGCTGAAGGCGATCAAGAGCCTCTCCGCCCGGGTCTCCGCCCTCGCGCAGATGGATTTCACGTTCCTCTTCGACACGGCCCGAAAACTATTCGCCACAGGATTCAATGTGAGCGTGAGGAGGCGCGACAACAGCTTTTACGATCTCCTGGCAACCGAGTGCCGGCTCGCGAGCTACGTCGCGGTGGCGCTGGGCCAGGTTCCCCAGGAACATTGGTTCGCTCTCAGCCGGCTCCTCGTCGCGGGGCGAGGCGAGCCCATCCTGGCGTCGTGGAGCGGTTCGATGTTCGAGTACCTTATGCCGCTTCTCGTCATGCCGAACTACGAGAACACTCTTCTCGGGGAGTCCTGCCGGGGAGCGGTTGAGCGCCAGATCGAGTATGGCCGGCTGCGCAACGTCCCGTGGGGCATATCGGAGTCGGGCTACAACCTGACGGACGCCCACCTCAACTACCAATACAAGGCGTTTGGCGTCCCCGGGCTCGGCCTCAAGCGCGGCCTGGCCGAGGACCTGGTTATCTCGCCCTATGCCACCGTCATGGCCCTGATGATCTCACCGCGGGAGGCATGCGAGAATCTCGAACGCCTCGCCGCTGACGAGCGCAGCGGGGAATACGGATTCTATGAGGCGATCGACTACACGCCCTCGCGCATGCCCGTCGGCAAGGCGGGCGCGACGGTCCAGTCCTACATGGTCCACCACCAGGCGATGAGCTTCCTTTCGCTCGCGTCATTCCTGCTGGACCGGCCCATGCAGCGGCGATTCAACGCCAGCCCCGTGCTGAGGACGTCCGACCTTCTCCTCCAGGAGCGCATCCCCCATGCGACCGCGAAGATCCTTTCGAAGGAGCTCGAGGTGCAGGAGGCTCGAAAGCTCCTCGAGCGCGAGGCTGAGAGCGCGATGCGGCTCTTCACGGAGCCCTCGGCCCAGGCGCCGGAAGTGCACCTTCTGTCGAATGGCCGCTACCATGTCGTCGTGAGCCAGTCCGGGGGCGGCTACAGCCGCTGGCGCGAGCTCGCCATCACGCGCTGGCGCGAGGATCCGACGTGCGACTGCTGGGGCACGTACATTTACCTGCGCGACACCGCCACGAACGAGTTCTGGTCCGCGGCACCGCAGCCGGTCATGCAGCCGGTCAAGCGCCAGGAAATCATATTTGCGCAGGGGCGCGCCGAATTCCGACACAACTACCTCGGACTTGACGTCTACATGGAGATAAGCGTGTCGCCCGAGGACGACGTGGAGCTGCGCCGAGTCACGCTCACCAACCCGAGCCACAGCAGGAGGACCGTTGAATTGACGGGATATTTCGAGGCGGTCCTCGCCCCGGCCGCCGACGAGGCCTCGCACCCGGCCTTCAGCAACCTGTTTGTGCAGACTGAATTTCTTGCGCCGCAGTCGGCCGTCCTGTGCACCCGCCGGGCGCGGTCCGAGGGCGAGACGCCGCCGTGGCTGTTCAGCCTGATGCCCGCGCCCGCGGGCGACGAGGGCGTCGCCTCCTGCGAGACCGACCGCGCCCGCTTCCTGGGCCGCGACAACACTGCGGCGGCCCCCGCGGCTTTGAAGCGCCCGGGCCCTCTTTCCAATACGGCGGGCCCGGTGCTCGACCCGGCCGTTGCGCTCCGCCGCACGGTGGCTGTTCCGCCCAACGGCGAGGTGCGGGTCGTGTTCGTGGTGGGCGCCACCAAGACGCGCGCCGCGGCCGAGGCGCTCATTGAGAAATACAAGTCGCCCCGGGTCGCGGCCAGGACGTTCGAGCTCGCATGGACGCACAGCCAGGTGACGCTGCGCCAGCTCAATGCCTCCGAGGCGCAGGCCCAGCTCTTTGCGCGCCTCGCGAGCGCGCTCATCTATGCCCAGCCCGCCCGCCGCGCGAATTCCGCGGCGCTGCTCGCGAACCGGGGCGTGCAGGCCGGCCTTTGGCGCTACGGCATCTCCGGCGACCTCCCGATCGTCCTGGTCGCGATCTCAGACGCCTCGAACATGGAGTTCGTGCAGCTTCTCGTGCAGGCCCACGCCTACTGGCGCGTGAAGGGGCTGTCGGCGGACCTCGTCGTGCTGAACGGGGACGACTCGACCTACAGGCAGCCGCTGCACGAGGAGATCATCGCCCTCGTCACGGCCGGGGACGAGGCGCCGATGCTCGGCAAGCCGGGAGGAATATTCGTCCTGCGGGTCGATCAGATCCCTCCGGCCGACCGGGCGCTGCTGCAGGCGGTGGCCCGGATTGTCCTCATGGCGGACGCGGGACCCCTGGCGGAGCAGCTGGATCAGGCCCCCGCGAGGATGCCGATGCCCGCCGCGCTTCGCCCCATACGCGCGCCCGTGCGGGAGCCGTCGCAGGCGCCCCCGGCAAGGGATCTCATCCACGGCAACGGCCTCGGCGGATTCACGCGCGATGGCAGGGAGTACGTCATCACCCTGGGCCCGAACCAGACCACGCCCGCCCCATGGATCAACGTGATCGCGAACGCAAATTTCGGCACGATCGTCTCGGAGAGCGGAAGCGCCTACTCATGGTCCGAGAACTGCCATGAGTTTCGGCTGACGCCGTGGCACAATGACCCCGTCGTCGACCCCTCCGGGGAGGCGTTTTACCTGCGGGATGAGGAAACCGGCCAGTTCTGGTCGCCCACCCCGCAGCCTGCGCGCGGAACGACGCCTTACACGATCCGCCACGGCTTTGGCTACAGTGTCTTTGAACATTCCGAGAACGGCCTCTCGTCGGAGCTGTCGCTCTACGTGGCGATCGACGCGCCCGTGAAATTTGCGGTCTGCAAAGTGCGAAACCTCTCCGGGCGCCCAAGGAAGGTCTCCGTCACCGGATATTGGGAATGGGTGCTGGATGAACTGCGGGAGCGCACGCTCCTGCACGTGCAGACGGAGATCGACCCGGTCACAGGGGCGCTTCTCGCGCGCAACCGTTATCAGGGGGACTTTGCCGACCGCATCGCGTTCGTCGACGCGGCGGATCCCGGACAGACGATGACGGGCGACCGCCTCGAATTCCTCGGGCGCAATGGAACGCTGGGCCGGCCGGCGGCCCTCCAGCGCACACGCCTCTCCGGGCGCGTGGGCGCGGGCTTTGATCCGGCCGGCGCCGTCCAAGTGAGCCTCGAGATCCCCCCTGGCCAGGAGCGTGAGGCCGTGTTCCGGCTTGGCGCCGGGCGCAGCGTGGAGGAGGTTCAGGGCCTCATCCACCGCTTCCGGAATGTGGGTGCGCCTCACGGCGCTCTGGAGCAGGTCTGGGAATACTGGGGCCGCACCCTGGGCACGGTGAACGTCGATACCCCCGACTCCAGCGTGAACGTGTTGGTGAATGGATGGCTCCTCTACCAGGTCCTCTCGTGCCGCCTATGGGCCAGGAGCGGTTTCTACCAGTCCGGGGGGGCGTTCGGATTCCGCGACCAGCTTCAGGACGTCATGGCGCTCGTGCATGCCGAGCCGGGCCTCGCCCGGGAGCACCTTCTGCGGGCCGCGTCTCGGCAGTATCCGGAGGGCGACGTGCAGCATTGGTGGCACCCTCCCGCAGGCCGCGGCGTGCGCACCCGCGTTTCGGACGACTACCTGTGGCTGCCCTACGCGGCGTGCCGGTATTCCTCGTGCCTCGGGGACACGGGTGTCTGGAATGAGAGTGTGCCGTTCCTGGAGGGGCGGCCGCTCCGGGAGAGCGAGGAGAGCTACTACGACATGCCCACCCGGTCCGGACAGTCCGCGACGCTCTACGACCACTGCGTGCGGTCGATTGAGCATGGCCTCAGGTTCGGCGCGCACGGATTGCCTCTCATGGGTTCGGGAGACTGGAACGACGGGATGAACCTGGTGGGAATAAGGGGCCGCGGTGAGAGCGTCTGGCTCGCGTTCTTCCTATGCGACGTGCTTCAGCAGTTTGCCGAGGTGGCCCGATCGCGCTCCGACGATGCGATGGCGCAGAAGTGCGACGCGAATGCGGCGCGCCTGAAGGAGGCCATCGAGCGGGAGGCATGGGACGGGGCGTGGTACCGCCGGGCTTATTTTGACGACGGTTCACCGCTCGGCTCCGCAGCCAATCCCGAGTGTCAGATCGATTCCCTGCCGCAGAGCTGGTCGGTCATTAGCGGCGCCGGGGATCCTTCCCGAGCCCGTGAAGCCCTTGCCTCGGTTGACAACCGTCTTGTGCGCACCGAGTCGGGGCTGATCCAGCTTTTCGACCCGCCGTTCGACCGCTCGAGCCTGAATCCCGGCTACATCAAGGGCTACATACCGGGCGTCCGCGAGAACGGCGGCCAGTACACCCACGCGGCGATATGGACAGTCATGGCGTTTGCCCTTCGAGGCGACCACGAGCGGGCGTGGGAGCTCTTCCAGCTCGTGAACCCGGTGCGCCACGGAGGGGATGCAGCCCATGTCGCCACCTACAGGTCCGAGCCCTACGTAATCGCGGCGGACGTCTATGGCGCTGCGCCGCACACCGGACGCGGCGGCTGGACCTGGTACACGGGCTCGGCCGGGTGGGCCTACAGGCTGCTCGCGGAGACACTCCTCGGCGTCAACCGCAGAGGAGAGACGCTCCATCTTTCACCCCGGCTTCCAAAGGCCTGGAATACGATGAAGGTCCACTACCGGTTCAGGCAGACCGTCTACCACATCACTTACACGCGCAGACCCGCGTCCGAGGCTCCTTATAACGGCCAGCTGGACGGTCAGCCGCTGGAGGGCGCCGTGCTGCCCCTCACCGACGACCGCCGCGAGCACTGGGTCGAGATTCCCTTCGCCGGGTAAAGGCTGCCTATTCGAGGCCGGCCACGCTGACGTCGCCAGGATATGAGACGGAAAACTTGAGCGTGATCTCGCGTTTCTCGGCCGGTTTCAGGTCGAGATGCCACACCAGCCTGCCGTCCTCTTCCCTCGTCACCTCCTTGGGGCTCTCCCTGGTTCCCACGTCATCCTCTTCGGGAGCGAGCAGCTTGACCGCGATATTCTCTTGGCGCGACACGGGCAGGCGTTCCTTGAAGGCCACACGTTCCGCGGTTTTCTTGTTGTTGGTGATCGTCACGAGGTACTCATAGGTGACCCGCCGGCCGTTGTTGGTAAGCCCGGTGTTTTCAGCAAACCGGTTCACAAGCTTTCGTTTGACCGCGATTCCCTCGTCGGCTCCCAGGTGAAGCTCGAACTTCTCGCCGGGCATGACCGTCTTCAGACGGCTGGCCGCGATGAACGTATCATCCAGGAACGTGTTCATGGCACCCGCGAGAAACGGGTAGTCGGTGGTGTTGGCCGCCGCGGCGCTGAGAAACGCGGCCTCCATCATCTTGGGCGTGGCCTCGTACTGAAAGTTGGCGGCGAGCCTCGTCGAGGCGATCGGGACCTTCTGCATCGAATTATTGGCCGAGACGGAAACGGCCGAGGGTATCTTGAACGTCGCACTCGTGGCATTCGCCTGAACTGCGGCAGCGACCTCAAAGGTATCGAGGGTCGCCGGCGCCCCGGCATTCATCGCGCCTGAATCGGCAAGGAACTGCTGGTTGGCGGAATTGCCCGCGGAAGCGGAGTCCCTTGAATTCATTCTGGCCCGCGAACCGGCAATTGTGCTCTTTGCTTCAAGGGAAAAAGGCGACAGCACCGTCGGCTGCTCGGCCGGCTGCACGACGTCGACCACCCACGGCGGCAGCTCCGGCGCGCCGCCACCGAGGCTCGGCCGCGCGGTCGAGAGCGTAAGGACGACGTCATTCCAGTCTTCGCCAGTCGCGTTGCGCACAAGCCCGTAGTACGCCAGCTCGACGGTGCGGTCGTCGGCATGCACGCGGGCGTCGTATGAAGGCAGCCAGGTCGCCCCTGGCACGGCATACTTGAGCGAAACCTCGAGTTGTCCGGCAACGGTCGCGTCCATGCGAACCGTCACGTTCTTGATGCTCTTGCTCGCGGCGCCGCGGAGCTCATTGAGCTGCAGCTGAAGCGCCTCTTTCATTCCTATGATTTCATTCCGCCTGTCGTCGAGGGATCGGACTTCGGCCGCAATCTTGCCGAGGGCATCCTCGGAATAGGCATAGAGTTTCTGCCAGTCGTCCAGGGTCTGCCGGGTGCCGGTGGCAGCTTCATGCGTCGCATCCGCTGCGGAGTGATAGGTCGCGGATACCAGCATGTTTCTCACGAAATTGCGCTCCTCATTGAGCACCCCAATCCTGTCCTCCAGCGTGCCGGTCTGCCGGGCGAGGTCGAGAATTTGATTCTCAAGGTCCTTGGCGCGCCCGTTTGGGGCGGTGTCGATGAAGGTCGTTGCCGCGTTGACGTCGAGGATGGTCGCCGAAGCGGCGCCGTGACCCGAACACTGCAGCGACTGGTCGATGAGGCTCGCCGGCAGGCTTTCGAAAACCAGGACATTTTCCCCGAGCGCCAGATTCACATCGGCCGTGCGTGTGACGATGGCCCGGTCCGAGTAGACGGTCGCCGCTGAAATATGGGAGTCAAGGGGAGTCGCGCGCAGCAGCGCGGGGAGGCCCAAGAATGAGAGCAGGAACCGACGCAGGTGTTTCATGAAGCTCGTGGGGATGATCGGCGACGGGGAGCGGCGTTCGGATGAGGGTTCCCAATCCGCCCCGAGCTAGCCCTGCAGCAGAAGGCCCACGGTGCTCGACGGCGAGATCAGGACCTTGCCCGTGCTCTTCATGGTCGCCTTGATGTCCAGCAGCCTGAATAAGGCGTCCGCCACCGCGGGGTTTTTCTGGATGTCGGCCAAGGCCCCTCCGACGACCTGAGGCCGCACGGCCTGCGCCTGCCCGAGCTTCTCCGAGGCCTTCTTGTCTGCGTCCGAGTGGATCAGCGCCACCTGGTTGTCGCCGTTCTGGCGCATCGCCGCCGTCACCTGTCGCAGGCGGTTCACGACCTTGAGCTCGATCTGTGCGATCATCCCCTTGTCGCGGAACGCAACCTTGCGGATGTAGGTTGACCCGAGCTGGAAGCCCCACTTCAGCGATGTCGGCGACACCTCCTCGCGAACCTTTGACGAGAGGGCGTCCCGGTCCTCAAGGAGCGTCTCCAGCTTCAGGTTGGAGAGCTGCCTGGAGACCGCGGTCGCCACATTGGCCCTCAGCGAACCCACCGGGTCCGAGTTCTGGAAAAGGAATGCGGTGCAATTCTGGACGTACATCTCATACCAGACGCCGACGCCCATGGGCGCGCCCTCCTCCGAGTTGACGAGCTGGTTGCGCAGGTAGGACTGCTGGAGGGCGGTCGTGACCGTGTAGGCCTTTCCGAAAAGCGGCAGGAGAAGCGCCCTGGGTCCGAAGTGAAAGACAGGGAAAAACATGCCCGGCTCGTTGACCTCGCCGATCACCTTTCCGAAATACGTGTAGACGACGACGGTCCGCTCGGGAAGCCAGCGCCAGATCTGGAAGACCCGGCCCAGGCCGATGAAGAATCCCACGGCGACAAACGTGCCTATGAAGCCAAAGGCGACCGATGAAAGAAATTCGATCACGGCGTCGAGGAACTGAAGACCGTCTGCGACGCCTTCTCGCGAAGGGGCAGCATGGCATTGCGAAGGTAGGAATCAAGGGCCGCCTGGCCTCCCTGTGCGTGCATCGCCGCCAGGGTCCGCCCGAGCTCCAGGATCGGCGCCGCGTCGGCGTCGGCCATGTTGCGCGCGATCTGCACGGCCTGCTCGGCCATCGTCAGCTTCTGGTCCGCGTCCGCGCGCGACTGGCTAATGGCGGCGGCGACCTGGTTCTGCGTCGTGTTGATGGAGGCGAGCGCGTCGTCAACGTCCCCCGGCGGATCGATCGTCGTGATGAGCGCCGCCTCCAGCTCGATCCCGTACCGCGCCGCGGTCTTTTTGCAGGACGCCTCCATGAACTGGTTGATGACGGAGAGGTTCTTGCGCAGGTCGTTGATCGAGATCCCGTCGACGGCCGCGTCGGCCCCCTGGCTGTGGAACGTGGCGATCCGGTCGCGAAGCACGGAGATGAAATAACCCACGACGTGCGCGCGGGGGCGTGCCACCCCGAAAAGGTATGCGTACAGGTTGCGCTCGCACGGCCTCCAGCGGATCTGGCCGTTGAGAGAGATGGTGAGGTTGTCCTTCGTGACGCTCTCGATCACCGACTGCTGGATTTCGGGATCCCACGCGATGTCGGTGGTCTGGATGGTCATGTCGATCCGGTAGAGGCGCTGCCATGGCCACTTGAAATAAGGACCGCCCGGCTTGACGACATGTATCAGAGGAAAATTGTAACGCGGGAGCTCCTCGGGCGTGAGCAGCGGCGCAAGATCGGCATCGCTCGCCACCGTTCCATTCAGGCGCTGGGCGCGGCCGAAGGTGGTCAGGACGCCGCGCTCCGTCGGGCCGATCGTGTAGACACCGAAGAGGAGCGTCATGACCGCGGCAAGGGCGACGCCGGCCGCCACTCCAACGAGGATCAAGGGGGTTATCACGGGCGCGAATCCTTGGGCCAAATTGGGCCGGAAGCAAGAGGCGTGAGTTCGGTGATTGCCAGGGCCGCCAGAACAATCACGGCCACCGTGGAACCCAGGGCCGAAACGACGGGAATCCGGCTGAGGGCCAGTACCCCGAATGAGCAGGCCGTGGCCACCGCCGACATCCGAATGGACGGGGGAGGCTCCTCGCCCCGCCTCGCGCTTTCCGCCGAGAATATGGCGTAGTTGTGGCTGAGGCAGACGCCGAGGAATGCTCCAAGGAGGTTGAAGAGGTTCAGCGTCGCCCCGGCCAGCCCGAACAGGCCGAATGCGAACAGGCAGGCGCCGGCGGGGATCGCGAATATCCTGATTCCCCTGCGAAACCCATATAGGACGAAGACGCTGGCCCCGACAAACGCGAGGCCGACCGAGCTCAGGCGCAGGGCCGAGACCCGGTACCTGGAGAACAGCTGATTCAGGTTCTGAAGCTGGCCGTCAGTCACGGTGTGGGTGATGGCCGGCGGCTCGCGGTCCGGCGCCGGCTCCGCTATGGTGACAAACCAGCTGGGCCCGGGTCCCGCATGCAGAAGCGACGAGAGGGGCCCCTTGAGGGCGCCGGCGAGATTCGCCACCAGCCGGTCGTAGGTTGGGCGGTCTCTCCGGCTGAGCTCGCTCTCCCAGGCCCCGAAGAAGGGCGCGAACGCTTCGGGCTGGAATCCATGGCGGCCGAGCGCGGCCCGCAGCTCCGCCTCAAAATCCCCGAGGTCCGCCAGCTGTGCGGGGAGCTTTCCCCACTCCTCCTCGGTCGGCAGCGCGTACCCGAGCGTCGCCATCCTGGCCTCGGGCTCGTTCCTGCCGAGCCATGCGAGGAAGGCGTGGAGTGACGCGCGCGCGTCGGCTGGATTCGACCCGCGCGTGAGGTACACCGTGCTCGCGCCGGTCTCGCCGAAGAGCGCCCGGACGTCGGCATCATTGGCCTTCAACTCGGGCGTGGGAATCTCGAGCTCCCGGATGTCGTCCCTCCAGTGCAGGCGCCAGGGCCCGGCAACGGCGACGAGCGCCCCGAGGGCCAGCGCGATTCGCGCGCCCCGACGCGCGCCGGGGCCGAGGCCGGAGGGCCTCCGCCGGATGAACGCGCGGGTTTCGAGGAAGGAATTGTCGACCTGCGCGAACCAGAGGAGCGCCGTGACAAGGGCGCATATGAGACCGGCGCTGACGAACACGCCGAGCTGCCTGATGAGCGGAAGCTCGGACCAGAGCAGGAACGAGAACCCGATGACCGTGGTCAGCGCGCTCGCCAGAAGCGGCCTGATCAGTCGGGACGCCCTTTCCATGTACGGCTCGTCGGGACGACGGCGCGGCTGGAGATACAGGTAGAAGCCGTAGTCAACAGCGACGCCGGCGAGGAGGGATCCGACAACGAACACGAGGATGTGCACCCTCTCCCACGCCGCAGTGACGGCCACCCACGCGCCGAGCAGCGAGCCCAGGACGACGGGCACAAGGTGGAGCGCCCGGTAGACCCTCCGGACGCAGACGGCCGCGACGGCGATGACGAGGGCGAGCGAGAGGAGGTTAAGGAGTGTCAGTTCACTCTCTATCCGCGACCGGCTCGCCGCAGCGAATC
>Ga0302324_100017504_pt1 | contig 14199 bp, 16 predicted proteins | sample Palsa_T0_1_FD_201949 | JGI IMG/M metagenome (GOLD analysis project Ga0302324, IMG submission 201949) | Peat permafrost microbial communities from Stordalen Mire near Abisko, Sweden - Palsa_T0_1 | ecosystem: Environmental > Terrestrial > Soil > Palsa > Peat permafrost | place: Sweden: Abisko... | reverse complement strand
CGATGGAGCCGGCTTGAGCGGCGCGTCGTACACCTGCGCCAGCACGGCGTCATCATTGGGAGCCGGAATACCGCTGCGCATGCGCAGCAGGTCGTCGATGGTGATTTGATCGGCGTTGGGAAATTGCCGATACCACTTGGCGATGGGGTCGGTTTTGTGGATTAACCCTCGATCGACCAGCACCAAGATAGCGGTAGCAGCAAATGGTTTGGTGATGCTGGCAATGCGGAACGGCTGATCGAGCGTGCGCGTCGCATGGGTTTGCAAATCAGCGAATCCTTCGACCAACGTGTACCGGCCTTTGCCGGGAACATAGACGCCCACGGCCGCACTGGGCAGGTTGTTCTTCTTAACCAGGTCCTCGATCTCGCCGCTAAGGTGCGCCGCGACATCGGCTGCGAATAAGGAGTTGCTGACGGTCGCCGGCGTCGAGACTGACGAGCCATGCAGCACAAACACACACACACAGGATGCTAACGGCAAGAGCCAAGCCCACCGATAGAGGAAGCGCATGGAGACCATCCGTTCGTGAGCGCGATGCATAGCTTCATGACCTCGCGCTCGAGAGAGATCCGCCCTGGTACCGCGGTCCTGGAATGTTGGGGCCCCTTGAGGAAACTTATCAGCATTTTCGAAGAATCGCAGGAGAAGGGTTGGGTGGACATCCGGTCGCAATTGTCGAGTCTGTTTTCCGCTCGACGCAGCTCTGCGCAATATGAGCCGATTGGACGGCTCTCCGGAGCATTGGATGAGCGCCAACAGAGGACGCACCAACTGATCCCTGGTCCCCCCAACGGGCAGCAAGCTAGTACGGTTGCATCGGCGGTTCTCGCCCTCCGAAAAAGAGAAAAAATGGCAGGTTTGGGCAGAATTTACATGCCGCAACTGGAACAAATTTTAGTGTTTCCCATGAATGTAACCAGTGTACTTCGATCACACGCGGATCCTGTGTACATCGATTGCTTTCGTGAAGTAGCGACATGTACATTAGCAGCATTGGCAGCTAATGGTTGCAACGGCAGTGCTGGTTGCAATGCGCACACTACATGTTGGAGTAACGATGCTTCACGATATATGGGTTGAGCTAAGAAAGGTATCGCAACAAATCGACCAGGTTGTTAAGTATGAATCGGGGCAATTAGACGATGTTAAGACGATAGCTCTCTTTCAGTCGCTGATTGAGAGCGGTCTTGCATGGTCTTTGCCGGGCAACTATGGCAGAAAAGCAAACGAGCTAATTACTCTCGGTGTTTGCCATCAGGTAGACCGATCGTTAAGCCGTCAGGCGGTGATGGGATGATCGACTACCAACGCCTGGAAAGAGGTGCGAGCGGCGTGGAGCGACGAGCTCTCGAACAGATGGACGTGGATCAACTGAGTGCGGCCGTATGCGAGAACGAGAGGCTAAGAAAAGTGATCGACGTGCAGAAGTCCGAAATCAGTCGACTGATGCGGTTGCTCGGCATTGGCTTGCTTCAGAAATAGAAAACCTCACTGGCTTAAAAGCCAGTGGGGTTTCTTCCTGAGCTAACAATTGCTCCCTAAGGTTCGGCCGGCGTTCCGCCCCATTGTCTTGGATCAACGTCCGCAATGGATTGCGAGAAACACCAATGGTGCCCGGCGAAGTCCTCGACGTTATACTGTCGTTCGCCGTAAGGATAATCCGTGGGCTCCCGAACAATCTTTACACCGCTTCGCCTGGCACGATCGTAGTGAGTGTTGACATCCTCGACCCTCACCATGACTGCATTCCGCAACGAGACGCCGGAACTCTCTTCGATCAAGACAACCGCTCCCCCGTCGCCGACATTCATTTGCGCGCGGTGATTCCCCATGCGAATGCGCAGGGCAAATCCGAATGCGTTGCACAACCAATCGACAGCCTTACCGACGTCTGGGTAGGCCAGTTCCGGAATCACAACGCTACCAGGCATGGATCGATTGGCCAGCATCCGTGCAATTCTACCAAAAGCGGTGGACAATCTTGATAGGCCCATTGCGAAACCTGCATGTTAAGTCGTGTCCGCCGTTATGATATCCAAAGCTTTACTCTAGGGAGGGGTGATGGGGGACGCGATCTTACCCTTACAAGCTTCATTTGCGCGCGAGTTCGCTCTAGACTGGGTTGACGCCTGGAACAGCCACGACCTGGAGCGAATCCTGAGTCACTACGACGATGAGGTCCTGCTTGTCTCTCCGGTCGCCCTGAAGTTACTGAGTGGCGATGGCACCGTACGCGGAAAAGCTGCATTGCGGCAATACTTCCTCAGAGGTCTTGAGGCCTTTCCGGATCTCCGCTTCGACCTTATCGATGCGCTTTGGGGTACAGAGACGATCGTCGTCTACTACATCAATAATGTTCGCGGCAGCAAGACCGCCGAGGTAATGCTGCTGAATCCCGCTGGAAAGATTCGCCAGGTGTGGGCCAACTACGACCAGTAGCGGCGATCTCAGCGTCCCTTGCCGGCATGGTTCCCCAGAGCGTAGGTTGACAGCCAGTAGGTAACCGGTTTGACCTTGTCGATGCTGCGATGCAAACTAGCGATGGCGTTGTTGCTGACCGGAGGCGTGATGGCGCGGTCAGTAACGGGCGAGGCGGAACCGTTGAAGGAAGCCATCTTCGCGCCGGGCTCTGCGCCGTTTGCGGCGAGCCACGCTTCGACCGTGGTGGAACTGAAAAACGGCGACCTGATGTCGGCGTGGTTCGGAGGAACCGCAGAGGGGAAGCCGGACGTTGCGATCTGGGGGTCGACGCGGACCCGCGCGGGATGGACCGCTCCAGTGGAGCTGGCACGGGAGGCAGGAGTGCCATGTTGGAATCCGGTGCTGTTCCACACCAGGGATGGCAAGCTGTGGTTGTACTACAAATTTGGTCCGAGTCCGCAGACCTGGGCAGGCGCCCGCATGTGGAGCACGGATGAGGGCAAGAGCTGGAGTACGGCCGAGCATCTGCCTGCCGGCCTGCTGGGGCCGATTCGGGCGAAGCCGCTGGTGCTGCAGGATGGCACGATCGTAAGTGGGACGTCGATCGAAGCATATCACTCTTGGGCGGTGTGGATTGAGCGCAGCACGGATGGCGCTAGAACGTGGGCGAAGATTGGCCCTATCGTCCCTCCGGTGGACTCGGATAAGCAGGGAACTGGGGAAGCTCATGCGGCGATTGCTTCACCGGTGCCGGGATCTTCGGACTGGCAATATACGGAGGGAATCATTCAGCCGTCGGTGGTGTCGCTCGAGAAAAAGCATCTGCGACTGTATGCGCGCTCAACGGCGAAGACGGCGCGGGTTTGTGTGGCCGACTCGTATGACGATGGGGTGAGGTGGACGCAGGCTCGTCCTCTGGAGGTGCCGAACCCGAACTCAGGCATCGATGCGGTGGCGCTCAAGGACGGGCGAGTGGTGTTGATCTACAACAACACGACGAGCGGGCGGACTCCGCTAAACCTTGCGGTGTCCAGCGACGGCGAGCACTTCCAGATGTTCTACACGCTGGAAGAGTCGCCGGGAGAGTACTCATACCCGGCGATGATCCAAACAGCAAGCGGCGACCTGGAGATCACCTACACGTGGGACCGCAAGACGATCGAACACGTTCACTTTCCTCTGGCGGAAGTTCCTAAGTAGAAGATCACGGGTGCGGAAACGCGCATCCGTGGAATGTGGTCTTTTTAGATTATGGGCACGGATGGGACGTTCACTAACCGTTTAGGAGCAGAGGGATCGTCCCGTGTATCCCTGGCCTCCTTGGGTTCCTGGCTGCAAAAAAAGTTGCAGTCGGTTCAGTAATTACCTCGTTTCCCACAATCCGTCGCGGCGCCTTCTTCTATGCTGCATGGGAGAGCATTTCTTCTAAAAGCGGAGAGACCCTACTCGGGGCGAGGGCTGAGTGACGACTGAAAAGGAACTGCGCGAAAAATTGCGCAAGATCGCCGCGCTTTTCGAGGGCGCCACGACAAATGGCGAACGCGAGGCCGCGGCTGCCGCCAGCAAGCGTGTGCTTGCCGCCCTGGGCGCTGCGGAAAAGGTGGAACCCACGATTGAAATGCAGTTCGGGCTTTCCGATCGTTGGAGCCGTCTGCTTTTCACCGCTTTGTGCCGCCGCTACAAACTTAAGCCGTATCGCTATCCGCGACAGCGCTACACAACGGTGGTGGTGCGGGCTCCGAGGGCATTCATTGAGAGCACGCTGTGGCCCGAGTACCTGGAAATCAAAGCTGCTCTGGATTCGTATCTCAACGAGGCAACGGAACGTATCATCCGCGAAGAGGTATTCGGGGACGCCGATGAGGCAGAAGAACGCGCGGGATAAAGGGATCCGACAGGCCCCAAATGGGTGAGTGGAAGTCCCTGCAGCCGGTATACTGTCACCGATCCTTCCACAGTCAGCTCACCCCGGGGGCATGTTCATGAAGTGGTTTCCGAATGTCCTGGCTATCGGGGCGATGTGTACTACTCTCTCTGTTCCTGTGCTGGGGTACCAGAACTTCATGGAAGTCAAGCCATCTCCACAGCAGGTCGCGTGGCAAGATCTGGAGTTCGGGGTCATCATTCATTTCTCGACCAACACGTTCCTCGATCGCGAATGGGGCGACGGAACCGCCAGCCCAGCAGTGTTCAACCCTACGCAGTTTGATCCCGACCAATGGGCGCAGGCGATCAAGGCCAGCGGAGCTAAGTACATCGTGCTGGTGGCTAAACATCATGACGGGTTTTGTCTCTGGCCGACCGAGCAGACAGATTACAGCGTCAGAGCAAGCCCCTGGCAAGATGGCAAAGGAGACCTGGTGGGAGACGTGGCGCGCTCGGCGCGCAAGTATGGTCTCAAATTCGGCGTCTATCTCTCGCCATGGGACCGTCACGACCCGAGATATAACAACCCGGAGGCCTACGACAAGTATTACCTCTCGGAGTTAGAGGAGCTGGCGCAACATTATGGTGACCTGGTGGAATTCTGGCTCGATGGGGCGGGCAGTGCAGGACACATCTATAACTTTTCCAAGATCATTGAAACTCTGCGGACCTATCAGCCAAACACCATCGTCTTCGCCGATACGGGGCTCTTCGAATACGGCGACGCACGTTGGGTGGGCACAGAATCGGGACGCGTCGACTATGAGAACTGGAACGTCATCGACCGTCACGGCTACCTGCGCTGGCGCCCGATCGAGGCGGACACTCCATTGCGCAAACTGCATTGGTTCTGGCATCCCCACGACGAGGCGTCTCTGAAGAGCCTGGATGAACTGACTGCGGTTTATGAGCAGACGGTTGGACGGGGCGCCCAGCTCATGCTTGGGGTGGCGCCGGACAACCGGGGACTGCTGCCGGATTCGGATGTAGCCCGGCTTAAGGAACTGGGCGCAGCCATCCGTCGCCTGCAAAGCGGCAACCTCGCCCTGCAACATCTGGCGACCACGCCGGAAGTAGCTGCGGCCCTGGACGGAAATACGGAGACGTTTTGGTCAGCGCCGCCTGGATCTCACCATGCCGTGCTGGAGGCCGACTTCGCGAAACCAATGAGCGTCGACCGAGTTACGACGATGGAATGGCTCAACGATGGCCAGCACGTGGAGAAGTACGCGGTTGAGGTATGGATGGAGAACAAGTGGAAGAGTGTAGCTTCCGGTCAGGCCATCGGGCATGAGAAGGTGGACCGCTTTGCTCCGGTGACCACGAGCCGGATACGCCTTAACATTCTCTCCAGCTCGCAAGAGGCGCACATCAGAGAATTTCAAGTCTATAGCGATGCCCCAAGCAACAAGTGAGGCCTGCGCGAGCTTCTAGTGACACGGAGGGTCGGACCGGGTGGTCACGGGTTTGAAGGGTGGTGATTCTTGACAGGCGAGGGTGTTGGTTGGTATACCTACCAATATGCCGAGAAGTTCGCCTGACCGGAGACTCGACATTATCGAAGCAGGGCTCGCCGTCTTGCGAGAGCATGGCTTTGCCGGTTTCACGCAACCACGCGTCGCCTCGGAGGCGGGCGTTCGTCAAAGCCACCTCACCTATTACTATCCCACGCGGGTCGATCTACTGACGGCGGTGGCGCATGCCGCGATTGAACGACTACTGGCGGCCGTCGATACTATCGTCGAGGCATCGACACCTAAGGCGGCGGCAGCGCGCATCGCCGGCGTAACCGTACGCCGCGAGAATACGCGCGTGATTATGGCCCTGGCGCAGGTGGCCGACCAGGAACCGGCGCTGCGTGAGATTTTCCGCGAACTGGCGGACGGTATCATCGTGCGCTTGGGGAAACTGCTGGAACAATTCAAGGTCAAAGCAACCGACGAACATTGCTATTTTGTGCATGCTTTGTCTGTAGGCATGGCGGTCATCCATCTCGCGACTGCGCGGGAGGACGGAGAGCGCCGTTCTGCACGCACGCTGGAGATCGCGCTCAACCTGCTGAAGAAAGAAGCAGGGAAGTAAGCCTTCGCAATTTCGAGTTTGGCTACAAACAAGTTCAGGAACACTCGCGAATGCCGCGACCAGGAGTAAGCAATGAATGCAAACGTGTTGATCATAGGAGCGGGGCCGGTTGGAATGACCGCAGCCTCGGAGCTGGCGCGGTACGGTGTCCCCGTACGGATCGTCGACAAAGCGCCGCAGCGCACTGACAAGTCCAAGGCGCTGGTGGTGTGGAGCAGAACCCTCGAACTATTAGATCGCGGCCCGGGAGGATCAGGGTCCTTTATCGATGCGGGATTCAAGGCGCTGGCAGTGAACCTTGTTGCGAAGGATGGCGAACTTATGGGCCGCGTCAGTATGGATTCGGTGAAAAGCCCTTATCCCTACGGTTTGATGCTTCCTCAATCGGAGACGGAGCGTTTGCTGGAGGAGAGGCTTGCGGGACTGGGCGTGACCGTCGAACGCCGGGTTGAGGTTCTGAGCTTCAAGAGTAGGGACGCCGAAGTCGAAGTGACACTCCGTCATGCTGATGGGCATGAGGAGGTTGTTACGGCGGAGTGGCTCCTCGGGTGTGACGGCGCGCACAGCGTTGTGCGACACAGCCTGGGAGTGCCGTTTGTGGGTGAGACGATGGATAGCGATTGGATGCTGGCGGATATTCACATGAGTGGATATCCATTTCCCGATAGCGAACCCTCGGTGTACTGGCATCACGATGGTGCGTTTGTGATTTTCCCCATCTCGCCGGGACGATATCGCGTTCTGGCAGATTTGCCTGCGACCGCGGCTGCAGTTGCTCCCGAACCGACGCTGGAACAGGTGCAGGCAATCATCGACCGGCGAGGGCCTGGAGGGTTAAAAGCCTTTGATCCGATCTGGCTCGCAGGCTTCAGGATCAATGGCCGCAAGGTGGCCAACTATCGTTCCGCGCGTGTCTTCCTGCTTGGCGACGCGGCGCACGTGCATAGTCCCGCCGGCGGGCAAGGTATGAACACCGGAATGCAGGATGCATTCAATCTGGCCTGGAAGTTGGCGCTGGTAGTCCGCGGAGCCTGTGACGAACACCTCCTCGATACCTACAGCCCGGAGCGCAGCGCAGTCGGCGATGAAGTTCTGAAGGCAGCGGAGCGATTGACTCTCATCGGCACGATGAAGAATCCTGCCCTGCAGAGCATTCGCAACCTTGTCGGGCATTTCGCCTTCGGTTTTCCGCCCGTACAACATGCATTCGCAGATTCCATGACAGAAGTCGCAATTGGGTACCCCGATAGTCCCCTGAACGGTCCGGGCCTGCGTGGAGGGTCGGGACCGAAACCGGGCGAACGCGTTTGCCCGACAGGTGACAAGTTCCCGGTGGGATCGGGAGAAAAACCGCTCTTCGCGCTTTTCGCGGAAGAGAACGGAGCTGTGGCCAACTTACTTCAGCGATTCAACGGGGTGCTCGAGCCAGAGTTGAGAACTCCGTTTAGCCGGGACGGCATTTGGCTAGTGCGTCCTGATGGTTATGTGGCTTGTTCCGCGCATGACGCGGGAGTAATTGCTGAGTACCTTGACGGCGTTGTCGGTCGAGGAAGCAGTCGCTGATGCCATTGCTCGCATCTCGGATGTGAGAGTGCGACCCGCACGCTGGTAACCACCACAACGGTTACACAAGTGGCACAGAGGACTGCCCGTTCTGGGTAGAAGCGATGCCTACACCGCCTTCCAGCGCCATCTTTCCGCCTTCCTCGATACAGGCATGGCCGCCTTGGTACCGGAATGGGTGATGGTGCGGACCGTTGGTCACTGGTCAAATACAACCAGCCTCGGAGTACGCCAATGCTCGAACTGGAGGAACTGAAGCTCTCGTTCAGTGTGGACGGCTAAACACTGGGAGCATAGGTGCGGGAAGGCATGAGTACTCGTGTCGATGAAGAATTTACTGCGAAGAGCTACAACGGCCGCCGCTGAGCCAGGCCGTCAGGTATGCGGCCGCATAGAGCCGTGGCAAGCCGATGCCCCCATCCGCATTGCTCCGCGTTTCCCTGCTGCCTTATCAGACGGAGAATTTCGCGATGTATTGCAAGACGGAGATGTAAAGTGAACGCATTGGTTACAGAGTCGTCCGAGCTTAAGAGACTGTGGATCCGGGTTCTCAAGCGAGTTCATCCTGACCTGGCGGTGGATGAGCAGGATAGGCGCCGGTGTGAACGGCTCACGCAACAGGCGAATGATGCCTATGCGAGACGGGATGAACTTGCACTCCGAGCGGTACTAGAGCCGAACGGCCGAACGGCCCGGCGCGCGCCGGCTGACGATTGGGATGAAAGCCCACAGCCTCAACAGGCGGCGCCCCCGCAGTCAACCTATCAGCCACCGTTGGTGCCGCAACAGCCAACCGCCGTGAGTGGGCGCGAGGCGGTCGTCATTCTTGGGGCAGCCTGCGCGGTCCTTTGCCTTCTTCTCTATGGAATTTTTGACGCGCTTCGTGAAGAGGTGGGACGGAACACGTCCTTATTCTTACTGGTGCTGCTAACCATGGTTGTGCTCTGGCTGATCACTCAGAACTCCAAGTTGTCGTACAACCAGAAAGCCAGGTGGGTGGCGGCAGTCGCAAGTGGAATGACGCTGGTAGGGATATGCCTTTTAGACAGTCATCACAGAGCAAATCCGCTATTTCCATCGGCTCGCGCCGCAACTGCTGGGGCTCTGTCGGCTTCTGTTAAATGGAAAGACAGCAGCACCCAACCCCCGTCTCAATGGTATTGGGATGTAATCAAGACCAGGGTGGGACAGAGTTGGAACCCTTCGGCTGTCGTCGATACCCCTGCAGGCGCTACTGCGGATATTGCGTTCACGATCTCACATGACGGTTCACCGCGTGACGTCCAGTTACGTAGGCCTAGCGGGTATCCATCGCTCGATTCGTCTTGCGTAGTTGCTGTGCAGCAGGTGAGATCTTTTGGTCCACCTGAGGGTGGCACCAAGGATAATTTGAACGTACTTTATCCTTGTTCGTATCACGAACTCGAAGCGATGAACGCTCATCTAGCGCAAAGTAACATAGCGCAGGCGAACCTAATGTCACCAAGATCCGGAGCGGCAGAGAGCCTTGCTTCACAGCTTGGCGGGTACACAGAAGCGGCGAAAAACAAGGTGGCACAGAATTGGAACTTGTCGGAAGTTGCCAGCAATACCCCGGCGGGCGCAACTGTCTACATTCAATTCGCAATAGAGCGGCGTGGCCATCATGAAGTCCCGGCTATTGAAACATCCAGCGGGTACGCATCTCTTGACGTTTCCTGCTTGCGGGCTGTAAACCGAGTACAGACTTTCGACCATCTTCCCAAGGGCTACGGCGGAGACAATCTGACGGTGCTCGATCACTGCACCTATCCAGGTTCGCCCACGACAAAATTCGCACAGGACACTATCCTGCCCCCGGTGCAGGAACTGCCGCCATATAGGCCCGTGGATGGTGTCCATAACTAAAAGCAGCACAGGCTGCGGTGCGCCCCGTGAACCCTGCTGCGAAAGATTGCGCTCGATTTCCACTTTTTGTAACGCCATTTCCACAGCAAAAATTACCAGAGCCTCTAGCATTCGGCTTGGTGGAGAGTACTATTGCTTTCAGCGGAAGAGAGATCTTCCAGAAGGAGAGAGCGGACTAACAGACGTCTTCGAGAATCGGCAACGAGACTCGGTCCAGGCGACTGGAAACGGACGGAAGTGGGAAAGCTCTTACAGCGAGTGTGATCGTAGAAGAGTGAGGCAAAAACACGGGCTGTTGCTTGTGGGTGCCGAGCGATTCCGGGATAACAAGAGTTGTGATCTGGAACCCGAACCGGATCTCCGAAAATCGGAACAGAGGGGGCGAGATCTCGCAAGAGAAATCGCCCCCTCGTTTTTGTGCGCGCCGCACGCATTGGGTCCTCACCGCTTGCCCTCGCTTTTTGCGGGCTGGGGGCCGGTGCTTTCAGCTGCAGTCCTTTTGTGCCGTTCCCCGAAGTCTTATCTGCGCGGTTTTTGGCGGCAAGGAATTCTCTTGCTCAATGCGGCTAACCTTTTCCGCGACCGCAAGCGCGACGAAGTGGCTGAGTGAGATGCCCTCCCGCTCAGCCATGAGCTTTGCGGCGGCTTGCAAGGATCGTGCGAGGCGCAACGGAAATTGCTTTGCGTGCTGGTCTTGTTTTGCTTTCATGGGGTCGCCTGCGCACCGGACGTTTTAGGGGAATGATTACCTGTGCGGCTGGCGCTGACAGGGAGTGGCCGAAACAGCGAAGACCATGGATCAATCATGCATCGCGATTTCTGAAGCTTTTCTTACGAAACATTAAGATTTTCATGTCGGAAGAACGGGGGGAAAGTACCCTGCCGGCCGCCCCTCTCGTACCGTGCCCAGATCGGCGGCGATGATGGCGTGATTCGGGCCGGCCATTTCTGCTAGCTTAAGATGGTCCGCATGAAGGATCGCTGGTTTGCTCTCCTGCTGTTCGCTTCTTTCGTTATCGCAAACATTGCAGTAACCGCCAGGGCGGCGGCGCCGATTGAGAAAGGCGCGGCGCCGGCCCAGGGGTGGGCCATGTGTATTCACGGCGGAGCAGGGGAAAGCGAGTGGGAACACATGGATTCAGCGACTGTCGCGGCATACCATGAGTCGCTGGCGAAGGCGCTTTCCGCCGGATCGGCCGTACTCAAGCGGCATGGCAAGGCATTGGATGCTGTCGAGGCCGCGGTAAAAGTGCTGGAAGACGATCCCTTGTTTAACGCGGGGCGCGGCTCAGCGTTTGCCGCCGACGGAACAAATGAAATGGATGCGGCGCTTATGGACGGCGCGACCCTGGCTGCAGGCTCCGTCGCCGACGTACAGTTCACGCGCCACCCTATCTCGCTGGCTCGAGCCGTGATGGAACACACGCAGTATGTCATGATGGTGGGCCCAGGCGCCGACGCCTTTTCTCGGGCGCAAGGTTTGGAACAAGAGCCGCCTGCTTTCTTCTTTACCGAGATGCGCTGGCAGGAATTTGTTTCGGTCATGCGCGCAAGCGGCCGTCCTGTTCCTCCCCGGCCAGTTGGAGTTCCTCCGGCACCCAGTGGAGTCGCTTCCGCTGCTTCGGTTGGCTTCACCCATCGGTTCGGGACCGTGGGGGCGGTAGCCCGCGACAGCGACGGCCATCTGGCTGCGGCCACCTCCACCGGCGGCATGCAGGGGAAGCTTCCGGGGCGCGTAGGGGACTCCCCTCTGATAGGCGCCGGCACCTACGCGAGTGATCGCTCCTGCGCCGTCTCCGGCACGGGAGTAGGGGAGTATTTCATCCGGCTCACCTTGGCCAGGCAGGTTTGCACCTTGGTCGAGCAAGGACAAACCCCACAACAGGCCGCTGACCATATGATCCACTCTGAGCTGCCGGCGCTCAAAGGGGGCGAGGGCGGCGTCATCGTGATGGCGCCCACCGGAATTCCCGTCTGGAGTTCCAATACTCTGGGCATGTTTCGCGCTCAGGAAGTCGAAGGCGGAGCGCCCGACATACGGGTAAAGTAACCGCTGTTGTTTCACTTATCTCCCAGTATTACCTACCGGCAGATCGGATTGCATCCGGATCGGTATGGCGCAAGACGAAAGTGTCTGCACCTCAGCTCTCGCGTGGGTAGAAAAGCATTGTGGCAACCGAATAAGAGCGACGAGCGCCCAGGAACCAGGCGTCAAGTGGCATGCCTGTTTCTCGATTAAGTGGTTATTGCCCATTGCAGCGTTCGCCAAGACACTATACCTAAAGCTGTAGCAGGCATGCTCCTAGCGGCACTTTTATCGATCTAACCCCAGGTTCGATTGATTGGATCCTATCGATCGATCGTGCGAATACACCAGCCTCGATTGTACTCGCGAACCGAAGCCGCGGTGATCGTTGGCCCCACGCCGGGGAACCGCCAACACTCTCGCGTACGCAGATCGAGTGCGGCCGTAAGAAACACCAGAAAGGAATTTGAAAGCAAGATCCGGAGTTCTGACACCTGTTCTCCGATGCAAGACTGGATCACGATTGCGCTGATAGGAGCTGTCGATGCAGGATGAAGCAAGATCGTTGGGGTCAGCACGGAACAAGGAAGTGGCTCACGGGAGCGGTGGGAGTAATCGATATCGGAACTTGCTTTCACCTGTCCTCGCGCTCTTGCTGCTCGCGCAAGTCTTTCCGCCAACTGCACAGGCCGAGGCTCCGAGCTCAGTTTCGGCTCCCGCGGCTAACGCGGTGCTGGCTATCTTCTCCGACCGGCCTATGTCCAACGAGCTCTGGCCTATCATCGTCAGCGCGCTGCGCGAGGAGTTAGCGGCAGGCGCGCCCGAAACCCGAGTTCTTCCGGGCCAGACCGCCGACGCCGACCCCAGCGCCGACCCGGCGGTTCAAATCCTTCGCGGAGACAGCATCGCTCCGGGTCTCAGCATAGACAATCCCATCACGATCTACCTTCATGGTGAGTGCGTTGTCCGTCCGCGTTCGTTTTTTCTTGGTCAGCCCTCGAGCTCACTGGCGTTGGGATGGGTTCGCCTCAACCACGGGCAGATCGAACCCTTTATTCACGTCGAATGCACTCGTCTGGGACAGACGTTGGCTACCCAAACTTACGGCCTGGACAGCGATCAGCGGAACCGGTTAATGGCCGTTGCCATTGCGCGTGTGATCCTACACGAGTGGATTCACATCGCGACTCAAAATCCAGGCCACGCGCGAGACGGGCTCGCCAAAGCTGTGTTTGGCCCACACGACCTAATCCCGAACCGTGCCAATTCGCCAACGTGTCACCACGGCATACCATAATTGCGCGAACCCGGTCAGAAATCGCGCCATGGCAGCACTTTCCTTTCTTTGCGAGCCTCGACGCGGCGATGGGCGCTGCACGCCCCGATAGCTACGCGATGGAACTTCTCATATCAAGTTCGAGGATCCTGCCTGTCCGGCCTCGATAGAACCCAAGCCGGGAGCCAGCGTTAGCGCCAAGCAGCTAATATTGCTGTGTTGGGTATCCTGTTCTCTTATCTCTCCGGGAGCCAATACATGCCAATGCCAATAATGACGCTGACACACGGGATCCCTATCTGGTTCCTTGTTTTAAGCTTGTTTCTGCCCAGGCTTTCGCTATTTATCGGATGGATCCACATGTGGTGGTTCTTTGTCCCTCAGCCCTGGGCTGCTGTGTTGTGGGCTTGTCTTCCCAGGGTGCTGGTCCTGATCTTTATTCATGCACATCAGGGGTTCGACGTGTGGTTCTGGATACACGTGGTGACTGCGATCCTGGTGTGGAGTGGATCCGGGGCCTCTCACAACAATAGAAGGATGCGGAGAAGGCGTACGTAGCGGATTCTTTTTCCCCGGGGCTTGCTCAGCTATCCTCTCTTCTCGAGCGGAGGCTCGTCCCAGAGGTAGGGAAGCGTATGCGGAAGGATTCAGGAGAGGATTCATGCGCTCGTTTGCCAATCCACACGCCCTCGCTGCAGCGATGATTCTGCTACCTGCGGCGCTGCTCGCAGGAGATGTGGACACAAAGTTCCACAACGCTCCGTCCTCGGCGCAGGCGGCGAAGAACCCGTACGCAGGCCAGGAGCAGGCCGCGCAGGCCGGAAAGCAGCTATATACGCGCGATTGCCTGTCGTGCCACGGGGAGCGGGGACAAAGCCCGAGCAGGGGGCCGTCGCTGGTGGACGGAAGGCTCGATTCGGTCAGGCCCGGTGAAGTGTTCTGGTTCATTACGCGGGGCGACAAAGATAACGGCATGCCCGCCTGGGCGTCTTTGCCGGCAAAGCAGCGCTGGCAG
>Ga0302324_100017503_pt1 | contig 14200 bp, 12 predicted proteins | sample Palsa_T0_1_FD_201949 | JGI IMG/M metagenome (GOLD analysis project Ga0302324, IMG submission 201949) | Peat permafrost microbial communities from Stordalen Mire near Abisko, Sweden - Palsa_T0_1 | ecosystem: Environmental > Terrestrial > Soil > Palsa > Peat permafrost | place: Sweden: Abisko... | reverse complement strand
AACGTGCTGCGCGAGCGTGAGACGCATATCGCGCTGCTCGAAGGCGAGCTGCGTCAGAAGGACGATTGGCTGGAGCACGCCAAGGGGGAGTTGGTCGCGCTCGACAAGGAACATCGGAAACTGACGGCGGAGCTGGAGGAGAGCAACCGTTGGGCCGAGAGCCTGAATCGGGAGCTGGAAGCCAGGGGCGCGCGCATTCTCGAGCTGCAGAAAGAACAAGAGAGCTTCCACGCGGTGGTGCAGGTTTACGAAGCGAAAATCGCGGAACTCGAGGAGGAGAACCGCGCGAAAACCCAGTGGGCCGTGAAATTGGACAGCGAGCTCGCCGGCAAAATGCGTGAGCTGGCGGAGTGCATCGAGTATCTGCACCAGACAGAGAAGACTGTCGAAGAACGCACGCGCTGGGCGCAGGGACTGCAGGCGGAGGTAGAACGGCTGCGCGGACAACTGGCGCTGCTCGAAGCCTCGCGCTGGGTGCGGCTCGGCCGCAGTGTCGGACTGGGTCCCGAACTTGAGCTGAAATGAGCTCGCTGGCGCGCCTGCTTCGGGCAATTCTCCTGCTGATTCTTTCCCCGCTGATCTTGCTGGCAGCGGTACTGGCGCTGTCGCTCACCGATTTAGCGTGGCTATTGTTCGGGCGAAAGAAGGAACCGGCGACCAAGGCTTGCCGCCGGGATGCCGCCAGCGTCGTGATTCCCAATTGGAACGGCCGCGGCCTGCTGGAACAATACTTGCCCTCGGTCGTAGCTGCTCTGGCCGGCCATCCCGATAACGAAATTATTGTGGTAGACAACGGCTCGTCGGATGGCAGCGCCGATTTCGTGCGGCGGACCTTTCCTCGAGCGCGGGTGCTGGCGCTCGATAGGAACTACGGCTTCGGCGGCGGCTCGAATGCCGGTTTCCGCGCGGCCAAAAACGATGTCGTGGTGTTGTTGAACAGCGATATGCGCGTGGCGCCGGACTTCCTCGCGCCGCTGCTCGAAGGTTTTGGTGACGACCATGTATTCGCCGTGTCATGCCAGATCTTCTTCCGCGATCCAAATAAGCCGCGCGAAGAGACCGGGCTGACCGAGGGCTGGTGGCAGGATGGCGTTCTGAAAGTGGGGCATCGCATCGATGCGGCCCTCTCCGATGTATTCCCATGTTTTTACGGCGGCGGCGGATCCTGTGCCTTCGACCGGCGCAAGTTTCTGGAACTCGGCGGCTTCGACGATCTGCTCGCCCCATTCTATTTGGAAGATACGGACCTGGGCTACATGGCATGGAAGCGCGGCTGGAAGGTGCTGTACCAGCCCCGTAGCATCGTCTATCACGAGCACCGCGGAACCATCGGCAAGCGCTTCAGCGAAGCCCAGATTCAAGCGGTGCTCAAGAAGAATTACCTGCTGTTCTGCTGGAAGAATATTCACGAGTGGCCGCGCCTGGCGTCTCATTTCTTCTTCAGCTACGGCGGAGCGCTGCTCAGCCTGGCGGGAGATACGCCGGGCCGCGCTAGTCTGGATGGCTGGTGGCGCGCATTTCAGCAACTTCGCGGCGCCGTCGCCTCGCGCTGGCGTGCGCGCGGCTTCGCCATGGTGAACGATACCGAAGCGTTCCGCAGGCCGCTGGGAGGATACTACCGGGACCGCTTTCAAGACTCGCCGGAGATGGGCGCTCCTTTGCGGGTGCTTTTTGTTTCACCCTATCCGATCTGTCCGCCGGTGCATGGCGGCGGCGTGTTCATGTATCAGACCTTGCGTGCGCTCGCCAAGCTGTGCGAAGTGCACCTGGTGGCGCTGCTCGAGGAGCCCGCGCAGGCTCCGGCACAGGGGGAACTGCGGGACTTCTGCGCGTCCGCCGAGTTTCTGGTGCGCCCGGCGGTTCGCGTGGACAAAGCGGGATCGATAGTACCCTACGCCGTCCGCGAGTTTGCCAACAAGGAGCTGGACCGGCTGATTCACCGGCAGCTCTATCTGCAGCGGATCGACGTGCTGCAGCTCGAGTACACGCCGCTCGGCCAGTATGCGGGGCACTATCGAAACATCCCGCGGATGCTGTTTGAACACGATGTTTATTTCCAGTCCATAGCGCGCGCGCTGGAATATATGCCCGGGGCAGTTGCCAGGCTCAAAGCGCGCTTCGAGTATTTGCGTGCGTTGCGCTACGAACTGCGAATACTGGAACGCTGCGATCAGGTGCAGGTGTGTACCCTGGAGAACCGGGAATATCTGGCGTCGTTCTTGCCGAAGCTGCGCGGCCGGCTGCGCGAGGGCCTGCGCGCGGGTATCGAAACGGCGCGTTATGAATTCCGGCCATGCGGGCGCGAGCCTTTCACCATGCTGTTCCTCGGCAGCTTCCGGCACGGTCCCAATCGCATCGCCCTGGAGTGGTTTGTGGATCACGTATTGCCGCGCATCGTCGCGCGCAGGCCGGAAGCGCGGCTAGTGGTGGTGGGTTCGGATGTACCACCTCAGCACCCTTATGCCGACCGCGCACCGGCCATCGAAATCCGGGGATTTGTGGAAGACGTTCGCGAGCCGCTGGCCCGCTATGCGGTGTTTGTGTGCCCGGTGCGCACTGGCTCGGGCGTGCGCGTTAAGCTGCTCGAAGCGTTCTCGAGCGGCATCCCCGTAGTCTCGACCGGAATTGGCGCCGAGGGCCTGGCGCGCAAAGATGGAGAGATTTGTTTCCTGGCGGATGAGCCCGGGCTATTCGCGGAGAAGGTGTTGGAAGTTTTCGAAAGCCCGCACGAGGCGGCGGAGATGGCGGCGCGCGCGCGCACTGAGGTGACGGCAAACTGGGACATGACCGTCATTACGGAGCGGTTGGTCGAGAGCTATCGGGATGCTGTTACGGAAAAACGCCGCGCTACTTTCCGGCGAGGTCCAATTTGAGCTGCTTCACGATACGCTCGGCGGTATGGTCCAATGCGCGGGGACTGTTGTTCTTGGGAGTTTCGAAAATGGACCAGAGCACCTGGCTGGATTTTACGTCCACCAGAAAGATGGTTCCACGGCCTTGGCCGGAGGTTGACATGCCGCCCACTTGTGGGAGTTTGTTGGAGGTATCGCCAAAAGCTGAGAGTGGCCCGGAGGAGAGTGGAGGGACATCCCCGGCGGCTTTGGGCACGTCGCCGGCGGCTTTGGACGTGTCCGTCGTTTTGGCGATTTCCTTCGGGGCTTCCTTGGCTTCTGGGGCGGGAGGCGGCGGATACAGATCCTTCAAGCGGCTTTCCAGGGCTGCGCCCACGCGATCGGTGATCACTGTGTCGGCCTTGGCCGGATCGGTAACCACCTGGAGCACATGCATGCGCGTAAGCCGGTCGGCGATGAACTGGTCGAGGCTGTGGCCCATGGGCATCAAATACACGGTCCGAACTCCGGTGAGCTCCGCGGCGCTCCCCTGGCTTGGACAAAGGTTAAGGCAACAGAGCAGCGGTAAAGCCCATTTCATCTCGTTCACTATAATAGCAATGCGCGGTTCAACCCATCTATAAACATGTATAAGGGCGACACTATAACGGTCATTATCCCTTGCCTGAACGAGGAGCAGGGCATCGAGCGGGTCCTGCGCAGCATGCCGGATTTTGTAGATGAGGTCATCGTGGTGGACAACGGATCCACGGACCGGACTTCGCAGGTTGCGGCGATGTTGGGCGCACAAGTAATTCGGGAGGACGTCCGCGGCTATGGGCGCAGCTACAAGCGCGGGTTCGCCTGTGCCACGGGCGATCTGATCGTAACTCTGGACGGAGACCACAGCTATCCGGTAGACGCGCTCTCCTATCTGCTGGAGGCGTTCCGGCACCACGAGGTGGATTTCCTGAATGCCTCGCGCTTTCCCGTGCGCGATCGCCAGGCCATGAGTCTGAAGCACCATTTTGGAAACCTCGTGCTCTCACTGGCGATGTCGATTTTATATTTTCGATGGGTGCGCGATTCGCAGTCGGGCATGTGGGTCTTCCGCCGATCCATCCTCAAAGACATGCATCTGGAATCTGAAAGTATGTCCTTCTCCGAGGAGATCAAAATCGAAGCGCTAAAGAATCCGCGTGTGCGCTTCGGAGAAATCTCCATCATGTATTCCTCGCGGGTGGGCGAGAAAAAATTGGATCCGTGGCGGGACGGCTTTCACAATCTGTTGTTTCTCATCAAGAAGCGCTTCGTGGATCGGCGCAAGCCATGAAGCGTGTAATTTACTCAGCTGGTATTGTGTTGGAGCGGGCACTCCCGTACAGCAACAGGTATCCGCTGACCGAATTCGGCGTGACTCGGGTAATCATCAACTCACGCTGCTTACCATCGTCATGGCCGTGGAAGAACACCGGCCGGTCCTCCGCCTGGTCTTTCAGCGATATGGAGTGCTGCTCCGGCGTCACGAACATCCAGACGCTGGCCCGGTGACGAGCCGCATCCGCCGACGAGAGGCCGAGGCGTATTCCCGGCACGAGCTCGCGGCTTTCGCTCTCGTTTAGCTTGAAGCTGATTTTTTGGACGGCTGGCTTAATAGTTGGTTGAACCGCGGGGAGGGCAGGTCGGATAGGAGGCGGCTGGACTGAAGGCGCGACGTTCACTGGGACTGTGGGTTCGCCTACCAGGCGCGCCTTGACGATAAAACGGTTCGGTGCGGCGCCCACATAATAGAACGGATAGCATGTTACCAGGGTCATTTCGGGATGTTGGCTCGCTTCCAGTACCCCCACGTCTTTCGGCTTTACGATCTCGGTACTTTCCACCATATAGGTATAGTTTCCAGCGGGTGTCTGAAACTCGATGACGTCGTCCTTCTGGATCTTGCGCAGACCGCGAAACAGCGTGTCGCGATGTCCCGCGACGCCAACGTTCCCGGAGTGTCCCGGCAGCGCCGTCCCCGGTATGTGGCCGAGAGCCACCTCCAGCGTGTCCTCACCGGCCCCCTCACGAACCACGGCGCGCATGTTGAGGCGCGGGATCGCCAGCCGGCCAATCAGGGCTCCATTTTTGACGGATGGCGGTGTCTGCTCCGGCGGAGTGCCACGCGGCCGGGAGACTGTAGCCGATCCACCATCGATACGGTGATCCAGCACGCGGTTCCCCCAGCTTTGGAAGGCAGCCATCCGCAGGTACGACCAAGCCCAAATGCCGACGGCAATCACGCCGGCGAGCAGGAGTAGGGCTTCGATCCAACGCCGCGCTTTACTGGTTCTCCGCCGTGTCCTCATAGCGATAACTGACGCGCGTGCGCGCGATTAACCCGGTTCGGCCCGGCGCCGACACGTGCACGCGAATGTGCCGCAACAAGCCGCCGTTCGAGGCTGATGGGGCGTAGCCAACGGTATAGCGCGTGCGGATATCTTTGGCAATAGCACCGCACGCTTCAGTCATTTCCTGCGGGCTCGCGGGAAAATAAGTTATGCCGCCGCTAATCCCACTGAGCTTCTTAAGGATGCCAAGGTCCCGATCGGCATCGCCAAAGTCGAACAATCCAATCGTATAGATGGTCGCGAGGCTGCGTTCGACCATATCGAGCATCTGCCGGCGCTTGTGCTGGCTGGCGTTATCGCCACCATCACTGATGACAACGAGGGCCTTCTTGTCGCGCTTCCCCTGCCCTAGTTGCCGTAGTCCGTCGACAATAGCATCGTTCAACGCGGTTCTGCCCTCGGGGACCCCGCGGGCGAGGGCGCTCTGCAACTGCTCGACGTTATCGGAGAACAGCATATGCTTCGGCAGTCCGCGCTTCACGGTGTCGTTGAAGTTCAGCACGAAAATCTCATCATGTGGATTGCTGCCCTCTAAGAAAGTCGTTGCGGCCCACAGTACTTCGTTCCGTTTAGGCTTCATGCTGCGGCTATTATCGACCAGGATTCCCACGGTCACCGGTATATCGTTGTGTGCGAATACCGTGATATCCTGCCGCGCCCCATTTTCGTCCACGCGGAAGTCATCCTTAGAGAGTCCCGAGACCCAACCGCCATCGCGATCTTTTACGCTGACATCCAATAGCACCAGCCGCACATCGCTGCGGATCACAAAATCCGAATGATCATCCCGTGCAGTCGCTTTTAGCGAACGGCCTAGAAATGAAACGGCGCCGACAACCATCAAATTCCGAATTGCCGCGCGCCGGTTCATATCGGTTGTTCCTTTGGTTACTTGATCTGGTTACCGAATTTAGGCGCGCCTCAATCGAAGGAGGCCCGCCAGGCCAAGCATCAGAGCGCCAGAGATCCCAAACAGAGGATAGAGACTACCAGTCCTAGGCAACTCCGCTTGCTCTGGCGTGGACTGAGCTGGCGTCTCCGCCGGAGCGCTATTTTGGGCAACCTCGACGGGTTGCTGCTCCGCGGTCGGTTCCGGAGTCTGAACTGTTTCGGCTTGGGCCGGAGTAGCTACCGGAGCCGGCTCCGGGGTCGATTCAACAACGGCTGGGGCCGGTGCCGCCACCGGCGAGGGAGTCATCAGCATCGCCACCTGCTGCAAATGCTTCGGGTAAGGGAACTCCTGACCAAGATTATCGCCTGGATAGTACCACCGGCGCAACGCCCGGGCGCTTCCAGGAGGCGTCTCCCAGAAGGTAAACTCGCTATTTCCAGTGGGCTCTAAGCGTTGGGCGGGAATCGCCAGAACGGTGTCGATGACGTGGGTCTCGTCGCTGTTGAATATCTGCACAATGTGACGATCCGATTGCGACTCGAGAAGCTTCAAAACATACTGGCCTGGGGGCAAGACGGTATCTGTTACTTGAACTGTGTCGTTTACTGTGAGAACTGTCTTCTTGTTCCATTCGTCCGCTCGGGCCGGGGTCGAAACTACGGTGGCGGCGAGCGCCAGGCCGCAGCATATGGCCAGCGCCGTTCGCGAGGGAATGAGTGAATGCCAATTCATGGAAATTTTTCCTTTCCGTACTGAATTTAGATGCCATCAAGGCTGAACGCCTTGATAGCCTCTTACTCTCTCTTAGGCATACGAGTTGCCAATCATCGCAACTTATTCAGGAGTCAGGTAATTGCTAGAGGAGTGTGAGCTGGCTCACGGAATTTCTTACTCGAATGTCCGTGCGTGGAAGACGATTCCGGCAGGGCCAGTAAAAAATGAGCGATGGAGGTCCTTGGTTCGTTCTAAAGTGTTTGTATGTCGTCACTCATGTAAGAATTCCGGCCAATCGATCTCCTGGCTTCCCTGTCCCAGATCGCCAGGGGAGTCCCCGGGGCCGGGCGCGTGATCCGCGCGATTCTGGTTGGAGGATATAAGAAGCTACTACGGCGGGAGCCGTACAGCGTTGGTAGCGCCATGCCGCCGCTGAGGTCCATCTTTCATTCATTTACACGAAACCGCTCGCTGACGCGCGCGGCGCGGAGACGCGGCTACGCAATCGTGTCGGACCGGAGGCAGGCGAAAGCGAATTCGGGGGGGCGGCGCTCAGAACGACAAGGTGCCGGTACGCGGCTCTTCTTCGGCATTCGGCAGGTAGAGCGTCCTGCAATGCTCGCAGCGGTAGACTTCGGCTTCCGGACCGAACTTCTGCTTGACTTCGTCGCCGAAGAAATACCAGCGCTTGAGGTGACCGGCGCACAGCTTTCCTTTTTCATTTTTCTCGTTGCAGGCGCGCATGCGGGGAACGCGGCGTTTCACCTTGGTGCCGTCTGTGAGGGTGGCGACCAGCTCGGAGACCGGGACCGGCCTATCGGAAACGGCGTATTTCGGATTCGCCATAGAGTAGCAAGGGTATCACAAGAATGGCCGGCTCTTACGATACGGTGTAGCGTTCGGCGGCGAGCAGGCGCTGCGCAATCTGGCGGCGGAGCGTGATGGCGTCCACGGGCTCGTACTTCGCGAAGCGGCGCAGTACCACCAGGTTGGTGCGCAGGGTATCGCCATCAGAGCAGGCGGCCACAACGTTGCGCGCCGTCACGTCGATGTGGGCCATGGCATCGCGCACCAGCACGGCGGTCATATCCGCGGCGTTGGCGCCCTTGCCGGATTCAGCCAGTTTTTGGGTGCGCAACAGCGCCGATTCCATGGCGAAGATATCCATGATCACATCGGTGATCGCGGCCAGGACTTCCTGCTGCTTTTCGAGTTCGAACATGTACTTTTGATACGCCACGCCCATCAGCAGGAGGGCGATTTTTTTGGCGTTGATCAGGATGCGGGTCTCTTCGGCGAAGGGGCCGCTCGATTCTTCATCGGAGCCGCGCGGACCGCCCAGGACTTCCTGCAGGACTTCGGTGGCGGCCTGCACGAGCCCCAATTGGCCGCGGGCGGCGCGCTTGAGCAACATCCCGGTGGTGAGCAAGCGGTTGATTTCGTTGGTGCCTTCGAAGATGCGATTGATGCGGGAATCGCGATAGGCGCGCTCGACGGCGTAATCCTGATGGTAGCCGTAGCCGCCGTGGATCTGGACGCCCTCATCGACCACGTAGCTAAGCACCTCGCTGGCGTAGACCTTAATAATGGAGCACTCCGCGGCGAACTCCTCGATGGCCTTGAGCATGGTTTGGGGAGCGTTAGGCTGTTCCCAGGAGAAGCCTTCGAGTTGCGCTTCGATAAGGCCGACCACGCGATAGGTCATGGACTCGGCGGCATACGTGCGAATGGCCATTTCGGCGAGCTTGTGCTGGATCATGCCGAATTCGGCGATGGACTGCCCGAAAGCTTTGCGCTCCTTGGCGTACTTGAGGCATACGGCGAGCACGTTCTTAGAGCCGCCCACGGTGCCGGGGCCGAGCTTGAGGCGGCCGATGTTGAGAATATTGAAGGCGATGATATGGCCGCGGCCGATTTCGCCGAGTACGTTTTCGACAGGGACCGGCACGTTGTCGAAATAGACGGCGACGGTAGAGCTGCCCTTGATGCCCATCTTCTTTTCCTCGGCGCCAGTCGATACGCCGGGGAACTTTTTCTCGACCAGGAAGGCGGTAAATTTCTCGCCGCCGACCTTGGCAAAGACGGTAAACAGATCGGCCGAGCCCCCATTGGTGATCCACATTTTCTGGCCGTTGAGGATGTAGTGTTTGCCGTCGGGGCTCAGGTCGGCGCGCGTGCGGGCGGCCAGCGCGTCGGAACCGGCGTGCGGCTCGGTAAGGGCGTAAGCGCCCAGCATTTCCATCTTGGCGAGCTTGGGCAGGTAGTGCTCTTTCTGCTGAGGCGTGCCGAAGTAGAGAATGGGTAGCGTGCCTATGCCCACATGCGCGCCATACCAGCCGGCGAACGAACCGTCGCCGGACATGTGCTCGACGGCCACCATGGCGGATACCAGGTCGAGCTCCATGCCGCCGTAGATCTCCGGGATGGTGATGCCGGTAAGCCCCAGCTCCGCGGCCTTGCGCAGGCAGGCTACAGCTACGCCCGGCTCGTGATGCTGGATGGCTTCCACGTTAGGGCCGACTTCCTTGGCCCAGAACTCATCGACGGTACGGCCGATGGCCAGATGCTCGGGGGTCAAATCCTCGGGCGTAAAAATCTCGCTGGGGGTGCGCTCTTCGATGAGGAAGGCGCCGCCTTTCGTTTTGGGCAATACAACTGTTGCGGTGGCCATGGAGTTCTCCTATTGCACTGTTTCCATTCTTTCAAAGATACCAGCGGCACCCTGGCCGCCGCCTACGCACATGGTGACCAGGCCGTATTTCGTATTGCGGCGGGCCATCTCGCGCAGGATCGTGGCGGTGAGCTTGGCGCCGGTGCATCCGAGCGGATGACCCAGGGCGATGGCCCCTCCGTTGACATTGACGATTTCCGGATCGAGGCCGGCCTCCTGAATTACGGCCAGGGCTTGCACCCCAAAAGCCTCGTTCAATTCGATAATGCCGATATCGCTGAGAGTAAGCCCGGCCATCTTGAGGGCTTTAGGGATGGCGACGACCGGGCCGATGCCCATGATTTCCGGGGGAACGCCGCCGGTCGCGAAACTGACGAAGCGGGCCATGGGCTTGAGACCCAGCTCGCGGGCCTTGCGCTCGGACATGACCAGGGCGGCAGCGGCGCCATCGCTGGTCTGCGAAGAATTGCCGGCAGTGACCGTGCCGCTGGCATGGAACACGGCTTTGAGCCTGGCGAGCGCCTCGATGGTGGTATCCGCGCGGGGGCCTTCGTCTTTAGCGAAGACGGTTTTGACGGCCTTGGGGCGCTTTCCGTTGGCACTGATCCACTCGAATTCGAAGGGCACGATCTCGTCGTCGAACTTACCTTCAGCCTGGGCGCGCAAGGCGTTCTGGTGACTGCGGAAAGAGAAGGCGTCGGCAGCCTCGCGCCCGATGTTGTATTTGCGCTGCACGCGCTCGGCGGTCAGGCCCATATTCATGTAAATTTCCGGGCGGTGATCGACGAACCAGGGGCTGGGGGCGACCTTGTGACCGCCGCGCGGCATGAGGCTCATGGATTCGGCGCCGCCGGCGATGATAATTTCCGCGCCGCCCGAGCGTATGCGTTCAGCGGCCATGGCGATGGCTTGCAGACCGGAACTGCAGAAGCGATTGATGGTGACGCCGGTGACGGTGTCGGGCAGGCCGGCGCGGAGAGCCACGCAGCGAGCCATGTTGTTGCCGGATTCGGCCTCGGGCATGGCGCAGCCGAGGACGATATCCTCGATTTCATCCTTCGAGACTTGGGGGTGCTTGGCCAAGAGGCGGCTGACGACGGCGCCCGCGAGATCGTCGGGGCGGGATGTGCGCAATGCACCGCGCGGGGCCTTGCCGACGGCGGTGCGGAGACAGTCGATGATGACGGCTTCTTGCATGTTACTCCTCTAAAGGCGGGTGCTAGGTTCCGGGTGCTGGGTTCTGGCAAACCTTTTAACTGTTTGCGATGAGTACGCCAACATCCAGCACCTAGAACCCAGCACCCTCTTTCAGTTTCTCAATGGCTTCCCCGTTTTGAGCATGTGCTGCATGCGCTGTTGGGTCTTGGGCTGGCCGCACAGGCTCAGGAATGCCTCCCTTTCCAAGTCCAGCAGGTATTGCTCGGAGACGGCGGGATGACCCGAGAGCGGGCCTCCGCACAATACATATGCCAGTTTCTCTCCTACTACGGTATCGTACTCCGTGATGTAGTTGCCTTCACGGGCGAGATAGATGCCGGTTTTCAGCAGCGCATAGTCTTCGATGCCGCCCACCTCGATATCGATTCGGGGGACGCCGGGCACGTAGTCTGGCGCGATAGCCAGCGCCAGAGCCTTGGCGTCGTCGATGAGGCGCTCGGGGTTCATGGAGATCTGATCCTGCGGCCGCAACAGGCCCAAGCCGCGGGCCTCGGCGGCGCTGGTAGCGACCTTGGCGTAGGCGATCAGTTCGAAGGCTTTCTGGGCGCTGCCGAAGCGCAGCAGAGCTTCCTTGCAGCCGCCCGCACCGGGGATGACGCCAACGCCCACCTCGACCAATCCCATGTAGGTTTCGGCGGAGGCCTGTACGCGGGCGGAGTGCAGCGCAATCTCGCAGCCGCCGCCCAGGGTCATGCCGAACGGTGCCGTCACAACCGGCTTGGGCGCGTACTTGATCAGCATGGTGGCCTGCTGGAAACGGCTTATGGCGGATTCGAGCTCTTCCCACTCCTCTTCCTGGGCGGCCAGCAGCACCAGCATGAGGTTGGCGCCAACGCTGAAGTTTTCACCCTGATTGGCGACGATCATGGCATCGTAATGTTTGGCGGTTTCTTCGATACCGGCGCGGATCATGGAGATCTGGTCGTCGCCGAGCGAGTTCATTTTGCTGTGGAACTCAACGCAGAGGACGCCGTCGCCAACGTCGATGAGCGAGGCTCCGCCGTTCTTCTTGAGAACTCCGCGGGCGCGCTTCACATCTTTGAGCACAGTGATGCCGGGGCGGTCTTCGAGGGCTTGATAGGTATTGGCGAGAAGATCGAAGTAGGCGGTGTGCGGCTGGCGGTCGCGATCGGCGGCCTGGTAGAAGGATTTGGCGCCGGTGCAGAGCATCTTCTCGACGTTTTCCGGGATGTGGCGCTGCTCGCCGCGCATGCGCGCGACGGTGTCCTCGAGTCCCAAGGCATCCCAGAGCTCGAAGGGGCCGAGGGAGTTGGCATAGCCCCAGCGCATGGCTCGATCGATTTCGACTATGCGATCGGAAATCTCGGGCACCATGGCCGCGGAGTAGAGCACCACGTCGCTAAAGAGCTTCCAGAGGAACGCGCCGGCGCGGTCGGGCAAAGCGATCAGGGTGCGCAGGCGCAGCGGCAGGTCTTCGATATTGCGAACGCCTTCGATGGAGGAGAAGCGCGCCTTCCTGGATGGATGGTATTCGAGGGTTTTGAGATCGAGCGCGTGAATCTCTTTGTCGTCGCCCTTGCCGGTGCGTTTGTAGAAGCCCTGGCCGCGCTTTTCGCCGAGCCACCCGCGCTCGATCATCTGGGCGAAGAAAGGCGGAAGAACGAAGCGCTCGCGCCACGGATCGTTGGGGACCAGCTCGTAGAGATTGCTGGTGACATGCGCCCAAACATCCAGACCCACGATATCGAGGAGGCGGTAGCTGGCGCTTTTGGGCAGGCCGATCAGCTGGCCGGTGAGGGCGTCCACCTCTTCGATGGTGAAGCCTTCCTCGACAGTCAGCTTTTGGATGGTTGCGCCGAGGAAACTGCCGATGCGGTTGGCGATAAAGTTAGGGGTGTCCTTGCAGGGCACCACGCCTTTGCCGAGATGCCGGTCGGAAAAATAGGTGATGAAGTCCCAGACCTCGGGCGAAGTTTCGGGGCCGGGGATCATCTCCAGCAGATGTAGATAGCGCGGCGGATTGAAGAAGTGCGTTCCGAGGAAATGGCGGCGAAACTCGGTAGGGAATCCCTGGGCGATGCTGGTGAGGGGAATGCCGCTGGTATTGGTGGAAAAGATGGAGCCGGGCTTGCGTACCCTGATTACTTTGTCGAGCAGGCTGCGCTTGATTTCGAGATTCTCGGTGACGGCTTCGAGGACCCAGTCGCAATCTTTGATCTGGCCCAGGTGGTCTTCGAAATTACCGGGAGTGATGAGCGCTTTGGTTTCGGGCGTGAAGAATGCGGCCGGCTTTTGTTTCAGGATGGCGTCCAGGCCAGCGAGCGCCGCGGCATTGCGGTTGGGCTGATTGGGAAGAACGATATCGAGCAACAGGGCTGGGATGCCCGCGTTGGCAAAATGGGCGGCGATACGCGAACCCATGGTGCCCGCTCCCAGCACGGCTACACGGCGCAGTGGTGTCATCAGTGGGATGGTACCGCGAAACGCAGGACGTCAGCCGGCGATGAAACTGGTAAGTTGGTCCGCGGGAACTTCTACGACCTTGCCGTCCTTCCAGAAGACCATGGGCACGCCGTTCATACGGTGCTGCCGGACGGCTTCCAGGAATGACTGGTGCAGCGCTTCATCTATGGCTTTGCCGTCGCGAAAGAGAAAATCCAGATCCTTCTTGGGTTGCTGTTCTAGTTCCATAGCCTGTTGATATTGTCCCATAGGTCGGGGTCGGCGATTATGGTGGCTTGCTTAAAAGAACCGCTCGCGATCAGGCGCGGGCTTGCGCCAGACGAGTTGTCGTAGAACCGCCAAGTGGTGGCCAATGGGTAGTAGATATGAAAGAAGTTCTTCAGACCGGCTTCGTAGCGCCGCCTGATCACCGGCTCGGGGACGGAATGTCCGCCTTCCACGATCCGCTTGCGTACGCGGGCGACGGCCGTATCGGCGGACGGCAGCCAAAAGAAAACAATGCGAAAAGCATAGCCGGTTTCGATCAGCGTTTTGATCCATGGAGCGAAGCTGCGGCTGGCAAGGGTGGTCTCGAAAGCCACATCCGCCCGCTCCGCGGTCAGGTGGTGAAGGCGCTCCAGCATAACCCTGCCGGCCTGTATCGCGACACTCTCGGGCCGAAAGGCGGAAAGACCTTTGGCGATGGTGTCGGCATTGACGAACTCCTGAACGCTCAGCGCGCCTACCAGGAGGTTGGCCGCGGCGGTAGTCTTGCCCGCTCCGTTCGGACCTGCCACGACGATGAGATTCGGCGCTCGACTGGGCATGAATGCTCGCGCGGCAGAATATCTATGGTAGCGCGGTTGGCGGTATAATTCTGCTGGTGAAAAGCTACGCACGCGGCCCCGTCTTGCCGCTATTGGAGAAGACCGTCAACCAGGCTCTGGCCGATTCCGTGGCGCGGAACCCTGCGGGCGATGCGCTGGTTTCGCGTCATCAGGGAGTGCGGCTTTCGTACAGGGAACTGCAGGAAAACGCATGGCGTACGGCGCGCGGATTGTGGGGGCTGGGCATACGGCCG
>Ga0302324_100017499_pt1 | contig 14204 bp, 11 predicted proteins | sample Palsa_T0_1_FD_201949 | JGI IMG/M metagenome (GOLD analysis project Ga0302324, IMG submission 201949) | Peat permafrost microbial communities from Stordalen Mire near Abisko, Sweden - Palsa_T0_1 | ecosystem: Environmental > Terrestrial > Soil > Palsa > Peat permafrost | place: Sweden: Abisko... | reverse complement strand
CTTGTAAAGATCGACCGAGTATTTGTGCAGCTGGCCGACGGTATAGCTCATATTAAAAAGCGGCAGCAGACCGGCGGCATGCCAGGTCGATCCGGCCGTGAGCTCGGAACGCTCAAGCAGCACTACGTCCGACCAGCCTTTCTTCGTCAGGTGATAGAGCGTGCTAACGCCGACAACGCCGCCGCCAATCACGACCACCCGCGCATGCGTTCTCATCTTTATCCGTGTCCGTCCGGCCGCGTTTGAGCTGGTGCAGTGTATCCAGCGGGTCGGGGGGTAAAGCTCCCAATTGCGACAGGCACTTATACGAATACGTCCATCGCCGACAACCAGGGGCCTTCTACAGTGTGTCGGGAGCCTCGATATGTCGTCTCCAGATAGCCCATTGTCGATTTTAGGCATGCGACCAGATGCGAGACTATAATCGCGGCTGCCGGTTCCGGAGGAAACATCATGGAGACTGCTGCCGCGATCCGTAAGAGTCGCTACGCCTTCATCACCCTGCCGAACTATTCGCTGATCGCGCTCACCAACGCGATCGAGCCTCTGCGCATGGCCAACACCCTGTCGGGACAGAACGCTTATGAAGTGTCGATTGTCAGCCTGGAGGGGACGCCGGTCGTAGCAAGCAATGGGCTGCAGCTCACGCCCACGGGTGCGCTCGATCAGATGGGTCGCGTCGATATCGTTTTCGTGTGCGGTGGCGTCAACGTGCGCGATGCGGTGTCACGGTCACTCTTGAGTGCACTGCGTCGCATGGGCGAGCAGCGTATTGGGCTTGGGGCGTTGTGCACCGGCGGCTATGCGCTCGCACGCGCTGGCCTTTTAGATCAATACCACGCGACCATTCACTGGGAGAATCTTGCGGCTTTGCGCGAGGAGTTTCCTCGCGTGCTGATCAGCGATCAGCTCTTCACTATCGACCGTGATCGCTACACCTGCTCAGGCGGCATCGCACCACTTGATCTCATGCTGCATCTCATCCGCATCAAGCTTGGGCCGCGAATCGCCAACCTTGTTTCTGAGCAGTTCATCGTCGATCGGGCGCGCAGCGACAAGGATCGCCAGTACATTCCATTGAAGGCGCAGATCGGCGTCTCGCATGCAAGCCTCATCAAGGTTGCGCAACTCATGGAGGAGAACATCGAGAAGCCGCTGTCACTGGATGCAATCGCTCGTGCGACCGGTTTGTCGCGGCGCCAGATCGAGCGGCTGTTCAAGCGCCACCTGAAGTGCGTACCCAAACGCTATTACCTCGAAATGCGGCTGCGCCGCGCGCGCGATCTATTGCTGCAGACCGCAATGCCCGTCATGGACATCACAACGGCCTGTGGCTTTCAGTCGCCCCCGCATTTCTCCAAGTGCTACCGCAATCACTACGGGTATCCGCCGAGCGCCGAGCGGCAGCCGAATCGTGCTGCCTCGCAGAGTTCGGATACGGCGTCCTTGCAGTCGTAGCCAAAGAACCCGCCGTGACCAATTCTTTGGGGGGCGCTCTCGGATCTGTGTTGGTGAGAACAGCGCCCCAAGTGGCGCATTCGGATTATGTAAAAATAAGCGTGGGGCGTTGGTCATCCGTCCGAGGACCGCCGCAACGCATCTCCGCGGAAGGCGCCGTGCGCCTACTGTCCCAAAAGCGACAGTCCTTCGGCTGTAAAGGGCGTTAACGGCGTCGAAATTTCGAGGGTTGCAATGAGGCGTGTCGTTTCCAGACACATGACCGTCGTGATATAGCCAGACCTGATGACCTACCCCTCGTACCATGCTGGTACTGGAGCGTTCCAATGACAGACCAGCCCGAAGGCGAGTTTGATCTTAATAGCCTAAGCGACGCTGAACTCGTCGAGCAGGTTCACGACGACCTCTACAACGGCCTCAAGACCGAGATAGAGCAAGCGACGCGAATCTTTCTCGCGCGCGGCTGGGGGCCGGAGCGCGTTCTCAACGAGGCACTCGTTGAAGGAATGCGCATCGTCGGCATCGATTTTCGCGACGGCATCCTGTTCGTGCCCGAGGTACTGCTTGCCGCCAACGCGATGAAGGGTGGTATGGAGATCTTGCGGCCGCTTCTCGTCGAGACCGGAGTTGAGCCGATTGGCAAGATCGTCATCGGCACGGTGAAAGGCGACATTCACGACATCGGCAAGAATTTGGTGTCGATGATGCTTGAGGGCGCCGGGTTCGAAGTAATTGACCTCGGGATCAACAATCCGGTGGAAAAGTACCTCGACGCGCTGGAGAAGCACCGTCCGGATATCCTCGGTATGTCGGCACTGCTGACCACGACCATGCCTTATATGAAGGTCGTGATTGACACGATGAAACAAAAGGGCATCCGCGACAACTACATTGTGCTAGTCGGTGGAGCGCCACTTAACGAGGAGTTTGGCAAAGCCGTAGGCGCTGACGCCTACTGTCGCGACGCGGCTATAGCCGTCGAGACTGCCAAGGGCCTGATCGCTGCGCGGCGCGCTGCTACAGCGGCAGCCTGAGGAGGCGATCGTGGACAGCGGTCGCGGTGCACTCGTGATTGCTTGCGGCGCTTTGGCGCGCGAGATCGCCGCACTGCGTCGCGTGAACGGCTGGACCGACCTCGATGTGTGCTACCTGCCGCCGCAACTTCACAACCGCCCCGAGCGCATCGTGCACGAAGTGCAGCAGCAGATCCACGCGCACCGCGCGCGCTATCAGCGCATTCTCGTCGCGTACGGCGATTGTGGCACCGGCGGGGGACTGGATGCCATGCTCCAGGCGGAAGGGGTGGAGCGCATTCCAGGGGCGCACTGCTACGAGTTCTTCGCCTCGCCCGTCGTGTTCGCCGCGCTTGCCGATGCAGAGCCCGGCACTTTCTACCTGACAGATTTTCTGGTGCGTCATTTTGAGCAGCTGGTCGTCCGCTCGCTCGGACTCGACCGCCACCCGGAGCTTGCGGCGATGTACTTCGGCAACTATCGGCGCGTGGTCTATCTGGCGCAATCGCCGAGCGAAGCGTCTCTTTCCAAGGCTCAGGCGATTGCCGCGCGCATGCAACTGCAGTTCCAGTTTCAGTTCACGGGCTACGGCGGCTTGGCGTCGCGCCTGCAAGAATTCGTCCGGCCGGCTAACGCATGGCAAGCCTGATCGTCATTTCCTGGCGTGACATTCCCGCCCAGGTCATCGCCAAGCGCGGTCGCGAGACGGTCAAAATACAGCTGAGCGCGCGTTTCCAGGAAGCGGTGGACCGTGCCGCGATGCGCGCGGGCAAGGGCACATCGGAGGCCTATCTTGCCGATTGGCGGCGCACGCCGCGCGCGTGCGGAGAGGATCTCGCATCCGAGGTTGCTGCAGAGGCGGCGCGGCTCGAGTCTCGATACACGGATGAGGACCTTGAGCGCGTCATCCGCGCTAAGGGCATCGATGAGCGCCTTGCGAGCGCCGCTGGGTCTTCGAGCCCCGCGGAATCCGAGGTGCCCTGATGTATGCCGTACGCCTTTGGTCCACGCGCCATGCGCGCGGGCTGGAGCTTCTCTATCGCTGCTTCGAGGCTTGCCTCGTACGCCTGGGTGGAATTGCAACGGTGCTCGGCTATACGCGCCTTGAGCGTCCCGTAGCGGTTATCGAGCGCACCGTTAAAGGTTTCCTCTTTGACTGTCAGATGTGCGGACAGTGCGTGCTGAGCTCAACGGGCATGTCCTGTCCGATGAACTGCCCGAAGAATCTGCGCAACGGACCGTGCGGCGGGGTGCGCGGTGATGGTCACTGCGAGGTGAAGCCCGAGATGCGTTGCGTATGGGTCGAAGCTTACCAGGGCAGCCTGCGCATACCCGGCGGCGTTGCAGCGATGCAGAAGCTGCAGCACGCGGTCGATCGCCGGCTGCAGGGAAGTTCCTCGTGGCTGCGGGTGATGCGCGAGAAGGCCGCGTTGCGTAAGCAGGCAGCGCCATGATTTTCGAGGACGAGCCGGTACCCGGCTATCCATTGCCGATTCTGCCGGGTCATACCTCGCCCGGTCGCTTGGAGCGTGTGCTGCGAGCCGGCAAGTTTGCCGTGACTGCAGAGCTTGCTCCGCCCGACTCGGCCGACCCGGAAGACGTCTATCGACGCGCGCGCGTGTTCGATGGCTGCGTTGATGCCATTAACGCCACCGATGGCAGCGGCGCTAACTGTCACATGTCGAGCCTCGCTGTGTGTGCGCTGCTGACGCGTGTCGGGTATGCGCCCGTCATGCAGATCTCCTGCCGTGACCGCAATCGCATCGCGATCCAAGGTGACATCCTGGGCGGGGCGGCGATGGGCGTGTGCAACATGCTGTGCCTGACGGGCGACGGTGTGCAGGTGGGGGATCATCCCCAGGCGAAGCCGGTGTTTGATCTTGACTGCATCTCGCTTCTCGAGATCGCGCGCATGCTGCGCGATGAGCATCATTTTGAGAGCGGTCGCAAGATCACCTACGCGCCGCGGGTGTTTCTCGGCGCAGCGGAAAATCCCTCCGTGCCGCCGTACGAATGGCGTGCGCAGCGGCTGGCGAAAAAGGTTGCTGCGGGTGCGCAACTGATTCAGACCCAGTACTGCTACGACACAACCCTGCTCAAGGATTTTATGCGGCAGGTTGAGGATCTGGGTGTCATTGGCAAGGCGTTCATTTTGATCGGCGTGGGGCCGCTGCGCTCGGCGAAGGCTGCCGAGTGGATGCGAGCCCACGTTCCGGGAATGCACATTCCCGATGCGATCATCAAGCGTCTTGCCGGCGCACAAGATCAGGCGCGCGAGGGCCGCAATATCTGCGTCGAGCTCATCCAGGAATATCGCGCGGTGCCTGGCGTAAGCGGCGTGCACGTCATGGCTTACCGTCAGGAAGAATCCGTCGCGGAGGCCATCGAGCGCTCAGGAGCACTCGGCGGTCGCGTGCCTTGGTTTCCCGAGCGCGATCGCAGCCAACAACCACAAGATAGGGCAATGCAATGACCGATACCGTTATCAGTTCGGCTACACAAGAAGTTGTCATCGGCTTCCATCGTCCGTTCGTTGTCATCGGCGAACGCATCAATCCCACAGGACGCAAGATCCTTGCGGCCGAGATGGCGGCAGGAGATTTCACGCGGGTGCGCGCCGACGCGCTGGCGCAGGTTGCCGCCGGCGCGCATATGCTCGACGTCAACGCCGGCATTCCGCTTGCCGACGAGCCGGCGATTCTTGCGAAGACGATTGAGCTTGTGCAATCAATCACCGATGTACCACTGTGCATCGATTCTTCGATTGTCGCGGCGCTCGCGGCGGGACTTGCCGTATACAAGGGCAAAGCGCTCGTGAACTCCGTCACCGGGGAGGAGGAGCGATTGGAGAAAGTGCTGCCGCTCGTCAAGAAATACGGCGCTGCAGTGGTCGCCATCTCCAACGATGAGACCGGTATCTCCGAGGACCCGGATGTGCGATTCGCGGTTGCCAAGAAAATCGTCGAGCGCGCGGCCGATCACGGCATCGCCCGCGCAGACGTCGTCGTCGATCCGCTCGTGATGCCAATCGGTGCGATCAACAAGGCCGGCGTGCAGGTGATGCATTTGTTGCGCCGATTGCGCAACGAGCTAAAAGTTAACAGCAGCTGTGGCGCATCCAACATCAGCTTCGGCCTGCCACAGCGTGAGGGCATCGGCGGTGCCTTTTTGACGATGGCGATTGCCTCGGGGCTCACCTCGGCCATCACCAATCCTCTGCACGCCGACGTTTTGAAAGCCATCATGGGCGCGGACGTAATGATGGGCCACGACCCGGATTGCGCACGCTGGATCCGCAAGTACCGCGAGGTGCCCGTGGCGGGCGCGACCGAAGGTGCGGCGCGCGGCCGACGCGAGGGCGGGCATCGCCGTCGTGTCTAACGATGCGCTCGTTGTATTCACGCCGTCCGGCAAGCGCGGCCGCTTCGCCATCGGCACGCCGCTGCTGCAGGCAGCACGCGAACTTGGGGTCGACGTGGATTCCGTGTGCGGGGGCCGGGCGCTTTGCGGACGCTGCCAGGTGCTCGTCATGGAAGGCGACTTTGCCAAGCACCATGTGAAATCCACCGCGCAGAATCTCTCACCGATATCCGACGCGGAGACTGCCTACGCCGCGCGGCGCCCGCTGCCGGCGGGACATCGCTTGTCCTGTTCTGCGCGCATCCTTGGAGACCTGGTCGTCGACGTGCCTATGACCAGCCAGGTTCACCGCCAGGTGGTGCGCAAAGCGGCCGATGCGCGCGACATCGTCCTCGACCCAGTGCTGCGCCTGCATGAGGTCGAAGTCGAGCGCCCCGACATGCACAGCCCTTCTGGGGATCTGCGGCGTTTGATGGCGGCACTCAAGCGCGAATGGCAGCTGGATGAGCTCACGTGTGACGTTGAAGTGCTGCCTGGCCTGCAAGGCGCTTTGCGAAAAGACGACTGGAAGGTGACTGTTGCCGTCCACGCGGGCACACACATCATTGGCGTGTGGCCAGGACTGCACGAGCGCGCATTTGGCCTCGCGGTTGACGTGGGCTCGACGACGATCGCGGCGCACCTGTGCGATCTTGAGTCGGGCGAGGTCGTGGCATCGAGCGGCATCATGAACCCACAGATTCGCTTCGGCGAAGATCTGATGAGCCGCGTTTCCTACGCGATGATGAATCCGGGCGGTGCTGCGCAGATGACGAGCGCCGTGCGCGCAGCGCTCACGACGCTTGCTGCGGAAGTTGCCCGCGCCGCGCGCATTAGGCCTGAAGACATTCTGGAGATGACGTTCGTTGGCAACCCCATCATGCATCACCTGCTGCTCGGCATCGACCCGGTCGAGCTTGGTGGCGCGCCCTTTGCGCTGGCGGTTGATCAGGCCCTGACCCTGCGCGCCGCAGACATCGGCGTCGCGCTGCACCCCAATGCGCGGGTCTACTCACTGCCGTGCATTGCCGGGCACGTCGGTGCGGATGCGGCGGGGATGATACTCGCCGAGCGACCGGATCTCAGCGACGAGCTGACGTTGCTCGTGGACGTGGGTACGAATGCGGAGATCGTTCTCGGAAACCGCCAGCGCGTACTGGCGTGCTCAAGCCCGACGGGGCCCGCGTTCGAGGGTGCACAGATCAGCTGTGGTCAGCGTGCCGCGCCGGGGGCAATCGAACGCGTGCGCATCGATCCGGCTACCCTTGAGCCGCGCTTCAAGATCATTGGCAGCGATCTGTGGTCGGATGAACCTGGTTTTGAGGCCGCAACCGCCCAGCAGGGCATCACCGGCATCTGTGGCTCAGGCATCATCGAGGCGATCGCGGAGATGTACCTTGCGGGCGTCATCAATCAGGATGGTGTGGTCGATGGGCAGCTGAGCGCGCGCAGCGATCGCATCATTGCGAGCGGGAGGACTTTCGCGTACGTGCTGTATCGGGGCGGCGTAACCATCATGGTGACGCAGAACGATGTGCGCGCGATCCAGCTTGCAAAGGCGGCGCTTTACGCGGGCATCCGCTTACTGATGGAACATCTCGGTGCCGAGCGCGTGGACCGCATCCGCCTCGCCGGCGCGTTTGGGTCGCACATCGACGTCAAATACGCAATGGTGCTCGGCATGATTCCGGACTGCGATCTTGCGCATGTCGCAGCGGCGGGCAACGCCGCGGGGACCGGCGCACGCATTGCGCTGCTCGATTATTCATCGCGACGCACGATTGAAGAGTTGGTGAGCCGCGTCGAGAAGATCGAAACGGCGCTTGAACCGCGCTTTCAGCAGCACTTCGTGGACGCCATGGCAATTCCGCACAAAAATGCTGATCTTTCGAACTTGAGGAAAGCGGTTGTGCTGCCTGCGCCGAAGGATTCGGCAAGTCAGGCCGAGACGCGCGGGCGCCGCAGCCGCAGCAAGCGCCCGGCGCCCGCGATCTAGTAGCTGGAATCGGGGAAGCTCGCCCGCCGGCGATTCATGTAATCCAACAACGCCTCATCGACCGCGGGATCGAGCGGCGGTGCAACGTACTCGGCTAGCTGTTTTTTCCACAGCGCGTTCGCGCGCTTCGCCATATCGGGTGCGCCTTCGGCCTCCCATTGTTCGAAGCTGTTGTTGTCCGCGAGTGGCGAGCGATAAAACGCAGTCTCGAAGTTCGCCTGCGTGTGCGCGCAGCCCAGAAAATGCTTTCCCGGTCCCACTTCGCGAATCGCATCCATTGCTTGACCGTTGACAGAAAGATCCACGCCTTCAAGCAGCGTATGCATCATTCCAGCCTGGTCGACATCCATGACGAACTTCTCATACCCCATGGCCAGACCGCCTTCGAGCCAGCCCGCCACATGCAGCACAAAGTTCACGCCTCCCAAACAAGTGGGCAGCAGTGTGTTGGCGGATTCGAAAGCGGCCTGCGCATCCGGAATCTTGGAGGCGCAGAGGCTGCCGCCGGAGCGGAACGGCACACCAAGGCGACGTGCGAGCGCCGCCATCGCGTAAAGAACGAGCTCGGGCTCGGGAGTGCCGAAGGTCGGAGCCCCGGATTGCATCGAAATCGAGGAGGCGAAGCTGCCAAGTACGACCGGCGCCCCGGGATTGATGAGCTGCAGGAACGCCATGCCCGCAAGCGCCTCCGCCAAAGTCTGTGCGACCGTACCGGCAACCGTCACCGGCGACATCGCTCCGGCCAGAATGAACGGCGTGATGATGCAAGCCTGATTCGCCCGGGCGTAGGCTTTTGCGGCGCCGAGCATGGTGGCGTCAAAAGTCATCGGCGAATTCGCGTTGATGAGATTGATGAGGACGGTCTTGGGCCGACCCGTGGCAGGGTCCATGTAGTCGTCGGCAAAAAGGATCCTTGCCATTTCAACCGAGTCCTGCGCGCGCTCCGGATGCGTCACCGAACCCATGAACGGCTTGTCGCTGAGCTTGATGTGGCTGTAAACCATCTCGAAGTGGCGCTTGTTGACCGGCAGGTCGACGGGCTCGCAAATCGTCCCACCCGAGTGGTGCAGTGCGTTTGACGTGTAGGCGAGCTTGACGAAGTTGCGGAAGTCCTCGATTCGGGCGTAGCGGCGTCCCTCGTCCAAATTGCGTATGAATGGCGGGCCGTACGCGGGCGCAAATACCGTGTGGTTTCCACCGATGATGACGTTACGCGCAGGATTGCGCGCATGCTGTACAAACTGCCGCGGGGCGTGGTTTTGGATGAGCGAGCGTGCAAGGCCACGCGGTATGTGTACCCGTTCTCCCTGGACATCCGCGCCGGCCTGCTTCCACAGCGCGAGCGCCTCGGTGTCTTCGCGAAAATCGATGCCGATTTCCTCGAGTATCGTGTCGGCGTTTTGCTCCAGCAGCACGAGGCCTTCTTCGCCGAGCACCTCGTATACGGGTATTTTGCGCGTGATGTAGGGCACCGATGCGGCGGAGCGGGCGCTGCGCGCGGCGCGCTTGGCATCGCGACCGCTCGGGCGACGACCCCGGGTGGACGGGGACTGTTGCTGCGGGTCTTCCATAGTCAAAGTGCTCCGGAATGCGCCGACAGTATCCCCACCGCCGCGAGCTGCGACTGCTCAATTTGCGGCATCGGCATGTCAGGGCGCGCCATCATGACCGGCCATGCGCCCCGCAAGCCCGCGAACGATCTCTGCGGCGTCGCATATTCCGCAGAAGCTGCCGCCCTCGATGAGCAGCACCGGATGACCCGTTCGCTGCCGCAGCTCAATGAGGGTCCTAAGTGACATCGACGTGGGCGCAACTGCGACTCCGGAGCGCAATTGCTGCCAAGACTCCTCTTCGACCCGGCCAAGTTCCTGCACAGTGCCATCGCACGAAACCTCAATCGGTTCGCTTGCGGCGTTGATCGCTACGCGGTAGCGGCGCTGAACATCAAGCCAGATGCCGCCGCCGTCGCGTGCAAGTTCGCTCGCGCGACGCATGACCATGGCTCCCGTCAGCACGGTGAGCGGATTCATGTGCTGCACGAACTCGGCGACGTACGCATTGCTCGGTCGCAGCACGATGTCCTCGGCGGTGCCGGTTTGAACGATGCGACCGCCCTCGAGTATCGAAATGCGATCCCCGAGCTTGAGCGCCTCATCCAGATCATGACTCACAAACAGGATTGTTTTCTTGACGCGCGCCTGCAGCGCGAGGAGCTCATCCTGCAGCTTGCGGCGAATGAGCGGATCGAGCGCCGAGAACGGCTCATCCATCAGCAGGATGTCGGCGTTGGTGGCAAAAGCGCGCGCCAGTCCCACGCGCTGCTGCATCCCACCGGAGAGTTCCGCGACGGCCCGGTCAGCCCACTGCGAAAGTCCAACCAGCTCGAGCTGCTCATCGATGATCCGGCGGCGCTCCTCAACGGCCTCACCGCGTAATTCCAATCCAAGGCCAACGTTATCGCGGACGCTGCGCCACGGCAGTAGTGCGAACTGCTGGAACACCATCGCGATGCAGCGCCTGCGCACCCGCCGCAAGGTTGCAGCGTCACACCTGGCAACATCGACCACGCTGGCGCCAGCGTCGACAAGCACACGCCCGCGGGTTACGCCAGCAATGCCGTTAGCCGCGCGCAGCAGAGTCGATTTGCCGGACCCCGACAGGCCCATCAGCACGGATATCTCGCCGCGGGCGACTTTTAGATTGGCGCCAGCGACGCCGACGACGACGCCGAGTTTCTGTGAGATCTCGGCACGAGTTCCGCCAGCGTCGAGGGCCTGCAGCGCCTGCTGCAGAAGCGCCGCACTGCGCCTTCCCACCTGCGGCTTGAAAAGGATGTCGACATCACAGAATTCGAGCGCCGTGTTCACGAGCGTCTTTTCTCAGGTGGTCGGCTGATGCGATCGAGAATGATCGCGAGGAGCACGATGGCGAAGCCCGCCTCAAAGCCCATTCCGATCTGCACCGTGTTGAGTGCCCGCACGACCGGTACGCCGAGGCCGCCGGCGCCTACGAGTGCGGCGATCACCACCATCGACAGGCACAGCATGATGCATTGCGTGATGCCGGCGAGAATCGTCGCTGCGGCACTCGGCAGTTCAATTTTGAACAGCATCTGTGTCCCGGTTGCACCGAATGCCTGTCCCGCCTCGATGAGCGAGCGTGGTACCGAAGAGATACCCAAGTACGTGAGCCGAATCGGCGCGGGCAGCGCGAAAATAACTGTCGAGATGAGACCTGGCACAACGCCGAGCCCAAACAGCACCAGCGTCGGGATCAGATAGACGAAGGTTGGCAGCGTCTGCATGAGGTCGAGCACCGGGCGCATGGCTGAATAAAGTCGCGGCCTATGCGCGGCGGCGATGCCGAGCGGCACGCCGATGAGCGCGGACACGAGTGCTGACAGCATCACGAGTGACAGCGTCTCGAGGGTCGCGAGCCAGTAGCCCTGATTCATGATGAAGAGCAGCGCGGCGGCGACAAATGCCGCGAGCGCGATTGAGCGATGCAGGAACCAGGCGAGGGCGGCCGCCAGCAGAATGAGAAGCGGCGAGGGAGTCGCACGTAACAGGGCCGTGACACCGTTGACGCTGCCGCCGACCAGTGCGGCGATGCCATCAAAGAGGAGCGTGCCGTGCGCCTTGATGTATTCGATCAGCACGGCGACGCTGTCGCCCACGGGAATCTTGTGCTGCGTCATCCACGCCTCGAACCCCTGGTGTTCAGCGGCGCCTGTTCCGATGGCAGCCGTTGTGAGTGCCGCGCCGCCATCAAACCGTTTCACTCCAACAAGCCATTGGGCTTTGATCGCCGAGTTTGCCTGGAGCCAGGCCGCTGCCGCCGCAGCCGGAGTCTCGTGCCGATCAAGAATGGCCGCCATCACCTCGCTCTCACCGCGCGTCGTGAAGTGTAGATTCTTCAACAGTCGGCCGACGTTAGGACACTGCGCCACGTACCCGGCGCGGGTGTTCGTAAACACGCTCGCTCCGCCGTAGTTCGGTCCGAAGCTCGCATCACCGCCGGCGAGATAGCGGATCTGGAAGCGCATGTTCATGGGATGCGGATCCCAGGCGAGAAACACGATGGGGGCTCGACTGTGGATGGCACGCTCAACTTCCGCCAGCATGCCCTGTTCACTCGACTCGATGAGCTTGAACTTTCCGAGATTGAACTGGTTATGGTCGATGATGCTCAGGATGAGGCGGTTGCCATCGTTGCCCGGCTCGATGCCGTAGATTGAATGATTGAGAGCGTCGGAAAAGCGCTGGATGTCGGCAAAATCCCGAAGGCCAGCGTCGTAGGTGTACGCGGGAACTGCCAACGTGTATTTCGCGCCAACGAGGTTGGCGCCGACAACGTCAACCGAGCCGTCGGCGACGAAGGATTTGCGATCGCCTTCCATGCTCGGCATCCAGTTGCCGAGGAACACATCGATGTCCTTGTTTTTCATCGAGGCGTAGGTCACCGGCACCGACAGCACGGTGATCCGCGACTCGTAACCCAGTTCGTTCAATAGGTCGCTGACGATGGCGGTGGTGGCGGTGACATCCGTCCAGCCAATGTCAGAGAGCCTTACCGTTTGGCACGTGGCAGTCTCGACGGCCTGCACTGGCCGCACGATCGCCAATAAGGCAAACGCCCCGAGGGTCCATAGCAGCCCCCACACTCTTTGAACGGTAGGCCGGCGGGCCCTCGGCTCGCGTGATTGCTTTCCCCTCATCCGCTGATTAACCTTAGCACGATTGAATGGATGTTTAATCGGTTGTTCTGGTAAGCATAAAGTTTCTTAACTATCTGATATATTTATTGTTTTATATTTAAAAGCCCGGATCGCCAAGCTTCTAATTGCCTTCCACCCGGTCGCCCTGGAGCACTTAATTGAACAGGCAGTCAATTCCACGCGCGCTCGATGAATCGAGTGCAGAGACGCTGCCGAGCAGTGAAATCGAGGACTCGCGCCGCAGGCAGCTCATCGCCGTCACGGTCGACAGTCTGGCAGAGCTTGGCTACGTAAGCAGCACGCTTGCGCAGATCGCCGGCCGGGCAGGTGTCTCGCCGGGGTTGGTCGCCCATTATTTCGGTGACAAGGACGGTTTGCTGGAAGCGACATTCCGTTCGCTGTTGCAACGGATTGGTGAACAGGTGCGCTCGCGGCTCGCCCGCGCGGGCACGCCGCGCGGGCGCATCCAAGCCGTGATCGATGCGAATCTCGCACCGGCGGAGTTTGCCCAACGCACGGGACGGGCGTGGCTAGCGTTCTGGGGGCAGGTCGTACACGCGCCGCGCCTTAAACGTGTGCAGCGCGTCTATCAGCGCCGCACGTTGTCCAACCTGCGGTACGCGCTCAATCAGCTTCTGCCGGTGGGCGAGGCCCGCAATCTTGCCTACATGATCGCGGCGATGATCGACGGCGTGTGGTTGCGCGCGGCGCTGTCCGAATGGACAGAAGCCGACAGTGAGAGCGCCCGGGCACTATTGACGGCATTTGTGGACGACCGGCTCAGGCAGTGCACGCAAGCCGAGCCGGCGGCACGCACTGGGGGCGCAGCCAACGTCCCGGTTGCGGAGAATCGTGAAACCTTCACTACGATTAATCCTGCTACAGGTGAGGTTCTCGCGCGCATCAGAATTGATCGGGCACTCGAGGTTGATGCTGCAGTGGAGCGTGCGCAGCGCGCGCAGCTTCAGTGGGCCGCAACGACGGGCGCCGAGCGCGGCCGCGTGCTACGGCGCGCCGCCCAGATGCTGCGCGAGCGCAATGATGAGCTCGCCGAGCTCGAAACACGCGACACCGGCAAGCCCATTCAGGAGACTCGCGTTGTGGATGTGGTCTCGGGTGCCGATTGCCTTGAATACTTCGCGGCGCTCGCAGCGAGCCTCGCCGGCGAGCACATTGATCTGGGGCCGCAGGCATTCGGGTACACGCGGCGCGAGCCGCTCGGTGTGGTCGCCGGGATCGGTGCCTGGAACTATCCCTTGCAGATCGCCTGCTGGAAGGCGGCTCCCGCGCTTGCCTGCGGCAACGCGATGATCTTCAAGCCCGCGCAGTTGACCCCTCTTTCAGCGGTGAAGCTCGCGGAGATTTTCACCGCTGCCGGGGCGCCTGCCGACTTGTTTCAGGTGGTGCAGGGCGGGAATGAAACGGGAAGGTCGCTGACGCGCCATCCACGGATCCGCAAGGTGTCCGTGACAGGTGCCGTCAACACCGGTAAAGCGGTCATGGCCGATGCAGCCGGCACTCTTAAGAATGTGACCCTGGAGCTCGGTGGCAAATCGCCGCTCATCGTCTTCGATGACGCCAAACTCGAGAACGCGGTTGCCGGTGCTCTGCTCGCAAATTT
>Ga0302324_100017497_pt1 | contig 14206 bp, 15 predicted proteins | sample Palsa_T0_1_FD_201949 | JGI IMG/M metagenome (GOLD analysis project Ga0302324, IMG submission 201949) | Peat permafrost microbial communities from Stordalen Mire near Abisko, Sweden - Palsa_T0_1 | ecosystem: Environmental > Terrestrial > Soil > Palsa > Peat permafrost | place: Sweden: Abisko... | reverse complement strand
GGGAAGTACCGGTAATCATGCGCGTCTTCCTTCGAGCGCATGGCTCGGGTCATGCCGCGGCCACTGTCGAACAGTCGCGTCTCCTGATCGACTTTGCCGCCGCTTTCCCACACTTCGATCTGCCGCAACGCCTCGGCCTCGACCGCTTGCATCGCGAAGCGGACGGAGTTCACGTTCTTGACCTCGCAGCGCGTGCGGTACTCCGTTTCTCCCGGCTTGCGCACCGACACGTTTACGTCGGCGCGCATGGACCCCTCCTCCATGTTGCCGTCGCAGGTCCCGAGGTAGCGCAAAATCGAACGCAGTTTCCGCAGATAGGCTCCGGCCTCGTCGGGCGAGCGAATATCCGGCTCCGACACGATCTCCATCAGCGCGACGCCGGCCCGGTTGAGGTCGATATAGGACTTCGTCGAATGCTGGTCATGCAACGACTTGCCTGCGTCCTGCTCCAGATGCAGACGGGTGATGCCGATCATTTTCGTCGAGCCGTCGGCGCGTTCTATCTCGATCTCGCCTTTGCCAACGATCGGATGTTCGTACTGACTTATCTGATACCCAGCCGGCAGATCAGGGTAAAAATAGTTCTTGCGATCGAACCTGCTGACTTTATTGATCGCCGCGTTCAGACCCAATCCTGTCCGCACCGCCTGCTCGACACACACGCGATTGAGCACCGGCAGCATCCCGGGAAACGCCGCGTCGACGAAACTGACCTGCGTGTTCGGCTCGGCCCCGAACGCGGTGGCGGCACCGGAAAACAGCTTTGACCGAGAAATTACCTGGGCATGAACCTCCAGGCCAACGACGACCTCCCAGGGTCCGGAGCGTCCTTCAAGTGCGTATTCCATCCCTCAGGCTCCCGCGCGTAATGTCGGCAGAGCGGAAAAATTCGCTTCACGCTCGAGCACAGCCGACACCGCGAACATCGTTTCCTCATCGAACGGGCGGGTGATGACCTGCAAACCAAGCGGCAGCCCATTGGCATCGAGCCCGCAGGGCACCGAGGCCGCCGGCACGCCGGCCAGATCGGCCGGCACCGTGAACAGGTCGTTCAGATACATCTTGATAGGATCATCCATCTTCTCGCCCTGCGCGAACGCCGCCGACGGAGCGGTCGGCGTCAACAGTGCGTCGACGATTTCAAACACCTCAGTGAAGTCGCGCAGAATCAAGGCGCGGACTTTCTGTGCCCGCAAGTAATAAGCATCGTAATAGCCAGCCGACAACACATAAGTGCCAATCATGATCCGCCGCCTCACCTCGGCGCCGAACCCGTCGGCGCGGGTGCTTTCGTAAAGATCTCGAAGGTCCTCGCCGTCAGTGCGCAGGCCAAAACGGACACCGTCATAACGGGCGAGATTGGACGACGCCTCGGCCGGAGCGATGATGTAGTAGGTGGGCAGACCATATTTCGTGTGCGGTAACGAGACCTCGACGATTTCGGCGCCGGCCTCGCGCAGCCAGGACTCGGCCTGACGCCAGAGCGGCTCGATTTCCGGGGACATGCCGTCGGATCGATATTCCTTCGGCACGCCGATCCGAAGTCCTTTAATCGAGCGGCCGCAGGCGGCCTCGAAATCCGGCACCGCGACATCGGCGCTGGTCGAATCCATTTCGTCATGACCCGCCATGGAACCGAGCAGGATCGCGGAGTCCCGCACCGTCCGGGCGAGCGGTCCCGGGTGATCCAGCGACGACGCGAATGCCACGACACCCCAGCGCGAGCAGCGGCCATAGGTCGGCTTCACCCCGACCAATCCGCAAAACGACGCCGGCTGCCGGATCGATCCACCCGTGTCAGTCCCTGTCGCTCCCATCGCGAGCCGAGCCGCGACAGCCGCCGCCGATCCGCCCGACGAGCCACCCGGCACCAGCACCGCGGTGTCGTCCTGACGCCGCTTCCACGGGTTCTCAACCGGCCCATAGTGCGAGGTCATGTTGGACGAACCCATCGCGAACTCATCCATGTTCGTCTTGCCCAGAAACACCGCGCCGTCGCGCAACAGGTTCGCGGTCACGGTGGATTCATAGGGCGGAAAGAACGGCATCAGGATCTTGCTGCCCGCCGTCGTGCGCACCCCGGTTGTGCAGAACAGGTCTTTGATCGCCAGCGGAATTCCCAGCAGCGGCCTCATATCGCCCTTTGCCAGCGCTGTATCCGCCGCGCGCGCCTGATCCATCGATTGGGCGTGACCAACGTACAAATAGGCGTTCAGTCGAGGGTTCAGCGCCTCGATCTCATGCAAGTGTGCAAGCGTCAGTTCTTCAGCGGTGAAACTTTTGCCCCGCAGTCCGTCGCGGGCTTCGGAGATCGTCAGGTCCGTCAGCATTACTCGACCACCTTGGGGACGGCGAAGAAATCACCGATCCTGTCCGGTGCGTTGACCAGAATTCGCTCCGGATATCCGCCGTCGGTAACAACGTCGTCGCGCATCTTCAACGCCATGTGCGTGGTGCCGGTCAGCGGATCGACTCCGCTGATGTCGACCTCATTCAGCTGCTCGATCCAGCCGAGGATGGAGTTGAGTTCGCCCATCAGAGTTGCCGCCTCGGTATCGTCCATTCGGATGCGGGCGAGCGTGGCGATGCGTCGGACGGTGGCGGGATCGAGCGCCATGGGTCGGGATGTCCTTAGTTTGGGGTAGGACAAGGAACATAGCCAACCATGGAGCGATGTTCAATGATGAGCGCAGTCCACGCGCGGTGCGGCAGACTGGCGGTGGTGCTTCGCCTGGCGTGCGAGGCGTTAGCGTGAGACTGGCGGTTGGCGAGACGTATCGCATCCCAATCGATTGAGCTAACTCTGAATCGGCACCGAGAGAATTTATCCTGGAGGGACGGAGATCCGGAGCCTCAGAGATTGCGAAGTGACGGGCTTTCGCGCGTGCAAAAAGCTCACGACGAAATATCCATCGAAAAACCCTGTGAGTCTCTGGATTTCTTTCCCGCCAAGAAAAGCTCTTGGGGTGTCGGCATCAAAATTGCCTCATTCAGAAATATCCTTTTACCGTAACATGTGAATAATATCCGCCACTCCCGTGTTAAATCGCCGTCTCCGCGGCGCTGCCTTTGTGCGCGCCCGCGAAATCCTCATTCCACCGATGTATCGACCCCGAGAGCGGTCAGTTCCTTCAGAACCGCGTCTCGCTTCTCGCGCAGCTCGGCAACGGCAAGCTTCTTCAGGCCGGCGAGGAAACCAGCCGACACGTCGGTGCCCCGGGAATGAGACGTGCTGGAGCCCTCGGACGACATTTTGAAGCTGGCATCCCCGGGAGCCTCGATCAGCAGCTGGAAGGTGGAGGGCTCCGCGGCCTCCGCCGTGGCGATCAGAGACCTGATTTCCTCCAGACCAGCAACGAGGTGGTTGACCTTTTCGAGATTCGACAACTTCATGTTTCACCCTTTCTCGCTTGGCGGCACCAGCACCGCGGCTCCGGTCAACGCGCCGTCCCGCAGTGCCGTGAGCGCCTCATTCGCCTCGCTCAGCGCATACGAAACAGTCTCGACCCGCACTGGCACCATGGGCGCGAGCGCGAGAAATTCCACCGCGTCCCGCCGGGTCAGGTTCGCGACCGAACGGATCGTCCGTTCCTTCCAAAGCCACTCGTAAGGGAACGAGGGGATATCGCTCATGTGGATGCCGCCGCAGACCACCGTCCCGCCCGGCACGATGGCGCGCAGCGCGACGGGGACGAGGCCGCCGACCGGGGCAAATATCAGTGCCGCGTCGAGCGGTTCCGGCGGCGCCTCATCCGAGCCCCCAGCCCATCCGCCGGTGATGCGGCGGGCGAATGCCTGCGCGGCGGCATCTCCCGGGCGAGTGAACGCATAGACCTCGCGTCCCTCGTGCCGGGCCAACTGGGCCACGATATGCGCCGCGGCCCCGAAACCGTAAATCCCTATCCGGCGCGCATCTCCTGCCATCCGCAGGGTGCGGTACCCGATCAGGCCGGCGCAGAGCAGAGGCGCCGCCTCAACGTCCCCGTACATATCCGGAATGGCGAAGCAGAAACGTGCGTCGGCCACGGTGTATTCGGCATAGCCGCCATCGATCTGATACCCGGTGAACCGCGCCCTCTCGCACAGGTTCTCTCGCCCGCACCGGCAGTATGGGCACTCTCCGCACGTCCATCCGAGCCAGGGAACGCCGATCCTGTCGCCGGTGTCGAAGCGGTCGACGCCGGCTCCGAGGACTTCGATGCGGCCGACGATTTCATGGCCGGGGATCAGTGGTAATTTCGGATCGGCGAGTTCCCCGTCCACGACATGCAAATCGGTCCGGCACACGGCGCAGGCGCACACCCGGATCAGCACCTGCCCAGGGCCTGGACGCGGCACAGGGAGCTCGACCGTTTCGAGGGGCTGTCCCTTCAATCTGAACAGCATCGCACGCATGAGATCCTCCAATGGTTGTGGACCATCAGCGAAATCGCCGCCATTCCCGCATTGATCGATGTCAACGCTGCCGCGCCGACCGGTAAACATCGCACACCTCTGGCCAGTCGTCTCGACCGGATCGATGATCGGCCGGACATGCCATTGCTCACCCTCCCCGCCCTGCGCGCGTGTCTGACCAAAGACCAGCGTCTGATCGGGATTGACCCGGGCAGCAAGACGATCGGTCTCGCGCTATCGGATGTGCGACTGACCCTGGCCTCGCCATTTGGCAGCCTGAAGCGCGGGAAACTGAAGGCCAACGCGGCGGAGATTCTTGCCCTGGCGCGCAAGGAAAACGCCGGCGGACTGGTCGTCGGCCTGCCGCTGTCGATGGACGGCACGTCTGGTCCAGCCGCGCAGGGTGCAAGCGATTGGGCGTTGGCCCTGTCCGAGGCGACGGGCTTGCCCGCGGCGCTGTTCGACGAACGTCTGTCGAGCGCGGCGGCCAACCGGTTCCTGATCTCGGAGGCAGACGTCAGCCGCCGGAAGCGCGCCGCATCCGTCGATAGGTTCGCCGCAAGCTGGATGCTGCAGGCGGCGTTGGATGCGAGCCGACTGGAGTGACTACTTGTCCGTAATACAATATCGTATTACATAGCGCGGACAATATGCCGTTCTGAGGTCTCCAATGAGCGCCCCCATCTCCATTCGGCTCGACGCCGACGTCCGCGAAACTCTGGAAGCCGAGGCAAGGGCGCAAGGCGTCGGTCTCGCCACATATTTGCGGCAACTCGCGGCGACGGCCGCTCGAGACGTTCGCCGTTCGCGCATTCGTGCCGGGAGTGCCGCTGTTGCTCGCCATGTCGCGACGGATCAGTCAGCACGGGACTTCATGGACGATTGGGGAACACCGGATGCCGAGGGATTATAAGTGGCACGGTCCAAGGCTGGCGACATCGTCATTGTCGATTGGCGGGGTGGCGCTTTGCCAAAGGAGCCAAACAGGTTGCGCCCAGCGGTCGTGGTCGAAGATGATGAGTTGTTCGATCCCAGCTACCCGAATGTTCTCGTGGTGCCGCTGACCAACGACCCGCTTCTCGCCATTCCGGGGCTGGCGGTGACGATCGAGCCGACGCGGGAGAATGGCCGCGAACGAAGATGTTTCGCGCTCGCACCATCCGTGACATCCGTATCCGCCAATCGAATACGTGCGACGGCCTCGCGCATTCAGCGGAATCAACTTGCCGAAATTCGGCTGCGGATCGCGGAAGCCATTGGTGCCGGCCTGCCTCCGTGACACAGGACCAAAATGGTTCGAGCCGGCGATGATCGCGGGTCGTACGAAGCCCCTGGTCGCGTGCGCCAGAATAAGCCGCGCAGGATCAGGGCCGTTCCACGAGCTCGATCGCGTACCCGTCAGGGTCCTTCACGAACGCGATGATCGTCGTGCCGAACTTCACCGGACCGGCCGGACGGGTAACCGTGCCGCCCGCGTTCGCCGCTTGCTCACAAGCCGCCGCCACATCGGGCACGCCGATCGCCAGGTGGCCGAACGCACCACCCTGGTCGTATTTTTCAACGCCGTAGTTGTACGTCAGTTCGATGACGGTGTTGCTCTCCTCGTTGCCGTAGCCAACGAATGCCAGGGTGTATTTCCCATCGGGCACGTCGCGCCGGCGAATCTCGTTCATCCCGAACGCCTTGTGGTAAAAGTCGATGCTGCGTTGCAGATCGCCGACCCGCAGCATGGTGTGAAGATAACGTCCCATGGTCTTAACTCCCCTTCGCGGTGGTCTCAGGATCGAAGCCTAACAGGAATAGCCCAAGTTCATCGGCTCGCGCGATACAGGCCTCCCGCTCAGCCAGAATAGTGCCGCTCGGATCGTACGCGATCCCGGCGAGCCCCGCTTCGGCGGCCCGGCGGATCGTTTCCGGGCCGATGGTCGGCAAATCGGCGCGGCGATCCTGGCGCGGTTTGACCGATTTCACGAGTACCCCGGCGGGTTTCGCCATCTCCATCGCATCGAGCAGCGGGCCGCAACGAGCCAGCATCGCATCAGTGCCCTCGACCGTTTCAACCGCGATCACGACACCCGCGCTGACGACACAACCCTGGCCTACATCGACGCCACCCAAAGCACGGGCCACCGTGATGCCGCGTCTGATATCGGCCATCGCGTTGGCGTTGGGGGCGGTGCGTGACAACAGACCGCGCGGTCCCAACGCTTCATTCAAAATCTCATGCATGCCGAGGACGCGGAATCCTTCTTCGCCCAATACGCGGATTACGGCGGAGAGCAATCCGTCGTCACCGGCGAAGGCGGAGCGGCCAATCCGGACGAGCAGTTTCGCACCTGGCGCATCGGGCCGAAGATCCAGGAATGACGGCCGGCGGACGGGACCGATCAGGACCAAATCCTGGCAGTGATTGGCCCGAAGGGCTCCCAGTATGCCGCCCGCCGCACCCATCCGAAAAAACACATGAGGCCAGGGCGCGATCACGCCGCGTTCGGCGAAGCCTTCCAGGCCGACGATGAATACCTTCCGCCCGGAGGCGGACGCAGCGGAGGCGACCCGTCCAGGCAACGGACCTCCTCCAGCCAGGATGCCCAGAGTGCGGGGCTGGCCTACGCGCGAAGGGGGCGAGATATCCGTCATGCATCCCGCGCATAAACGGGAATGCACCGCCAGGACAGACCCTCCCCGGACGGAGCGCTCGGAGTTGGCAAGCGTCCGGGCTTTGCCGGAGGTCCAGGATCGAGCCGCGAATCGGATCGATGGGCCTCCTGGCGGGTTTCAGGGCGGGGCCCTGAGGCACCCCCAGATCCGAGCGCTCCATCCGGGGAGGGTCCGTCCGCGCGGCGTGCTTTCTGCCGCGGATGCGAAGGTTGCGCGAACGCCCGCGCCGCCATAATCTGCAAACCAGCCACACCTCGCCTTGGACCTCCGGGAAAATCAGACCAGCAGGGTCCACGACCTCAGTTAAGGAAGCCCGCATGAGCGACAAACGGACCGTGACCATCACCCTTGACGGCACCAACAAAAAATCCGTCATTCCTCTCATGTCGGGCACGCTCGGCCCTGACGTATTCGACATCCGCAAGCTCTATGGCGAGCTCGGCCTGTTCACGTTCGATCCCGGCTACGGTGCCACCGCCTCCTGCGACAGCAAGATCACTTATATCGACGGCGATGTTGGTGTGCTGCTGTATCGCGGCTATCCGATCGAGCAGCTCGCCGAGAAATCGAACTTTCTCGAGATTTGCTATTTGCTGCTGAACGGCGAATTGCCGACGTCAGCGGAGAATAAAGAGTTTCACGATGGCGTCATGCGCCACACGATGCTGCATGAGCAGCTGCGGACATTCTATAACGGCTTCCGCCGCGATGCGCATCCGATGGCGGTGATGTGTGGCGTCGTCGGTGCTCTGTCCGCGTTCTATCACGACAGCCTGGACATCCACGACCCTGAAAGCCGCCGCATCTCCGCCTTCCGACTCATCGCCAAACTTCCCACCATCGCCGCCTGGGCCTATAAGTATTCAATCGGACAGCCGTTCATTTATCCGCGCAACGACCTGAGTTACGCGGAAAACTTCCTGCACATGTTCCATGCCGTTCCGGCCGAGGAATATGTTGTCAATCCCGTGCTGTCCAAAGCGATGGACCTGATCATGATCCTGCATGCGGATCATGAACAGAATGCCTCGACGTCGACCGTGCGTCTCGCGGGTTCGACCGGCGCCAATCCGTTCGCCTGTATCGCGGCCGGGATCGCCAGCCTTTGGGGACCGGCGCATGGCGGCGCGAATGAGGCGGTACTGAAAATGCTGTCGGAAATCGGCAGTCCGAAGAACATACCGGCCTTCCTCGAGGAGGTGAAAGACCGCGGCAACCATGCGAAACTGATGGGTTTCGGGCATCGGGTCTACAAGAACTATGATCCGCGCGCGAAGCTCATTCAGAAAGCCTGCCACGATGTCCTGCATGAGCTCGGTATCAAGGGCGACCCGCTGCTGGATCTCGCCATCGAACTGGAAAAAATCGCGCTGAACGACAAGTACTTCGTTGACCGGAAACTCTATCCGAACGTGGATTTTTATTCCGGGATCATCCTGAAGGCGATGGGTTTCCCGACCAGCATGTTCACCGCGTTGTTCGCTGTCTCGCGCACCGTCGGCTGGATATCGCAGTGGAAGGAGATGATGGAGGATCCGGACCAGCGCATCGGCCGGCCGCGGCAAATTTATACCGGCGCCCCCGAGCGCGACTACGTGCCGTTGTCGCAACGGCGTTAAGATTGCTCCGTCGCTCAACCCGTCACCCTTACGGCACGCGGAGCATGCCAGGATAGAGCCTCGGGTCGAGGCCCGAGGATGACATCAGGTCGGGCCCGGGGATGAGTTTACACCGAGCCCGGACATGACGGTGGATCGAGTTCCAGCGTGACGATTTAGGGACCGTTGGGCGGTTACTCGCGAATCGTGTCGTTTCAGCGCTTTAACCACACTTTCGCGGTCAGCGTCAGGTCGCCGCCCAACCACGGATAATGAAACGGCCCCGCCGGCGCGCCGTCGACACGGTCTGGAAAGCGAAGCCGGTAAAACGCCAGCCATCCGAGCAACCCTCCCCTCGGAACATCGACCGAGGGTTCCCCCGCAAGGGCTGCGAAGCTCCTGGGATCGCGCAACCCGGCGAGGACGCGCGCGACGAGGCGGTGGATCGCACCATCCTCGTGGCCATACCAGTCCTCGCCGCGCAGCGCGGCGAGTTCGGCCGCCATTATGAGCGGGGCCAGGGCATAGTTGGTATACTCGAGGGCCTTCTGGCGGCGGGCGAGTTCCATGGGCAAGGTGCCGTCGGGCCGGATATCCGTCATTCCGGCGTCAAAGGCTCGCCTGGAATAAGCGAGGTGGCGGGCAGCACCCGTCGCCGTGCCGACCGCCCCAGCCGCGAAGCCAGCCCAGTACACGTGATTGTTGCGTTTGGCGGGCCATCCCTGATCAGCGACAACATGATCCGCCAGATCGTCCATCCAGGCGTCGATCGCGGCCCGGTCAGCCGGATCCACTGACGCCCGGATCTTGAGGTAGCCCACGGCCATGCCCGCTGTTCGGTATTTTCGCTCAACCTCTGCCTGGCGGCTGCTCATGTTGCCGAGCATGGCACCGCCTTTGGCCCAGACGGCAAGCCAGTGACCGGCACAGACGGCGCTGGCCTTGTCGCCCGCGAGACCCTGGTCCGCCATCGCCAGGATGGTCGTCAGCGTGTGGTCCAGTGTCGCCAACGCGTTTCTGTTGCGGGCTATGATCGCTTTGTCGGCAATCGAACTGGCTGTGTCGACGTAGAAGCGATCCGCGATAATGTCTCGCACCGGGGGCGGCGGGTCGTCGCACGCCGCGCGTGCCGTGGGCGCACAAATGATGAGAAGGCAGGCCAAAGATGGCAACCAGGCCGCCCAGACCAGATGAAAGCGACGGGTCCGGACTGTTCGGATCGTGATCAATGGCGTCGTCGTAACGGTTGTGTCACCTGCCCGACGCTCGGTCGCCGGCGGCATGATCGCGCTTCGCCCCCCCTCGGAACCAGGTGGACGAGCGCCAGGTGGGCGTACGGCAATGTCCAGAGAATCCTCGTGACAACGCTGACATCGCGGGGAGTCTACCCCGCCGCCGAATTTGCCGGAAGATCAATAGGTGCGCGCGGAGCCGCAGGTCGTCCAAGCCGCCTGTCCGCTCGTTTCAAATATCAAACTCAACCCATAAGACACTCGCACAGTGAGGTAAATCTTCCCTGACCAAAAAAATTTCAAAAGGACATGCGTCCCTACTCCAGGAGGTGCCGCAGTGCCTGAATCACGCATCGCTGATGTTATTGAATTTTTCGGCGACGCCACGGAAATATTCTTCCACAGCCTGTGGATAACCTGATACATACAGCCATAGGTTGTATATATTTTGCTAATCGCGCCGGCGAGGGGAATATGAAAAATCGTACGCTGCTCGACGCCATGGTCAAGGAAAGCCTGAGGCGCTGGCCGCAGCGTCCTCCCGGTCTCAAACCACGCCGCGGCAAAGAAAGTTGGCTGCGTGGCCGGCCCTCCGAGGGAACAGGCGTGAGCAACCCGTTTCTCAAACTTCCCGGCAGCACCAAACTGCGTACCCTGCCGGACGGTTTATGGCTCAATTTCGGCGGCACGTTTCATGAGCCATATGTTGACATATTCGCCATTGAGGCATGCAGTACCCAACAGAACCTGCTCGATAAACGCTCGCGCTTCGCGCCGAGCACGCATTCCTTGCTGGCGGTCTGTCCGGTGGCCTGGCTGCTGGCGTGCGTCACGCCAAACGATCCGACGCCGCGCTGGCGGGCGACCGCTGTATTCCGCCACCTGCCAACGATGCCCGCGGCAATTCCGGTTCGGGAGATGCGGGTCCTTTATGGCCTCAAAGATAATCATTTCGCTGGGTTCGCTCGCCATCAGCTGCCGCATGCGCATGAGTTTTTCGTTCCAATGCGAGCATTGACCGGAGCGAACAGTGAAGACAACCCCAGGTTGAGGGAATTGGTGGAGAGAGCGTCAGTGTCGTCGAATTTCTATGACCTGGCGGACTGATATCCGGAGACTTATCCCCACGCTTATCCACGCTCATCCACCGGCCAGGACAGCCATCGCCACATCCGGGCGGTCGGTGATCAACCCGTCCACGTCCCAGGCGATCAGTTGCCGCATCGCCGTGCGGCGGTTGACGGTCCATGGAAACACGCGCAGCCCCAGTTCATGGGCCTCCGCGACACCGGCGCGGGACAAGGTCTCCGCCATCGGCGCCCAGATCTGACCACCTTGCGCGGCAACAGTCGCGGGGATCGAGTTTTTGTAATCCGCTGGAAGCACGCCGTTCCACCAAAGCCCGGCGTCGCGAGCCGTATCGGCGCGCGTGAGCCAGGCAAGCCGGATGTCCGGGCGGATCCGTCTGATATGCCTCGGCCCGCGCCAGTCGAAAGACTCCAGGATGACGCGGTCGGTGGCGCCCGCCGCATCCACGACAGCCAGCACCTCCTCGGCCAACCTGACCGGGTCGGCGGTCCAGCCTGGGCGTCTGGGATCGGTTTTCAACTCGATGATGAATGTCGCCTCCGAGGACAGGCTCAGGACCTCTCGCAGCGTTGGGATACGAGCGCCGTCGAGCGGCGTCTGGGCACGGTAGAGAACGCGATACAGCGAAGCGGGACGGATGCGGCCCACGTCATAGTTACGCAAAGCGTCGAACGTCAGGTGATGGATAAGGGGCCGCGCACCGTTCAGCCATTGTCCCGAGGCGTCACGGGTGATGTCGGGGTTCAGCGCCGGATCGTGGCAGACCACGATCACCCCATCCGCGGTCATGCCGACATCCAGTTCGAACGAATGCACGCCGATATCGAGCGACTGGCGAAAACCCTCGATGGTATTTTCCGGGAAAAGGCCGCGCGCGCCGCGGTGCCCAATGACCTCAACCTGTCGCGTCACGAGTCGGTCCCTGATAGTGTCACCGTCAATCAGCACAGGAGCGCGCGATGGACCACACTATTCTTGGCCGCACTGGTCTGCGTGTCAGCGTCGCGGGTCTCGGCACAGGTGGCTTCAGTCGAGTGGGAATCGGGCAATCCGAGGACCATGCGGTCAGGATCATCCGTCAGGCGCTCGATCTTGGTGTCAATCTGATCGATACGGCGGCGGTGTACGGCACCGAGGCGGTGGTCGGCAGAGCTTTGAAAGACGTGCCACGCGACAGTGTCGTGGTGTGCACCAAGGCTTCGAAGCCGGCGGGCGATCCGACGTTCACGGTGGCGAAGATTCTCGAAAGTCTGGATGGGTCGCTGCAGCGACTCGGCATGGATTACGTCGACGTGTTCCAACTGCATGCGGTTCCCCCTGCCGCTTATGACTTTGTCCGGAACGAGATCGTGCCGGTGTTGCTGCGGGAAAAGGAGCGGGGAAAATTTCGTTTCCTCGGCATCACCGAGACCTCGCCCAACGATCACGAACAGGTGATGTTACAAAAGGCGGCTGTTGACACTCCCTGGGACACGGCGATGTTCGCGTTCAACCTGATGGACCAGGTGGCGCGGGAACGCGTGTTTCCGCTGACAATAAAAAATCAGGTCGGGACGCTGATGATGTTCGCGGTGCGGAGCATTTTTGCTCGACCGTCGCAGTTGGCCGAGACCATGAAGGACCTCGCCGCGAAAGGACTGGTGCCGGCGGAACTGGCCACCAGCGAGAAGCCGCTGGGGTTCCTGGTGCATCCGGATGGAGCGAGCTCGGTGACCGACGCGGCCTACCGGTATGTCCGGCATGAGCCTGGGGTGGATGTCGTGCTGTTCGGCACCGGTGATCCGGAGCATCTGAAGGCGAACATCGCCTCCATTCTGAAGCCGCCGCTGCCGGAGCCGGACAGGGCGAAGTTGCGGTCGCTGTTCAGCCATTTGCGGGGCGTGGGGCTGGAGATCCCGCCGTTCGCGCGGGAGCGGAGGGCGGCGGCGGGAAAGGTTTGATCGGGGTAGTGGCCGTATGGCCTGGGTTCCGTGAACGAAATTCCCCGCGGCGGCATCGAGAGGCATAAGAATTTTCAGGGAGTTATGTCCTAAAGTGCAAATGACCGCTCACATCCCAGGCAGCAGTACGATCTTTCCTGGCTTGTGAAGGCGACCGCCCAGCATCTCGTGCGCGGTACGTGCCGCGGATAATGGCAAAATCTCGCCGACGCGCGGCCGCAACGTACCGTCGCCCAACAACGTCGCGAGGCGCGCGAGGGCCGGTGTGTCGACGTCGACAACGATAAATTCGGCCCGCACCCCACGTTCGATCGCGAGAGACTGGTCTGGCCTCGCAACGGCGGAAATGACCGCTCCTCCCGGCCGCGGCAGCGTATAGGATTGCCCGAGCATCGGTTCTCCCACCGTGTCGATGACGACATCGAAAGACCCGGATAGTCCGCTCAGACCTCTGCCGCGGGCATCAATAACTGATTGCGCGCCGAGCGACCGTACGAAGGCAGCGTCCTCGGGGGCGGCAGTGGCAACGACCTCGCCGCCCGCCCAGGCCGCGAGCCGGACCACGTTCGCGCCGACATTGCCGCCACCCCCAAGAACCAGCACACGCTGGCCGGGTTGCAGACCACCATGGTCGAACAGCATCTGCCACGCAGTGGTTGCGATGACCGGCACGGCGGCGGCCTCGGCATCGGTTAGCTCAACCGGTTTCGCCGCGATCATGCGAGCTTCGGCGATCGCGAACTCGGCGTAGGCCCCGGTGAATCGCGGATTGGTGACGCCGTATACGGGTTGGCCCGGCACCAGACCGATAACCCCCGGCCCTATGGCCTCGACGACACCGGAGAGGTCGGAGCCCGGAGTGAGCGGCAGAGGTTGCGGCAGCACGCTGCGGCCTTCTCGCACCCAGGCATCCCAAGGTCCGACGCCCGCCGCGCGCACGCGTACCAACACCTGCCCGGGACCAGGGACTGGCATCGGCAAATCGGCATAGGTCAGCACCTCGACGCCGCCGAATTCTCGAACTTCAATTGCCTTCACAATGCTTATCCTTCGGGGCGCATCACGAATTGCTCATGCCGTCATCCACGACCAGGTCGCTGCCGACGACGAACCGGGACTCGTCCAAAGCGAAATAGACGACTGCATCGGCGATCTCCTCAGGCTTCCCGAAGCGTCCGACGGGCAGTTGCTTGAGCAGGGCGGACTTCATGCCGTCGAGCTCAGGTGGACCGAGACCGAGCTTGCCGTAGCCCGTCCGAAGCGATGTCGATCGCGCCCGCGATGTTACCGC
>Ga0302324_100017496_pt1 | contig 14206 bp, 10 predicted proteins | sample Palsa_T0_1_FD_201949 | JGI IMG/M metagenome (GOLD analysis project Ga0302324, IMG submission 201949) | Peat permafrost microbial communities from Stordalen Mire near Abisko, Sweden - Palsa_T0_1 | ecosystem: Environmental > Terrestrial > Soil > Palsa > Peat permafrost | place: Sweden: Abisko... | reverse complement strand
CGCGTCATCTCCGTAAGTCATGTGCGCTTTGACGACGGCTCTCTGTTAGATGCGTCTCGCGTGGCTGCGGCCTGTCACGCGCAAGGAGCGATGCTTGTGCTTGATGCGAGCCAGTCTTGTGGGGCGGTGCCAATGGATGTAAACGAACTTGGCGCCGACTTTTTGGTGTGCGCCGGATATAAGTGGCTCCTCAGCCCCTGGGGCACAGGATTTTTTTGGGCCAAGAGCGGACACCTTGATACTGCGCGTCCAGGGCCGTTTTATTGGACGGCCCAGGGCACAGACAGTTTTTCTGCGTTGAATTTTGTTGATCCCACAGCATCCCGCAGTGCACACCGTTGGGACGCGGCGGAAGCGTCCACTCATTTCAATTTCAACCTGACGGCCATGGACGCCTCGGTTGATTTTGTGTTGCGCGTTGGGCCTGATTTGGTCCTCAAACACAACCATAAATTGATCAAGTTCTTGTTCGAATGCCTTCCCAAAGACTGCGTTCCGGCCAGTCCGCTGGACTGCGTACAGCGCGGGCCGTACGGTTGCTTCACCGCGCCGACCCCGGAGAAAACTGCCGGGCTTTATAAGAGGTTGCGACAGGAAAATGTTGTCGTGAGCATGCGCGAGGGAAGGATTCGCGTCTCTCCTCATCTGTTCAACTCCGAGCAGGACATAGACCGCCTCATCGGTGTTGTATCAGAGCGATGCGGGCATGATAGATAAATAGCTTCGAGGCGCGAGCAGCGGAGGCGCAGTTTCCTTAAGGAGAACGGTTTGTCGGTATACGAGAAGTTGAACGCTTTGAAGATTAAGCTGCCTGAGGTGACATCCCCAGTTGCGGCGTTCCTGCCCTTTGTGCGCGTTGGCAGCCTGGTGTTCTTGTCAGGCCACATAGCCAAGAAGAATGGAACTCCATGGGTGGGCCACCTTGGAGTGAACGTCACGACCGAACAAGGAAAAGAGGCTGCGCGAGGAGTGGCTATCGACCTCATTGGCACGCTGAACGCGGCCGTCGGCGACCTCAACCGGATCAGGCGGATCGTCAAGCTACTGGTCCTCGTCAACAGTTCGCCGGCTTTCACGGAGCAGCATCTGGTCGCAAACGGAGCGTCAGAGCTGCTAGTTGAGGTTTTCGGCGATGGCGGAGCCCACGCTCGCGCTGCGTTTGGCGTCGCTCAGATCCCCTTCGGCTCTTGCATGGAGATCGACTTGATCGCGGAGGTTGACGATAAATGAAGTCCTATCGCTATACGGTCGTGGATGTCTTCACGACGGAGGTCCTGGAGGGTAATGCGCTGGCAGTATTTCCGGATGCGACCGACCTGGACGCAACGACCATGCAGAAGATCGCCAGGGAATTCAATCTGGCGGAAACCGCCTTTGTGCTTCCGGCGACACGCGAGGATTGTGCGGCGACTTTGCGGATATTTACGCCGGCAAAGGAGATGGTCTTTGCCGGGCATCCTACGGTTGGCAGCGCTTTCGTATTGCTCGAAGAGGGTATTGTTCCGAAAAACAGCAGCGCCTTCGTCGTGGAAGAGAAGATCGGCCCTGTCCCTATCCGAATTGACAGCGGTGCACGGCCGATGATTTGGTTGCGCACGCCTCCGATTCGCGAAGGAAGATGTTATGACTCTGCTCTCTGTGCAGCAGCGCTCGGGCTGGAACCGCAGGACCTCCTTCCCATAGAACCGCAGCTCCTGAACGCCGGCAATCCCACGGTGATTGTTGCCGCTCAAGATAAAGCGGCAGTCGATCGTGCCTGGCTTGATCTGGTGGGCCTGAAAGCTCTCAAGGGAGGGGAGACCGAGCCCTTCTGTGTGTTCTTGTTCACGCCAACGCCGGAGGGGGCTTATTCGCGGATGCTTGCCCCTGAAAATGGGGTAGTCGAAGACCCGGCGACGGGCAGTTCAACCGGACCCCTGGCGGCCTACATGATTAGGCACAAGCTGGTGTCGGGTAAGGCGGGCACGCGCTTCGTGAGCGAACAAGGGACAAAAATGGGCCGCCGGAGCTTCCTGCATGTCGAGATTCAGGGGGAGCAGGGCGCTGACGGCATCTACGTCGGCGGTCATGTCACGCCGATTGCCGAGGGTGTCATGAAGTTGGATTCGCTGCGGACTCAAAGGAAAAACCAATGCTTCAGGACGAATGCGAACGACAGGGCATGAAACGCGCTGATGCGCGATTCGAAGCGCGCCGCGCATACGGCGGCATCGAGCAAGCCAAAGAACCGCATCGCGACGAGCAGTCCATTCCGTGGGTCGAGCAGACCCTGCAGGATGCGCGCTACGCCTTGCGCACCTTGTTGAAGAGCCCGGGATTCACCGCGGTCGCGCTGCTAACCTTGGCTCTTGGTATCGGCGCAAACATCGCCATCTTCACCATCGTCAATGCCGTTCTCTTGCGCCCCCTGCCGTTTCCGGAGTCCGAGCGCTTAGTGCGCGTTTTTGACGATCTAAATGGCACAGGCGCGAAGGACGTGGGCCTATCCGTTCCGGAACTCGATGATCTGCGCGATCGTTCGGGGCTATTCGAGAGCGTCAGCGCGGTTTTTCCGTCAAGTACGGCGCTGCGCGGCGGCGATCGCACCGAGCGGATCGAGGCGCTGGTTACCACCTTCGAGTATTTTCGCCTGCTCGGGACCAACGCAGCGCTGGGGCGCGTGTACGGACCGTCGGATGCGGTCCCGGGTTTCACGGAGGCAGCGGTCATCAGCGACGGACTCTGGCACCGTCAATTCGGCGCGGATCCGCACGTCCTCGGCCGGCGCATCCTGGTGGACGAAGACGCTTACACCATTGTCGGGGTGATGCCGCCCGATTTCCGGCATCCGGGCCAGGCGTTGACGGCCGATGTGGAATTTTGGGCCGCGGCTGGTTTCAAGGCCAACCCCTTCCCGACTCCGCCTTCCCGCGCGCGCCGTTTTGTGCCCGGCGCGCTCGCACGTTTGAAGTCAGGGTTGACCGTTCAACAGGCTCAACAACGCTTGGATGCGTTCGTCGCGGAGTTGAGCCGATCTTACCCGATGGAGTATCCGGCGGCATCCCGCTGGTCGGTGCGGCTCGAATCGATCGAGGAAAGCTGGACCGGCAGCGTGCGGCCAATGCTGGTGGTTTTACTTGCCGCGGTCGGTTTCGTGCTGCTGATCGTCGCGGTAAATATGGCGAGCCTGCTGGTGGCGCGCTCCTCGGCACGTACGCGGGAAATCGCGATTCGGCAGGCTCTAGGAGCTTCACGCCCGCGCTTAGTGCGGCAGTTGTTGGCCGAGAGCGTCCTCCTGTCGCTGGCAGGCGGCATGTCCGCAGTTGCGGTCCTGATGCTCGCCAAAAAATCGCTGCTCGCTTTGATGCCCGCTGATCTGCCGCGGCTGAACGAAGTACATTTCGACGCCCGTGTGGTTGTGCTCGCTTTCGCACTTTCACTCCTGACCGGAATCCTCTTCGGGTTGACGCCCGCCTTGCAAGCATCCGACGCCGATCCCAATGAGGATCTGAAGGAAGGCGCACGAAGTGGTAGCCCGAGCGCGCGTAAGAATCGTTTTCGAGGATTCCTGGTAGCGGTGGAGATCGCATTATCCGTCGTGTTATTGAGCGCGGCTGGACTACTTCTGCACAGCTTCTGGAACTCCATGCAATCCAATCCCGGTTTCAATCCGAACCAGTTGATGGTGGCGCGTATCTGGATTCCGTTTCCTAATAACCCGGAGGCGAATCATTATCGAACCGCTCCGCCGATCGCTGCGATGAGTCATGAAGTGTTGCGTCTCGCAAGGGAGCTTCCAGGCGTCGAGGAAGCAGCGATGGGAGGCGACAACAGTGTTCCGCTGGTAAACAATACACGAGGGCAAATTCCTTTTTCGCTGCCCGATGAGCCCGATTCCAGCCAGAAGCAGCGAACTACGGAAACTGCTCTGGTCAGCCCCGAATACTTCCACGTCCTGGGAATTCCGCTACTGCGCGGGCGTGGGTTTACGGAGGCGGATACCGACAAAATGAAGTCGGTTCTCGTCGTGAGCGAGTCCTTCGCCACACAATACCTGAGGAAACGCGATTTGGGGGCGCGCATAGTTTTTGGGCCGCGTACTTTGGAAATAGCGGGAGTGGTGGGCGATGTGCATGCCGACGGCTTGGACACGCCGGCCGCGCCGCGTGTTTATTTCGCGCTTTATCAGCGGCCCGCCAATGAGATGGCCATTTTCCTGCGCGGCGCACCGAACTCCAGCGCGACCAAACAGGCTGTTGCAGCCGCGGTCGAAGGCGTAGACAGCAATTTGCCAGTGTACGGTATTCGTACGATGCAGGAGATGATGGCCCATTCGCTTGAGCGCCGAAGGTTCGCCCTGACCCTCATGGCCTTGTTCGGGGCGCTGGCTTTGTTTTTGGCATCAATTGGGATTTACGGAGTGATGGCTTACGCCATAGGCCAGCGATCACAGGAGTTCAGTATCCGCATGGCGCTCGGAGCCGAGCCTCGCGACATCCTGCTGCTGGCGTTCCGGCCGGGCGTGGTCCTCACCTGTATTGGCATCACCGTGGGCCTTCTCGGAGCGCTCGGCTCGGCGCGCCTGATGAGCAGTCTTCTGTATGGGGTCGCGCCGTACGATCCGGTGACATTTGGCGCCGTCGTTGCCGTGCTCGCATCGGTGGCATTGGCCGCGTGTGGGATTCCCGCACGGCGCGCAATTCGCATTGCACCGGCAACTGCGCTGAGGTCTTAAAGGGGGCGCGATGATGTAGGTTCGCCGGCTTTTCGCAAAACTCACGAATTTCATCCGCCACGGCCATGCCGAAGCGGAAATGAACCGCGAGGTGTCCGCACCTGGCGCTGATTCAGGACGAATTGAGACAAAACCACGAGAGGATTTCGCTATGAGAACAATTCGAATTGGTAGTGTGGCGTGCACGCTCGCGATCGTCGCAGCGGTGAGTCTTGCTCCATCCCATGCCCAACCAGCGTCGCAAACCCCGCAGGCCGCTCTTACCAGAGAAGCCGGGACTCTTTCCGACAAATTTAGCGGACTGGCGCGCGTCATGGCAGGCAAGTATGACTGGAAACCCGGTGAGGGAGTGCGTTCGGTTGTCGATGTATTCAACCTGATCGTGACGGAAAACGGCATCCTCGCCGGAACACTGACGGGCGCGGGTGACGGCCGGGGCGGCGCGCCGATCACCGATCCAGAGAAGATGCAAGCGGCGTTGAAGACGTCTTACGCGAACTTGCAGAAAACCATCGAGGGACTCTCAGATAGCGATCTGAAGGCTCCAGTCAAGCTGTTTGGGAAGGAAATGACGAAAGAGAGCGCCATCCGATACCTCTTTGGGGACCAACACGAGCACCTGGGACAGTCGATCGCCTACGCCCGCACGAACGGCGTAATTCCGCCGTGGTCGAAATAGCATCGCCCGGGATATAGTTGAAACAGCTCGGCGTGGTAGCGGAGCGCAGTGAGGTCGCGGTGTTTGGGTTACGTCATCACACCCGTATGATTGCGAAACATGCTGGCGAATCCTGGCGTGGCCTTAACGTGGTGGGATGAGGCGGCATGGGCGGAGCGCTTGGGTTACGCGCGAGCCTTTCGGCAGGGGTCTTTCGGGCGCTGCGCGGCATCTCCGACATCAACCGGCAGCGGCAACGCACGATCCCGGCGATTCTTACCATCCTTGATCACAATGCTGCCGTTGGCAGTTGGCCTGTACAGCTCGCCAGGAGCAACTGGAGTTGGCCTTCCGATAGACGCTGGGGCAAGTGAGCTTGTCGCCAGTAGGGCAGCCGCGGCAAGAGCAACTCTGTCCCGGATGAGACTGAATATTTGAGCCGCACGTACCGCAGCAGCCCTCGGATGGCTGTGCAGACGCTCCTTTGAGTGGAGCGATTTGAGTACCGTCGAAGCTCCGTCGTGACGAAGCTCGCGATGGCTGTTGGAGTTACCGTGCTCCAGTCGATCTCGCCCATTGGGAATTGGGCGACCAAAAACCGCCGGATCGTCGGCAAGTATCGCCTTCCAGTGCCCTCCCGCAGACCGGCATTGTTGGTCCAATGCAAGTTGAGCTCTCGCAAGAAAACGCCGGTTGCGTTCGGTTCTACGGCATCGGGCAGTGTTGCAACACATTGTCACTCATCTCGGCATAGGGCCAAATAGTCCTGATCGAATGGATGACATCCACACGGCCGATCCGGCGATCACGGTTGGCGCAGGGCGCGCCTGCAAGAGCCTTGCCTTGAACCCTGTTTGGCGCGCCAGTATGGCTCTGGCCCAAAAAAAATGCGGGCGCCACTAGTGCGCCCGCCTGACAAGGATGCGAGGAAGACAGTGTGGTTAGTGGCTGGCAGTGTAAGTCATATAGCCCAGCGAGAGCGCGTCCGGCGAATCCGGAGCGGCCCACAATCCCTTTAGCAGTTGCTTGCGGCTGGTCTTCAACAGCGCCTTCAGATCCACGCCGCATTCCAAGCGCATGTGGTTCGTGTTGCTCATGCTGTTGTAGGACGCGGCCGAAACCGCCGCGCTACCGAAGGAACCGGCCGGGCTGGCATCGCCCGTGCCGACCGGAGCCGGTACAGTGGCGGCCAGGGAGCCGAATTGATCCATGGCGTGGAATCCGCGCCTGCCGCCTGCCGCATACGCGGGCGAAATCGGCGCCATACGCGACACGCTGGCCGCCGGGACGATCGCCGTTGCGGGCGCCGGAAGCCGGGCCAGGCGCGGGCCTAACACGTCGAGGCCATAGTGGCCTTTTGTGCTAAAGCCGGAGTACAGCGCGGGATGGGTCAGTTGCGCCAACGAATCGTTGAAAGCCGGAAGCGGTCCGCTCGCGACCGTCAACACCACACTGCCGGCATTGTAGGTTATGTTAAAGTGCTCGCTGCTGTTGATCGCCAAACCATTGACGGCGGCAAACTGGGCGCTTACCGTCGAGGCTGTCAGAATGGTGAAGGTCTCGTTCAGCGCGGGAGTGAATCCGGCCCCCAGGGCAATGTTCAGTGTGCCGCCCAGCGTGGCGCCTTGGGTCACTTTCAGAAGATCGTACTTAGTGCCCGCAGCGGCCCCGTTAATCTGGATGTCCAGGGTCCCCGCGGAGCTTTGCGTATATGTATCGGCGACGGTGAGTTTGCCGGTCGCGGTGGCCGAATCGCCGGGAGCCAACACGCTGGCGTCCACCACGTTGTAGCCCAGCGTACCGACGCCGTCGAGCGAGCCGCCGTTCAAGGCCACCGTGCCCAGGCTGGTGGAGGTTAAGGTACCATTCACCGCCGCAGTGCCGCCGGTTTGCGTGAAGTTGAAGCTGCTGCCGCCGACGGTAAACGTAGTGCCCGTGGAGACCGTGAACGAGCCGGCGTTGGTGAAGCTGCCGCCGGTAGTTGTCAGGGACGCCGCGGACGCCAGCCTGAAGACGCCCGTCGAGGCATTATTGTTGAAGCCGGCCAGGATGTTATTGTTGCCGAAATCCAGCATTTGTCCCGCGCCGCTGAGCGTGATGTTGGCGGCGTTGGTGGCAATGCTGGTGCCGCTGGCGCCGAACTGCATAGTCCCGCTGAGGTTGTAAGTGCCCCCCGTCAACGTATTGTTGGCGAAGTTCGTCAGCGCGCCGCCCGCCGACGTGCCGATTTGTAAGGTGTCGCCGGCGCTCACTGAGATGGTGCCGGTGTTCTTCAGGCCAGCGGCGGTCGGCAGGATGATGAGCGGGGCCGCTTGATTGGCCGACAGGGCACCCGCATTGGTGATGCCCAGGTTCGAAATGGTGCCCGAACCCTGGATGGTGCTTTTGTTGGTGAACGTGGGTGCGGCGCTCAGCCCGGTGATTGCGCCGCTGGTCAAGGTAAGCGTGCCCGCTCCGCTGAGTGTGGTGGCCTTGTTAATATCCAACGTGCCGTTGACGGCGATCGTACCCGAGTTAGTATCGGTGGTGGCCGCCGACAGGGTCAGGGAGGCCCCGGTATCCACAGTAACCGTGCCCGAGTTAGCCAGGAATCCCACCGTGGCTTTGTCGGAAGTATCGTTGTTGGCGCCGATGGTAACGATCGCGCCGGTATTGTTGGTCAATCCGCCGGATATTGAGATGGTATTAGCAGCGGCGTTATGGTTGGAGCTGTTGGTCGAAAGAGTGCCGCTATTAGTCAGACCGCCGGTCACATTGAGTTTGCCGCCGCTCTCTTCGTCAAGGGTTCCGGAGTTGGTGAAGGCGCCGGCTTGAACGCTCATGGTCCCGGCGTTCAGGGCAATTGAGCCGGTATTGGTATCCGCGCCACTGGCGGTCAGCTTGAGCGTCGCCCCTTTGCCTACAGTGACCGTGCCCGCGTTGGTGAGCAAGCCCACGCTGGCTGTGTCGCTGGTGTCGTTGTTAGCGCCGACCGTCAGTTTTGCGCCGGCGTTATTGGTCAGCGTGCCGGTCACGGTAATGGTGTTGGCGCCTCCCTGGAGGTTAGCCACGTTGGTGGTAATCGCGCCGTTATTGGTCAAGTTGCCGGTGACCGTGAGTGCGCCGCCCTTCTCCATGTCAAGGTCGGCCGCAGCCGCCAGATTCAGCGCCCCGCTGTTCACCGCGATCGTGCCGGTGTTGGTATCCGTACCGGCCGACGTCAGGTTCAGGCTAGCTCCGGTTCCCACCGTGACTGTGCCCGCGTTGGTAAGCAGACCGACTTTGGCCGCGTCGCTGGTGTCGTTATTCGCGCCGATGGTTACGCTTGCGCCCGTGTTGTTGGTCAGCGTGCCGGTTACTGTCAGCGTGTTGGCGCCGCCTTGCAAGTTCTGATTGTTGGTGGCAACTGTGCCGCTATTGGTCAAATTGCCGGAGACGGTGAGCACACTGGCCTGCTCCAGGTCCATCGTTCCGGAGTTGGTGAAATTGCCGGGCGTACTAAAGTTGCCCCCGGCCGCGACGGTGAAGGTTGCGCCGGTGGCGTTGGTGTTGAATCCGCTGAGCAGGTTGCTGCCGCCCAGATTGAGGAGCTTGGCCCCGGTTCCGGCAAGAGTCAGATTCGCGTCGTTGGTGACCAACTGGCTGCCACTGGCCCCGAACTGCAGAGTGCCGGCAACATAATAGATTCCGCCGGTCAGCGTGGAACTGGCGAAATTGCTCAGGGCGCCGCTGACCTGGAACGTGTCGCCGCCCCCGACGATGAGCGAACCGTTGTTGGTGAAATTGCCGCCCGGACCGCTGGTGGTGAAGCTGCGTCCCGCGCCAAGTTGGAACGTGCCGTTGTTGGTGGCGAAGTTAGCCAGCGCATTCGCATCTGTGTCGCTGATTATCTGCGAGCCCGCGCCGGTCAGGATAATATCGGCCGCGTTGGTCACGATATTGGCGCCGTTGAACTGGAAGGTGCCGCCGTTGACATTGTAGGTGCCGCCAGTGAGGGTGCCCGTCCCGCTGTTGAAGTTGGTGAACGTATTGGTGATGTCCAGCGTGCTGGCGGACTGCACCGCCATGGTGCCCGTATTGCTCGTGGTGCCCGAGCCGGCGATAGTAAGAGTGCCGCCTGTCGCGTTGACCGTCCCGCTATTAGTTAACGACAAGTCTGAGTAAAGAGAACCGACATTCGACCCAATGAGTCCGGAACCCTGAATGGTGCTCTGGTTAGTCAGAGTATATAGAGTTCCGTCCGAACCGATTTGCGCCACGTTCGACCCGCTGGTCGTCATCGTCAGCGATCCAGGCCCCGACAAAGTTGTATTGCCCGTTAGCCGCAATTGCCCGTTAGCGCCCAGCGCCAGAGTACTGCCGGTGCTCGTCCCCAGGTTCAGCGTTCCGGTGATGCCGGTCAGCGTACCGGCCCCCGCGGTGTAAGTGCTCCCGTCGCTGAGAGTGATCGCGCCTTGTGTAAACCCGTCCAGAAGGACGCCGGTGCCAACTGTTTCCATGACGCCGCCGTTTAACGTGTTCAGCGTGCCGCCCTGGATGGTATTGCTGATTTCCACCGTGCTTCCGGAGCCGTTGGCCGTGATGTTGCCATTCAGGTTGTTGACGGGGCTGGTAGCCGTAATGGCCAGGATACCGCCGCTAGTGGCCTCCAAAAGGCCGGTATTGGTGATCACGCCGTCGCCGGCGATCGTGAGAGTGTTGCCGCTTGAGTTCGAGTTGATCGTCGCGCTATTGTTCAGGGACAAATTCTCGTAGAGGGCGCCGGCATTCGACCCAATCAGCCCGAATCCCTGAATGGTGCTCTCGTTGAAAAGGGTAAAATCGACATTGTTGGCGTTGGTGCTGCCGTTGGTGCCGATTTGCGCGACGTTGGGCCCGCCGCTCATGGTCACCAACCCAGGTCCCGACAAAGTTGTATCGCCCGTCAGGCGCAATTGCCCTGTCAGCGCCAAAGTGCTGGCGCTGGTGGTGCCAAGGTTCAGCGCCCCTGTGATACTGGTCGGACCGGTGCCCGCCGAGTAGGTGCTCCCGTTGGCGAGAGTAATCGCGCCCAGGGTCGACCCATCCAGGAAGGCGTTGCCGCCAACGGTTTCCATAACGCCTCCGCCGGAGGTGGTCAGCGTGCCGCCCTGGATAGTGGTGCCCACTTGCACGGTACTTCCGGAACCGGTCGCCGCGATCTGGCCGTTCTGGTTGGCGATGGGAACTGTGGTCGCGAGGCTCAAGATACCGCCGCCGGTGGCCTCGAATTTGCCTAAATTGGTTATTGAGCTTCCGTCGCCGCCGATGGTGAGTGTGCTGCCGGATGAGTTGGCATTGATCGTTCCGCTATTATTCAGGGACAAATTGGGGTACACCGCGCTGGCGTCCGACCCAATTAGTCCGGATCCCGAAATGGTGCTCTGGTTGGTCAGGGTATAACCTGTGCTATTGGTGCCGATTTGTCCGGTGCTTCCGCTGGTCGAAGTCATCACCATGGAGCCGGGACCGGACAGAGTCGTGTTACCCGTTAGCTCTAATTGCCCGCCTAGCGCCAAAGTGCTGGCCGAGGTGGTCCCCAGATTTAACGTCCCGGTAATTTTGGTCACTGTACCGGACCCCGCCGTGTAAGTGCTCCCGTTGACGAGAGTGATGGCGCCGCCGGTGGAGGCATCCAGGGTCGCGGTGCCGGACGTTTCGATAACGCCGCCTCCGGACGTCTGCAGGGTGCCGCCTTGGAGGGTGGTGCCAATTTCCACCGTACTGCCGGAGCCGGTGGCGGTGATCTTGCCGCCAGTATCGACGATGGCGCTTGACGTCACCAGATCCAGGATGCCTCCGCCGGTAGCCTCGAGCGTGCCGGAATTGCTTGTCGAGGTTCCGGTGCCTGCGATCATCAGCGTGTTGGTAGAGGAGTTCGCATTGATCGTCCCGCTGTTGCTCAGGGACATGTTCTGGTAAAGCGCGCCGGTATTGGACCCAATGAGGCCGTATCCCACGATAGTGCTTTGGTTGGTCAAGGTATAACCGGTGCTGTTGGTGCCGAATTGGCCGTTGACCATGGTCAGGGAACCGGCCCCCGACAGAGTCACATTATTGTTCAACTGCACCTGACTGTCGAGGCTGATCATTCCGGCGTTGGAAATCGAAGCGCCATAGACGCTGAAAACGCCGGACGTGATATTCAGCGAAGTTGGGGACCCCATCGTCAGCGTCGAGATGGATGCGGATCCGTTCAGGACCACCGGGTTGTTCGTCGCGCTGAGAATGTCGACGACCGCGGAGCTGCTGTTGGGGGCCGTATTTCCGCTCCAATTCGTGCCGGTCAACCAGAGGTCGGACGTGCTGCCATTCCAGGTCTGCGCCAATGCGGGGGCCGCGGAAGAGCAAACCAGGGCGAGAACACCCAATACAATGGGGATCCAACCCGAGTCCTGTGGAGCGTTCCATGAAATACCTTTTCTGTTGCGATTGCGGATGATCACCGTACATTCTCCTCAGACGCGGACGCGAGGGCTAACACCCACGCCCTACCTCAAACCAGAACTTCTTCCGGGTGTCGAGATGCACACCCTGCGCAAGTATACCCGGCATTGCCGGTGGAGAAGCAAAATTCTGCAACTACAAAATCAATTTCGTTCTAGTAGTACTGCGTGGGGTCAGATCGTGGTCTGTGCGTTTTGGATTAGTTCTGAGAAGGCATAGTACCGACGGGGCCCTGGAAGCAACTATCCTGAAGGGTAATGTCAGTTCCCCAAACTTACATTCCTGGCAGGTACAGTCGGCGAGTCAGCAGACAAAGGTGCACGGCTTGAGGCCACAAGTAACATGTCGAATGATAAGTTCAGCATCACGATAGTAGTCCAGTTCAAGGCCACTCCCTGGGCAGGCAATTATGAACTCGATACCGTGGCGGACCGTGTCGTATTGTGAGGCATGGGCTTGTTGCAACTGCTCTCGCATGAACATCACCAGACCCAGCCCAGTGGCCAGCTTGCCGAATGTATCCATTCAAAGTGAACGCGCTCTTGGCAGAGACTTCATGAATGGAATGGTCTCCATTATCAGAGCGTTGACAGGAAGCGCAGAAGGGCATCATCGGCCTTGAATCGCTGAACATTCTGGCCGGCTGGAGCCACTCTTGTAAGCATTTGCTCTTTCGTCGACAGATCCGCTTCAACATATCCATGCGTCGTTGGAATGCTTTCATGACCAAGCCACAGCGCGATGACGGTGATATCCACCCCCGCCTGAAGCAAGTGCATGGCAGAGGTGTGGCGAATCAGGTGCGGCGAGATGCTTTTGTCCGCCAAACTCGGACACTTCACGACAGCGCGCCTCGCGTATTCCTGAAGAAGAAAGTCGACTCCATGCCGACTGAGCGCCTTTCCGCGGGCGTTGGGAAAGGCCACGGTTGCGTAGCGTTGATCCGATTCCAACTCCTGGAACCAGGCCTGTAGCACTCGGGTAGTTGTCGGCCAAAGCGGCACGGCTCGTTCTTTCCGCCCTTGCCTATGAACTGCACGAAGCTTTTGATCCCGAACTTCACATGGCTGCGTTGTAAACCGGTGATCTCGGAGACGCGCGCCCCGGTGTTATAGAGAGTCAGCAGGAGTGCATGGTCGCGACGCCCCGCCCAACCAGTCGGATCATGAACAGCGAGCATGGCGTCTATCCCGGGTCGCGTTAGATAGCGGACTAGTCGCTTGTCGGTTCGCTTGACAGGGATGGACGGGACTCGTTTGGCGATACCGACACTGACCGGATCGCGAATCGCAACCATCCGGCAGAACGAGCGGATCGCAGCGAGCCGAACGTTTCGGGACTGCGCCTTATTCGGCGCTCCCCTTCTACGTAATCCAGAAACCTGAGAACCGTTGGGGCATCAATATCGGGCATCACGAGGGCGGTCGGTTCCTTTCCTGTCGTTTCGCGGAGGAACCAAAGGAGTAACCGGAATGTGTCGCGGTAGCTCTGCACGGTTCTCGGGCTGGCTCGCTTTTGGCTGTATAGATGATCTACAAAGAACGCTTGCAGAAGTGGCCCAACCAAAGGCGAAATGGCACTACCCAGAGACACTGACTTAAACATGATGCCCTCCGACTCCGGCATATTGCAGAAACGTATCGGCTGCGGCACCCAGTAGCTCTGGCGTGATCTGAGGTACCAATACGTGTGCGCGGGTTGCACATGCCCCAGATAAACCGAAAGATTCGGGATTAGCTCCTTAACCGCATCCCGGCGTCGTAGGCAAGATGCCTGCCCTGCTCGGAAATGAAGAAGGCCTCTGAAAGGGCACCGCCAATTTCTCAACCGTTGGGAGGTGTCTGGCAAAAGCATAATCCCTGGCTGCGCGAGATGCCCTCACCAGTGCGATTGGTTCCCGTCGACAAGGCGGACGATACGATCGAACTCCGAAGGGCATCGATGTGCGGAACCTCAGGGCAATGGATTGCGTCTCCATCGGCGTTCGAGATCGTGCGACGGTCGGTCGGGCAGCGACGCGATGTTAGTCTCAGTCTGCGGAACCCGCATTCCATCACCGTGAGGATTCTCGGCTGACTGGCCGAAGTGTTCCGCCACGCGCGGGCGCAGAGCAACAGATGGTGCCGATGCGCCCGCGGGTGTGAAAAGGGCGTCATCTCAATTCAAACCCTGTGTGCTACGATCACGGCGTGAGCGTTTGGTTGCTATTGGCTGCCTCGGTTTTGTCTGCCGCGACTCCCGAGTGGGGACAGTGGGCAGGCCCGAACCGCAATTTTCAAGTCGCGGACAGGCCCATCGACGACGTGTGGCCGCAGACCGGGCCGCTGGTTGTCTGGAAACGTTCGCTAGGCTTTGGCTCGTCCAGCGTTGTTGTGGACGGCAAGCAACTC
>Ga0302324_100017495_pt1 | contig 14206 bp, 11 predicted proteins | sample Palsa_T0_1_FD_201949 | JGI IMG/M metagenome (GOLD analysis project Ga0302324, IMG submission 201949) | Peat permafrost microbial communities from Stordalen Mire near Abisko, Sweden - Palsa_T0_1 | ecosystem: Environmental > Terrestrial > Soil > Palsa > Peat permafrost | place: Sweden: Abisko... | reverse complement strand
TGGTTCCACTGGAGCCTGCAACGGGCAGTATCCAGGAGTCCTGCGAACTGTACGTATTCGTGCCTGGGGCGGCGAAGTCCGCCAGCGCGCTCCACGTGCCGGAGGGGGAGGTTGCGGTCGCGTATTGATTATCGTTCGGCGCCCAGCCGGTCAGATGCGAGGCGAAGATGTAGTAGTAGCTCCCATCGTGGATCATGGCTGGACCCTCCATGCTGGGCAGTTCCGCGACCTGGCTGCTCACCGACTGATAGTTGGACGACAGCAGTTCAACCCGCAGTCCTACGCCGTTGTCGGTAGTGAGCAGATAGGCATTGCCATTCGTATCTTGAAAGGCGCCAATGTCGAAACTTGGGTTGCCGAGCGGCTGCGAGGAACCTTGGTAGGTATAGGTTCCGCAGGGGGTCGAGCTGGTGGCTACGCCGGCATGGTTTAAGGAGTAGCCGGAGTTGTCGATATGCAACCACATGACATACGTTTTGGTCGCGGCGTTGTAGAGAATCTTTGGCCGCTGCACGACATTGCTCGACACCAGGTCGCCCGAGGACTCTGGCGGCAGGATGTCGCCCACGAAGGTCCAACTGGAAAGATTAGTGGACGAGTAACAGTTGATGCCTGAAAAGTTGTTGGAGTTATCATCTGCTTCGCCCACCCAGTAATAGGTGGAATTGCTACTATCCCAGAGAATGCTGCCGCCATGGACCTCCATCTGGCTGCCACTGGTATCTTTCCAGACCGTAGAGGCCGCGCTATAGAAGTTCCCTTGAGCGCCGGCGGCGAGCGAGCCGATGATCAGGATCAAAGCCGTCATCGAGCGGATGGCGGTCCAGCGGCGAAGGGTAACTGTAGGGCAGATTGGGTGGCAATTTCTTTGCATGGGGTCTCCTTTTGTGCAGGTTGCGGAAAAACTCTGTTTTGTATCAGGGCACGACTTTGTCGTGCCGCACACGATTGAGAATATGTCGGGCTTTTACAGGCTGCTGAAAAACCCAAGTTTCTGAAGGGTACGGCCTTTAGAGGGCGTGTGAGTACCGGGGAACCTGACGCACCACGAGAAGGAATCGGGCGACGAGCATCTCTAGAAACTCCGATAACGTTCTTCCCAGATTCGGAGAGGATCTTAGGCAGGAGGGTTATCCGTTGTCAATAACAATATTTCTTAAGATTCTTTTAGGAGCGGGAGTCAAGTCGCAGACTGCAGATGAGCCGTTTGACCGGTCTGTCGCCACTACTGTTCCCGATGTCACGCCGAAAGGCCCGCACCCTCCAAGGAACCAGCAGGAAGCGCGCAACGCGTTCCGTATTGCAGATCGCCTATGAGCTCCTTGGATGACGACCTATCATACCCAACCAACCGCGAAGGCGGTTTCCTATTGCTGCAATTCCAGCCTCTTGCGCTTACTCCCTTTTTGCAGATACAGGAGGAAGAGAAAAAGTTCCGTCCACCACTTCGACAAATGTTCTTTCCTCGCGAAGAATCAGTCGCTTGTTTTCGGCCATAGCGAAGTTTGCCCGAGCTTCTGCATCCTCTCTCAAGCGCTTTCGGTAGGCTTCATAAGATGCCAGGCTGTCGAAGGCAATAAGCCCCCATGCCACGTCGTTGGTGCCTTCGTGCGGCAGGAAATACCCTACAAGGTATCCCCCGCAGCGGGGAATAATGCGGCCCCAGTTCTCGGCGTACTTCTTAAATTCATCTCGTTGGAAGGGATCGATCTGATAGCGAATGAAACACGTAATCATTGCGGTGCGTTCTCCGGTGTAGGTTTGCATAGCGGAAAAGCGTGTGACGTCTGGCGGTAGAAACGCAGCCAGCAGTCCCTTGATTGCTTCACGACGATTGATTTTAACCAGCATTACGGAATGTAGTATCCCAGTTGCCGAGCGAACACACTTCGTCTATCGTCACATAATGGATGCGCAGTCCAGCGCCGATGCGCTTGTCTCCAAAATTGCGATCGCGATTGGAGAACCCGCACGCACGCGCATGCTCCTGAGTCTTATGGATGGACGGGCACGTACGAGCACAGAGCTTGCCATCCTGGCCGGCGTGACTCCATCTACGGCAAGCGCACATCTGAATCGGTTGAAGGTGGACAAACTCGTCCGAGTTTCCGCGCAAGGGCGCCATCGTTACTACAGCCTTGAAGGGCGGAGCGTAGCCCGGGTGATGGAAGGCCTCAGTGTCTTGGCCGGTGGAACCGGCAGACGCTTTACGCCAAACACGCCCGAATCATTGCGCCAGGCGCGCACGTGTTACGACCACATCGCGGGAACGCTTGGCGTAACTTTCCATGATCATTTCATTCGCGAGGGATGGCTCTTCTCCGATCCCCGCTTTCGCCCCCATGCCTATGCGGTCAGCAGCGCCGGTGCAAGAAAACTGGCACTGATCGGAATCAATGTTGCTGAAACCCGAAAGCTTCGGCGGAGATTCGCCTACGGTTGTCTCGATTGGAGCGAGCGTAGACCGCACATCGCCGGCGCCCTGGGAGCCGCACTGCTGAAACATGCGTTGGCAAGAAAGTGGGTCACCAGAGATCTGGACAGCCGGGGTCTCACGGTCACCAGGTTCGGAGAACGTGAAATCCTTACCCAGCTAGGCATAAGGATTTGAGCAAATCAACATTTCTCGCCTGTTCATGTCTTCCGCCTGCTCGACCTATTGCCACTCGGATATGATCGATTGCGCGTGCCTTATTTGATATCCAGACGATCCCTTGGTAAGTTGCTCGTCGCAGCCCCGCTCGCCAGAGCGTTCGCCGACGAGCGAAACATGTTCCTCTCCTTGAACAGCGTCCTGCTGCAAGGTCGTGTTCACTGGCCTGAGTTCGCGCGCCTGGCCGCGCAAATCGGCTTTCCCGGCACGGACATCATGCTGCGCCCGGCCATCGAAGCCGGCGTCAGCGCAACCAAGGACCTACTTGCCGGCCTTAAGATCAGACCAGCCGTCATCGATTTTCCGGTCGAATTCCGGCAAGACGACGCAACCTTCCACGCCTCGCTCAGCCAGCTCGACGCAGCCGCCCAGTTCGCTGCTGCTATCCACTGCCCGCGCATGATCACCTACATCATGCCGTCCAGCGATACGCCAACAGACGAACTGCGCCAAACCTATAAGCAGCGGTTTCGAGAAAGTGCCCGCATTTTGGCGCGCTCCAACGTGCGCCTCGGCCTCGAGTTTCTAGGTCCGCTCGAACTGCGCAAAGCGCACAAATACGAATTCATTTGGCGCATGAACGATATGCTCGCGTTCGCCAGGGAATGTGGTCCCAACGTCGGACTGCTGCTCGATTCCTGGCACTGGCACCACGCAGGAGCCACCACAGAGGACATCATCGCCGCCGGCCGCGATCGCATCGTGCATGTCCATTTCAATGACTCGCCGAACTTGCCTCCAGCGCAGATCCACGATAATCAGCGTCTGCTACCCGGCGAAGGTGTCATCAACTTGACCGGCTTCTTGCAGGCCCTCCAAAGCGTCCACTACAACGATGCGCTCAGCGTAGAAGTCTTCGGGCGAACGAAAGACATGACACCGGAAGCAGCCGCGAAAGCCGGCCTCGCTCGCTCACTTGCTGTCTTTCGTAAGGCCGGTGTTCCCGAGGGCTGAAGGGACAAACAAGTCAAGCTACGCCGTTTCCATGAACAGTGTCCCGGCGGTTTCCCGACAGCTCTTCTGGAGTTGTCGTCGAAAGAAAATTCGAAAAGTCCTGTTGCTTTCCAAAAGGAAGCATGCCATTATCCCTGTTGGAAACCTAAAGATGGGACTCCCGATGAAGGAAAAGCCGGACGTCTTGCAAGGAACGCTTGCCCTGATGGTCAACGTCAAAGCGGAGGACTTGTCATGAAATTCCTGCGACGCCTCTTGATACGCCTGTCGAATTTCGCGACCAGGCGGAGTGCCGACCAACGCCTGCAAGAAGAGATTGCCGCGCATCTTGCGTTCCAGAGCGAGGAGAACCTGCGCGCCGGTATGTCATCCGCCGAGGCGCGGCGGCAGGCCGCACTCAAGCTCGGCTCGGCCGAAGTGATACGGGAACACCATCACGCCGAGCAAAGCATTCCCTTCATCGAGAATCTGCTCTTCGACCTGCGGTACGCGGTTCGCATGCTCCTGAGATCTCCTGGATTCTCTTTCATTGCGATCGCCACCATGGCGCTGGGCATCGGGGCCACCACCGCGATCTATAGCGTGATCGACGCCACGCTGCTGCACCCTTTGCCGTATCCAAACCCTGCCGAACTGGTGCGCGTTGAGGACGACCTTCCCGGCGTAGGCGCGCAGGGCGTCGGCATCTCCGTTCCTGAGTGGAGAGACCTCGAAAGTTCCGGGATATTCCAGTCCGTGTCGATTACCGGCACCGGCGCAGACGTGAACCTGACCGGCAGTGCACAGCCCCTGCGTCTCAGCTTCAAGCAGGTTACGCCGAATTACTTCGCGGTCCTCGGTGTAGGCGCGCAGTTGGGCCGCACATTCGATCCGCTCGACGCCACTCCCGGCTACAACCTGGAGGTGGTGATCAGCGACGGGCTCTGGAGGAGGGAATTCGGAGCCGACCCGCACATGATCGGCAAAGCTCTGCGCCTGGACAACGACGTATATCACGTCGTGGGCGTGATGCCGCGCGGTTTTCGCGATCAGGGCTCAACCAGCGAGGAGCAGAATGTGGAACTGTGGTTGGGAGCTGGCTTTGCCGGTCTGCCGTTTGATCCTCCGCTGCGCGGTTTTCGTCTCCAGAGTCGAGCGGTCCTCGCGCGCCTGAAGCCCGGTCTCTCGATTGCGGCCGCGCAGGGGCACCTTGATGCGCTGGTTGCATCGCTGAAAAAGCAATATCCGGCGGAGTATCCGGCACAGACCGCATGGACCGTGCGTGCGATTCCGCTCAGCGAAACCGTGGTCGGCAGCGTTCGCCAATCTCTCGTTCTGCTGTTCGGCGCGGTAGGATTGGTCCTGCTGATCAGTTGCGTCAACGTCGCCAATCTCCTGCTCGCCAGGGCCAGTGGGCGAGGTCGTGAGATCGCGGTTCGTCAGGCTCTGGGAGCCCAGAGAACGCGCCTCATCCGCCAGTTCCTCGCCGAGAGTCTGCTGCTCTTCCTGCTGGGTGGAATCGCCGGCTTTGCCATTCTCTTCTCGACCGGGCATTTCCTGCTGCGGTTGATTCCGGAGACCCTCCCGCACCTGAACAACATATCGATCAACTGGGGCGTGCTGGCGTTCGCTCTCGCCGTCTCGGTAGCAGCCGGGACTGTCTTTGGGCTTGCTCCCGCGTGGCTCATGAGCCGCTGCGATTTGATCGGTACGCTCAGACAGGAAGGACGCGGATCAATTGGTTCACTGGGACGCTCGCGCGCCCGCCAGATTCTGGTCATCAGTGAATTGGCGCTCTCGCTGGTGCTCATGGTCGCCGCGGGCCTTCTGCTGCGCAGTTTCTGGGACTTGTTCAAGGTGCAGCCCGGTTTCAATCCTGAGCGCGTTATGGCCATTCAGACCTGGCTGCCGGGGCCCAACGATCCCACTGCGGATATCTATCAAACCGCCACCCGGGAATCGGTCCTGCTGCGCGAGATTCTTCGCCGCGGCCGAACCCTGCCGGGCGTAGAAGAAGCGGCCATCGGCGACGAGGCCGCTCTTCCCCTGGGCCACAGCCGTCCCAGCGCGCTGCCATTGATCCGCGAAGGCCTCAACACGAACGATGGCACGATGGACAATGAGGCTCCCGTGATCGATAGTCCCATCGTTTCGCCCGAATACTTCCACCTGTTGGGCATGCCGCTGTTGCGCGGACGCCTTTTCAGCGACCAGGATCTTGAGGATACGCCCCAGGTTGCGATCATCAATCAGGCCGCGGCCCGCACCTATTGGCCGAACCAGGACCCGCTTGGCAAACGCGTCCGTTTGCGCCTGGCGACCCGCGGGCTGTTGAGCTCTGCCAAGCCAGCCTGGACCACGATCGTCGGCGTGATTGCGGATGCCCGCACGGAATCGTTGGCGGACGCGGTGATTCCGCAGATCTACCGCAGCGTGTATCAGCGCCCCGCCAAAGACCTGGCCATCTTTCTTCGCGGACAACTCGACCCCAGCGCCATCTCCGCACAAGTGCGCGAGCAGGTCCAGTCCATCGATCCGGAACTTCCTGTCTTCCATGCGGAGACGCTGGATGAGGTGCTCTCCACCTCGCTTTCCGTCAGGCGATTCTCGATGGAAATGGTGGCATCGTTTGCGGCCACTGCCCTGCTGCTGGCCGGGCTTGGAATCTACGGGACTATTTCCTATTTGGTGAATGAACAAAAACGTGAGATCGCCATTCGCCTCGCGCTGGGAGCTCAAAGAGGCGCTATCCTCAAGATGGTCCTTCGCCGGGGACTCGGTCTGGCCGCCGCCGGCGCTGGGCTGGGTGTGGCCGGTGCGCTCATCGTCTCTCACCTCATGGCCGGACTGCTCTACGGCGTGTCGCCTACCGATCTGACCACCTTCGCTGGCGTTACCCTGGTACTCACCACGGTCGCGCTCGCCGCCAGCTATTTCCCGGCGTTGCGCGCCATGCGCCTTGATCCCATCACTACACTGCACTCCGATTGACTTCCGCCTTGAGCCGGCGGCACGATCGCATCGAGGCTCCGCAGTCTCCGCGGAGTAACGGTTCCTAATTCTGTCCATCCGAGTCGCGATTCTTCCGCAATGTAACCGCCCTACCCTTGTCATCCCGACGGAAGAGTCATGGGCCTTCGGCCCATAAGCGCTAAGATAAGCAACCTGAGCCGCCCCTCACCCATTGTCATCCCGAACGAAGTGAAGGGATCTGCTGTTTCTCCCCATCCCGCAACCACTCCAACCTGAGCCACCCCTCTCCCCTTGTCATCCCGACCGAAGCGTACCCGGATTTCCTACTTCGCGCTGCTAGCGAAGACCACGTTTGCGGCTCTCTTTAAAGAGAGCCGCATGCAGATCATCAAAGCCACGGGTCTCGACAGGAAATCCGGGGGAGCGTAGTGGAGGGATCTGCAGTGCGCCCTGCGGCTCTCTCCAACCCTTCCTGGGAAACGACCCGGAGGAAACCAGTTGTCCCACGCAATCAACCCAAACGATCGAACAACCAGCTAATTTGGACAGCTCTGCTGTTTCAGCCGTCCCTTTCAGACCCTGGAAGAGCTTTCGCAGCCTGTATATCTAAGTGGATTCGTACGAACGGATGGGCGCAGAAGGCTTATCTTAGCGCTCATGGGCCTTCGGCCCACCCAAGCTGATGAAAAATGGCTTCTGTTCAGCAACTACTCTCCCCCGAAGCGCCTTCTCTCTCCTTTGTCATCTCGACCGGAGCGCAGCCGACAGGCGCACCGTGATTAACTTCGCATCATCGCTACACTGGCTTCGTGGTTCAGAAGCCACAATTTGCGTTACAGTCACTCATGTGCCGCATCAGCATCCGATGCTCGCGTCGCGTGCCGCTTCTTCCAATACCTTCATCGCTAGCAGGTACGGGCGCGGCCCATGGCTCACTCTTGCAACACCTTGCTCAGCCAGAGCGCTCAATGGTGAAGTGAAGTCGACCACCATAACATTAAGGGGGAGAGGAGAGGCTTCCGCGAGTTGGGCAATCAGTCCGAGGTTCGTGAGACCGGGTGCGAAAAGCCCATCCGCACCGGCTTCCGCATAGACGTGCGCTCGCTCAACTGCCTCTGCAACCATGGCATCGTCATGCCGATTATCCGCTTGTTGAAAGAAGACGTCGGTTCGGGCATTGATAAAAAAGTGGACCTTCGCCCCTTCTGCCGCACTGCGCGCGCTTCGAATTCGATCCGCCTGATCGACTGTAGCCCGAAGCCTTCCGCTTCCCTGAATGCAATCCTCCAAGTTACAGCCCACCGCTCCTGCCTCAATCGCGAGTGCGACTGTGCTGCCAACTTCTTCGGCTGCGGAGCCGTAGCCTCCTTCCAAATCTATGGACACCGGCAGACGGGTCGCACAGACAATCCGCCGCAGATTAGCGATTGCCAGGTCGAGCGGTACCTGCTCACCATCGTCATAGCCATTCGCATGTGCTACCGACCAGCTGCCCGTCGCGATTGCCTTCGCACCCGCAGCGGCGACAGCCCATGCACTGCCCGCATCCCAGATATTAAAGAGCACAAGTGGCGTACCCGGGATATGTAATGCACCGAATTGTTTAGCCTTTTCGATTTGATCGTTCATCTCATTCTCTTGATCGTCCGGCGAGTTATCGAAAGCTGCCGCACGCGACGAATACTCTCTATGGTTGTGCCTGCCAGTGTGTGCCCTGTTCCAAATAGCTGATACGTCCGGAGGGAATTTGAATATTGCGCCGGACAGCTGAGGCGATACTTGCGGTCATGGCCTACCCTCTCCCCGGTAGAGCAGCCGAAGCAGCCGCTTCATTCAATTTCTGCGCGCACTCCTCGCAGCAAACCTCAACCGTTTTGCCACCGATCGTGACCTTGATGGAATCTCCTTCAAGCGTGCAGTCGCACGCCGCACATGTTCTCTCAGCCATGGTCTTCTCCTTCAGTACCCGAGATCCGGGTAAATCCAGTAGGCCATGAAGGAAGGGAGCGCCGCTGTCAGATTATTTAGCGATTTGCCGGCGCTGTCCTAACGTTGGAGTGCCGACTGCTTGAACTCGGAGGGCGAGCGCCCATACGCTTCACGGAATGCGGCGCTGAAGTGGCTGTGGCTGGAAAAGCCGAGATCGAGGCTCAGAGTGGTCAAATCGTCATATTGGGCAATCAGGTCCAATGCCCGCGCCAATCGCAGGCGCAGTTGATACCGATACAGGGGTATGCCTTCTACCTGTTGAAAGACCTGAGTGAGATAGACCGGCGAACCGCGTAGTTCCGCGGCGATCTCGGCCAGTGTCCAGCGCCGCGTTAAGTCGCTTGCCAACACGAGCTTGACCCTGTCCGCAAGCCGCTGTCGTCCGAGAGTAGCGCCTGCTTCATGCGTGGTGCGCGGGCCCAACGCCCTCCGGACCAGGGTGAGTGCCAGGCTCTCCGCTTCCAAAGGCTCTGCGATGTTTTCGCGCAGGCTATGGCGCAGAAGAGCCACAAGCACTTGGGCCCGTGCGTCGATGCGAAGGCGCTGTCCTCGAAATGCAGGAGTCGTCTTATCGTGTAGGAGAGTTGCGGGCGCCAGTTCGAGGAGTTGCTCTTTGCTGATTGCCAACGACAAGCTCGCGTCTCCCCCCGGCACAGGATGGCTGACCCGGTAGCTTTCGGCAGCATTGAAGAACATCACTTGGTTCGCTTCCGCTACCGCTTGGTCGCTCCCAAGGTGTCGCATAAATACACCTCGGTACGGGAATACGAGTTCGGTAGCTGTCGGATACTCTTCGGCGCTCTGACCGCAACAACTCCCTTGGCAATACACGTCGCGAATCTTGACGGTCGGAGATTTGAGCAGGGATTGAGCGCAAAACTCAGCGACACTCCTATCTTTGCTCTCCAGCCCCACTCTCACCTCACTCTTATAATGAGGAGGATACCATTTGAGCGCTATTCAGGGCCGGTGGGTGCGAGTCAACCTTCGTGCAAACAACACAACCAGAGCGGATTGCCGATGTTCCACGATTACCTTGCGTTCTTCTTCAGCAGGCTAACCTCATTGCTTTTGTATTTCTTTGACAGCGATTGTGCCTTCAGAAGGAGGGTACACGCATCGGAGTATCGCCCGGTCGCCTCCGCGGCCTTGATTGCCAGCGCATAGGCACGGTCCGTCTTTCGATTAGCAAGATTCTGCTGTGCCAGAACCCACGCGCGCTCCGGATCTGCGCCAGGTCCAAGATAGAAATCTGCGCCGTGATCCGCGAATCCCAGTGGATATCGCGCCAAAAGTGATTCGTACCGCTGCTGTGCAAGAGAGATCTCCTCCCGGCCATGCACCGCGTCGCCGCTCTTGACGTGCAGTTCTCCCAGCAATGCGAGTGCTTCCGCATCGTTGCTCGACGCAACCACTCGATCAAGCCGGTCAATCGCAGATTCCGCGTCTCCGCGTGCAGCCTCAAGTTTGGCGAGATGAGCATTGGCTGCGACAAACTCAGGCAGATAGGTGAGTGCTCGCTTATAGTTAGCCTCTCCGCGCGTTGCATCACCGCCTTGATCCGCCCACATCAAGCCGCGTGCAAAGTAAACCCAAGCGTAAGGAAACGGTAACGTGGTGTCGAGGTCACCAAGGGACTCGGCATATAGACGATCTGCATCGGCAAAACGGCCGATGGATGCGTAAGCGGCAGCCAGAGCGCTCCGCGATGCAAAGCTCGGCCTGTGAACCAAGTCCGCTTGCAGCTCTGGGATCACTTTGTTGGCGTGACCAGTGGCAATAAGTATCGAGGCACGCAATCCTCTGGTCTCCTCAGAAGTTGCACCTTTGCGCGCTGCGGCTTCTATGTCACCGAGGGCATCTGCAAACCGATGTACTGCTGCCCGCGTCCGGGCGCGTCGTAAGAGGTCCGCGTTTGTTTCGGATCGATCCTCCGTAAGCGTACATGCCCTATCCAATGCCTCGTAGTCGCTTAGAAATCGCTGTCTGACGAGAAGAAGCTCCTCAACGCCTGGCTGACCTCCCAACTGGGCAATCTGTTGGTCCAGGTTTCGAATTGCGATGGTGCTGCTAGTTGTAATGAATGATGGTTCGGCAACCGGCGCGCCGTGTGCAGCGCAATAGGTTGCGAGGACAGTTGCGAGGACCGCTGAACGGTAACCAAAATGTCTCACGCCGTCGTCTCCTGAGAATCTGTGTTGAGTCAGCGAGACAAGCTCTTTTGAGTCGGGCTCGTCTCGCAGGTGGTCACTTTCGGCAATCCCCGTGTGAGGGTATTCGATAAAGTCTCCACGACGAACCGAAAGACAGGAACAGCATCACCGTTCGAAGCGCCGCGGTCGTGGAGACCTTGTTCACGCCAAGCGTTTCAGCCTGCCTTTTTTTCATGGAGCCGCCAAAAAAGGGAAATCAATCGTTGAGTGCGTCTTCTCATCTCCTGTGAGACCGTCTACGCCACCGTTGCTGGTTCCGTCTATCAATAAGGATCGAAAGATGTTACTGGCGTCGTAGTTTGGCGTGCGACCGCCGCAATCTCCGGCTAATGCGCCCGTTGCCCCAAGTGCCGTGAATTCAACTGCAAGGAACTGAGTGCACGTAGCCGATGCGCTGTTGACCCAGATTCGATCGTCCGCCAGCAGCTTGGCAAGCTTCTCGTAGCGCCTGTGTGGATCGCCTTTCGAATCGGCCAGCCATTGATTCCCGCACTTTCCGTCGAACCCGTCATAGAGCCCGAGTGTCCGTTCGATGTCTTCTGAAAACTGCATCCAGCCAGTCCGTTGCATACGGTTGTAGGCTTCCTTGCGCCGATTGCTCACCGCGTCCGGAGCAAGGGGGCCGCCAACCAGCGCGTTCTTTATCAGCGGCCGTGCGGTGCGCTCGATCGGACTGCCTAATGTTGGGATCGCCGGCCACGTCGCTCGGCTCTTTGAAATCGCCACTGACTGCGTGCCAGGTGTCCGGTGTACGGCGCCCCAAACCGCAAGCAGTTTTCCGCCGTTTGCCACCACGTCAAGATCAATCGAAAGGACCAATGAAGAAGCCTGCCAAGCTGCGAGGAAATTCGTCGCGGGACCGCCGCTGGTATGCCGCCATGTATCCAGTATCTTCTGGGATGTAGCCTGATCGAATTGTGGACAGGCTGCAGCGTCGACCCTCGTTCCGTTTTGAAGAGCAGCACCGGCGACGTTATATGCTTCGCGAGTTCCCTTGACATTGTTAAAAAAGGGATCATCTCGCAACCCCGCAAATACTCGAAATCGGTGATTCTCTCCTTCAAGTCCAGCCGGGTTACTCGCATTTCCGTGAACATAGTCTGCATTGCCCACCCAGCACTCTGCTGTTTGTGCGGTGTCGAATCGGCAGAGGATCAACGTGCTTGCGGTCGTCTTGCCGAAGCGTTCTCCACTATCCACACCAAATGCGTATTCGAGCCGATCGGAAAACTGATGAGCCACTATGTCCATCACTAGGTTCAGGCGACGTCCGTCGGAAGATGTCCATGCGAAGATATCGCCGATATCTGCAGCCGGATCAGCTATAACTGTGGGGGTATCAAGATGGTCGGATGCGTATAGATTGCGATACACCGCCGTAGTAATGATCCCGACCAGAACACACACGGCAAACCAACGGGGCGTCAGTTGAAGCGTCTGCATAGTAATCTCCCCTTCCATTTCCAGCGATGCATTTCTGTCACATTCCGTTTGACGGGGTGCTGTGACCGTTCAAAGACTCCATAGCCATGTTGCTTCTTCGATGATCACTTGCGGCATCTCCTCAGGGAAGAAGAGCTTTGCACCTGGCACCCGCCGCACACCCAACCAATTTGCTGCGGTCTTGGCAAGGTAATCGGGGCTCGACTGCGAAAAGATCGTATCGGCTGTCCCCCACACGACGCGGATCGGAACATAGCACTTCTTGAGTGCGGATTCCACGCCGGCTAACGGGTTCGGATCAAGAGCTGAAGCATAAGCATTCGTCAGTTCCTTGCGTCTTTTCGAACCGACAAGCGGACCCAGGTAAGTCTCAATGGCCTCATCGGTGGGATGAGTAGGATCTGAATAGCATTGACCTCCCAGGCCGCTCGCAGAGCGCGCCAGAGATTTGTCCGCGAGCCAGGGAACAAGCCACTCGTCAGCGAATTTCCCAGCGCGTGCGAGTTCGATGACTGGCCTGACTGCTGCAGGAGGGCTATCCGGCTCTGTGTCGCAATTCGTGAGAAGCATTGAACTCACGCGTTCGGGAAAGCGCGTGGCGAGGAGTTGCGCAATTGCGCCTCCGCTATCATTCGCGACAATGTCAACTTTGGCGAGGGAGAGTTTGTCTAGAAGCTGTACAAGCATAGCCACCTGGGCCTGTGGCGCAACGCTCTGACCATTCGCGACTCTTGTATAACCAAGGGCCAGAAAATCAGGGGCGATGCAGCGTCTTAACGCTGAAAGCTGCGGAATGACACTTCTCCATTGAAAGCTGTTAAGCGGAAAACCGTGCAGGAATAGCGCTCCATCGCCTTTGCCGCGATCGATAAAAGCAATGTTGCCCTGTTCTGTCGTAATGAATTGTCGGGCCGCTTGAAATTCGGAAGCAGTCATTTCGGGCGAGCCGGATGGAAATGGCGATCCAGCGGCGATACGCGTTGACGCGTTCAAAGCGGTAATCGCAACGGTTCCAGCACTCAGTTGAAGAAATCTCCTGCGATCCATCGACCCTCTCCATTAGTTGTGTGATAAGTATTCTTCAGCCATCGAGCTGCTGCCATCCGATTAGAACCGTGCCTACGAAATGGTCTGAGGCTTCACCGCTCTCATTCAACGACTGATCATGGAATGAGTAGGCCATGCCGGGAGTTGTGATTGCTGTCAGAATCTTTAGCAATCTGCACCAGCGTGGCTCTTAATCCGAAGCCTTTGTACAGAACCGCTGAAGATGAAATCCAGATAGAAGGGGGCAATAAATGCTGCAATTGGGAACAGTCTTTGCTCCCAGCCAGTTGTCGATGACGACCAGCAGTATGCTCAGCTCACTGGAAGCGGAAAAACGCGATTTGTCCAAAAACAAGCCATGGAATCGACATAGGTAGGCGATCACTCGCTTTCCCTGTCACACCACCGCCGAAACTTCCTCAGACGGAACCCCGCAACCGAACGTTGCGCTAAATGGGTCCAGTCGGCCTTCGTGAATCGAACTCTGGGGGAGGAGAACGGCCCTTGTGGCAGATGATTACGTACTCGGCAGGAACAGCTCTTGACGGCGGACAGCGTATCACGGACCTATATTGTCAGTGCTTAGGCTCCCCAGTGAATCAGCATCGAAGAATGCGTTCGTAGCATATGGACCGACGCCGTCGATTGCCTGAACTTGATTGGTGATAACGCTCGAGTTGGTCAAGGTACCAGTTGCGCCTTGGAGATAGAGTCCGCCAGCAAAGGCGGTTGAATTCCCATCAAAAGAGGATTGATCGATTGCGGCTGTTCCCGCGAGAGCGTCATCGACGAAAAAGAGACCTCCTCCGTATGCGTTGCCTTGGTTGTTGTCAATATGAGTGCCACACATCGTGATCACGATGTGTGCTCCGTCCATGTAGACGCCGCCTCCGTTTCCTCCATTGCCTGGATTGCCACCGGTACCTGTGGCCTGGTTTCCTTGAATCGTGTCGTT
>Ga0302324_100017492_pt1 | contig 14207 bp, 13 predicted proteins | sample Palsa_T0_1_FD_201949 | JGI IMG/M metagenome (GOLD analysis project Ga0302324, IMG submission 201949) | Peat permafrost microbial communities from Stordalen Mire near Abisko, Sweden - Palsa_T0_1 | ecosystem: Environmental > Terrestrial > Soil > Palsa > Peat permafrost | place: Sweden: Abisko... | reverse complement strand
GGCGAAATCGCGCCCGGCCAGGCCAAGGCCTTCGTCGTCGGCGATCGCGAGGTGGCCGTCTTCAACGTCGGCGGCAGCTACTACGCGATCGACAACAGCTGCCCGCACCAAGGCGGACCGCTAGCCGACGGCTGGCTAGACGGCCCGCTCGTCACTTGCCCCTGGCATGCTTGGTGCTTCGACGTGCGCACGGGCGCGATGACGCTCGGCGATCTCTGCGCGGTCGACACGTTCGAGGTTCAGGTGGCGGGTTCTGCGATCAGCGTATCCTGCGAGCCGCGTTCGTGAAGCGCAGCGCGCAGGTCGCTCGGGCGCCGGCAGCCGCTCGCGAACATGGCGATGCGTAAGCCGTCGAGGATGATCTGCAGCGCTTCGGCGACGGCCGCCGCCGAGCGCGTTGCGGGCTCGAGGAACGGCAGCCCGACGCCCACCAGGTTGGCGCCCAGTGCCAGCGCCTTCGCGGCGTCGACTCCCGAACGGATGCCGCCGCTCGCGAACACGAGTGAGTGCGGGAACGCGGCGCGCAAGGCGGCCGTCGCCTCGGCGGTCGGATAGCCCCAGGCGGCAAAGGATTCAGCCAGCGCCTGACGGCGCTCGTCGCCCGAACGGCGGCCCTCGACGCGGGCCCACGACGTGCCGCCCGCACCGGCGACGTCGATTGCGGCGACGCCGGCATCGAGCAGGCGCGCCGCGGTACTGACCGATATTCCCGAGCCGACGCTCTTGACGATCACCGGCACGCCGAGCGTGCGGCAGAGCCTGCCGATGCGGGGCAGCAAATCGCGAAAGTTGGTATCCCCGTTCGCTTGCAGCGCTTCTTGCAGCGGGTTGAGATGCAGATACAGACCGTCCGCGGCGACGCTCTCGACGACGTGGCGCGCATCGTCGACCGTTATGCCGTAGTTGAACTGCACCGCGCCGAGGTTCGCAAACAAGACGACCTTCGGGGCCACGTCGCGCACGCGGTAGGTCGACAAGAGTTTCTTGTCTTCGAGCGCGGCGCGCTGGCTGCCCAGCGCGAGCGCCACGCCGGCCGCTTCGGCCGCGATCGCAAGGTTGTGGTTGATGGTGCGGGCGCGCGCGGTGCCGCCGGTCATCGACGAGATCAGCAGCGGCGCGCGCAGCACCTGCCCGAAAATCGCAACCGAAAGGTCGACGTCCTCGAGCGCGCACTCGGGCAGCGCTTCGTGGCGCAAGCGCACGCGCGAGAAACCGGCATCGAGTTGGGAGGCGACGTCGTCCTCCAGACAGATGTCGAGATGGCGCGATTTTCGGGCTTCGGTCGCGTGCCTCGCGGGCGTCGTATCCACTATAGGCGAATGAGGTCCGCTTCGCCAAAGCACAAATCCTATCAAAGAAGCGAGCGAAACGTGACGAGCGATGGCCCGGCATGGGACGCCGTGACGGGCACGGCGGGTGGAGCGGCGTTCGGGACGGCGCTACGGCAACTGGCCGCCGAGCGGCAACTCGACGTCGAGGCTCTAGCGAGCGCTACGTCGCACGATCCGGCCACGCTGGAGGGCATCCTGGCCGGCCGGCGGCGGGTCACGACCGCCGAACTCGCGCGGTTCGCGCAGGCTCTGCGCTTGCACGCCATCGAGTTCATGCAGCTCACGCAGCTGCTTTCGCTCGAGGTCTACGCGCTCGGTTTAGACCCGTTGTATTTCTTGCCGCCCGGGCAAGTCCGTAAGGACGCGCGCATCTACATGCGCGAGATCAACCCGCGCCATCGCGTACCCGAGCGCGACATGTTCGTGCGCAACCCGGCCCTCAAAGCGCTGGCCGCCGACGAACTGCTCGACGCGCTCGGCAAACTCGAACTCGAGTTGACCTACCTGCTGCGCACCGCCGCGCAGCAGACCGGCGGCAAGTTGTAGCCCTGCGGAAGGTCGGGCCTTCCATGGCCCGCCGGCGCGCGGACGGGAAAGGCGCAGCGAGCCACGGAACCCCTGCGCACTATGCAATCTGGGATAGACGGGAAGCGCATTGCGGCGCTCATCGGGGATGGCTTCGAGGAAGCCGAACTGGCCGAGCCGCGGCGCGTGCTCGAGGAGGCCGGCGCCATCGTCACGATCGTCGGCATCGACGACAAGGCGAAAACGCGGATTCGGAGCAAGCGTGGACTCGACGACGGCCAGCCGGCGAAAGCCGAAGAGGTCGTGGCGGATTGCACGGCCGAGGACTTCGACGCGCTGCTGATCCCGGGAGGCATCTCGCCGGATCGGATCCGGGCCAACCGCGAGGTCCAGCGCTTCGTCAAAGAGTTCGACACGGCGAAGAAGCCGATGTTCTCGATCGGTCACGGTGCGCAGGTCCTGATCTCGGCGCAGGTCGCGCGCGGGCGCACGATGACCGGCTCCGCCTCGATCTCGGACGACATCCGCAACGCCGGCGGCCTGTACCGCGATCAGCCGACCGTCCAGGACGGGCACTGGATCACGACCCGCGGCGTCGGCGACATGGTCCTGTTCAACCGCGCCATCCTCGAGAAGCTGTCGTCGGCGGTCTCGCAGCCCGTTTAGTCCGGGCACTGGCGTTCGCCCTGGCGGCAGCCCTGCCCGCGCCCGGGCTGGCCGCCGAACCGCACGTCTTGCGCTTCACCGCGACCCTCGACGTCACGACGCTGAGCCCGTTTTACACCACCTCGGCCATCATCGTGGACCTCTCGAGCCTGACGATGGCGCACTTCGTGCGCTTCGATCCGCAGGGTCGCATGTTGCCGGAGCTGATCGTGGCGCTCCCCTCGCAGCAAAACGGCGGCGTCAGCCGCGACGGGCGGACGATCGTCTACCACCTGCGGCACGGCGTGAAGTGGAGTGACGGTGCGCCGTTCGATGCCGACGACGTCGCCTATACGCTGCGCTTCATCGCCGATAGGAACAACACCATCAGCGATCGCGAGGCTTGGGATCACCTGCGCGGCTTCGACGAGCCCGATAAGTACACGATCGTGTTGCACCTCGATGCGCCATTCGCGCCGTTTGCCGAGCGCTTTTTTTCCTCGTTCTCGCAGTCGTGCGTCTTACCGCAGCACCTGCTCGGCAACGGCACCAACCTCAACCAGTCACCGTACAACGCCCTGCCGGTCGGCATCGGCCCGTTCCGCTACACTGCATTCCACCGCGGCGACGCCGTCGAGATGGAGGCGGACCCGAACTACTTCGGAACGCGGCCCAAACTCCAGAAGATCGTCTACAAGATCATCGAGGACGAGAACACGGCCTTCACGCAGTTGCAAACGGGCGAACTCGACCTGTGGTCCCAGATCAGTGGTACGTTTTACGATCGGGTCCGCGCGCTGCCGGGCGTCGACGTAACGCTGGTACCGTCGGTGTTCATGTCGGGGATCTTCTTCGAGACCGAGCACCCGGCGCTGCGCGATCCGGTGGTGCGGCGCGCGTTACGGCTGGCCGCCGATCGCAACCTGTTCTTCGAGAAGATCTTCCACCGGGTGGGCGTCATGTCCGAATCGGTCGTCTCGCCGTCGTCGCTCGATTACGTGGCGCTGCCGGCGACACCGTACGATCCCGCGGCCGCGAACCGCCTGCTCGATGCTGCCGGTTGGGCCCGCGGCCCGGACGGCGTGCGGGCCAAGGGTGGGGTGCGGCTGACGCTCGAGCTGGTGCTTCCGGACGGTTACCCGCCCTCGGCCCAACTGGCGGAACTGCTGCGCGTCGAGTGGCAGCAGATCGGGGTCGAGGTCGAGAGCAAACAGTATACGACCGGCCAATATTTCGGCCTCTACAGCGCGGGCGGGATCCTGCGCACGGGAAAGTTCGACGTCGCGTTGCTGTCGCTTGGCAGCGCGGTATTCGCGGACGTCTTCAATGGCTACGGCTGCGCCTACGCGCCGCCCATCGGCAACGACTTCACGCACTACTGCAACCGCGCGGTCGACGCCGATATGTCGACCTACCAGCAGACCTACGATGTCCGCAAACGCGCGGCGCTGGCGGCGCGCTTTCAGCATCGCATCCATGACGACGTACCCGTGATCGTGATCTACGCGCGCTCGTTCCCGTTCGCCTATAGCTCGCGGGTGACGGGCCTGCACCCCCAAACCTTCGGCACCTACGACGGCATCGCGAGCGCCGACGTCCGCTAGGCCGGCAGCGGGTCGTAGCGCGCGAGGGTTTCGCCGAAGGCGCGTATCGCGAAGAAGCTGACGATCGCCGCCAGCGCTGCGGCCAAAGTAAAGCCGTGCTCGGCGTGCAGCACCCAAGGCAGCATGACGGCCACGCCGGCGGCCGCGGCTAAGACGACGTAGAGCGCTGCGCGTATGCCGTCGCGGAAAATGGCCGACAGTGCGACCAGCGTCGAGACCAGCGCCGTGCCGAACATTGCGGCCAGCAGCTCGACCGGAAACGCATGCACGCGCGCGACCGAGCCGAAGGCGTACCCGGCCGGGATCGCGAGCGCCAGCAGCGACGGCGCGATCGCGTGGGCGCGCGCGAGCTGACGGCCGTACAGCGGCATCGCGAAGAACGTCAGGCGCCGCAGGGACTCGGCATGGCTGCGCTCGGCTGCGCTCGCGGCCGCAAGCGTGCTCGCGATCGCAAGCGGAATGAGCGGGTGCGCGAAGGTGCGCGTGAACGCGAACGCGATCGCGGCCACGATTGTGAATTGCATCGCCCAGTCGAGCGCGAAGCGCCGGTCGATGTGGCGCCGCACGATCGCGAGCGTGGCGCGGAATTCGTTCACCGAGCCGCCGAAAGCAGCGCCGGCTCGGCCGGCGAAATCGTGTCGCTTTCCCGCGTGTGCAAGATGCCCGCACCGGGCACGAACCGGCGCACGCGCGGAATCAGCTCCTCGCCCGGCCGGTCGAGCACGACCAGCGCGACGTCGGCGACGAGCGCTAGCGCAATCGCGCGCGCGTAGGGCCCGTCCCCGAGGACGGCGAGAATTTCGCTCGCGCGCGCCTGCGCGGCGGACTTGTCCAAGTTCCAGACGTCGGCCCGAAAGGCGACCTCGCAACGCAGCGCGTGCGCGCCGCCCTCGAATCCGCTCGCGTCGACGAACCCGACCAGGCGCTTGGCCTGCGGCGGCTGGAGCCGGGTTTCGTACTCGCCGACGTAGACCGTTCCGCGGGTCGGGCGGACGATTGCGGCGCAGATGCGCGCGGCGATGGCCGCCGCTCGCGCGTTCGGCTGGAGCAGCTCGGCTTCCGCTCCGGCCTCGAGCGCGAGCGAGAACGGCGCAACCAGTTCGATGCCGTCGCGCACGAACGAAACGCCGGCGGCCCGCAGGATCTTCAATCGCCTACGATCTGCAAACGCGAACTCGGCCGCTCGGGGCGCCCGACCTTGTGACATTCGGTCCAGTCGTCCCCGCGGCGCAGGGCGACGATGTCGGCCGTGAAGTCGAAGCGACCGGTGCCTTCGAAGAAAGCGCTGCCGACTGCGAACGCGTCGACCGGGACGTCCTCCGCTTCGAATAGCCGGATCTTGCGCGCGTCGAAGCCTCCGCTGGCCACGATCTTCACGTCCGGGAAGCCGTGCGCGTCGAGGGCCGCGCGGACGTTGCGTACCAGCTGCGGCACGACGCCCGTCGGCGGGAACGTTCCCATCTCCGACCAGAGCGAGCGGTCGACGATCGTGCCGGCCGTATCGAGGCGCACGCCCCAGAGGCGCTTGCCGAGGGCTTTCGCGACCGCGACGCTCGTGCCGACGCAATCGTTGTCGAAATCGACGAGCGATATCACGTGGACGTCCGGCGCGATGTACTGGGCGAACTTCTGCGTCGCCAAGACCGTGTCGCCGCCGTAGGCGGCGATCAGCGCGTGCGGCACCGTCCCCATGCCGCGCGAGCCCCACCACTCGGCGTTGGCGTCCGTCGACACGCCGAGCGCGCCCGAGATATAGGCCGCGTAGCCGTCGCCGGTCTGCATCTGGTGGTGATCGTAGCGCGCCGGGAAGAACAACACTTCCTTGCCGTTCGCGGCCGCGACGATCTCGCGCGCGTTCGTTGCAATGCGAGTCCGGCGCGAGAGAACGCCGAGGTACGGCGTCTCGAGGTGGGCGAACAGGCTATAGTCACCCTCGATCGTCAGGATCGTTTCGAACGGCTCGATCTCGTCGCCGTCGTGCAGGGCGCGGACGGTCAGGTCGTTCCAGCCTTCACGCCAGGAGCCGTCGGGCGCAAGCGCTCCGCTGCACAAGCGCAAGATCGCGATTGCCTCGTCGATGCCGCATAGCACGGCGCGGCTGCGCTGAAAGACCTGCATGCGGACGTGCGGATGGTGGCCGTCGCGCTCCAAGATCTCGCGCGCGCGGTTGAAGTAGGTATCGGAGTAGTAGCCCGCCCGCATCTTGTCCACCGGTAGGTTGAAGATGTGCGGATCCAGGCGCTCGACGCGGAGCATGGGTCCTTCGTACGAATCCGACGAAAGGTCGTCCTCTTGTGACAGCCTCGCCTTCCAACGCCGATATCGCCCGCTCGCTCAAGGAAATCCGGACCTTGATGGAATTTGCGGGCGAGCCGTTCTTCAAGTTCATGGCTTACGAGCGGGCCGCCGAGACGCTCGAGAACGCCCCGCCGGCCGCGCAACTGCTGGCCAGCGGCGAGCTGCAGGCACTGCCGGGGATCGGCAAGACGATCGCCGGACGCATCGCGGAACTGCTGGAGACCGGGACGATCGCCTACCGCGACGAGCTGGCGGCGCGCTACCCGCTGACGCTACTCGAAGTGCTCGGCGTCCAAGGCATCGGCATGAAGACCGCGCAGTCGCTGTTCGCCGAGCTTGGGATCTGCTCGCTCGCCGACCTCGAGCGCGCGCTCGACTCGGGGGCGCTGGCCGGGCTGCCGCGCCTGGGGAAGAAGTCGCTCGAAAACATCAAGCGCGGCATCCTCGCCTACAAGGGCCGGCGCAGCCGGACCCCGCTCGGCCGCGCGCTGCCGCTGGCCCGCACGGTGCTGGGGTACCTGGCGGCCGGCGGCAAGGCCGAGAACCTGACCGTCGCGGGCTCGCTGCGCCGCGCCGAGGCCACGGTCGGCGACATCGACATCGTCTGCACCTCGCACGAGCCTGGCGACGTCATCGCCCGCTTCGTGAAGTGGGAGCGGGCCCAAGCCGTGCTCGCCGAGGGCGTGACCAAGGCCTCGATCTGGCTCGAGGGCGGCTTGCAAATCGACTTGCGCGTGCTGCCGGAAGACGTGTACGGAAATTTGCTTCAGCACTTTACCGGTTCGCGCGAACACAATATCCAGCTGCGGGAGCTGGCCGTCCGCAAGGGGCTGCGCGTCAGCGAGAACGGTATTCTGGACGTGCAGAGCGGCGACAACCTGACCTGTCGCACCGAAGAGGAAGTCTACGCCGCGCTCGGCTTGCCGTATATCGCGCCCGAGATGCGCTTGGGCACGGGCGAACTCGAAGCGGCCCAGAACGGCACCCTGCCCGAGCCCGTCGCGCTCGGCGACCTGCGCGGGGACTTTCACATGCACTGCACCTGGAGCGACGGCGCCGACACGCTCGAGCGCATGATCGCCGCCGCGGCCGCTCGTGGCTACGACTACCATTCGATCTCCGACCACTCGAGCGGCACGTCGGGCATGGGGCTCGACCCGGCTAGACTGCGCGAACAGCGCGGCCTGGCCGAGGAACTCGGGCGCAAGCACGGCATCCGAACCCTCTGTTCGAGCGAGGTCGACATCCGCGCCGACGGTTCGCTGCTGTTCGAGGACGAGGTGCTGGCCGAACTCGACATCGTGGTCGCGAGCGTGCACGACGCGCTGGACATCTCGCGCGAGGCGATGACGGCGCGCCTGGTGCGCGCCTGCGAGAACCCCTACGTCACGATCATTGGCCACCCGACCGGCCGCAACGTCGGAATCTTTCCAGGCTACGAATTCGATTACGACGTCGTGTTCGCGGCGGCTGCGCGCACCGGCACTGCACTCGAGATCGACGGCCAACCGGGCCGCCTCGACCTGCCGGCCGCGCTCGCGCGGCGCGCGCGTTCGTTCGGCGTCACCTTCTCGCTCGACAGCGACGCCCACACGGCCGGCCAACTCGAGAACGTCGAGTACGCGGTCGGCCAAGCGCGCCGCGCATGGGTGACGAGCGACGAGGTCCTCAACGCACGGCCGCTCGAAGGCGTTCGCGCGTTCGTGGCCGCGAAGCGAGCGCGCGCCCCGGCCTGATTAGGGCCGCGCGTACGTTCCGGTGATCTTGGCCTTGGCGAGCGTATGCGACGAAACGAAGAATTCGAGCAACGCGCCGGTCGTCGTCGAACCGAGCGGTAAGCTGTCGGCGCCGAGCGCGTATACGGTGAAGTTGTAGTGGTGCGCGGGACCCGGCGGAGGGCACGGTCCGCCGTACTGCGTCTCGCCGTAATCGGTATGACCGAGCGTCGCGCCCAACTTCGCAGCGGGTTCTTTCGCGCCCGCATTCTCGTCGAGCGAGCGCGTGCCGCCGGGGATGTTGAACATCACCCAGTGATAGAATCCGCCCGAGGTCGGCGCGTCCGGATCGTGGCAAACGATCGCGAAGCTCCGCGTTCCATCCGGAACGCCGTCGAAGCTCAACTGGGGCGAACGGTTTCCTCCGCTCAAACCGAACTGGTTGTACACCATCGAATACGGGATCGTGCCGCCGTCGCTGAAGGTGCTGCTCGTTACGTTCATGCGAGGAGTGCTTCCAGGCGCCGGCGCGCGAACCTCGGGGCGAGCTGGCGGTTTCGCAGCGAAATCCCGCTTCCGGCGCGAAGGGCGCCCGATGAGCGCTGTAACCTCCGCCGTCGCGCCGAAGCCCGGGCGCCGGATCTTCGATGCCGAGCACGAGCTGTTTCGCAACGTGGTACGGGATTTCGTGGCCCGTGAGATCGTGCCGTTTCACGACGAGTGGGAGGTGGCCAAGTGTGTCCCGCGCGCGCTCTGGCGCAAGGCGGGCGACGCCGGCCTGTTGTGTCCGAGCTTGCCGGAGCGCTACGGCGGGGCGGGGGCCGATTTTCGCTTTGGCGCGATCGTGACCGAAGAGCTGGCGCGGGCCGGCGCGAGCGGCCCCTGTTTTCCGCTGCACTCCGAGATCGTCGCCCCCTACCTCTACAAATACGGAAGTGAGGAGCAGCGAGCGCGCTGGTTGCCCGAGATGGTTGCGGGGCGCTGCATCAGCGCGATCGCCATGACGGAGCCGGGCACGGGCAGCGACCTGAGCGCGATCGCGACGCGCGCCGTGCGCCGGAACGGCGGCTGGGCGCTCACCGGTTCGAAGACCTTCATCACCAACGGCCAGCTGGCCGACCTGGTGATCGTCGCCGCCAAAACCGACGCCGACGCCGGCGCCAAGGGCGTGAGCCTGTTCCTCGTCGCCGGCGATGCGCCGGGCTTCGCGCGCGGGCGCAACCTCGACAAACTCGGCCTGCACGCCCAAGACACCTCCGAACTGTTTTTCGACGGCGCTCCGGCCGAGCTGCTCGGCACGGAAGGCGCCGGGTTCGGCTTCCTGATGAACGAGCTGGCGCAGGAGCGGCTGATCGTCGCGATCGGTTCGGCCGCGGGTGCGGAAGCCGCGCTCGAATGGACGATCGCCTATTGTGCCGAGCGCCACGCGTTCGGCAAGCCGATCCTCGACTTCCAGAACACGCGCTTCGTGCTGGCGGACGTTGCGACAGAAGTGGCGGTCGGACGATCGTTCGTCGACGAGTGCATCGAGCTTCACACCGAAGGCCGGCTCGCCGTCGAGCGCGCCGTCATGGCGAAGCTGTGGTTGTCGGAGATGCAGTTCCGCATCACCGACGCCTGCCTGCAGCTGTTCGGCGGCTACGGCTACATGGAAGAGTATCCGATCGCGCGGATGTGGGCCGCGGCCCGGGTGCACCGCATCTATGCCGGCACAAATGAGATCATGCGCGAGATGATCGGCCGCTCGATCAAGGCTCGCGCCGAGATGAAGAACCGATGAGAGTTTCGCGCCTCCACTAGGAATAAGAGGTACTTAAGCTTTCGGCCTCCAACATCGGTCGCAGCGCGGGGTGGTTGGGCTGCGTGACTCGTGTGGGGAGAAAGCTGTGCGACGGACGATCGCCCCAGGCGCCTTTTTCGTTATGCTCTCGAGCGGTGCGACGTTGCTCGGCGGCTGCAGCGGCGGCTCCGTCGACCTTGCGCCGGCGGCCCCGGCGCACGCCACCTCGACGACTCGCATTTCGCACATCGTCATGATCGTGCAAGAGAACCGTAGCTTCGACAATTTGTTCGACGGCTTCCCAAACGCGAATACGACGCCGACCGGCACGGATCACTACGGAAATCAAATCGCGCTCGGAACGATCACGCTCGAAGCCGGCAAGGACATCGATCACAGCCACGGCGGCTTCGTAATCGAATACGACGGCGGCAAGATGGACGGCTGGGACGAGATCACCTACTTCAACCCCGGCCACCCGGGGGTATACGCCGACGACTATCCGATTTCTCGCGTCGAGCAGAGCGAGGTGCAACCGTATTGGGACATGGCTGCGCAGTACACGTTAGCCGACAACATGTTCGCAACCGAGTCGAGCGCGAGCTTCACGGCCCATCAGGATTTGATTGCCGCGACGACGACCATCGCGCCGGGCTTCAGCTTGGTCGACACGCCGACGCTGCTGCCCTGGGGCTGCGACGCGCCCAGCGGAACGACGACGCCGGTGATCGGCACGAACGGCGAAATCGACCTGGACGGACCGTTCCCGTGCCTGTCGCAGTACGCCACGATCGCGGATCTTCTGGACAAGGCCCGAGTCAGTTGGAAATACTATGCGCCGGTCGTCAACCCGTACGTCGACATTCCCGGTCCGCCGGCGCCGGGCACGAACCTAGCCGGCGACGTGTGGTCGGCGTTCGATGCGATTCGAGCGGTTCGTTATGGGCGCGATTGGGTCGCTAACGTCAGTTCGCCGCCCGCGAACGTCTTGTCCGACATCGAGAACGGAACGCTCCCCCAGGTCAGCTGGGTGATTCCGGATTTCATCAACTCCGACCATCCCGAAGCCGAATCGAACACGGGCCCGGCGTGGGTGTCCTCGATCGTGAACGAGATCGGTCAAAGCAAGTATTGGAACTCGACGGCGATCGTCGTGACCTGGGACGAATGGGGCGGCTGGTTCGACAACGTTTCGCCGCCGCAGCTCGACTATCTCGGCTTGGGATTTCGCGTGCCGATGATCGTTATCTCGCCGTACGCGCGGCCGAGCTACATCTCGCACACGCAATACGAAACCGCCAGCCTGCTGAAATTTGTCGAGGAGACGTTCGGCCTTCCCTCGCTCGGTGCGGACGACGTTCGGGCCGCGTCGATCGGCGACTGCCTCGACTTTACCCAGGCGCCGACGGCGTTCGCGGTGATCCGCGCACCGCTGCGAGCCCGCGATTTCAAACTCCAGCGCCCGTCCTATCACGTGGTCGATCCCGAGTAACGCCGTTCATCGCAGGCGGAACTGGCGCGAGGCGGCCTCGGCCGCCGGCGGCGGCCCCGACGGAATGCGATTGATCGCGAAGCGCTGACCTGCCCCGGCGGCGCCTAGTTTCCACGACCGCACGACTCGTGAAGCCGGGCGATGCACGCGCGCCCCAAATCGTGTGCGGAGCACGGACCAGGGGTGCGGATTCGGCGCGATCGCCGCCAGCCGTGCGCCGGAATCTGCGTACGGGTGGGCGACGATCCGGTATTGGAAGGCGATGCTGCTGCGGCCGTTTTGCGATTCGCGCACCGTGAAACCGGCCGGCGACTTGCCGGTCACGTAGAGGCCTTTGCTGTCGCCTTCGGGCGTTATGAAGACCAGGTACGCGCGGTCGCGCGCGATCGCCGACGCGAACGTGTGCTCGAGCGGGACGAAGCCCTGGCCGTTGACGAGTTGGGCTTCGCCGAAGTCTTCGATCGATTTCATGCTTTGCTGGGCGGCGTAGGTCTGAAGCTTCGCGCCGGTCGAGCTGCGCGCGATGTCCCGTTCGCTGTCGCAATCGGTATTCTCGGTCTCGGGGAAGGCGTTGCACTCCGAATATACCGACCCGTGGACGTAAAGATCGCCGCTGATCTGCACGTCGCTTCCACCCGCTAGCGCCGCGCCGCTGTCGTTCAACGTCTTGGACTGAACGATAAACGACTCGACCGGGTTGCGGCCGTTATACGTGTACGTTCCGATGAGGTCGGTTCCGCTGCCGCCGGTCGACGTGCCGACCGCATCGACGGCCGTAAGGGCCGGGTAGGTTGCGCTTCCGGAGTAGCCGTAGAACGAGCCGCCTTCGCCGCTCGCCAAGCCCAGGTACGCTACGCCGCCGCCCGCGGTGTCCGAGAACGCCTCGGCGCCGTCGCCCGTGCCGGCTGAATACGCCACCAAGCCGTAGCCGCTCTGCGCGGCGCCAACCACGCCGTCGCCGCCGCCGCTCGCGTAGCCGACAATGGCGTCGCCCGTGGCCGAATTGCCGTACACGCCGTAACCGTTGGTACCGTAACCGCCCACACCGGCGATGGCGGAGGTCGAAGAAGTTCCCTCGACGCCGAACGCTCCACTAACGGTCGTCCCCAGGACCCCGACGTTCGTGTCGGGAGAGGCGGTGGAGCCGTCTTCGCCGAGGATCCCCGCGGCCGACACACCACTCGCCGCATCATCGGTGATCCCGACGATCGAGTTCGAATCGGCCGACGTGCCGACGATCGCGTTGCCGTCCGAAACGCCTTGAATCGCCGGCTCCGCCTGGGAGCTATAGTTCTGCGCGAAGATCGCTGAATACGATCCGCCGTACGCTTCGGCGACGACTCCCGTGCCGTTGCTGGCAAAACCGAGCACGCCGTTGCCGGCTTTGCCGGATAGGTTGAAGATGCCGTAGAGCCCAGTGGAAGCCGCGGCAGCGGTTTGACTGGCGCCGACTTGACCGATGATCGCGCCCCCGCCGGAGTTCGCGTTGAGGACCTGCAAGAGGGCGGCTCCGCTCTGGGAACCGGAGATCTGTGTCTGCTGTGGCCGCGGCCCGGCAACGGTTGCGGCGGTCGTGCGTAGTGTGGGCTGCAAGGCGATGACGCCGGCGAGCGCGGCCCCGGATACCAAGAGCAACCGTGGAATGGGAACGGACATCGCAAGGCTTCCTTTCGCGCGCTCGGGGCACTGCCCGACCGATTTGACTGTACCCAGCGTGACAGCTTCGCGTCGAGGTTTCCAGGTTGTCGCGGGAGTTGTGACGGTAGTATTAAAAGCATCACTTCTGAGCGCGTCGCGCAGGAGGCTGCCGTGGCAACCAAACCGACGATCGACCTAACGACCATCATCGCGAACGCGGTCCGCGGTCTGCGCCTGTCGGAACGGGTCGGTGCACTGCCCAACGTAGCCTCCCAGCGCACGCAGCGGCTGCAAGGCCGCGTCAAGGGCGCCAAGGCCGTGGTCAGCCTCTGCCCGTACTGCGCGGTCGGTTGCAGCACGCTCGCGTACGTCGGCGAGGACGGCAAACTGCTCGACGTCGAGGGCAACCCCGATAGCCCGATCAGCGGCGGCCATCTCTGCCCCAAGGGCTCGGCGATCTTTGGGCTGACCGTCAACGAGGCGCGCTGGACGACCGCGAAATATCGCGCGCCGTTTGCGACGCAGTGGGAAGACAAACCGCTCGATTGGGTGCTCGACCGGGTCGCGGAACGCTTCAAGAAGACGCGCGACGAAACGTTCGTGCGTTCGCTGCCGAACGGAAAGCGCGTCAACCACACGCTCGGCATCGCATCGCTCGGCGGCGCGACGTTCGGGGTCGAGGAGAACTACCTCTTACAGAAGCTGTTGAAATCCGTCGGCGTCATCTCGGTCGAGAATCAGGCCAGGATTTGACATAGCTCCACGGTGCCGGGTCTCGGCACCTCCTTCGGACGCGGCGGCGCGACCACGTACGTTCAAGATCTGCAGAACGCGGATTGCATCCTCATCGAAGGCTCGAACTTCGCCGAGTGCCATCCGGTCGCGTTTCGCTTCGTGATGAAAGCCAAGGAGCGCGGCGCGAAGATCATCCACGTCGACCCGCGCTACACGCGTACCTCGGCGGTCGCCGACCTGTACGCGCCGATTCGCAGCGGGACCGACATCGTGTTTCTCGGCGCGCTGATCGGCTGGCTGCTCGAAAACGAGCGCTACTTCAAAGAGTACGTGGTCGCCTATACGAACGCGTCGTTCATCGTCGGCGAGGCATTTGGAGATACCGAGGATCTGGACGGTCTGTTCTCGGGTTTCATCGACGTGCCCGCGGATGGGCGCGGCGGC
>Ga0302324_100017491_pt1 | contig 14208 bp, 17 predicted proteins | sample Palsa_T0_1_FD_201949 | JGI IMG/M metagenome (GOLD analysis project Ga0302324, IMG submission 201949) | Peat permafrost microbial communities from Stordalen Mire near Abisko, Sweden - Palsa_T0_1 | ecosystem: Environmental > Terrestrial > Soil > Palsa > Peat permafrost | place: Sweden: Abisko... | reverse complement strand
TTCGGCGGCGAAGCGGGTTCGGCTTTCCAGGCCGCCGCCGAAATGATCGTCGCGGACATTGGTGCCGTCCCAGAAGAACTGGTCGAGCACATAGCCATGCGCGCCGTGGATCTCGACGCCGTCGAAGCCCATTGTCTTGGCATAGCCGGCGCTTTTGGCGAAGCCCGCGATGACATCGGCGATGTCGCGGTCGGTCATTGGCTCGGCGACCTTCTTGCCGGGCTTGGCCAGGCCCGATGGCGCCATGCTGGGCGCATCCGGGTAGGGCCCGGTGCCGGCGCGGCGCATGATGCCCTGGTGCCAGAGCTGCGGCATGATGTGGCCGCCCGCTTCCTTCACCTCTTTCAGCACATTGGCCCAGCCGGCCAGCGCCGCCTCGCCGAAAAAGGCCGGAACATTGGCGTCGCCCGTGGCCGATTTGTGCTCGGGCGAGGTGCCTTCGGTCAGGATCAGCCCGACGCCGCCCTCGGCCCGGCGGCGGTAATAGGCCGCCACGTCCGTCCCCGGAATCTGGTCGGGCGATTTCGAGCGCGTCATGGGCGCCATGACGATGCGGTTTGGCAGCGAAAGACCCTTGAGCCGGAAGGGCGCAAAGAGTAGGTCGGTTGAAACCATGTCGACACCTTCGGTAACGAGTAGCGGTTCCCCCGACGCAAGCACGCGTGACGGCGTTTTGACAAGCGCGGTTGTCGGCACGCCGCCCGACGAGCCCCTCGCCGAGCAGGAAATCGAAGACCTCGCGAGAGCCTCGTCCGCGCTCGCTTTGTTCAACGTCTTCCGTCACCGCAATTACCGGCTGTTCTTCACCGGCCAGCTTGTCTCGCTGATGGGCAGCTGGATGCAGATCGTGGCGCAGGCCTGGCTGGTCTATTCGCTCACGCACTCGACCTTGCTGCTCGGATTCACGTCCTTCTGCGCCCAGGTCACGGTATTCTTCATGGCTTCCTTCGGCGGCATGATCGCCGACCGGGTGGACCGCCGGAAGATGCTGATCGTGACGCAGAGCCTGGCGATGATCCAGGCCGCGATCCTCGCCGTGCTGACGCTGACCCATGTCGTGCAGGTCTGGGAAATCATCGCGCTCGCCTTCGGGCTGGGCCTGATCAATTCGGTCGACGTGCCGACGCGCCAGTCGATGACTCTGGACATGGTGGGCCGCGGCGATCTGCGCTCGGCCATCGCGCTCAATTCGATGATGTTCAATCTGGCGCGCGTTGTCGGCCCCAGCGTTGCCGGCGCGCTGATCGCGGTGGTGGGCGAGGGCATCTGCTTCGGCCTCAACGCGCTGTCGTTCGCCGCTGTGCTGACCAGCCTGTTGCTGATGCGCTTTCCCGAGCGCGTGGCGCGGCTGCAGCTTCATCCCTTGCGCGAGATGATCGCCGGCTACCGCTATTCGCTGGGCAATCCGCGCATCCGCACTTCGCTGATGCTGGTCGCCGTGTCGTCGATGTTCGGCGCGGCCTATCTCTCGATGCTGCCCGCCTTCGCGCGCGACATCCTGCACGGCGCCTCGACCAGCTATGGCACCTTGATGACCAGCGTAGGCGCCGGCGCGCTGGTCGGCGCCTATGGGCTGTCGCGCATCCACGAGCGCTGGTTGACGGTGGCGCCCATCGCCGCGTCGTTCTGCTTCGGACTGTGCCTGATCGCGTTCTCGCATTCGCAGGTGCTGTGGCTGAGCATCGCGCTGCTCCTGCCGACGTCCTGCAGCCTGATGCTGCTGGGCGGCACCACCAACACGATCATCCAGATGACCGCCGACGAGAATTTCCGCGGCCGCGTCATATCGCATTACACCCAATGCTTCCTCGGCATGATGCCCTGGGGCTCGCTGATGCTGGGCGCTATTGCGGGGCACCTGGGTGTCGCCAACGCGGTCACCATCGGCGGGTGTGTGGTGATCGCCGCGGCATCGGTGGCGTATTTCCGGCGCGGCGGAGTTTTCCAGCCGTCCTCCTGAGGACTCTCAACAAGAAGAGATTCACGCGGAGACGCGGAGGACGCTCTCAAAACTCGTCATGGCCGGGCTTGACCCGGCCACCCAGTGCGATCGCGCCGGCGATCGCTAAAGAGTCTTTGTCGCGCGCGGACGCGCGCTTGCTGGGTGGCCGCCTCAAGGGCGGCCATGACGATATTGATAGAACTCCGCGCCTCTGCGGCCCCGCGTGAATCCCTTCTTCTATCCCACCCAACGCGATTGCCCTGCCTCTGATGGCAGGTAGAGTGCGACTCACGCCGTAAGGACCGCCGTTTTGGACACGCTCTACGAAGGCCTCAACACCGTGCCCGAGCGCGAGGCGGCGTATGAGCGCTTCGTCTGGAAGAATCTCAAGCGCAATTATGCGGGCCATTACGTCCACGGCATGCTGGGGATGACGGGCTTCCGGCTGGTCAATGCGCCGACTTTCGTGCCGGCCTATCTGCACATGCTGTCGGGATCGGATGTCGCGGTCGGATTGGGGCTCGCGCTACAGCAACTCGGCGGCACGATCTCGCCCATTATCGGCGCGGCGCAGATCGAGCATCGCAAGCACGTGCTGCCGGTCTCGATGTTCCTGGGCACGATGATGCGCGTGCAGATCCTCGGCCTCGCATTATCCGGCTGGTTCCTGCACGGCACGCCATTGCTTGTGAGCGCGATGATCTTCCTGTTCTTGCTCGGGCTGTTCTCCGGGCCGCAGGGCGTCGCGTTCCAGTTCCTGCTCGGCAAGATGATCCCGATTGCCTGGCGCGGCCGGCTGCAGGGCTGGCGCAACATGACCGGTGGGCTGATCGCGGCGCTGCTCTCCTATTTCGCCGGCAGATATCTGGTCGGCACCAATTTCTGGGGCAATGGCTACGGCACGACCTTCCTCGTCGCTTTCGTGCTGACCAGTTTGGGCTTGACCGCGTTCCGCTTCCTGGTGCGCGAGCCCGAGCCGCCGACCCTGCGGCCGCGCGTCAATCTGCGCGAGCGGGTGCGCGATTTCGTGCCCATGTTGCGCGACAATCCGCCCTTCCTCTATTTCATGATCGCGCGCACCTTCGCCATCGCCAGCCGCGTCGCCTCGCCGTTCTACATCGTCTATGCGAGTCAGACGGTGGGGATGAGCGGCGCCACCATCGGCACGCTCTCGTTTGCCTATCTGATCGCCGACACGGTGATGAACATGGTCTGGGGCCCGATGGCCGACCGGTTGGGCTTCCGCTCCTGCTTCATCGCGGCGCTATTGTTCTGGATCGGCGCCACGGCACTCTTGATGGGCGTGCACACGCTGCCGATGTTCGTGGGCGCATTCTTCGGGCTGGGCGCGGCGAATTCGGGCTATCAGATGAGCGCGCAGAACATCGTCTTCGAATTCGGCCATCGCGACGACATGGCGATGCGGCTGGCGCTCTCCAACACCGCCGAAAGCGTGATGAGCGCGCTGGGCCCGCTGATGGGCGGCTTGATCGCGACAAGCTTCGGCTATCACGCGGTGTTCGCGGTATCGATCGCCTTCGAGGTCGTCGCGCTGGCGCTGTTGCTCGCGCTGGTCGAGGAACCGCGCAAAAGAAGGTTGGAGCTGGAAGCGGAGAAGCAATTGGCGCTGGCGCAGACTTCGACGACGAGCCTCGCGCAACGCGAGGACGAAGAAGGCGGCGCATAGGGGAATTAGGTGGGGGGCTTCTGTTGCCCGGCGCCCCCCGAGCCGCGCTTGTCTAACCGTAGTTAGGCAGCGAGGGCCATTTCATTATCGTTGGCACCTGTACGAGTAGTCCGATAACGGCGGAACAACACCGGGCAAAAGAGGTGCCTTTACACGTCCGTCGATCCTGTTTCGCCCCCACAGATGCCCACCCGAAGATGGGCATGTGGTGGAGGCGCCGGGTACCGCCCCCGGGTCCGGGCCGCTTATTACGCAGTCGTTTATCGCCATAGTCAGAGCAAGCCCTGACCCTTCTAATGTAGGCGCTATCGGTTAAGACTTGAAGGGCTTGACCGGAAATCTTTTTGTAGTTACGATAAAATGAAGATCGAATTTGACAGGGCCAAGAGCGAGAAGAACGCCCGCGAGCGCGAGTTGCCTTTCGAGTTGGTGGAACTATTCGATTGGGGAACGTCGGTTTCCGTGGAGGACAAACGATTCCCGTATCCGGAAGAACGATGGATTACCACGGGGTTCATCGGAAACAGATTACATGTCGTCTGCCACACGCCAATCGAGGGTGGAACGCGCGTCATCAGTTTCCGCAAGGCCAACGATCGGGAGGTTCGCAAATATGAAGAAAAGAAAACCGCTGACCGATAAGGATGGCGAAGTGCGCGAGCTGACGTCCGAGGATTTCGCGGCCATGCGCCCAACCGCGGAAGTGCTTCCCGAGCTTGTGAAGCTCTGGCGCAAGCGTGGCGAACGCGGCCCGCAGAAGGCGCCGACCAAGCAGCAGGTCACGCTCAGGCTGGACCGCGACGTGATCGAACGCTTCCGTTCCACCGGTTCCGGCTGGCAAGGCCGCATCAACGATGTGCTGCGCAAGGCGAGGGTCGGATAATTTGGCAACGAGCAGCAGGATATTATTTCTGATAGGTTTTCTTTGGGTAAGCAGTTCGCCCGATAGGGTCCTAGCGAATGATGCCGGGCAACCCATCTTGATCGCTTGCGAGAAGGCCGATGGGATGATCCCAGGACCTTATGTGGCCACCGAAAAGGCAGCCAGAGAAATTTTCAACACGGTCGCGGCGTCTATTGAAACTCCGGCCCATCGCAAAAGGCACTATTCGATTGTCACTGTGGTCGATAATGGCAAGACGTGGAGCGTATTCGAGGAACAGAAGAACGATAGGATGAAATTTACATCCTTGCCGAATGGACAGGAAAGAGTTGAGGCCACCGCTGGTGGCGGCGGTCTTTCGCTTGAAATCGACAAATGCACCGGCACAATCGTGCAAGCTTCTTATATGAAATAACGAGCGCCGTGCGCTAAACTGCCGTTGGAATCGCCGGGCCAACCATGCGCCAATATCATGACCTGATGGAGACGGTGCTCAAGCGGGGCGTGGAGAAGCGCGACCGGACGGGAACCGGCACGCTGTCGGTGTTCGGCCATCAGATGCGTTTCGATCTGGCCGACGGTTTTCCGATGGTCACGACCAAGAAGCTGTTCCTCAAGGCCATCGTTTATGAACTGCTGTGGTTCCTGAAGGGCGACACCAATGTGCGCTATCTGCAGGAGCATGGCGTCAGCATCTGGGACGAATGGGCGGATGCGAAGGGCGAGCTCGGGCCGGTCTATGGCCAGCAATGGCGCTCCTGGCCGGACGGTCATGGCGGCACCATCGACCAGATCGCGAACCTCATCGCCGACATCAAGCGCAATCCGGATTCGCGCCGGCTGATCGTCACCGCCTGGAACCCGGCCGACGTGCCGAAGATGGCGCTGCCGCCTTGCCACTGCCTGTTCCAGTTCTACGTCGCGAATGGAAAACTGAGCTGCCAGCTCTATCAGCGCTCGGCCGACATCTTCCTCGGCGTGCCGTTCAATATCGCGAGCTACGCGCTCCTGACGCTGATGGTGGCGCAGGTGACGGGCTTAAAGCCCGGCGAATTCGTCCACAGTTTCGGCGACGCCCATCTCTATCTGAACCATCTGGACCAGGCGCGCGAACAGCTTTCGCGCAAGCCCTACCCATTGCCCATCATGCGCCTTAACCCCGAGATCAAGGATATCTTCGGGTTCCAATATGAGGATTTCAAACTGGAGAACTACCAGGCCCATCCGCACATCAAGGCGGAAGTCGCGGTGTGAAAAGAGAAACCCCGGAAATCGCTTTCCGGGGTTTCGCATATTTATTGAAGCGCAATGCTCAGGCGAACACGCCGTAAACCACCTGGATGGTTTCACCGTCGCTCTCGTCGATCAGGAGCGCATCGGGCCCGAAGCGAACCCAGACATAGCCGTCGCCCGGAGGGGCGATCAGGCCGTAGGACGCATAGTCGGTCAGCCAATAGTCCTGCACGAAGAACGCCGGCGGCAGGCGCTCGCCAATGCCGTAGCGGCGATAGCTGTAGCCCGGAGGCGCGCGATAGGCGCCCGCATTGTAATGGCGCGTCGACACGATCGTCTTGCGATAAGTCGTGATGTCCACATTGGTGCGGTGGACGTTGCGCGTCGTCACATTGGTGGTGTTCTTGTTCGTGGTGTTGGTCGTCGTTCTGCGATGGTGACGCATGCGCGTTTTGGTGGTGCTCTTGTCCTTCATCGCCGCGTCGCCGCCCGTCGCGTCCGGATGCTTGTCGCCCGCGCCCGTGTTGTCGGGGCCGGTCTTGTCCTTGTTGGCATCGTCCGGCTTGCTGCCGTCGGCCTGGCCGGCCATCGGATGGTCGCCGGTCTGATCGTGATGATCGTCCTGTGCCCACAGCATCGTCGGCATGGTTGCCGCAAGGCCGAGCGCAAAGACGGGAATCAATAGTTTTTTCATGGAATTTCTCCGCTTCTCAGGTCGTAAACAACCGAAGCGCCGTTTTGTTCCGCGCGTTTACCAAAAGATGCGCCGCGCCCCAAAACAAAACCCCGGGAGCAAGCCCCCGGGGTTTTGCCTATCGCAAGGACGGTTCTAGTAGAACACGCCGTATTCGACCTGGAGGACTTCGCCCGTATCGATGTCGACGAGCAGCGCGTCGTCGCCGTCGCGGACCCATTGATAGCCGTCCGGCGGGCCGATCAGGCCGAAGGTCAGATAATCGCCGATCCAATAGTCGCGGCCATACCACCCGCGCGGCAGGCGCTCGCCATAGACCCAGCGATGCGCGTACCAACCATGCGGCCGGTTGTAGGAGCCGTAATGGAAGCGGCGCGGCGCGGTGAAATTGCGCCGGAACGAACGGAAGTTTCTGGCCGTGTTGCGGGTGGACGCATGGCCATGGAAATTGTGCGTCGTCGTCACATGGGTGAAGGTGCGACTACTCTCATGCCCGCCGCGGATCAAGTTGACATGCGTGGTATGCACGGTCCTGGTGTTGCCGTTGCCGCCATGCACGACGGTGGTGTTATGCGTGGTCGTCTTGTGCTCCGCCAGCGCCGGCGTGGCCGCCAGCAGGCAAGCCACCGCCGCGGCGGTGAAGAGTTTCATCATGGGCGTCTCCTTGGTCGTTGGCTTAACATTTGAGGCACCGCATGGTTCCCTGTCAAAGGCTCCCTGGGGAAGCCGATTCGCGAACCAAAGAGGATCGTCGTGACACCCAATCTTGCCATCCGCGCCGCCAAAGCGGGCGACGAGGAACTGATTCTTGCGCTGCTTCATGAGCTTGCCGTGTACGAGAAGCTCACCGACAAATTCCGCATCACCCGCGCCGTCATCGCGCGCGACTATCTCTGCGAGCGGCCGCTGATCGAATGCGATCTCGCCTTCGAGGCCGACAGGCCGGTCGGAATCGCGACCTGGTATTGGACCTATGGCAGCTTCGCCGCCGCGCGCGGCATCTATCTGGAGGATCTGTTCATGCGTCCCGAATTCCGCGGACGCGGCTACGGCAAGGCGCTGCTCGCGGGGCTGGCGAAGCGCGCGCTGAAGGGCGGCGCCGGCCGCGTCGAATGGTCGGTGCTCGACTGGAACAAGCCTTCGATCGATTTCTACGAACAGCTCGGCGCCAGGCGCGGCGACGGCTGGCTGGTCTACCGCCTCGAAGGCGAGGCGCTCGAGGATCTGGCGGATTCATGAGTCGCATCGCGCTCGTCCTCGCCATGGCCGACAACGGCGTGATCGGCGCCCGCGGCGCGATCCCGTGGCGCATCGCCGACGACATGAAGCGCTTCAAGGCGATCACCATGGGTAAGCCGATTCTGATGGGCCGCAAGACCTGGGACAGCTTGCCCAAGAAACCGCTGCCCGGCCGCACCAACATCGTGATCACGCGCGACCGCGCGTTCCGCGCGCATGGCGCGATAGTGGTCCATTCGCTCGACGAGGCGCTGGCCTGCGCGCGCGGTGAGCAGCCGGACGAAATCATGATCGTCGGCGGCGCGGAGATCTACCTCGCCGCGCTGCCGTGCGCGGACGTCGTTCATCTGACGCAAGTGCACGGCGATTTCGAGGGGGACGCGCGCATGCCGCCTTTCGATATGAATATCTGGCGCGAAACCACGCGCGAAGATCGCGCGACGCTGGAGGGACAGCGGTACAGCTATGTAACACTGGAAAAGATTTCATCCTCCTCTTGAGGGAGGGTAGTTAGCGTGGATCGCCGTCAGGCCGCGCCCCCAAATCGGGCGCGCCTTTGCGGTTGTAGTAGGCATCGAACGCGGTCCTCCAGGTCTTGCCGCCGTCCTTCGATGTTTCGATGGTCTGTCGCACGCGCCCATCGCGCCATGGCGTCAATGTCGTCCGGTCGAGAATGATCTTGCCGTTGCCAAGGACGATTTGTCCCTCGAAACGCAGCGCGCCCGCATAGAGAACACCGATTAGTTTCTGGTGCTTCAATCCGTTCGCGCGCGAAGTATCCCCGGTCACCCACACTTGTTCCCAAAGATGATGCGTCGCGTCGTAGGTGAACAGGCTCATGCCGTCGTCGCCCGCGTCGACGCCGTGCCAATGCTCGATGATGGCGCAGCCGTCGAGGATGTGCTCGATCCGGTTCTCGCCCGCCTTGCTGCCGTCGACATCGGTGACGGTCCAGTCGCCGACCCAGAAATCGAGCGCCCGGCCCAGCGCCTGCTCGCGGCAGGGTTGCGAGCTCGGCGCGGGCAAGGGTGTCGCCGGCGCGATCTGCGGCACCGCCAAGGCGAGCGCGACGATCCAGGCTTTTCTCATGATTGTCCCCTTGCGCGGCGCGATCCGCGCGCTAGCCTCGCGGCCCGAACAAATCTCGAAAGGGCAGCCCATGCAAATCCGCGAGGTCGCGACCGGCCTGAAATTCCCCGAAGGGCCGGTGGCGATGGATGACGGCTCGGTGATCGTGGTCGAGATCGCGGCCGGCCGCATCACCCGCGTCAAACCGGACGGCAAGACCAACCCGGTCGCCAAGCCCGGCGGCGGACCGAACGGGCTCGCGATCGGGCCGGACGGCGCGCTCTACGTCTGCAACAATGGCGGCAATTTCACTTACACCAAACGCCAGGGTCTCATGATTCCGGGACACGCTCCCGCGCACCACATCGGCGGGCGCATCGAGCGGGTGAACATCTCCACCGGCAAGGTCGAGCTGCTCTACGAATTCTGCGACGGCGAAAGGCTGATCGCGCCCAACGACATCGTGTTCGACACCATTGGCGGCTTCTGGTTCACCGATTACGGCTCGACGACCCTTAAGGGGCGCACGCATGGCGCTCTCTATTACGCGAAGGCCGACGGCTCGAAGATCGCGCGCGTCTTGCGCGAGCTGATCTCACCCAACGGCGTCGGTCTCTCGCCGGACGGCAAGACCGTCTATTACACCGAGACCTTCACCGGCCGGCTGTGGTCGCTGCCGCTCACCAAGCCCGGCAAGGCCGCGCGGGTCGCGGGATTCACGCCTGGAATCTTCGTCGGCGCGTTCCCCGGCATCGCCTATTTCGACAGCTTGGGCGTGCAGGCCGATGGCGGGGTTTGCTGCGCCACCATCCTGGCCGGCGGCATCACCACCTTCGGGCCGGTCGCCGGAAAAGTGAAGCACACACCGATCCCCGATCCGCTGGTCACCAATATCTGCTGGGGCGGCAAAGGGATGAAGACGGCTTACATCACCGCCTCGGGAACGGGTAAGCTCATTGCCATGGACTGGCCGAAGCCCGGCCTGCGCCTCAACTACAACGCCTGACAATCGAGGAGAACTTCATGCGTTCCGTTTTGCTTGCCACAGCGATAGTCGCGCTCGCCGCGACCGCAGCCTTCGCCGACGACGACATCATGGCCACGCGCTACGGCAATACCGTCATCGCCAAATCGCCCAACGGGCCGGAGGCGCATCTGTATTACAACGCGGATCACACCTTCACCGGCAAGGTGATCGGCATGAGCATCGTGCTCAAGGGCACCTGGGAGTTGAAGGGCAGCCAGATCTGCAGCACCTACGATCCGCCGCCGCCGGGCATGACCAACCCCGTCTGCACGCTGCTCGAGGCCCACGCCGTGGGCGACACCTGGACCTCCGGCGACCGCACCGTCACGCTGGTGCAGGGGATACAGTAATTGGGTTCAAGCAACTCGCTTTGGGAGACAATCATGCGTCTTGTTCTCGCGGCCTGCGCCGCTCTCGTCCTGTCATGCGCCGCGGCGTCCGCCGACGATGTCATGTCCTCGCGGTTCGGCAACACGGTCGTGGCCAAATCGTCCGGCGGTCCTGAAATCCATATGTATTACAATGCCGACCACACCTTCACCGGCAAGGTGATCGGAATGGACTATCAACTCAAAGGCACCTGGATGGCCGACAACAGCGGCAATATCTGCCTGACCTACAATCCGCCGCCGCCGGGCGTGACGAATCCCACCTGTCTCCCGGCGGAAGCGCATCAGGTCGGCGACACTTGGACCGCGGGCGACCGCACCGTCACGCTGGTGCAGGGCATCCAGTAATTCCCGCAGACAAGCCATGCGCGCGATGCAAGGTTCCAAAACAGGAAATCCGCCGCGCGCGGACTTGGTCTGTCCCGCGCCGGCACCATATCGTGCAATGCGGGGCGTCCATCCCGTTTGGTCCTGGAGGCTATTTCCATGAAACGCTTCGCTCTCGCCGGCGCGGGCTTGCTCGCGCTCGTCACCGCGGCCCACGCCGATCCCTTCGCCGCCGCTTACGGCAACACTGTCACCCAGACGATGCCGGACGGGAAGAAGACCGTCATCTATGTGAACCAGGACGGCACCTGGGAACAGCAAGGCGCCGACGGCGACATCAAGGGCACCTTCGTCTGGAAGGACGACCATACCGCCTGCTTCACGCAAACCGATCCCGCGCCCAAGGACCCGAGCAAAGCGAACGGCTGCAACGACATCAAGGGCGACCACAAGGTCGGCGACACCTGGAGCGAGCCGCTGCCGAACGGCGGCGGATCGGTCACGATGACGATCAGCGCGGGACGGTAAAGCGTTACGGTACGGCCAGGTCGAATTCCACGGTCACGCGTTGCGCCTCGGCTTCGTAGCGGCGCTCGCCGCGCGGCTGCCAGGAGGGATGCATCAGGATCATGCCGGCCTGCGGGCGGATGATCTCGGTCTGGCCGGCGCTGACGCCGCCGGGAATGCGAAAAGCAAGATGCGGCGCCACCATCGCGGGCAGGCAGCCGCGCGGATCGCCGAGCTCCAATTCGCCGCCCAGCGCCTCGTCGTCGGATTTGGCGTAGCCGTCGTCGACCACATAGACGCCGGACCAGAATGCGCCGGGCCGCGCCGCGGTCTCGGCATATTCGCCCTTCTGGCGCACTGCCGCGCAAGCGGTGATCTTCCAATCGAGAGTGACGCGCGCGCCGCTGCGCGTGGAGGTCAGGCCGTCAGCCAGTTCGCGCATCACGCGGCACAGGGTCTGCGCGTGCAGCCCGCCCCATTCGCCGAAATCGCCGGCCGAGCGCCAGCCTTGTCCGCGCGAGCCATTGCCCTGGCCGTTGCTCTGCATCTTCTCGAGAATCAGCGCGCGCATTTCCGGATTCACCTCCTGCGCCACGGGCAGATAGTGGACGCAAACCGGCGTCGCGAAACTGCTGCGGATCTGGGGCTTCGGCGTGGCCATGTCTTATTCAATCACGATTTTCGGCGCTATGCGTTGGGGGGCGGCAATCTTTTGAGCGACCTGCCCGGCAATTGCAAGGAAGGATTGCGCCTCGCGGCTGTCGGGGCTGTGGGCAACGATCGGCGTTCCGGCGTCCGAGGTTTCGCGAATCGACGGCACCAGCGGAATTTCGCCCAGGAACGGCGCGCCCAATTCCTCGGCCGTCGCGCGCGCGCCGCCATGGCCGAAGATATGACTCTCGTGACCGCAATGCGGACAAACGAACACGCTCATGTTCTCGACGATGCCCAGGATCGGCACCTGCGTCTTGCGGAACATCGCAAGGCCCTTGCGCGCGTCGATCAGCGCGATGTCCTGCGGCGTCGACACGATCACCGCGCCCTTGAGCGGCAGGCGCTGCGCGATGGTGAGCTGCGCGTCGCCCGTTCCGGGCGGCATGTCGATGACCAGCACGTCGAGCGGCGCCCAGGCGACGTCGTTCATCATCTGGGTGAGCGCCGATTGCACCATCGGCCCGCGCCAGATCATCGGCTCGTCTTCCTTGACCATGAAGCCCATCGACATCGCCTTGATGCCGAATTTCTCGATCGGTTTGAGCTTGTGGCCGTCGCTTTCCGGTTTCTCGGTGATCGCGAGCAGGCGCGGCACCGACGGGCCATAGATGTCGGCATCGAGCAGGCCGATCTTCAATCCGAGCTTGGAAAGACCGAGCGCGAGATTGACCGCGACGGTGGATTTGCCGACGCCGCCCTTGCCGCTCGCCACCGCGATCACCGCGGCCACGCCTTCGATGCCGGCGCTTTGCTGGTGCGGCGCGTGGCGCGCCGGCGCCGGCTCATTGTGGGCGGTGAGCACGGCGGTGACCGACAGCACGCCGGGCAGGGCCGAGACCGCATCTTCCGCCGCCTTGCGCAGCGGCTCGGCCGTGCGCCCGCGCGCGGCCGGCACTTCCAGCGCGAAGCCGACATGGCCGTCGCGCAGCACCAGGCCTTGAACCAGGCCAGCCTCGACCACGTTTCTGCCGCTGCCCGAATCGACGACTCGGCCGAGCGCGGCGAGTATGTCTTCGCGGCTTGCCATTGGTTTCCTCTCGCGTTGCACCTATAACCGCGCCGGCGCCCTAAACCAAGAAACGACGACCAACAAAGCGATGCCCTGGAACAATCAGAACGGCAATAATGGCGGACCGTGGGGTCGCGGGCCTTCGTCCGGCGGCGGCGGCGGACCGCCCGATCTCGAGGAATTGCTGCGCCGCGCGCGCCTTCGCTGGCGCAATATGCTTCCCGGCGGCGAGATGACCCTGGGCGGGATTTTGCTCGCCGTGGTGGTTCTCGTCGGGTTGTGGCTCGCCAGCGGAATCTACATCGTGCATCCCCAGGAGCAGGGCGTGGTGCTGCGTTTCGGCGCCTTCAGCGAACGCACCAGCTCCGGCCTGCATTACCATCTGCCCTGGCCGATCGAGACCGCCTACACGCCCGACGTCAAAAGCGTGCGCCAGATCAGCATCGGCTACCATCCGCGCGACGCCTCCGACAGCGGCGAGGAAGACCCCAACGAAAGCCTGATGCTCACCGGCGACGAGAACATCATCGACGTCAACTTCACGATCTATTGGGTGATCAAGGACGCGCCGGCCTTCCTGTTCAACGTCGCCAATCCCGACGATGCGCCCGACGCCACCATCAAGGCGGTGGCCGAGAGCGCGATGCGCGAAGTCGTCGGCCAGAACCAGATCGATCCCATCCTCACCCAGGACCGCGCGCCCATCGAGGTGCAGGTGCGCGATCTGATGCAGCAGACGCTGGATTCCTACGGCGCCGGCGTCGCCATCACCCAGGTCAAGATGCAGAAGGCCGACATCCCACCCGAGGTGATCGACGCTTACCGCGATGTGCAGGCGGCGCGCGCCGACCAGGAGCGCATGCGCAACGAGGCCGAGGCCTATGCCAACAAGATCATCCCCGAGGCGCGCGGCAGCGCCGCCAAGATCGTGCAGGACGCGCAAGGCTACAAGCAGCGCGTGATCGCGGAAGCCAGCGGCGAGGCGCAACGCTTCCTGCTGGTCTATCAGGAATACAAGGCCGCGCCCGAAGTCACCCGCAAGCGCATCTATCTGGAAACCATGAGCCAGGTGCTGGGCGGCGCCAACAAGGTGATCATGGACGACAGCGCCAACCGCGGCGTGGTGCCCTATCTGCCGCTGCCCGGCCTGGCGCCGAAGGCGAAGGGTACGCCATGACGCGGTTGTCCCTTCTCGCCGCCGCCTTCGTCGTCGCAGCCACGCTGCTGGTCGCGTCGTTCTGCCTGTTCACGGTCAACCAGATGCAGGTGGCCCTCGTTACCCAGTTCGGCGCGCCGCAGGCGGTGATCACCGATCCCGGCCTGCACGCCAAGCTGCCCTGGCAGACGGTCTATCTGTTCGACAAGCGCCTGCTCATCCTCGACGCCGCGGCTGAGGAAGTGATCACCGAGGACAAGAAGCGGCTGGTGGTCGACGCCTTCGCGCGCTGGCGCATCGTCGATCCGCTACGCTTTTATCAAACGCTGCTCG
>Ga0302324_100017489_pt1 | contig 14208 bp, 16 predicted proteins | sample Palsa_T0_1_FD_201949 | JGI IMG/M metagenome (GOLD analysis project Ga0302324, IMG submission 201949) | Peat permafrost microbial communities from Stordalen Mire near Abisko, Sweden - Palsa_T0_1 | ecosystem: Environmental > Terrestrial > Soil > Palsa > Peat permafrost | place: Sweden: Abisko... | reverse complement strand
GCAGGATATAGAAGAAGAACAAATCCAGCGAGGCGAAGGCGCCGAGGATGCCGCCGCCCATCAATAGAAGCAAAACGTAATACTCCTTCTCACGCTTGTTGATCCGCCAGGAAACACAGACGGCCGCGAAGAGCACCACCGCCCCCATGAGGATCAGCCCCAGATTCAGTCCGTCCGCTCCGACGTGGTAACTGATGCCCGCGCGGGGCGCCCAAAGATGCCGCTCCTCAAATCGAAAGCCGGACGCGGACACATGGCTGTTGAATTTGCAAAAGGCAATCACCGCGATGATCATCGAAACCAAGGCAGCCAGCAGCGCCAGCCCGCGAATGGCAAACCGGAAATTGCGCGGGATCAGAGCCAGGACCAGCGCCGCCAGCAGCGGCACAAGAAAAATGAGAGTCAAGGGGGACATGTCTCAGTGTGTCAACATTAAATAAAGCGCGAGCGCGGCCCCGGCGGCCATGATCAAGGTGTAGGTTTGCAAGTTGCCGGTTTGGATCAGGCGCAGGACCCGCCCGGTCCACTCCACCGTGCCGTGGGCCAGGCGAACCAATAGCTGGATGCCCTTGTCGCAAAGATTGGCCGCCTTGGCAGGTGTGTCGTGGAACAGGTCAACCACTTCCGCGTAAAATTCGTCAAAGTAAAATTTGTGGCGGAGGACATTGCTGATTCCCGGTATTTTGCCGGGCAACGGGTCCGAGGCCGCGCCAGCATATAAAACATACGCCGCGCCCAGGCCGATGGCAAAGGCGGCCAATCCCATGATGGCCGCGAAGGGCGCCGCGGTGAACGGCTCCAGCGGAGCGAAAATCGGAGTCGCCGCCGCACCGGGGAAAAATTGCGGGGCAATGAACTGCTTGATTCCGATAAAACCGCCCGCGATGGCGGCCACGGCCAACAGGACCAGCGGATAAGCTATCAGGCGCGACTTGGGCGGGTGTTCGCCGATCTCCGATTTTTTCTGGCCGAGGAAGACAACGAAGAAAAGCCGGAACATGTAAAAAGTAGTCAGACAAGCCACCAGAATGCCGACGGCAAAGAGTGTTTTGCTGTTCTCGTAGGCCGCGGCCAGGATGGCGTCCTTGCTGTAAAAGCCGCTCAAAGGAGGCAGGCCGCACAGCGCGAGCGTGCCCGCCAGGAAGGTCCAATAGGTTAAAGGTATTTTGTCGCGCAACCGGCCCATCTTCCAGATGTTCTGTTCGTGGCTCATGGCATGGATGACCGCGCCGGCGGCCAAAAACAACAACGCCTTGAAAAACGCGTGCGTTGTCAAATGAAACATCGCCGCCGGGGGCGCGCTGAACCCGACCGCCATCACCATGTAACCCAATTGCGAAAGCGTCGAATACGCCAGGATGCGTTTGATGTCGTCCTGCTGGAGGGCAATCAGGGCCGCCAGCAACGCGGTGATTCCGCCAATCCACGAAATGACATGCAGAGAGGAGACCGTAAAAAACTGGCTGCTGACCAAAAAGACCCGGCACAGCATATAGACGCCCGCGGCAACCATCGTGGCCGCGTGAATCAAGGCGCTGACAGGCGTGGGGCCTTCCATGGCGTCCGGCAGCCAGACATGCAACGGGAATTGGGCCGATTTGCCCACCGCCCCGCAAAAAATCAGCAGCCCGACGACGGTCGCCGTCGTGTCGAACAAAGCCGGATCGCGCACCAATTGTTCTCTCATCCCGGCAAAGTTGAGAGTTCCGGTCATGGCCCAAGCCAGCACGAGGCCGGTCAGAAAACCAAAGTCGCCCAGGCGATTGGTCAGGAAAGCCTTCTTGGCCGCATCGGCCGCGGCGGGCCGTTGATACCAAAAGCCGATGAGCAGATAGCTGGAAAGGCCGACCAACTCCCAAAAGAAAAACATCTGGAAAAAATTGTTGCTGGCCACGACCCCGATCATGGAAAAAATGAACAGACTCATGCAGGCGAAAAACCGCGCGAAGCCGGGGTCGCCGTGCATGTAGGCGATCGAATAAATATGAATGACCGAGCCGACACCGGTGACGACCATTAGCATAAGCAGGCTCAGGGCGTCGAAGTGCATGCCGAAATCGATGTTGAGTGACCCGACTTGCAACCAATGGAGCGAAATATCCGGCGCGTGCCCGTAAGCCAGGAACTGGGCCAGCAGAACCACGCTCGAAAAGAATGAAATCAGCACGGCGCCAATGGAAAGGACAGCGCTGTAGTGGGGGCTGCGCTGAAGGAAAAACGTGATCAACACGGCCGCCAGCAGTGGCAGGAACAGGATCAGCCAGGGAAGCGGTTCGTTCATGAGTCAGTTTTTCAACGCGGCCAAGTCCTCGACATGCGTGGTGTGCCGGCGGCGGTAGAGCGCGACGATCAACGCCAACCCGACGGCGACCTCGGACGCGGCCACCGTGATAATGAAAAAGACGATGACCTGGCCGTCGAGATTGTTGTCAAAACGCGAGAAGGCCACCAGTGCCAGATTGGCGGCGTTAAGCATGAGCTCCAGCGACATGTAAATGACGAGCACGTTGCGCCGCACGATCACCCCCAGCAAGCCAAGGCAAAACAGGAGCACGCTGACCACCAGGTAATGTTGCAGTCCAACCGGCGTCATTTGAGGTCCTTCTTGCTCAACAGCACGGTCCCCATCAAGGCCACCAGCAGCACCAGCGAAATCAATTCAAAGGGCAGCGCGTAATTGGTGAAAAGTCTCGCGCCCAAACCCAGGGTGGACCCTTCGACGGTGGCGGGCGTGAGGCCCACGCCCACGTTGGAGCGCCGAAAGACGGCAATCATGGTCAGAGCGATACCCCCGGCGGCCGCCACCCCCAGCACGCCGATGACCGCCTTGATGGTGCGGCGTTCTTCCTCCTTGAGATCCAGCAGCATGATGACAAAGAGAAAGAGCACCATGACGGCGCCGGCATAGACCAAGATTTGCACCGCCGCCAGGAAAAAGGCGTGCAGCAGCACGAACAAGCCGGCCAGCGACACAATAGTCAAGACAAGAAACATGGCGCTGGTGATGGGATTGCGCGTGAATGGATTGGCAATGACCAGCACTCCGCACAAGAGGGTCAAAGCCGCAAAAAGATAGAACAAGAAGGCTTGCATCTATTTGTGCTTCCATTTCCAAATCTGGTCCTTGTGAACACCCCCCAGCGCCAGCAGCTTGGTCTTGTCATAGACCATCTCCTCGCGGGTCAGCCCGGTCAGGGAATAATCTTTCATCAAAAAAATGGCTTCTTCCGGGCACACCTCCTGGCATAGGCCGCAAAAGATGCACCGCAACATGTCGATCTTGAATTCCTTCGGCGCCTTTTCCACGTTGCCGGCTTCGGGCGAACCGGCCGGCCCTGGCGGAGTGATGCGGATGGCTTTGGGCGGACAGATGAATTCGCAAAGCTGGCAGGAGACGCATTTGGTGCGGTCCTCGGGGTCTTTGACCAGGTAGGGCGCGCCGCGGTAGCCCTCGGACACGGTCCATTTCTCTTCGGGATACTGCATGGTCACTTTCTTTTTGAAAAAGTGACGCAAGGTGACGCGAATGCCGCCCACGACCGCCGGCAGATAAAGCCGCTCCCAAAAGTTTAATTTTGTTCGTTTGACAATCATGCCAGCAAGCGAGTCAAGCCACCATCCATAGCCAAAGGGCCGTGCCCAGGATGTTGGCCAGCGCCAGCGGCAAAAAGCGCCGCCAGCCCAAATCCATCAATTGATCATACCGGAACCGCGGCCACATCCAGCGCACCCAGATAAACATGCTCATCAGCACCGCCACTTTCACCAGGAAAATGACGATGTGGGCCACTCCCATAAAGATCGAGCCGGCCGGCCTGTCCAAACCGGCCACCGGCAGCGTCCAACCGCCCAGAAACAACGTGACCAGCATGGCCGAGGCCGCGATCATGTTGGCGTACTCTCCCATGAAGAAAAGTCCGAATTTCATTGAGCTGTATTCCGTATTATATCCGCCCACCAGCTCTTGTTCCGATTCCGGCAGGTCGAAAGGCAGCCGGTTGGTCTCGGCGAAGGCGGAGATGACGAAAATCACAAACGAGAATGGGGCGTAGAGGATCAGCCAGCCATGTTCGGCCTGGTATTGTATGACCTTGCCCAGATTCAAATCGCCCACGATCAGGAAAACGGGAATGACCGACATGCCCATGGCGATTTCGTAGGAGATCATCTGCGCGCTGGAGCGAATGCCGCCCAGAAAAGGATACTTCGAGTTGGAGGCGTAACCCGCCAGGACGATCCCATACACGCCCAAGGACACAATGCCGAAAGTGTAAAGGATGCCCACGTTGAGGTCCGCTATCACCATTTTCTCCCCGCCCAGTTGCGAACCAAACGGAATGACCGCCAGCACCAGCAACGCCGGTGTCATCGAGATCATCGGCGCCAGCCAGAAATAGGTCTTGCGGACGTGCGCCGGGACGAAGTCCTCCTTCAGGAATAATTTGAGGCCGTCGGCCAGCGGCTGCCAGAGGCCGCCCGGCCCCACGCGATTAGGCCCAAGCCGATCCTGGATGCTGGCGCAAATTTTCCGCTCCGCCAGCACAGAATACGCCACTGCCGGCAGCACGATCGCAAACACGCAGATGATCTTGATCGCGCTGATGATGATCAAGTGCTGCATCGGGCTTAAATGATGAAACCAGATCATTGTTTTTTATTCGCTCAAATTCATATCGGCACCGTCACTCCCAAATCTCCCAAGGCCGCCCATGTCAACCCTCGAAAGGCGGCCACTTCCGCCGCCATTTCGTTGAACAGGCCCTCGACGGTCGAATACCCGTTTAGCCCAGTGAGGTCACGCGTCAGTTCGTGCAAAAATTCCCACTCCGGGCGGGCGTCGCCCTTGGGCTGGATGTTCTGCATGAAGCGCTGCACGCGCCCTTTGGCGTTGACGAAGCTGCCGCGCTTCTCCACATGAGCGCATCCGGGCAAAAGATAGTGCGCCATCGCGGTCGTTTTGTTGGGCAGGATGTCACACACGATGAGAGAGTCGAGCTTGGCCAGCAAATTCTCACCCAAGCCAACTTTGGTCACATCTTCGCCGAAGACAATGAGCGTCTTGATCATCTCGTCGGCGATGCCAGCGGCGATCTTCGGCAAATTCGATCCGATAGCTGATGCGGAAAACCCGATCAGCCTTGAGCCGGTGGCGTTTGGATTACGGTCCGCGCTCAACAGCAGCTTGTCGCCTTCCCCCGTCCGCGGGACGGAGTCCGTCAGCGCCTCCAGTTTGGCGGCCAGTTTTTTCAAGAGATAAAGTTCTTCGTTGGTTTGTCGCGCGGATGCGATGATGGCGGAGGTGGCCGGCCGCGTATTGCTCAGGAGCTCGTTAATGGCGGCGAGGGCGCCCAACCAGGTGGCGTTGTGTCGTCCGGCCCCCAGTTTCGAGCCTTGCAGACGCGTCAAACGGTCCTCCCGATTGATCCACTTGTAATTCAGCCGTCCGTAATCGCACATCCAGCAGGAATTGACCGCGTCGTTTTGGCGCGGCTCGAAGCGATAGACCTTCTCCTCGCGCGAGCCGACGACGATGTTGCAGCCGGTGGCGCAACTGGCGCAGAGGCTCTTGCTCTCCTTGAGAAACCAGACCCGCATCTGAAAACGAAAGTCCTTCGACGTCAGCGCCCCCACCGGGCAAATATCCACCGTGTTGAGCGTGTAATTGTTGTCGAAGGCCTTTCCCGGATAGCGCGTCAGGGTGCTGTGGCTGCCGCGCAGCGAAAAGCCCAGGGCGTCATCGCCCGCAATGTCGCGCGAGAACCGGATGCAGCGCGAACAGAGGATGCACCTTTCGTCATCGAGCACGATGCGCGGCCCCAACTCCACTTGTTTGGGCTTGTGGACTTTTTCCTCGACAAACCGGCTGGCCGCCTTCCCATAGTCCACCGAATACTCCTGCAGCTTGCATTCGCCCGCCTGATCGCAAATCGGGCAATCCAACGGGTGGTTGATCAATAGCGATTCAAGCACCGCCTCGCGCATTTGTTTGGTGGCCGGGGAACTCGGGTAAATTTCCATCCCGGGAGAAATCGGCGTCGCGCAACCAATGGCGCCGCGAGGCGTGCCCGGTTCATAAGGCAGCACGGAACGGGCAATCTTCGGAGTGCCATCCGGGTTGAGCACCGGCTTGCGGTCCGGCCCGATCATGGGCGTGCCGAACTCCACCAGACACATGCGGCAATTGCCGACGATGGGCAGTTTGGGATGATAACAATAATGCGGGATGTCGATGCCCGCCAGGGCGCACGCTTGCAGCATGGTGGTGGGCTGCATTTTTCCCTGCCAATCAGGCATCAACTTCGGCACATCGATCTCGCGTCCGTCCACCTTGATTTTGACGGTTTCCACCGGCGGCGGCGCGGGCTTTTGGGCTGATGCTGTTTCGTTAGGCATATTCAGGATTTGGCCAGCTTTTTGACGAATGCCTTGTGTTCGGCGCTTTTTAATCCTTTGTTGAGCGTGCGAAAAAGCCCTTTGTCAAAACCCTTGCCAACGACGAGTGATGGAAAATCCAACCACAAGCCGGGGAAAACACGGCTGCAAACAACTAAGTCGCGCCGCACAGTTAATGAAACGTATTCTCCATTTTCTAGTGCAAACCAATGGAGCCTCGGTTCATCCATCATTTCCCAGACGATATACTCCGGTATTTGATTCCTTTGATAGACGGCCTTTTTCTCGTTTAAGTCGAAAGAGTGACTGCTTAGTGCAATCTCCGCCACCAACTCCGGGCGACCTTCCAAAAGCCCGTCGGCACCGACCTTCGTGCGGGCCATACTTCCTAATTCGATCCAAAGAAGTACATCAGGTTGGTACTCATTCCTGCCATCCAGGCGCAAGGACGCATTGACAGCACAAGCCACCCCGGGAGTGGCCGCCGCGTAATGGCCCAATAGCAACCCAAGCAGGTTGTTCGCTTTTCCGTGATCGCTGCTAATTGGTGGGGACATAATAACAATTCCTTCGATCAATTCCGCTTTGCCGTCGTCCAACATTGCTTCGTAGCGCCGCTCAAACTCAGGAACACTTAAGTGATCCCCGTTCAGTAAGAGGGGCGCGTCCGCCGGACGCACACGCCTGCTGACTACTCCGTTTCGATTTTTATGAATGGTTGCTGTGCTCATGGACTGGCGGCGATTCTCATTCCTTGCGATGGGCCCGCGGCCGAGTTCTTGGCCTCGTCCGTCGCGGCACGCGCTTCGAACTCATCCCGGAATTTGTTGACAAAGCTCAGGACCGGCCACGCGCATGCCTCGCCAAAGGCGCAAATCGTCCGGCCTTGGATGTTCTGCGCGATGTTCAGGACATAATCGGCGTCCTGCTTGCGCCCCTGCCCGTGGGTCATGCGATGCAGCGCCTTGGCCAGCCACAGCGACCCCTCCCGGCACGGCGTGCATTGACCGCAACTTTCGTGCGCGTAAAATTCCGCGATGTTCGCCAGCGCCGCTACGATATCCGTCGTGTCGTCCATGACAATGATCGCGCCCGAACCGGACATGCTGCCCGCCTGCTGCAGCGAATCGAAATCATACGGAATATCCAGCATGTCCACCTCGACCGCGGCGGGCTGGCCGTCCGGCCCCTTGCGCTTCATTTTGAATTTCTCGCCTGCTTTGAAAACCTTGGCCGATGAACCGCCGGGAATGACCGCCTTCAACCGCCGCCCCTCGCGCAAACCGCCGCCAAAATTCTCGTGAAAAATCAACTCGCCCAGGCTCGCCTTGCCTACTTCCACTTCGTAATAACCAGGTTTGCGGACGTGTCCGCTAACGCTGACAATGCGCGTGCCAGTGTTGTTGGGCGTGCCAAGCTTGGCGTATTCCGGGCCGCCCAATTGAATGATATGTTTGACCGTGGCCAGCGTTTCCACATTGTTGACAATCGTAGGGCATTGGTAGAGGCCAAGCACGGCCGGAAAATATGGCGGCTTGATGCGCGGATACGCCCGCTTGCCCTCCAGCGATTCGATCAACCCCGTTTCCTCCCCACAGATGTAGGCGCCGGCGCCGCGATGGACGTGGATTTCCAGGTCATAACCGCTGCCCAGGATGTTTCGGCCCAGAAAACTGGCCGCCCGCGCCTCGGCCAGCGCGCGATTGAGCAACCGCGCCCCGTCGGGCATTTCGCCGCGAATGTAGATGTAAGCCAGATGAACGTCATTGGCGAAGCACGAGATGATCATGCCTTCCAGCATTTGGTGCGGATCCTTGTAAATGATCTGCCGGTCTTTGAATGTGCCCGGCTCCGATTCATCCGCATTGCAAATCAAGTAGATCGGCTTGCCGCTCTTGCGATCGACAAACGACCATTTCAGCCCGCATGAAAAACCGGCGCCGCCGCGTCCGCGCAGCCCGGAGATTTTCACTTCTTCGCGGATTTGTTCCTGCGGTGAAAGTTTTTTGCCGTCGGGCAGGTCTTTGGCGGGCCGAGCCAGGGCCTTTTTCAAGGCCTCGTAGCCGCCATGGCGCAGATAGCAGGCCATGTCCGGCGTGTAACCCGGTTGGCCGGCGTTTTTTAAAATGAGTCGGTATTCTTCCGGCATATCTTGACTCCACCATAAAAATGACTACATTTCAACCCGCGCTTTTGCCCGATGGTGTAACGGTAGCACAACAGACTCTGGATCTGTTTGTCATGGTTCAAATCCATGTCGGGCAGCCAATTCCTCCTCATAGTTGTCGGGAGGAACTCAATTTTTTCAGCCCTGAGCGCCCCCATAAGTCGAGCGAGCGGAGAAAGGTTACGTTCATTTGCCACCGCTCGTCGGGCGTTGCCGCCAGGCTTCGCGCGTAGAGGATTCTTTCGTGTTCGTCGAATCCCCGCACGCGCTTGATCCGCTGGTACACTTTCGGCCAATCTTTCAGGGTCGTTTTCATGTCGTTCAGGGTTCATTCGGTTTACGGCCAGGAATTGCAGATGTAAAGACACCACAGCAAACTCCGGACCTGTTTGTGGTTCGAATCCGTCGCGCGCAGATGACTCATTGGCATCCTTTATTCGCAGCGTCGTTTGGAATCTGGCGAATATAAGCTGCGCGTATCGCCTCCAGCAAATCAGAGCCTTTCACCTCAAATTTCGAAAACTCCGAAAGGTTATCTTGCTTCACATGAAGCTGGCCTTCGCCGACATTACCTCGATGTTGCCCGCGTGAGTAGTATTTATTCGATTCGACTTCTTTTGAGCTCAACACCCAATGACGAATGACATCCCGCCAAACGCCAATCCATACAAAAACATCGCAGCAGCCGCACTTGACCTGCTGAAAATTCATGTCGAAAGGCTTCCGTGAATCGGACGACAGCGCTTTCACATATAAGGGCTCATTCGTGTCGAAATCCACGGCCCGGGACGCCTTAACCTCGATTCTGATTTTTTCGTCCAAGAAGAAATCGTATTCGCCGGAATATTTGGGATCAAGCTTCTTGGAGGGTTTGACCAGCTCGGGAACCAATTCTTTCAAATGGCCCTGCGCCCAAGCTTCCCCGAATGTTCGCGGCCCGCCGATTTCAAAAATATAAAGATACAGATTGCGGGCGATGTATTCGTCCCGGATTTCATAAAAACCGTCCAACGACAAAATGCCTTTGCCAAGCAGAATCGAGATAAGATACTCAAAACGGTTGAACGGATAAACTGATAAAAGTGTGGCAAGCCTGTCTCTCACGTCTTTTTCATCCTTCAACTGAGAGAGCAGTTCGTTGAGTTTTTGTTGCAATTTCTCCATTACAAAAAACTTGGCTGTAATTCGATCGCGTTATTTTCGGAATCTTTGTCTGGCGCTTCTAAAAGTTCAGGCAACGAAATTTCCGAGACGAAAGGATGGCTATTTTGCCAACCAAGCCTGCGCGTTTTACGGAAATGTTCCAGGCGGCGGATGGAGATTTCGCAAAAAACTGGGTCTAAGTCTGCCGTGAAACATCGCCGCCCATTTATTTCAGCCGCTAGCAGCGTCGTTCCTGAATGGGCGAAGAAATCAACGACGAGACCCATTTTGGGCGAACTGGCCTTAATGATGCGCTCAATGCACTTGATTGGCTTTTGAGCATAACAACCGGACACATTTTCCTCCATCCTGTAAAAAACCTGTTGAATATCCACCCAGACATTTCCCGCGCGAATGTTTTCTGACTTGCCTCGCTCAAAATTCTCAGTTGTCTTACCACCAACATCCTTATAATAGCCGCGCAAGATTTTCGGAATATCAGTGTATTCAGCCTCAATGTTAAAATCGGGTTCGCCTTTGACGTAGTAAAGAAGCTCCTGTCTGACAGCCATCCAATTCTTCTGCGTGCCGAATCCGCGTTGATTTCGCATGGTGATGAAGCTGCGCGGACGCAGGCCGGTTTGCCGCATCATCACCATGAAATCCGGCAGCGGCTGGAATCCATTGCGCTGGTCCGCGCCGAGCCAAACGTAAACTGAAGCATCATCTTTGAGCACTGCGATGCTGTTCCCCACCCACTTCTTGCACCAAAGAATGTATTCACCAAGTTCCCGTTCTTCAAATGCAACCAGATTGTAAGGAGGATCGTGGATGGCAAGGTCCGCTTTCTCTCCGTCCATCAAATCCAGCATGGTGGCCGCCTCCCCTGCGTCCGCACATGCGACCTTATGCCGACCATCCGGATCAAGCCACTTTTCACCAGGTTGCAAACGGCAAAAGGGAAGAATTTTTTGCCGCAGTTCTTCGTTGGTATCCAAACGTGGCAATGGATTGTTTTTCATCATTGGCACTTGGCGCAAATTTCATCCGCCTTTTGCGTTGAAACGCATTCATAAAAATCCTCGTTGCACATCACCACCGGGGGCGTGCCGCAACTGGCCAGGCATTCGACGAATTCAACCGTGAACTTTCCGTCCTGGGTCGTTTGCGCGCCGTGGATAGAGGTGTCGAGGCCGAGCTTTTTGCAGAAATAATCGCGCAGTTCGTGGCTGCCGCCCAGGGCGCAACTTAAGGTCCGGCAAACTTTGATCTGGTGCCGGCCGGCCTTCTCCGTGCGGAACATCGGGTAAAACGTCACCAGTTCGTAAATATTGATCGGCTCCAATCCCAGTTTCTGCGCCGTCCATTCCATCGCCTCCGGCGTGATGCAGCCGAATCGTTCCTGGATGGCGTGCAGGAACATGAGCGATGCGCTCCGCTTCTGCGGGTAGTGCGTCGTCACCTCGTCCAGCTCCGCTTCCAATTCCGGTGGCACTAAGAAACTCATGTCAATATTATCTTGAATGCAGCGCGATGCGGTTCCCCTCACTGTCCAGGACCACCACGCGAAAACCATAAGGGCCGATTTGGTGCTTCGGCTGCAAAATCTTGCCGCCGTTTGGCCCAACCGCCACGGCGGCCTCGTCCAGACGTCCCTGGCAATTGAGATAGATCAGCGGGCCTTGAGCGGACGGCTGGGACTCCGGGCCGGCGAACAGGCAGCCGCCCACTCCGTTCTCGTGTGCAAACGCCGCGAATTCCATTCCCGGCATCGTCTGTTTCTCGATCTTATCTCCCAGCACCGCGCTGTAAAATTTGATTGCGCGATCAAGATTTTTCGCCGGGATGTCACACCAAACAATTCGATTATTAGGATTATCCATATTGCGTGTCCTTTCTTTTTTCGTGTTTCTCTTTTTTTACCGGTCGCACTCCCCCATGACAAAGTCGAGCGAACCAAAAATCGGCACCGTATCGCTCAACATGTGGCCCGGCAGCAAATGCGGCAGGATGCTCAGGTTGGCGAACGATGGCGCGCGGATTTTCAACCGGTGCGGCGTCCCCCCGCCCTTGCTGTGAATGTAAAAACCCAGTTCGCCTTTCGGATTTTCCGCCGCGAAATAGACGTCGCCCGGCGGCGCGTTGGGTCCCTCGGTCACCAGGATGAACTGATGGATCAATTCCTCCATGCTCGTCAACACCTTTTTCTTGGTAGGCAGCACGATCTTGCCGTCGGCGACATCAATCGGCTCTTTTGTTGTGTTGTCGGCCCCGCCGGGGATTTTGTCCAGACACTGCCGCAATAGATGTACGCTTTGCCGCATCTCTTCGATCCGCACCATGTAACGATCATAACAATCCCCCACCGATCCGATTGGCACTTCGAATTCCAACTGGTCATAAACCAGGTATGGATGGGCCTTGCGCAGATCGAACTCCATCCCGCTGCCGCGCAAATTGGGGCCGGTCAATCCGTAATCAATCGCAGCTTCTCGCGAAATGTGACCGATGTCCCGCGTGCGGTCCACAAAGATTTTGTTGCGTGTGAGCAATTGCTCCGATTCGTCAATGTTGACAACGACTTCTCCCAGGAATTTCCGGCATTGCCCGACCCATCCCGGCGGCAGGTCCCGCGCCACGCCGCCCACGCGCGTGTAGGAAGTGGTGAAACGCGCCCCCGTCAGCGACTCGATCAAATCGTAAATGGTTTCCCGCTGGGTAAACGTGTATAAGAAAACCGTCAGCGCCCCGACGTCCATCGCCATGGACCCCAATCCCAGCAAATGCGCCGAAATCCGCGCCAGTTCACAGCACATCACCCGGATGTATTGGCAGCGCGGCGGCAGCGCCCGGTCTATGCCCATCAGTTTTTCAACCGCCAGGGCGTAGGCGACGTTGTTCGCCAGCGGCGCCAGATAATCCAGTCGATCCGTGTAAGGGATGAACTGGTTGTAAGTCATGCTCTCGGCGATCTTTTCATCGCCGCGATGCAAATAGCCGATGTCCGGCGTGGCCTTGGTGATGATTTCACCGTCCAATTCAAGCACGATCCTGAGCACGCCATGAGTGGCGGGATGGGACGGCCCCATGTTCAGCACCATTTTTTCGCCGTGAATGTCCTGCAATTCCTCCCCGCCCCCCAGAGTCGGCGGGGGAACGGCCACGTTCGTCTTCGCGGCTGCGGCCCGCGCCGCCGCGTCACCGACTAAAATTTCGTGGGTCGCGGCCATTAGAATTTGTGCTCCCTTTTGATTTCCGCTTCCGCCGTGCGCACACGCGGTTCGCGCGCGCCGCTGTCCTTGCCGCCCGGGATCGTGACAAACGGGCCGCCTTCCATTGGCGCCGGTTTGGTAAAGGCCACCTCAGGCACACTGGAGGATTTGCCGGCCAGCGGAAAGTCCTTGCGCAACGGAAAATAAGGATAGCCGTCCCACATCAAAATCCGCCGCAAATCCGGGTGGTTGCGAAAACGGATTCCCATCATGTCGTACACTTCCCGCTCGTGCCAATCCGCCGTTTTCCAAACTCCCGTCACCGTCGGCAACTCCGAGACCTCCTCGCCCACGCCGGTCTTGATCCGCAACGCGCAACGATGCCCGTACCCGTACAGATGATAAACCACCGTGAAACGCGGGTCGCTCCCATAATTATCAACGCTGCTGACATCGGCCAGAAAATCAAAGCCGAGTTGCTTCTTGGCAAAATCGCAAACGTCAGCGATGCAATCCGCGTCAGTGAGCTGCACGGTGATTTCGCCGCGAAACTCGGCCGGTTCGGAGATCAAGTCTCCAAATCGTGTCTTCAATTGTTGCGCAAGTTCGCGTGCAGACATGGAAATTCAAAAAATCCGGCGGGCGCTCAGGCGCTCCGCATTTGCAGGGAAAGAAAAGGCTCCCGGCCCACTTTTCCTTGCAGTTTGATCAACGCGTCCAGCAACGCCTCCGGGCGCGGCGGACAGCCGGCGACATACACATCCACCGGCACGATTTTATCCACCCCTTGCAGCACCGCGTAACTGCGGTACATCCCCCCCGTCGAAGCGCAGGCGCCCATGGCGATGACCCATTTAGGCTCGGCCATTTGCTCGTAAATCCGCCGCAAGGCGGCGGCCATTTTGTATGTGACCGTTCCGGCCACGATCATCACGTCCGATTGTCTGGGGGAAAAGCGCATCACCTCCGAGCCAAAACGGGCGATGTCGAAACGGCTGGCGCCGGCAGCCATCAATTCGATGGCGCAGCAAGCCAGCCCCATGGGCATGGGCCAAAGCGAGTTTTTGCGGAACCAATTGATGGCCGCGTCCAACCGCGTGTGGACCACATCCCCCTCCACCTTTGAATTGTAGCCGATCTCAGTTCTCGTTTGCATGGTGTGCTGAAACCTGAACCATGCCGTACTAAACATCCGAACCAGCAACGAGGCAAGAAAGATTGTGCTTTTTTTCACAAGCTCCCGGAACCTGTCAGTTTTTTGGTTCGTCGTTGCACTTACTTGGCTCTTCCGTG
>Ga0302324_100017484_pt1 | contig 14210 bp, 9 predicted proteins | sample Palsa_T0_1_FD_201949 | JGI IMG/M metagenome (GOLD analysis project Ga0302324, IMG submission 201949) | Peat permafrost microbial communities from Stordalen Mire near Abisko, Sweden - Palsa_T0_1 | ecosystem: Environmental > Terrestrial > Soil > Palsa > Peat permafrost | place: Sweden: Abisko... | reverse complement strand
GTTTATCTATACGGTGCTGCCGTAAGGGGCGGCGGAGTTTGTGCGGATTGTCGTTGTAGATAAGGGGGCGGGGGTGGGCGCCGGATAGTAATCCAGACACTGGGGCTAAAGCCCTCAGAGATAAAGAGACTCTATCGCAGCGCTGGAAGCGCTGCGCCACCCAAAAGCGATCCAAAACCCATTACTCAGAACCCAGTAGTCAGAGACCGGTACTCAGAACCCAGAACCCGGTACTCAGAGACCAGTACTCAGGTACTCAGTACTCAGAGACCGGTAGTCAGAGACCAGAACCCAGAACCCAGAACTCTTCTACTTGCGGTGAATCGTCTGTCCAACGGCATAGTCGGTTAGCGGCCCGAATTTTTTCTTCTCGGCATAGAGGCGCCAGCGGCGGAAGACGATGCGCAGACTGGCCATCACCGGGATCGACAGGTAAATTCCAAGGATGCCGGCGACCTCGCCCCCCGCCATCACACCGAAGATCGCTGCCAGAGGATGCAGTTCCATGCTCTCGCCCATGATGCGCGGGGAAGAAACGTAGTCCTGAACCAAGCGCCAGACTCCGAGGAAGATTATGAGGATGAGCCAGTGGCTGTAGCTCATCAGCAGCGCAACGCTGACAATGGTCAGCGCGCCCGCCAGCGGTCCGACCACAGGAATAAATTCCAGCACACCGCCGAGGGTTCCGAGGACCAGCGCATAGGGAACCCGCATGATGCCGAGAACCGCGGAGTACATGATCAGGGTCAGCGCGGCCAGGGTGAGTTGGGCACGGATGAAGTGGGCCAGCATCTGGTTAAGGTCGTTGAGTACGTTCTCCAGAAATTCACGCTGCGGCCGCGATTGAATGGTGGAGAGCAGGAAGTCGCTGAAGGAGCGCCCATCCTTCAGAAAGAAGATCGCCAACAAGGGCACGACGAAGAACAGCCACGCCTGTTTGGCGACATCGGCCACGCGCAAGCCCACGCGCTGCCCGACTTGCGAGATCTCGTCGCTATGGCTGATAAGGAACGACTGCACCAGTTCGGTCGCCTTAACATTCCAGCCGTGTTCCTGCCCGAGCTGGGCGGCGATGTTGCCGGATTTGAGCTGAGTGAGCAGGTCGGGCAACGCTTTCCCCAGGCGCGCGCCCTCGCGCGTGACCATGGGCCCGACCACCACGAAAAACACCACCACCAAAACAATGAGCAGGGCGTAAATCACGGCGATGGCCCGCTCGCGCCCGCGGAGCAATCTTTCCAGTCGGTTCACCAGCGGGCTCATGAGATAAGCGAAAAAGATGGCGAAGAGGAATGCGATCAGGGTGGCTCGCGCCACGTAGAGAAAGCCCAGCCCCAGCGCGAACAGCAGCACCGTGGTCAAAACGCGCGCCGTACGTGAGTCAGCCAGCAGCATTGGATTCTTCCAGGGCGGGTCTCGCTTCTGCCGCCCAGATTAACTCAGTAAGCTCAATTCAGTCCCGGACCACTTCTGTGCTATCGGCGGGAATCGACACCCGGATCAATTTGTAATGATCTTGATCGTCCAGCCACAGCCCCCACTCGAAATTTTCCCCAGTCAGCTTCAGATGCAGGAGTTCGCGCTGGGTACCGTGGATGGTAGCTTTTTCCTTGCCCAGCAGTTCGATGCGCACCGGCAGCGAGAGCCGGTCCTGCGGAACCAGCGCTCCAAAATCGGCGCCGTCCTGCGGGCACTTCAAATTTCCACCCTCAGCCTTACATGCGGAGGACAGGTAGCGCCAGGCGAGGATTTCGCGGTGCACGAAAAAATTGTTGTCCAGCACGGGGGTGGAGGTGGGCAAAAGGAACGCCTGCTCGGCGGCTTTGGCGGCGGCGGAGGTAGTGATGCGCTCCTTCAGAAAGTCATTGTCGGGAAACACGCTCAACGAGCCGCCAGAGGACTGGCTCCACTCGTAGCGCATGAGATCGCCGCTGGAAGTGAGTTCCAGATCGGATTTCTGGCTGGCGCCGTCAGTGCCGACGGTTTCCTTGAGTTGCGACTTGACCTCGCTTCCGCCCTCGATCGCCCGGATAGTGAAAGTTTCGGTCGCGACCCGCTGGCCCTTCATGAAGATGCCGAAGGAGCCGGAGTCGACGGTATGCGCGGCCTCTGTCTTTTCAGATTTATCTTTCTTGTCAGCGGCTTTGTCACTGGCCTTGTCGCCGGCATTGCTGGAGGCGATACTTTCCGCCGGGCGGACGAAGGCGTCCGCCGCTCCACGATTGATGAACGACAGAAAGAAAACCAGCACGAAGGTCAGGGCTCGAGGACGGTTCCAGCGCGTTTCCATTTGCAACTTCACTCCGCTTCTCCTTCTTCAATCCGCGTCGCGATTTTCTTTTTCAGCGGTCTCTTCTCTCTTGGCTTCAGTCCAAGACAGTCCGCAATTTCTGCCGCGATCTCTTCTACTGCCCGGCTCTCAGTTTGTATCTTCAGGCGGGCCTTCGAGTAGTTTGGCTGGCGCGCTTCGTAGAGCTTGCGAAAGTGTTCGCGACTCTTCAGCAGCGGTCGCTCGACACCGCTCTCCGCCGATTGCCGGCTGCAGCGCCGCCATAGATGTTCGACCGGAGCCTCCAGAAAAACTGTCGGCACGCCAGCGGCCAACAGTAAGTCCGCGTTTTCTTGCTGCACGAAGGCACCCCCGCCGAGCGCCACCACCCGTTTCGCACCGCCGCGCAGCTCTTCGAGTATTTCTTGCAGCGCCGACTGCTCGGCGCGGCGAAATTCAGGCTCGCCGGAATCCCGAAAAATTTCAGCGACGGTACGTCTTTCGCGCTGCTCGATGCGATCGTCGAGATCCTCGAACGTCCAGGCCAGATTCTCTCCCAGCACGCGGCCGACGCTGGTCTTTCCCGCGCCCATGAATCCCACCAGGAAAATTGCGTTGTTCGTGGTTCCCGCGACCGGTGAAGACGGAAGCGTACGCCGCACCCCCGCGCGCTTCCGAGCGTCTACGTGCTTGCCAGAATGCTTCTTCAAAGGCAGCTTCCAGCTTCCAGCCGCCAGCTTCCATCTGGCAATGTGACGGATAGAGGCCCATAACCTCGGAGCTGGTTCAAATTATTTGGAGGTACGTTTGCTGAGGTGGATTTTACCACTGAAGCTGCGCAGTACTACCGTGGAAGAGACGGCAGCCCGACCCATGGTACCCACGAAGGCACTTCCCTGTTTGACGATAAATGCAGTGTGGGTCCTGGGCTGAAGAGGAATGTCGTCGTGCACTTCGCCGCGTACGGAGCTGGCGCTCACATTGGCCGAAGTAGTTTCGGGGACGGTGGCTTCAATATTGCCGCTGTGACTGGTCAGGCGATATTCGCCGCTGTCGCCGAAGTCGCCAATGTAGTTGATGCCGCCGCTGGTGGAAATCACCTGCACCAGAGGACCGGTGACCCGGTTGAGAGTGACATCTCCGCTGAGGGAATCGACTTCTACGTGACCGTCCTGCACGTTGGTTAGAGTGACGGGTCCGTTGAGGGTTTTCACATGAACATGCGCGCTGGTGATGTCGCGTACGTCGACGGTCGCGTCTGCGCCTTCGAGAGTGAGGTCGCCGTGAAGTTTTTCAGCCCGCAGGGGCCCAGTGCTGGAATGCAGCGTGATGCTGGCATCGGCAGGCACCAGGATTTCGTAATCCACACGACCTGAATCCACCGTTGCGCCGGGCAAAAGGTGGGTTTGGATGTCGACGCGATTGCCGGTCTGATTGCTGTCGACCTCAACTTTGTCGGAAAACAGCAGGGCATTGATGGATACTGTATTGCCGCTGGAGGGTTTGACGGATATGGATCCGTAGGCGTTGTTTACCGAAACTCCTGCCCGGGCGCTGACGTTGAAGTGGAGATCCTTGTGAATTGGGGCGGCGTGAATGGGGGCCGCGTTGGCCTGGGCCACCAGCGCTCCGGCAGCGATTACGCCGAATACGGCGCCGGCTATCGCTCGCGTCACGGCTCCGCCAATGAGCCCGGCCGGCGTTCCAGGCAAAGCTCCGCACAAAGCTCCAGTCAGGGCTTGGCTCGCAGCTCCGCTCACGGCTCCGAGTGTTGCCAGTTTGCGCCCACTCATGTGATTCCCCTAGGTCCTACATCTTCCGCCCAGCGGGGGCGGGCTCGAAAATCGTTACATTATGGCAGAGAACGATCCATGGCAAACTCGAAAAGCATGGCCTTTTCCTGATAAGCGGCCAGCAACGAGCGGCGGGCTTCTTCGTCGTTCGGGTAAGCGGCCAGGTTGCTTTTCGCGTCCGCAATATACTGGTTCACGCGGCGCAGGTTGTCAGTGTATTTAGCCTGCGTCGCCGGAGATTGCTGTGCGACCTCCTGCATGAGATCGTCGTCGTTGAGTCCGGCAATGGGCAGGTCGGTGGCGTCGGGACGCGCGACCGGATAGGTAGATGCGATTTGCTGCGGCTGCGAATGCTGACGGATGTAAATCCCCACAGTCAGCAGCAAAACGGCTGCGGCCGGGGCCATCCAACGCGCCCATCCCCAGCGGCTGCTGAAGGCGGGAAGGAGGGAACGACCGGCGTGTTGAGCGCGAATCAGGCCCTCCTGACGCAAAGCAATTTCGATGGAATTCCACACGCGCGGGCTGGGCTCATGCGCCGCTTGCAGTTCGGTGGCGGTGGCGGCAATCAGATTCAGCTCCGCAACCAGAGCCGAGCACTCCGGGCAGGTTTTCAGATGAGCCCGCTGATCAGGCCGGCTGCCATCCTCAATTTCGGTAAGGCTGTGGTGCAACTCGACACAATTCATACCACTCTCCCCAAGCCTCTGCGGAAACAATTGACTAACCAGTTCAGTTCGCTTGCCCTGCGCCGTGGCCAGTCTGCGCTGGCTCACGTTGCTGTGCGGCGGTTAAAGCCGCTTCCGATTTCCGCTCAATCGGAGCGGCTGAAGCCGCTCCCTTTCGAAGCAGTATTTCAAAGCAGTATCTTCAAATATCGGCAATCTCGAAACTGCTTAAGACACTTACAACCTTGAAATGGACTCAGGATTTCTCTGCCTTTTCGGCGCGATTGATTTTGAGCATATCGCGCAGCTTCATTCGTGCCTTGTGTAATTGCGACTTGCTGTTGCCGATCGAGCATCCCACGATGGTTGCGATCTCATTATGTTCGTAACCTTCGACGTCGTGCAGGACAAAAATCGTGCGGTAGCCAGGAGGGAGATCTTCGACTGCTCTTTGCAACTGCAGCCGGTCGATCGATCCGGCTAACGCCAAGTCGTCTGCCCCAAAATCTTTCTTCGGGGTATCATCGTCGCCCCCCTGCGTGGTCTCTTCCAGCGAAACTACCGGGAGGCTCTTCTTTCTCAGGTGCATCAGCACTACATTTACTGACAGGCGGTGCAGCCAGGTCGAAAATGCCGACTCGCCGCGGAAGGTCGCGATCTTGCGATACAGCTGCAGGAAAGCCTCCTGAGTCAAATCCTCGGCCTCGGCAATATTCGCCGTCATCCGCAGACAAAGCGAGTAAACGCGCCGCTTGTGCTTGTCGTAAAGAGCCTGAAACGCCTGGGCGTCGCCTAATTTAGCTCTTTCGATTGCCTCGGCTTCGTCGAACTCAGTGGCCTGCCGATGTCGTTCTTGTGGTCGGCCTTGCTGTCGATCGTGTGGAGCTCGGTCGGTCAAGATGCCTTTCGCCGGCCGCATAATCTGAGATGCGGCTAACTATCTTTGCGTTGTATGGCTTGCGGGCAGAGCTGCGAACACTAAGGTAATACCTGTATTCAAAATACAAGAGCGATTCTACCAATCTTGGGATCTATCCAACTTCTTTGCTTCGTCCCAGAAATCCTTTGCCTGCCCGGGGTTGAGTGACCCATTGCACTGCCACCTCGAACCGATCCCAAATTTGGATGCATAATCTTCGAAATTTGGTACGTTACAGTTCGAACTCCTTGTCCTCGGAGCCGGATTTTTCGGGGGCTTGCGGCCTAACTCGATTTAGGAAAGCCCGGCAGATGGCCGCTGCGCCTCCAGGCATCCAGCATCCCGACAAGGGATCTAGCTTCCCACGTACCGCGCGTACAAGCTGCGGGCAATGGCGGTATCGGTGGTTCCTTTGATGATGGCTCGGCCGTCGGGGAAGAGGGTCATTTCGTAGGGGTCACGCCAGAATTTCAGGACGAAATCGTTGTGACGGACGGCGCCGTGAGGCTGGAGGCGCAGGTTCATCTCGGCAAAATCGATCGGGCGTTGGCGCTCATGGATTTGCACGGAATTCCTGCCACACAAGGTGATATGGGGGCGTCCTTCACCCGCGAGATGAATAAAGTCTCGCTCGTCGCAGGCTCGGCAACCGGGCCGTGGCTTGGCGGCGGAGATTTCGGCGTGCTCGTTGGTCCAGACATCGAAGGACAGGAGGGTGCGGCGGACCTGCGGCGCATCCGGCCCCATGACCAGTAGTTTGAGAGCCTCGGTAGCTGCAACCGACGCCACCAGGTTGACTGCCGAGTTCAGAATGCCGGAGGTCTCGCAGGTTTCAACCGAGCCACGCGGTGACTCGGGGAAAATGCAGGCCAAGCAGGCCGTCTGGCCCGGAAGGACGTTCAAAGTGACAGCGTAGCTGCCCACGGCAGCGGCGTAGATCCAGGGCAGGGATCGGGACACGGCGTAATCGTTAAGTAAGTAACGGGTTTCGAAGTTATCGGTTCCGTCCAGGATTAGCGGGATTCCTTCAAGCAAAGCCTCAATGTTGGAGGGGACAAGATCATCGACCTTGCTTTCGACGACGATCTGAGAGTTAAAGGCGCTTATTTTGCGACCGGCGGCGACGGCTTTGGGCAGAGAGTCGGCCGCATCTTGTTCGTCGAAGAGGGACTGGCGCTGTAGGTTGCTGGGCTCGACGTAATCGCGGTCGATGATACGCAGCGTCCCTACGCCTGCGCGCGCTAGCAGGGAAGCCAGCGCGGAGCCAGTCGCGCCGCAGCCGACGATGGCAACCCTGGCAGTCGCCAGCCTCCGCTGACCCTCCACTCCAATACCAGGGAACAGGATTTGCCGGGAATAGCGGTCGTCTTTGGACTGCGAGTGCGGAGACTTCGAAACCGGCGAGCCTGCCGCCGCAGAGTAGCCGTCTTGTTTTTCCAGTGCCAAAGAGGTCACCCGTCCAGTGCTCACAAAACCTTTATTATAAGTGGCTGACCAGCCGATGAATCATGTGGAAGGCTGCAGGTACAGCAGTGATGCCGTAGTCCGTCGAAAAGTAAGCATCAAAGTTACTTAGACGCTTTATCGCGACGCAAGAACGCACCTGCCAGGGACCAAGGACACCTGTTTGCCGAGACGCTACGCGACATTTCTGACCGCGACAATCTTCATATGGTCTGTGGTTCTGTGCTCGCGGGCGGAGGCAGGCGGCGGACCGCTTATGTACAAGGATGGTAGGAAGAGCGGTGCGCAGTGGACAGTGAGTGGTGCCGAGACCATTGCGTCCCCGGCGGATGAAGAAAAGGTGCAGCAGGTTCCTCCGCCGGGTGCGATTTCAGGTTACGAGGGCAAGACGGTGCGGTCCATTGTGATTCCAGGTGTGGAGGGAATAGACCGCGAGCATCTATTGCGGCTGCTGCCGCAAAAGGTCGGCGAGCCGCTGGATCGTGACCGGGTTCGCGACAGCCTGCGAAGCCTGTACGCCAGCGGGCGCTTCGCCGATATTCAGGCGGACGCGGTGCCTTCGGGGGACGGCGTCACGCTCACCTTCGTCAATTCGCCCAATTTTTTTGTTGGCGCGGTCGACATTGAAGGTGGTCCTGCACATCCCACGCGGAACCAGATCATCAATGGATCGAAGTTTCAGCTCGGAGAACTCTATAGCCGCGAAAAGCTCGATCGCGCCCTCGAGAACATCCGGCAACTGATGCAGGAGGATGGGTACTACCGGGCGCGAGTTACGGCGGAGAGTACTTCGAACGAGAGTACAAAACAGGTGGACATTTTGTTTCACATCACTCCCGGGTCGCAGGCGCGCATCGGCGAAGTGAAGGTTACGGGCACCTCGCGCCTCTCCTCCGGCGACGTGCAAGACATGGCGCATTTCCCGCGCGGCGAACGAGTTACGGCTGCGCGGGTAAGCGGCTCGCTACAACGTCTGCGCAAACGCTTTCAAAAGCAGAATCGAGCACTGGCACAGGTTTCCATTGCCGCGCAGCTGTATCACTCCGACACCAATACGGTGGATTTTACTTATCTGGTCGATCCCGGCCCGGTGGTGGTGATTTATGCGCTGGGCTATCACGTCAGCCGCGGGGTTATGAAGAAAGAGATTCCGGTCTATGAAGAGAATGCGGTGGACGACGATCTGTTGAACGAAGGCAAGCGCAACCTATTGGATTACTTGCAGTCCCGCGGCTTGTTCGATGCCAAGGTTGATATCAAGAAAGAGAGCGATCCGGAGACTCTGCGCTTCATCTACCAGATTGATCCGGGTCCGGTGCACAAGGTGGTGCTGGTGGAAATCACAGGCAATAAGAACTTCCTGGACAGGAAATCCTTACTGTCGCGCATGCAGATTGAGCCCGCGGCTCGTTTTCTGAGCCATGGGCGCTACAGCGCCGTTCTGTTGGCCAGTGACGTGGCGACCATCGAGGGACTCTATCGTGCCAATGGCTACCGCCAGGTGCAGATTCAAACCCATGTGGACGATAACTATCGGGGCAACGACAACCAGATTGCGGTGCACTTGCACATCGAGGAAGGACCACAAACGCTGGTCGGCAAGTTGGACATCGTTGGAAACCAGAAAATTGCGACCAAAGACTTTCCGGACCTGACCACGCAGGCCGGCCAGGACTATTCCGAGGAGAACCTGGCTGGAGATCGCGAGAGGATCCTCAACTATTACTTCAATCATGGTTTTCCCAACGCAACTCTTGAGATCAGCACCAAACCCTCCAGCCAGCCGAATCGCGAAGACGTTGCTTTCACCATCGGCGAAGGGGAGCGCTTCGGCGTAAACCAGGTAATGACGGCGGGCACGGAACACACCCGGGACTACGTGGTGCAACGCGAACTTCAGGTGCACGCGGGCGAACCGCTCAACCAGGAGGGCATGCTCGACACCCAGACCAGGCTCTACGATCTCGGCATCTTCAGCCAGGTCGATACTGCGGTGCAGAATCCTGACGGTAACGATCCGGAAAAAAATGTCCTGGTGCAGGTCCAGGAGGCCAAACGCTATACGTTCACCTATGGTTTTGGCCTGGAGTTCCAGACTGGTCAACCCGCAGGCACGACCGCACCTCAGGGTAAGACGGGGGTGAGTCCGAGGGTTGGATTCGATATTACGCGGCTGAATATGTTTGGCCGGAATCAGACAGTGACGTTCCAGTCGCATGTCGGCGAACTGCAGCAGCGAGGTCTGATCAGCTACGAGATTCCTAAGCTGTTTGACAATGACAAGTTCAAGATGATCTTCACGGTTTTCTATGACAACAGCCTGGACGTGGCCACATTCACATCGCAGCGCTGGGAAGGCAAGATCGATTTTCGGCAACAGATCGGCAGCACGGGAAGAGAGCCGGGAACGCGTGCCGGGCCGAACACCATCACGTACCGCTTCGATTTTCGTAAAATAAAGGCCAGCCACTTCGCGGAAGGGTTCAACCCCGGAGAAATTTCAACTTTGTCGCTGCCGGCCCGCGTGGGCGGTCCGGGCTTTACTTTTATTCACGACAAGCGCGACAACCCGCTGGAAAGCACGAAGGGCACATATTTCACGCTGGATGGTTTCGCCGCTTCCAGCTACTTTGGCTCGCAGGCGGACTACGGCCGTTTGCTAGGCCAGCATTCCACCTACTACGCTTTCGGGGGCAAGGGTAAGGCAGGGCACCAGTTTGTGCTGGCCCGCTCAACCACCATCGGAATCGAGCAGCCCTTTCGGGGTACGAAGGTTCTGCCTCCCGGCTCGTGTCCGCTGAATTCAGCGGGTGAGCCAACCTGCGAAGACATCTCGTTGATCCCTCTGCCTGAACAATTTTTCGCCGGCGGCGGCAACTCGCATCGTGGATTTGGGTTAAATGAGGCAGGACCTCGCGACCCGAGTTCGGGCTTTCCGATTGGCGGTACGGCGCAATTCGTGAATAACTTTGAGTTGCGACTTCCTCCCCTCACGTTGCCGTATCTGGGGGAGGGCTTCGGATTGGCCATTTTTCATGATATGGGAAACGTTTTCACCGCCGGCCACGACATGGTCAAGGGACTGCTGCGCTGGCACCAGGAGAATCCCCAGCTATGTTTGTCCGGTGGTACAACGAACACTCAGTGTGTTACGCAATTCGATAACTCCGGTTATGATTACACTTCGCATGCAGTCGGGATGGGACTGCGTTATAAAACTCCCATTGGGCCGTTGCGCTTTGACTTTGGATACAATCTGAATCCGACCCGCTATTTCCAGGCAACAGCATTTGATTCGGAGGGGGAGCCGACGGCTTTTGAAGGTCAGCGGCTGCATCCGTTCAACTTTTTTTTCAGTATCGGTCAGCCGTTTTAGCAGGATTTTTTTGGATCGTCATTTGATGAGCTGAATTCGTAAGTCGGACTTTTTGAGTGGGACTTTAATGAGTGATTTTCGGACTAATTTAACGATCGCCGTGGCGGGATTGGCCGCCTTGCTGGCGCTCTTTTGCGCTGCACCCGGGGCGAAGGCCGAAGTCATCGACCGCATCGTGGCGACGGTGAATGGACGCATTATTCTGCAGAGCGACTGGGACGAAGCTCTGAGCTATGAGGCCTTGCTGAATGGTCGCGCGCCCGGCCAGTTCACTGAGGACGAGCGCCGCGCCGTGCTCGACCGCCTGATCGATCAGGAATTGCTGGGGGAGCAGATGAAGTCAGCCTTCTTCCAGCATGCCTCGGAAGCGGAAGCCGTTGCCCGCGTGGCCGACGCCCGAAAGCAATATGCGGAGGCGGCGACCGGCGAGGGCTGGCAGGCCGTGTTGGATCGGTTTCGCCTGACCGAGAAGGAACTGGTGGCGCACGTGCAGCAGCAGATCGATCTGATGCGGCTGGTCGACGCCCGCCTGCGCCCGGCGGTGCAAATCGATAACAAGACGATCGAAGCCTATTACCGCGACAAATTTGTTCCGCAACTGAAGCAAAGCGGAGCTGGAGACGTTTCGCTGGCCGACGTTTCCGGCAAGATTCGGGAGTTGCTGACTCAGGAAAAGGTCAGCGAGTTGCTGGTCTCCTGGTTGCAGACGCTGCGTTCCGAGGGCAAGGTCAATGTCCCGAACACCGCAGGTTCCGCGCCGGAGGGAGAGCGGACGCAGTGACCGAGGCCGCCGCGAGGCCGCGCCGCCGCTGGAAATATCTACTGATTGCCGCGGGAACGTGCCTTCTATTGCTTCTGGCCAGCCTCTGGTACACCACGACAGATTCCTTTCAGGCTTACGTGCGCCTCCGGTTGGTGACTGAGCTGGAAAGAATTACCGGCGGGCGGGCGGAAATCGGGAGCTTCCACGTAGTTCCTTTCCGCATGCAGGTGGAAGTGCGGAACATCACCGTGCATGGCAGTGAGGCCGCCGCTGAGCTGCCCCTGGTTCACGCAGATCACCTGGTGGCGCACGTGAAAATTATTTCCTTTCTGCGCACTGAGTTCGGTTTTCACTCCTTGACTCTGGAACATCCGGTGCTTCACATTGTCGTCGCGGCCGATGGCAGCACCAACATCCCGGCCCTGAAATTTCCGCTGCGAACTGCGGATAACACTCCAGTGCAACAGTTGTTCGCGCTCTCCATCGATCATCTGTCGATGCGCAACGGCGAGCTAGTCTGGGGTGACCGGAAGATTCCGCTGGATCTGGCCCTGCAGGGCGCCAATTTGCAGATGGATTACTCGTTCCTGCGGGGACGTTACGAGAGCCATCTCTCCATCGGCAAGATAGATACCACGATCGAAGACCTGCGCCCGTTCTCCTGGATGACGACGGTCGAGTTCAGCCTGGGAACAACGTTCGTTGACATCAAATCACTGGAGGGGAACTCAGGTCGTTCGCATATTCACGCCAGTGGGCGCATCAGCAATTTTCAAGATCCGCGGATCGATGCGGCCTACGATGCGTACGTCGACCTTGCCGAGGCCGCTGCAATCGCTCGCCGTCACGATTTGCGCGAAGGCACGGGGGAATTCAAAGGCAGCGGCCACTGGTCTATGAACGGGTCGGTCAACGAAGCCGAGTTCGCCACTTCGGGAGTTCTTGCGCTCCGCGACCTAGTTCTGCAGGATGATCAGATCGCGATCAAGAAGGCCAGCGTAACCAGCGACTATCAAATAAGCGAGCAGCAGATCAAATTATCGAAGCTGCAAGGGCGGCTGTTCGGCGGAATCTTCGCGGGTGACGCGCAAGTGGAAAACTGGTTACGCAGCATACCGCCATCGGTGGGAAACAAAATGAAGAAGGGAGACGAGAACCTTCCCATCGTAACCGCAACGCGGCCTCCGTTGAAAAAGGGAGAGAGAGCAAGAACATTTCCTGGCGTGGAGAGTGGATCTGTACATCTTCGTTTGCGCGATGTTTCCGCCGCGGAGGTCGCAACCGCGCTCGACACGCCGCCGCATCCGCTGCGCCACTTTCATCCCGCGGGGTTAGGCGCGGGCACTGTGGATGCGGCCTGGAAAGGATCGCCCAAAAACGCTGAAGTCGCATTCGCGCTGGACGTGGCTCCCCCCTTGCGGCCCGCCACGGGCGAGTTGCCGGTGACAGCCCGCGTGCAAGGTACATACCGCCTGGCCAGCAGCGAGTTGGCACTCGACCAGTTCAACCTCTCCACTGCGGCGTCACGGGTGCAGGCTTCAGGAACGCTATCGACGAATTCTTCGCTCCACCTTTCGATTGCTACCTCCAATCTCGAAGAATGGCGGCCGGTGGTCGGCGCGCTGGGCGGACCCACCGACTTGCCGTTCCGCGTGGACGGCACAGGTAGCTTCAATGGGGTAGCGGGGGGAACATTTTCCTCGCCGACGCTGGCGGGAACTCTGGCAGCTCAGGACTTTGAATTCACCCTGCCTGCGACTTCGCGTACGCCGGAAACCCAGGTGCATTGGGATGCACTCGCCGCCAGCCTTCAGTTTTCCTTCAGTGAACTCAATCTTCGGGGCGGCAGCTTGCGCCGAGGACAGACGAGCGCCGACTTCGACGTGAGCGCCATCCTGCAGAAGGGCAAGTTCACCGAAAACAGTCCCTACACGGCACGGTTTAATCTGCACAATGTGGACGTCGCCTCAACGGCCGCGCTGGCTGGATTCGACTATCCGGTTTCAGGGACTGCCGATGTTTCAATGCAAGTCAGCGGAACCAGATCGCATCCGCAAGCGCAGGGGCACATTTCCGCAGCCAACGCCACAGCCTATGGCGAAGCGATCGAGAAGTTCGATGCCGATCTTCACATCGACGGGGCTGAGAGCGCGCTCAACAACATTCATCTCACGCATCAAGACGCGGTCGTCCAGGGCAGCGCTGCCTACACACCATCAACGCGCGGTTTCCGGCTGGACTTGAGCGGTAAGAATTTTGACATTGCCCGCATCCGGCAGATTCACCTCGAACAGTTGCCGATCGAGGGGCGAGTCGACTTCATCGTGAAAGGTTCTGGCACGCTTGACGCGCCTCAAATCAACGCTGACGCGCACGTGCGTGATCTAACGCTCGATCATGAACTTTCTGGCGGAATGTATCTCAACGCGGTCACCACCGGCCACGAGCTTCACCTCACCGGTCGCTCCGAGTTCCTGCGCGGAACGATGTCGGTGGAAGGCACGGTGCAGATGGGCGGCGATTATTCCGCCGATATCACGGCTCATCCTGACCATGTCGACCTGGATGCGCTGTGGCTCGCCTACCTGGGCCAACAGCTCACCGGACACTCCGCGGTTAGCGGAGCCGTGAAGCTACAGGGGCCATTGCGATATCCGCGGCAATGGAAGCTTAGCGGGGATATGAACGATGTGTACATCGAGCTTGAGTATGCCAAGCTGCACAGCCAGGGCCCGGCACGCTTCACCTTCGCCAACCGGACCGTCCACATCGATCCGGTTCACATGGTGGGCGACGGCACCGACGCCACGGGTCATGGGAGCATCACTTGGAACACTCCGCAGAACATCGACCTAACGGCCGACGGCCAGGTCGATCTCAAACTGCTCGGCAGTTTCGATTCCAATCTCACGGCATCCGGACCTGCCACGATTCATGTCACCGTCGGCGGAACTCTGG
>Ga0302324_100017483_pt1 | contig 14211 bp, 14 predicted proteins | sample Palsa_T0_1_FD_201949 | JGI IMG/M metagenome (GOLD analysis project Ga0302324, IMG submission 201949) | Peat permafrost microbial communities from Stordalen Mire near Abisko, Sweden - Palsa_T0_1 | ecosystem: Environmental > Terrestrial > Soil > Palsa > Peat permafrost | place: Sweden: Abisko... | reverse complement strand
GCGCACGATCAGAAGGCCGAAGAAATCCTGTACTTTTTTACAAGCTCGATCTATGACTGGGAGCAGGCTCGGCGACTGGGTCCAGGAGGATCATTCGATGCATGTAGGCTACGGCGCAGTATTTCAGAATCCCGGCAACGCACTCCCCGACGCCGAGGTTTATCGCAATGAACTCCGTCTCGCCGAGATGGCCGAGCCGCTCGGCTTCGATTCGATCTGGTCGGTCGAGCATCATTTCGACGACTACACGATGTGCCCCGACGTGCTGCAATTCCTGTCGTACATGGCGGGACGAACGTCGCATGTGAAGCTGGGATCGGGCGTGGTGGTGCTGCCCTGGCATGATCCAATTCGCGTCGCCGAGCAGATCTCGCTGCTCGATCACGTATCCAACGGCCGCGTCATACTGGGTCTCGGCCGCGGTCTCGCGCGCATCGAGTACGACGGCTTCCGCCTCGACCAGAACGAAGGGCGTAACCTGTTCGTCGAGTACGCCGAGCTGGTGCTGAACGCGCTCGAAAACGGCTACATGGAGGGCGGCAGATTCACGCGTCAGCCGCGCCGCGAGATTCGTCCGCGGCCTGCGCGATCATTCAAGGGCCGCACCTACGCGGCCGCCGTCTCGCCCGAGTCGATGCCGATAATGGCGAAGCTTGGAGTGGGACTGCTGGTGATTCCGCAGAAACCGTGGGAAGCGGTGAAAAAAGATTTCGAGGTTTACCACAAGGTCTGGCGCGAGGTTAACGGCGCGGAGCCGCCGCCCAAGCCTATTTCCGGCGGCTTCTGCGTGGTCGATGAAAATAAAGATCGCGCCGAAGAGCTTGCGCTGAAATGGATCGCGGCCAACTATCACACCGTCATGAAGCATTACGAGATGACGTCGCCGGAGTTCGGGACCAAGAAGAGTTACGAGTTCTACAGCAACGTCGGCAACTTCATCAAAAAGACCGGCCCCGACGTCGCCGCGCGCGATTTCGCGATGCTGATGCCGTGGGGCACGCCGGACCAGGTGCTCGAGAAGTGCGCGTTCATCCGCGACACGATCGATGCGAACGGCGTGATGTTCAATTTCAGTTTCGGCGGCATGCCATATGCCGATGCCGAGCGCAGCATCAAATGCTTCGCGAAGTATGTACTGCCGGAACTGAAAAAGTGGAACACGGAGCCGCTGATAGATCCGGTTCCAATTCCGTCGTCAGCTGCCGCCCGCTGAGCATCTTAGCTTCGCGATTGCTCCGCTTCCTTCGACGCAACGATGCAGGCCGAATTGCGTCGGCACGATTTTGCTCATTCCCACATCGGTGCGCCGCATCTAGAGTGCACTCATCCGGCTGGATTATCGCGCACCGGAAAATTCAAGACCCCGCTCGGAGGACTTCGATGGCGACTCCTGATCTCGAACATGCCGTGCCCGTCACTCATCACCGGACGGCCAAAGTCGATGGCACAAACATCTTCTACCGTGAGGCCGGTCCGGTGGATGCGCCGGTCGTCCTGCTGCTGCATGGCTTTCCGACCTCATCGCACATGTTCCGCAATCTGATTCCGGCGCTGGCGGACCTCTATCACGTGATCGCGCCCGACTATCCCGGCTACGGCCAGAGCGATATGCCGGACCATACGAAGTTCGCATACACCTTCGACCACTTCGCCGCGCTGGTTGACGGTCTCCTCGACCAGCTGAAGGTCACGCGCTACGCGATGTACGTCATGGACTACGGTGCTCCCGTCGGATGGCGGCTAGCACTGAAGCATCCCGATCGCGTGACCGGGCTGATCGTGCAGAACGGCAATGCCTATGACGAGGGTTTGAAGGAGTTCTGGGATCCGATCAAGGCATACTGGGCCGATCACTCGGAGGCTCATCGCAAGGCGCTGAACGTGCTGGTTACGCCCGAGACGACGAAGTTTCAGTACACCGACGGCGTCGCCGACCTGAGTCGCATCGCACCCGACAACTGGGTTCACGATCAGGCGCTGCTCGATCGGCCCGGCAATGCTGATGTCCAGATGGACCTGTTTTACGACTACCGGACCAACCTGCCCCTGTATCCAGCCGTCCAGGCTTACTTCCGCGAGCGCCGGCCGCCGACAATAATCGTCTGGGGCAAGAACGACAAAATTTTCCCGGCCGACGGCGCGCATCCGTACAAGCGCGACCTGCCCGACGTCGAGTTTCATCTGATAGACACGGGACACTTCGCGCTCGAAGACAAGGCCGATGAGATGGTCCCGCTGATCCGCGATTTCCTGAAGCGAAAGGTCGCACGAAAGTGACTATGAAAATTGGCAAGACCGATACGGCGGTAGTGTTCATCGATCCGCAGAATGACGTGCTGAGCGAGAAAGGACTGGCGTGGCCGCTGGTCCACGAGAGTCTGCGCGAAAACAACACCATCGAGAACATGGAGCGCATCTTCAAGGCCGCCAAGGCGAACGGCTTCGAGGTTTTCATCTCGCCGCACTACTTTTATCCCGTCGACAAGGGATGGAAGTTCAACGGCCCGCTCGAAACCGACGAGGCCACCGAAGGTTATTTCGCGCGCAAGGGCCGCTACACCCTCGATGGCTTTGAAGGCTCCGGCGCAGATTGGCTGGATCGCTTCAAGCCGTATATCCAGGACGGCAAAACCATCGTGGTCGCGCCGCATCGCGTGTGGGGGCCGGAAACCAATGATCTCGTGCTCCAACTCCGCAAGCGGCGGATAGGCAAGGTGATTCTCGGCGGAATGCTGGCGAACATGTGCGTCGAGTCGCACTTGCGCGAATTGCTCGAGCAAGGTTTCGAAGTGGCCGTCGCCAAGGACGCGACCGCCGCGCCTAAGCATCCCGAGTGGGGCTACGGCTATACTGCGGCGCTGATCAACTACGCGTTTCTCGCGCACGCGGTGTGGACCACCACTGAAGTCGTAACGGCGATGGACCACAGTTAATGGCCGCCTACACGCTGGTACACGTCCTCATAAGCCTGGTCGGGATCGCCTCCGGCTTCGTGGTCGTGTACGGACTCCTCACATCCCGAAGGCTCAACCGCTGGACCGCACTGTTCCTGGCGACCACGGTGGCGACGAGCGTGACCGGGTTCGGCTTTCCATTCGTGCACCTGTTGCCGTCGCATATCGTCGGCATCATTTCGCTGGTAGTGCTCGCGATTACGATCCCTGCGCGCTATACGTTTCGCCTCGCCGGCGCGTGGCGATGGATCTACGTAGTCGGCGCGGTGCTCGCCTTCTATTTCAATTTCTTCGTGCTGCTGGTGCAGCTCTTCAAGAAGGTGCCGGCGCTGGAAGCAATCGCACCGACTCAGACTGAGCCACCGTTCGCCATCGCGCAGGTCGCCGCGCTGGTGATGTTTATCGTGTTCGGCGTCGCGGGAACTATCAAGTTCCATCCCGAAAGCCGCGCGCTATGAGGGGCGGCAAAATGCCGGACGCAGAAAAATACGAGATCCTGATCATAGGCAGCGGCGAGGCCGGCAAATACCTCGCGTGGACGATGGGCAAAGAGGGCCATCGCACGGCGATGATCGAGCGCAAGTACCTCGGCGGCGCATGCCCCAACGTCGCATGCCTGCCGAGCAAGTCCCTGATTTATTCCGCGAGAGTCGCGTCGCTGGCCAGGCGCGGCGCGGAATTCGGTCTCGAGTTCAATTCGCTCGCGATCAACATGCCGGCCGTTCAGCGCCGCAAACGCCGGATGGTCGAGGAACTTCACCAGATGCACCTCGCGAATGAGGCGGCTAGCGGCGGCGAACTAATCATGGGTGAAGCGCGCTTCATCGCCCCGCTCACTGTCGAAGTGGCGCTCAACCACGGCGGCACGCGGACCATCGCGGGCGACCGGGTCTTTCTGGATTTAGGTTCGCGCGCGACGATGCCCGATGTGCCGGGACTCGCGGCCGCGCAACCGATGACTCACGTCGAGGCGCTCGATCTCGAGCGCGCGCCCGCGCATCTCATCGTCGTGGGCGGCGGCTACGTCGGACTGGAACTGTCGCAGGCGATGCGCCGATTCGGTTCGCGCGTAACCGTGATCGAGCACGGCCCGCAACTCGCGAGTCTCGAAGATCCGGACGTCGGCGCAGCAATCCTGGACCTGTTTCTTGACGAAGGAATCGACGTGCTGCTGGACGCACAGATCTCACGCGTCGAGGGACGTTCCGGCGACCAGGTTCGCGTTCACGTGAAGGACGCGCATGGCGATCGAGCCCTCGAAGGCACCGATCTTCTCGTTGCTACCGGCCGCGCTCCGAATACCGAAGGCATCGGTCTCGATCAGGTCGGCGTCGAGCTGAATGAACACGGCTACATCAAGGTCGACGATCATCTTCAGACCACGGCCGCGAACATCTGGGCGATGGGCGATTGCGCGGGCAGTCCCAAGTTCACCCACGTCTCGTTCGACGACTTCCGCGTCGTGCATTCGCATTTGACCGGCGGTAGCCGCTCGACGAAGAATCGCCTGATCCCGTTTTGCATGTTCACCGATCCGGAACTGGCGCGCGTGGGACGCAACGAAACCGAAGCCCGGCGCGAAGGACTCGAATATCGCATCGCAAAAATGCCGATGTCCGAGGTGCTCCGCACCCGCACGGTTTCGGAACCGCGCGGCTTTCTGAAAATATTGATAGCGGCCAACAGCGACGAGATTCTCGGCTTCACCGCCTTCGGCTTCGACGCGAGCGAAACGATGGTCGCAGTTCAAACCGCGATGCTCGCGCGAGCTCCCTACACAACCCTACGCGACGGAATTTTTACGCATCCCACGGTCTCCGAAGGACTGATAGCTTTTCTGTCGAAGGTCCCGCCGCGCAAGCCTGGCAGCTGATCCCGGACTTACAGCCCGCGTTTTTCCGCGTCGTGCGCATGACCGATCGCATGGCGCAACTTCTTGTCGAGCTTCCCGCAGTTGAGCACCACCTTCTCCGACTGCACCGCCTCGACCGCGCTTAGCGGGACCGTGAAGTCGCCCGCATTCTCGACGTAGATCACCAGCTCGGGCCGTCCACCCGGCGCGACCTCGCGCACCGCCCCAAACTCCTCGACTCCATCGGAAACAAAAGCCTGGAACCCAACTTTGATTTTTTCTTGCACGACGAATTTCTCCACGGCGCCAGCGGCCTGACGCTCTACTGCGTTACCTTGTCAGTATCCGCCGAAACCAGCCGCTGGTCGAGTTGAGCTTTCCGCGACCCTACTTGCCGACGAACTTCGGCGCGCGCTTCTGCTGAAAGGCGCTGATGCCTTCCTTGTAGTCCGCCGTTTTTCCCGCCGCGCCCTGCGCCTGCGCTTCGCATTTCAGCACCGCAAACAGACCCATCGCCTCTTCGTCGATCCGCCGCACCAGCCGCTTCGATTGCATGAACGCCGCCGTCGGACCGCTCGCCACCTGCGCCGCAACCTTGCGCGTCTCCGCCATCAGCGAGTCCTTCGGCATGCTGCGATTCACCAGCCCCAGCTGCGCCGCCTCCGCGCCCGAAAGCAATCGGCCGGTGTAGATGAGTTCAAGCGCCCGATGTGCTCCGAGGCGCGAGACGAAAAATGAATGGCCGCCCGAGTCCAGCACCGCGCCGATTCGCGCGAACGGCGATCCGATCTTCGCGTCATCGGCGATATACACGACGTCGCAGCCCAGCGCGATTCCGAGTCCCGCGCCCAGGCATGCGCCATGCACAGCCGCGAACGTCGGCGCCGGGAACGCAACGATTCGCTTCATGAGCGGATTGAAGGTGCTCTCGATTATCGCCTCGGCGTCCTCATCCCCCGGCTGCGCATCCGCGAGGTCGCGCCCCGCCGAGAACGCCGGCCCTTCGCCGCGAATCATCAGCGCACGTGCTCCCTCCGACGCCGCCTGCTCGAGCGCTCCGTTCAGCTCGGCCACCATCGCGTCGTTCAACGCGTTCAGCTTGTCCGGCCGGTTGAGAACAATTTCCGCGAGTCCGTTTACGACCGACAAATCGACGCTCATATTGATGGCCTCAGATTTTAGAATACCGGGATAATGTCATCGGCCGTGATATCGCCGACGTCCACGCCCTCAATATCAAGTTCCGGAATCGCGGGAAACTCGATCCCCCAGCGCTCGACCAGCTTGCGCACGCGCGCGATCGCCAGCCGCCAGTTATCGGCCTGCTGCTCGTACGTGAGGATTCCCAGGCCCGCCTCGCGCGCCTTGCTCAACAAAATCTTATGGTTGTGCAAAAAATATCCGGGCAGATCCCAGAACTGTCCCGGCGGCTCCCACAGCACCATCGAGAGAAACACAAACCCCGCCCGCAGCTGCTTGGTGATAAACGACTTGTGCTCGTCGGTCAGCCCCGGCCATTCCTTCTCGAGCAGGTTGATACAAATCTGCAGATGTCGCGCTTCGTCGCGCCCAATCTTGGTGAAAATATCGCGGAACACCGGATGCGTCGTCGCCTGCGCCATGCCGTGGAACAGCGTCGACGACGCGACCTCGCCCATCATGAACGAAGTGAAAATCACCGCCAGCGGATATTTGTCGATCGCGCGATTGTACCCGGCCCAGTAGCGGCCGCCGTTATGGTACAGCCAGCCGATATTGTTCAGCGCGACCCGCTGCAGCTCGCTCGTCGGCGTAAATCCCTGCGGCCCGTTCGGCACCAGCCGCTGGATAACCCGCTGGCAGGTCTCCTCGTGATTGGTCTCGTCGCGCGTTATCGAAAAGAAGCATTTGCGCACCGGGTCTTCCTCATGCATCTCCCACGCATGGATCGTCGCGCGCGCAAACACCGCCGGCCCCGACGAATCGAAGTTCGACAGCAGCGCCCACCAGTACATGATCGCGACCTTCTCGTCGTCGCTCCACGCCTCGGGCGAAAGCTCGTTCCATTTGATATCGGCGGGGTTGAATCCCTCCCGCTTGGCCCGTTCGTAAATCTCGGCGAGCTTGGGCGTCTCGCAGCGCCATTCGATCGGAAAGATATTCGGCTGGGCCACCGCCGGCGCCTCGATCAGGCCGCCCTCCGGAATTTCGAATTCGCTCATCGGTTTTATCTCCTGAATTAATCTACCAACCATTTGGTTGATTTGTCAAAGCGCGCGGCGCCGCGCGCCCTGCTCCAGCCCCGCGAACGCAATCCTGAAGATTGCCTCGGCGATGTCCGGCGCGTCCAGCCCGCCGCCCGGCCGGTACCATTCTGTCACCGAGTTGAGCATCCCGAACAGCAGCCGCGTCGCCAGCCGCGGCTCGACGTCGGCGCGCAGATCGCCCTGGCGCTGCGCGTTGCGCATCAGCCGCGCGATCAAATGGTCGAACGCGCGCCTGCGTTCCATGATTCGCCGCTCGACCGGAGTGTTCCCGCGCACCCGCAACAGCAGCGCCACTTCCGGTAATTGATCGACCGTCGTCTCGATCGTGCGATGCACGATGTACCGAAGACGCGCCTCGGCGCGTCCCCGCTTCGCCGGCCGCTCGTCGAGCACCGCGAACAGCGCATCGAGCGCGCGCCCCACACCCCGCGCCAGCAGCTCTTCCTTGCTGCGAACATGATAGTAGATGCTCGCCTTGGTGATTCCCGCCGCCCGCGCGACGTCGTCGAGCGTGCTGCCGTCGTACCCGCGCTCGCGAAACACGCCCACCGCCACGTCGAGTATCGCGTCGAGATTGTACGGCTTGCGCTGTTTCGCGGATGGACGCCCCAACGTCCTCGTTGCCTCCAATGCCCGGGTAGTTTGACTGGATGCGCGCGCGCTTGCCAGTGTTTTCCCAAGTTTCTATGACAGCCGAGTGAAAGCGCCGGGAGAATCAGCGATGAAATACGCCGTCGCAGTCCGTAACATGGGTCCGCAGTCCAATCGCGCCACGCTTCGCGCCTGCGCACGAATCGCGGAACAGGCCGGCTTCGACGCGCTCTTCGTCTCCGATCATTTATGCATCCCGCCCGACCAGACCGAAGGCTCCGGCGGCCGCTATCTCGACGTGCTCGCGACCCTCGCCTTTCTCGCCGGCGCCACCGACAAAATCCGGCTCGGCGTTTCGGTGCTCGTCGTTCCCTACCGGCCCGCCGTGTTGACCGCGAAACAGGTCGCGACGATCCAGGAATTATCGGGCGAACGAATGATCCTCGGCATCGGCGTCGGATGGATGAGGCCGGAGTTCGATGCGCTCGGCGCCGACCTGCGCAAGCGCGGCGCGGTCACCGACGAGACATTGAAAGTGCTGCATCATCTTTTCAGCGCCGACGTGCCCGGCGCCTATCACGGCGCGCTCGTCCAGTTCCCGTCTTTCGTTTTCCTGCCGCGGCCGAAGCGTCCGCCCATCTGGATTGGCGGCAACAGCCCGGCCGCTATCAAGCGCGTGCTGAAGTTCGGCGACGGATGGCATCCGATGCTGCCCGCGGCGGAACTTAAAGCAAAAGTTGAAGAATTGAACGCGGCCGCTCGCACCGCCGGACGCCATGCTCCAGAAATCATCGTGCGCCGGGGACTTAAGCTCGACGACCCCGATGCGGCCCGGGCAAAAGTCACCGCCGAGAAAGAAGCCGGCGCGACCTATTTTATTCTTGACCTCGGGCGCTATCCCGACGATCGCGCATTCGCCAAATCGGTCGAGACCTTCATGGCGAAAGTCGCGACCTAGGCACTGGTCCTGTTTGATTTTCGCGAGAAGCTACCCAAATCGCGGGCGCGGACAGAATCGCCGTGAGCCAGTTCACTGCCTTGAGCGCCGCCGGCCAATGCCACGCGTAGGACAAGTTGGGATGCCCCGCTGTATATATGAACTCCAGTCCGAACGAGACGGCGCACGCCACAGCAAAAGTCAAAAAGAGAACGCGACTCCCGCGCGATTGAGTATGCGTGTAGCACCACAGCGCCCAGCCGACGAACACGAGCTTGGCGAGCAAATCGAGCAGATTGACGTAGATACCAGTCAAACTGAACCAGTGCCCGACCTAGATTATTTTGTCGCGCCGCATCGATTCGATCTCCCCCGCGCTGACGCCCAGCAGCTCGCCATAGATGCGATCGTTGTCGTATCCAACCGGCACCGATCCGCGCACGATTTTCCCCGGCGTCAGTGAAAACTTTGGCGCGATGCCGATGCCCTTCACCGGGCCGGCCTGCTCGTCATCCCACTCGACATGCATCCCGCGCGCGCGATACTGCGGATCCTCCGCAATGTCCTTGCTCGTCATTATTGCGGAGCACGGCACGTTGCCCGCCGCCATCGCGGTCACGACCTCCTTCACGGTGCGTTCGGAAATCCATCCGCGCAGGATAGCGTCGAATTCGATTCCCTCGATCGACTCGAGCTGCGTGCGCGCCGTTTCCCATTTCGGGTCCGCGGGATCGAGCCCAATCACGCCCAGCAGCCGCGAATACACGTCGCCGATAGCGCCCATCACGACCCATCCATCCGATGCCGCAAACGAGTCGAGCGGCTGAAATCCCTGCGCGCGATTTCCCGATCGCTCGCGCACCACGCCCTTCTGAAAGTACTCGACCATCGTCCCGCCCATCGTCTTGTGAATCGCCTCGTACTGCGCGACGTCGACCGACTGGCCCTTGCCCGTCGCGCGCGCATAGGTCAGCCCGGCGAGCGACGACCACATCGTAAACAGCGCCGTGATGTAATCGCCCGTCCACGGCGCAGCGCGCGTCGGCGGCGTCGGATCGGGAAACCCCGTCTGGTACATCATCCCGCCGACGGCCTGCCCCACCACATCGTAGGACGCCCGATGCACATAGTCGGGGTCGCCGCTCTGTCCAAAGCCCGACACATGAGTGATCACGAGCTTCGGATTGACCTGCCAAATCGCGGCGTCGTCGAGGTTCCACTTCTGGCAGGTGCCGGGCTTGGAACTTTCCATCCAGATATCAGCACGCGCGACCAGCTTGAGGAAAACTTCGCGGCCGCGCGGCTTCGACAGATCGAGCGACACGCAAAAAACGTTGCGCCGCTCCTGTATCCAGGTCGTAGCGACTGCCGATTTGCCGTCTTTGGTAGCAAGCCTGATTCCGATATTGCGCCATCCGACGTCACCGATTCCCGGCCGCTCGATCTGGATCACCTCCGCACCCATTTCAGCCGCCAGCTCCGCGGCAAACGGCTGCGCAATCAGAGTCCCGGTAGAAACGATCTTGACGCCCTGCAAAGGCCCAAACTTCTCACCAACCAGATTGTCAATGCTCATAAGTGGCCGATGATGCCCGTTTTGATAAGGAGCGAGCAACAGGCCTCTTAATACTAAGGTGCAGGGGTTGCCCCTGCCCAAGGAGATGCGGAACCCAGGCGGGTTCCGCATTAAACGCCATGCGTTTTCCGGCGCCCCGCTGCGGGCTATTATATTTCTAACTGGAAGCTTGTGCCGAGGGTGCCGTGAATTCACCTCTAGCTCTACTGAAAAGCGACTCTCTGAACCGGCGCGAACTCACCTTCAAGGCGCTCGCGGGCCTGTGCGGCGGCGCCATCGGATGGCTCCCGGTCGAACTCGCCTCGCACAACTCCCATCTCGGCGAGGCGCAAACCACCGGCGACCTGGTCGCGTACTACGTGTCGGCGGCGGTCGCCGCAGGCATGATCGGCGCGTTCATCACGGCCGTCGATACTTCCGACATTCGCATGACGCCCGAGGCCCGGCGCCGCTTCGGACTCGGCTTCGGAATCTGCTTTGCGCTCTCTTTCGTCTCGACCTGGCTCGGAAATTACGTGTTCAACTTCGTGCTCCAGGCCGGCGGCGTCGGCTTTGCCCCAAGCGGCGAACTGGTTTCCGGCTCGATCGCCACGCTCGTCATCGCAAGAATCCTCGGATGGGCAATCGATGGAGCGTTGGTCGGCGCCGGCGTCGGTTTGGCCACGCTCACAATCGAAAACGTTCCCAAGGGCGCCGTCGGCGGACTGGTCGGCGGCGCGGTCGGGGGCATCGCGTTTGATCTGATTGGATGGATCGCCGGCGGCGGTCTGGCGTCACGATTTTTCGGCGAAGCGGTCACCGGCCTCGCGATCGGACTCTTCATCGGGCTGGTGCAGGAACTGACCAAAGCCGCCTGGGTCACAGTCGAACAGGGACGGCTGCGCGGACGCCAGTACCGAGTCGAAGGCGCGCGCGCGTCAATCGGACGCGCCGAGGAAAATCCGGTCGGCCTGTTCGGCGATCCGTCGGTGCAGCCTCGTCATGCAATCATCGAGCGTCACGGCGCCGACTACGTCATCAAAAATCTCGCGGTGCAGGCCGGTACCTTCGTCAACGGCAACCGAATCGAAACCGTCGATCTGCACGACGGCGATCGAATCGGCGTCGGTGGCTACGAAATCATGTTCCATCTGCGCGGCACCTCGGCGCCGGCGCGGCATCAGGCCTCGCTCGCCGTCGATCCGGTGAACCCTGCGCACGTCGCCACGCGGCTGGCAGGTTCGAAAGTCAAGGTCGACGGCCCCAGCCTCGTCGACGCGTCGGGTCAGCCCTACCCGGTTCGAACCGGCTCGGTCACCCGCATCGGCCGCGCGCTCGACAACGAAATCGTGGTCAGCCATTCGTCTATCTCACGCCATCACGCGAGCATCGAAAGCTCCAACGGCAGTTTCGCGGTGCGCGACCTCAACAGCCAGAACGGCACCTTCGTCGGCAGCAAGCGCGTGACCGAACCGACCTCCGTCAAGGACGGCGACACCGTCCGCTTCGGCGACGCGCAGTTTACCTTCCGTGGCTGAAGCGGAATTCGAAAGGCCGAGCTTCTGCTCGCGATGCGGCGCGCCCATAGTCGTCGCCGACGCCACCTTCTGCAAATCATGCGGCGCGCCGATCAGCCGTCTCGCGACGATTCGCCGCGACCGCGGCTACAGCCCGGTGCTGGCGCTCGTGCTGAGCATCGTGCCGGGCGTGGGCCACATCTATCGCGGCAAGCCGTTCAAGGGGATTCTGTGGTTTTTCTTCGTTTCGATCGCATACGGAATGGGACCGCCGCTCGGCATCGTGATTCACCTGATATGTGCCGCCAACGCCGCCTTCTCCGATACAATGCGCGAGGACGTGCTGGCGCGATGAAGATTGACCCCGCCCGCCGCTGCCACACAATCGAAGTAATGGTTAGACTCAAAGCGTAGGCATGATTGCGCCCAACACTATCGTCGGCGGCCGCTATCGCGTGATGAATCCGCTCGGCGGCGGCGGGATGAAGCTCGTCTATCTCGCCGAGGACCTGCGCCTCGCCGCGCGCCCGTGCGCGCTGGCCGAGATGGTCGACACGTTCACCAGCCCGGAAACCCAGCAGCAGGCAATCGCCGCGTTCCAGCGCGAGGCCGACATGCTCGCGCAGCTCAACAACGAACACATCCCCCGCGTCTTCGATCGCTTCAGCGACCAGAACCATCACTACCTCGTGATGGAATTCATTGAAGGCATCACGCTCGAGCAAAAACTAAAAGACGCCGGCGGCAAGCTGCCCGAAGGCGAAGTCATCGACGTGGCTCTGCAAGTGCTCGACACCCTCGAGTACCTGCATAACCTCGAGCCGCCGGTGATCTATCGCGACCTCAAACCGTCGAACGTGATGCTGACGCCGTCGGGCCAGGTAAAGCTTATCGACTTCGGCATCGCGCGCCTGTTCCAGCCGCTCAGCAACGCCACGATGATTGGCACGCAAGGCTACGCGCCGCCCGAGCAGTATCGCGGCAAGGTCGAGTTCCGCTCGGACCTCTACGCGCTCGGCGCCACGATGCATCACGCGCTGTCAGGCCGCGACCCCGCGCTCGAACCGCCCTTCAGCTTCCCGCCGCTGCGCTCGCTATGTCCCGACGTCACGCCCGCGCTCTGCGATCTGATAGATCAGGCGCTCAAGTACGACGTCATCCTGCGCGTTGCCGACACCACGGAATTCAAGGAACGCCTGAACGCGATCAAGTCAGGCACACCGATGACGATGCCGCAGCGCAACGCATCGGCAACGGCGGCGTCGTCGCGGCCGCAGCTGAAGCTGCCGCTCGGCGGCGTCAGGTCGCGCGAGCAAACGGCGTCGGCGCCGACGATGCTGAGCAACGCGATCGACACAGAGTGCCCGCGATGCGGTCGAATCATCCCGGTGGATTCCAACTTCTGCTCGTTCTGCGCCGCCGACGTGACCGGCCGTCTGCGGATGCCGCCGCTGGATCGCGGCGGTCATGAAGCGCAGACCATCGTGCTCGATGACGTCGCCGCGCCGGGAGAATTTCCCGGTCCCATTTTCCACGAGCGTCATCGCCGCCGCCGTCGTCCCGCCCGAGCGCTGGCGCTGGTGATCGGCGGATTCTTCCTCGTCGGCTACCTGCTATTCCGTTCGTCGCAACCGCAGCCGTCCGACGGCGATACCGGACCCGGCTACGGCTCGGTCCCTTCGGTGCCGGACGGCGGCGCCGCACCCGACTCATCCGGGCCGGCGGAGCCGGCGCACACCGAACCGCGCGAAGTAGCGCTGCGCCGTACACTCGACATGCAGGGCTACGGCTCGGTTCATTTCAAAATGGATGGCGACACGATCATCTTGTGGGGTACGGTGCCGACGGAGGCAGATCGCCTGATGGTGCAGACGCAGATTTTTCTGGTCGCGCGAATTTTCTCGATTGAAGACCATATCCAGGTGCGCGACATGTTCGCCGAGCCGTAGCATCCAATTCATGATCGCCGATCTGCACGTCCACACCAGGCTCTCGGCCGACTCCAACGTAACGGCCGAACAGTATCTCGAGTTCGCGAAGAGCTCGGGTCTTGGACTAGGCGCAATCTGCTTCACCGAGCATCGCCTGTTCCCGACAGATACCGAAACCGATCGGCTGTATGCGGAGATCGCGGAGAAATACCAGGTCAATATCTTCAAAGGGATCGAGGCCGACACCGACCTCGGGCATCTGCTGTTGTTCGGCGTCAACGATGAAGTAATACGCCGCTTCGATCTGACGTCACGGATGCTCAAGAGCGACAGTCTGATCGAGGTGCTGCATCATGAAGGTGGCGTTGCGATTCCGGCACATCCGTTTCGCGACTCGGGCTACGGCGCGCGGCTGGATGCGTTGCTCAGCCGCCATGGTTCGGCGCTGGGCGCAGTCGAGGTGCTGAACGGTCAGAACTCAGATGAGGAGAATCGGCGCGCCGAAGACGCATCACTCAAGCTGGGGTTGACGGCGGTCGGCGGCAGCGACGCTCACTTCGCCAGCGCGAAATGGTTCATGACAGTCGCAACGGAGTTCGAACGCGAAGTGAGAACGGTCGAGCAGATG
>Ga0302324_100017482_pt1 | contig 14211 bp, 13 predicted proteins | sample Palsa_T0_1_FD_201949 | JGI IMG/M metagenome (GOLD analysis project Ga0302324, IMG submission 201949) | Peat permafrost microbial communities from Stordalen Mire near Abisko, Sweden - Palsa_T0_1 | ecosystem: Environmental > Terrestrial > Soil > Palsa > Peat permafrost | place: Sweden: Abisko... | reverse complement strand
CTGCCGCGGGCTGCGAAGTCTACGACCCGGACAGCCCGCTCGATCTGTGAGCGCGGCCCATTCGGCCGCGCCCCCCAATGCCAGGCGCGCAAGCGCTCAGATCTGATCGCGATGCAAGCGCATGAGGCGCCGCCGGTCGCGCTTGTCGGGCCGGGTGTCCGGCCGCGGGCGCGAGAGTTGCGCGAGCCGCTGCTGGTCGCGCAGCTGGGCGCGGCGGGCTGCGCTCGCCGGCGTCTCCTCATAGTGGGTGCGTGCCTCAGGGGCCGGGCCGCGACGCTTGGGGATCCCGAGCACCTCGAACTCGGCGACGACGCCGTCGAGCGAGAGCGTGATCCGATCGCCGGGACCTACGCCGCGCGCCGGCTTCACGCGCTCGCCATTCAAGTGGACTTTGCCGCCGACGATCGCCGCGGTGGCGAGCGAGCGAGTTTTGTAAAATCGCGCGAACCAGAGCCACTTGTCCAAGCGGCTGCTATCGCCATCTTCCGCCGAGTTCACGTTAAGAGCATCTCATACCCCCTGGCCACGCGGCGCTATAATAGCCTGGTTGGCATAACGGCGATTGCCGCCCACGTCTGATTCGAAGGATTCGAGTGCTCTCCGATTTTCGCGAACGACTCAAGCTCGAGACACAAGCGCTCGAATCCGCCGGGTTGCTGAAGCGCGAGCGCGTCATCGGATCGGCGCAGGGTCCCGTCGTCCAGCTCGCCGACGGCCGCGAAGTGATCAATCTGTGCGCCAACAATTATCTGGGGCTCGCCAATCACCCGGCGGTCCTCGAGGCCGCGCGCGATGCGCTCGCGCGCTACGGCTACGGTGTCGCATCCGTGCGCTTCATTTGCGGCACACAAAGCGTGCACCGCGAGCTCGAGGAGCGCCTCAGCAGCTATCTCGGCATGGAAGACACGATTCTCTACTCATCGTGCTACGACGCGAACGGCGGCCTGTTCGAGACTCTCCTCGATGAGCGCGATGCGGTCATCAGCGACGCGCTCAACCACGCCAGCATCATCGACGGCATCCGCCTGTGCAAAGCGCGCCGGCTGCGCTACGCGAACAACGACATGAACGAGCTCGAGCGGGCGCTCGAGGATTCGAAGGACGCGCGCGTGCGCCTCATCGCGACCGATGGGGTGTTCTCCATGGACGGCTCCATCGCGAAGCTCGAGGACATCTGCGATCTGGCCGAGCGCCACGCGGCGCTCGTGATGGTCGACGACTCGCACGCGACCGGGTTCATCGGCGCACGCGGCCGGGGAACGCACGAGCTGAGCGGCGTCATGGACCGGGTCGACATCATCACCAGCACCCTCGGCAAGGCGCTCGGCGGCGCGAGCGGCGGCTTCGTGTCCGCGCGCAGGGAGATCGTGGCGTGGCTGCGGCAGCGCTCGCGGCCGTATTTGTTCTCGAACAGCATCGCACCGCCCGTCGCCGCAGGCACACTCAAGGTTCTCGATCTGCTCGAGTCGACGCCGCAGCTGCGCGAGCAGGTACACGCGAATGCGCGCTATTTCCGCGCGCAGATGCAGCGCCTCGGCTTCGATCTCTTGCCCGGCGAGCACCCCATCGTTCCCATCATGCTCGGCGAAGCGCCGCTCGCGGTGCGTCTCGCCGAGCGCATGCTGGAGGAAGGCGTGTACGTGGTCGCGTTCTCCTATCCGGTCGTACCGCACGGCAAAGCGCGCATCCGAACCCAGCTGAGCGCCGCGCATTCGACCGCGCAGCTCGACCGAGTGGTGCGGGCGTTCGCCCGCGCGGGCGAGAGTCTCGGCATCACTCAGAAGGCAAGCTCATGAAAGCATTGGTCAAGGCTCGCGCAGAGCCGGGAATTTGGATGCAGGACGTGCCCGAGCCCGCGGTCGGTCACAACGACGTGCTCATCAAAATCCACCGCTCCGCCATCTGCGGCACCGACATGCATATCTACAACTGGGATGCCTGGGCGCAGAAGACCATTCCGGTCCCGATGGCGGTCGGTCACGAATACTCGGGCGAGATCGTGGAGGTCGGCAGCGAGGTGCGCGGAGTCAAGGCGGGAGATCGGGTGTCCGGCGAGGGACACATCACCTGCGGGCATTGCCGCAACTGCCGTGCGGGCCGGCGGCACCTGTGCCGCAACACGCAGGGCGTCGGCGTGAACCGTCCCGGCGCGTTCGCGGAGTACCTGACCCTTCCCGCGGCCAACGTCTTCAAGCTCTCCCCCGCCATCGACGACGAAGTCGCCTCGATTCTCGACCCGTTCGGCAACGCCACGCACACGGCGCTCGCCTTCAACGTCGTCGGCGAGGACGTGCTCATCACCGGAGCGGGACCCATCGGCATCATGGCGGTGGCGATCGCGCGCTATTGCGGTGCGCGGCACATCGTCATCACGGACGTCAATCAGTTTCGCCTCGACCTGGCCGCCCAGATGGGCGCCTCGAAGGCCATCAACGTCACGCACCAATCGCTCGACGATGCGATGCAAGAGCTCGGCATGGAGGAAGGCTTCGACGTCGGCTTCGAGATGTCGGGCAACGCCGCGGCGCTGCGCGAGATGCTGCGCACCATGCATCACGGCGGCAGCATCTCCATGCTCGGCATTCCGCCCGGCGAAACCGCCATCGACTGGAACCAGGTAATCTTCAAGGGCCTGGTGATCAAGGGAATTTACGGCCGGGAGATGTTCGAGACCTGGTACAAAATGGCAAGCATGCTGCAAAGCGGATTGAACGTGCGGCCGGTGATCACGCACCGTCTGGGCGTGAACGATTATCGCGAAGGCTTCGAGATCATGAATTCCGGCAAATCCGGCAAAGTCATACTCGACTGGTCGGCACTCTGACGGGGGCACCGCGCGCGCAGCGCAGACGCGGTTTGCTAAACTACCGCGAGTTCGTCCCCCAAAGTCAGGAGTTCCATCATGCCTGCCCAAGTCATTCCGAAATCCCATGTCGATCTGTTTGAGAAGAAGGCCTTCGCTCATCTCGCCACGTTGATGCCCGACGGTCAGCCGCAGGTCACTCCGGTGTGGGTTGAATTCGACGGCCACCAAGTCATCGTCAACACGGCGGAAGGACGGCAGAAGGACAAGAATCTGCAGCGCGACAAGCGGGTCGCGCTGTCCATCATCGACCCCGATAATCCCTATCGATACCTCGAGGTGCGCGGCCGGATCGTGGAGCGCACCCACAACGGCGCGGATGCGAACATCGATGCCTTGGCGAAGAAATATCTCGGCAAGGACAAGTACCCGTTCCGCCAGCCGAACGAGGTCCGCGTGATCTACAAGATCGAGCCGCTACACGTCACGAGCATGAGCTAGGCGAGGCTCGGACACGGGAGGCGAGGACGCGGCGCAAGCCGGCGGCCTTGAGTCGCGGCCAGGCATCATGAGAGGGATCATTCTCGGTGTGCTGCTCGTGCCGCTGGTCGCGGGCTGTGCCATCTCCAAGGACGGCGTGGGCTTTGCGTCGCGCGCGCCGGCTACCCAACCCGGCGCGCCCGGAATCCTGATCGTCGGCACCACCGGGCCGTTGCGCACCCTTGATGAGCAACGGCGCGATGAGTTTTATCGCGGCTATCTGGCCTCTGCATCTCAACAGCGTCCCGGCGAGCCGCACCCGCTCAGCCCCGCGGAGTTTCAGGAGAGGTCGGCGGGCTGGGCATCGATCCAGACGGCCGGCATTCCCCTCGTCGGGAGCTTGCGCTACCGCGTGCTGGTGCCGGCGAGCGCAGCCCATGACGCCCGATTCGCCTCGGCCGCCGGATCGTTTCTTTTCGGTGCGACGGCCGATCTCGTGGCCGCCCGCAGCGATCGCGACGGGCTCGTATGGATCGACCGGGTGCTCTGCAGCAAGGCAGATCGCAACTTCGAATCGTGCGCGGAGAAATATCAATCCGGTGTGTTCGACGAGGAGACGGGCCGAGAGCTCGGCCGCGACCGCAAACCGAAGGCAAACGGCGAATGGGTGGACGTATCGAGCTATGTGCGGCTCTCGAAGGATCCGGAACACCACTCGGCAAGCGAGCTCGACGTGCGGGCAATCAACCGCTGTGACGACTGTAAGGGCTCGCTGCCGGGCTCGGTGCAGTCGTCCGTGCCCGCACCTCCAACTCGATAGGCGCCCGCACCGCCTCGTCGCGGCTTCTGCCGCCGCCTCGTCAAGCTGGCCGTGTCTTCGTCATCGATTCGCGCGCCGCGAATTGCTCATACCAACGCGCGAGCGCGGCATGGCGCTCCCGCCATCGGATGTCGGCGTAACGAAAATCGAGGTACCCGAGCGCACAGCCGAGCGCGATGGCGCCGAGGTCGATGCGTTGCGCCCGGGCCGCAGCGCGCCGCTCGAAATCGGCCAGTGCCGAGGTGACCTTCGCCATTTGCCCGCCGCTCCAATCGGCCCAGCGCAAATTCTCCGGACGCACCGCGGACTCGTACCGCACGAGCACAGCCGCATCCATCAGGCCGTCCGCAAGCGCCTGATCGGCCAAGGCAGCAAAGCGCGGCTCTCCGGTCGCGGGCAGCAAATGACCGTCGCCCAAAGCGTTCAAGTACTCGCAGATCACGCGGCTGTCGAAAAGCACAGAACCATCATCGGTCACGAGCGTCGGAATCTTGCCGAGGGGATTCTTGTCCACCACCGAGCGGTCGCGGTTTACGGGATGAGCCGCGGCAGGCACCAGCTCGAGGCGCTCCGCGATACCGAGCTCATGCGCAGTCACCAGGCACTTGCGCACGAAGGGAGAGGTCTGGGAATAGAAGAGCTTCATCGCACGACTCACCCGACTCAGAAAAACGCCGGCTCTCGCCGCGCAACCTCGGCTTCGATTGTATCGACTTGATCCAGCAAATCTCCACTCGTGTGGCCTGCCATCAAGCGACCGAGATCCCACGCTTGCCAGGCCGCGAACGGCTGCCAGGCCCTGGCGTAGAAGTCGCCCGTGTCCTTGCAGAAATTAGCGACAGCGCTGGCTTGCAACGCATGCAGCAGATCGACTTCCGCATCTTCCTGCTTGACCCCCTTGCCGGGGGGACGTGTCGCCCACAGCAATCGCAGCACATAGGCATTGGGCAAGCTGTCGAACTGCGACCGCTGGTCTGCGTCCGGCGACTGCTTCGCAAAGGCGACGGCGGTGCGGGAATCCATTTTGGCGAGCGGTCCGGCTTTCGCCGCGAGCGTGCAAAAATCCGAGGCGGCCGGCGGAGCACAGTTTGCGTTGACGCCCGCCGCCAGCTGCATTTCGATGCCCCACACCAGGGCTTCGAGCCCCGCACCCTGCGCGATGGCCGATTCCATCCGGGCCTGGTAGACGTCCGCCGAAGGCGGCTTGCGCCGGTCCGCGACGGCTGCGGCCAGCGTCTGGAAGATTTGCGGGTAGGCGCCGCGCGATTGACTCGCAATGGCTTGCAGATGAGGAGGCAGCGGGTATTTCGTCTGCTTGGTCCATTCGCCGTGAGTCAATGTCCAATGAGCGCTCTCGAAAGACTTTGCCGTACTGTCGATCTGCTTCACCCAGAGCTCTTCGGGTAACCTGCCGCTCTGCGCAAGCTCGTCGGCGATCTGGGGATGAATGGGAGCGATGGCGGGCCACAGCCTTCGAAGTGCCGCGCGCAACTCTGCCGGCACGGCGTCTTGCCGGTATCGTACTGCGACGACCTCGTCATCATTCGTACGCCACGCGATTCGACCCTTGATTTCCGTGCGTTGCAGACTTGGACGGGCGAATCTCGATGTGGTGAGTCCGAGCTCCGTCTCCGCCCAGAATGGATCCTGTCCCGCCAGACCCTTTCCGGCGTCGACCCCCGCTTTATTCAGGGCCGTCGCGATCGCCGCGCGATTCTCGAGCTCCGCGCGCCGGTACCAGACCTCGGCATAGAGCGAATCGCTTATGAACTGCGAGTCCGCAGATACCCGAAAAATGCGGCGCACTCGATAGTCGTACACCGTCAGGCCGGGGGGCGAGCTTCTGTAGTGATAATCCTTGGCCAATCCGATCGTGACGATCTCGGCCGGAGCACCGGCGCACTCCACGCGGTATTGCAGTCGCAGCTCCGGCTCGGCATCCAATCGGGCGAGCACACTGTCGCTTCCCGCCGCCGGGGATATCGGAGGTGCGGGGCCGGCCGCGAACGAAGGCACCGCGGCCAGGAACAGAGCGGCGGCGATTGCACCGATCGCGACTTGCTTCGCCGTCATTCGAGCAGATCCACAGTCACGCGGGCGGCTCCGTGCCGCCCGCGCTTGCCCTAAGCCGTCACTGCGGGCCGGGAGCCATAAACCGCACGGTCACCCGGCGATTCGCGGCGCGTCCCTCTTTGGTCGCGTTGCTCGCGATCGGATTCTCTTCGCCGAAGCCTTGCGCGCCCAGGATACCGGCCCCCACTCCGTGCGCCTCGAGGTAATCCTTCACCGAGTTCGCGCGCCGCTCGGAGAGCTTCTGGTTGTACTCGGGCTTGCCGACCGAATCGGTGTAGCCGCGAATGTCGACGTGCGAGCAATGGCAGCGCTCGATCCTCACGGCGACGCCGTCAAGGATCGACAGCGATTCCGGCCGGAGCTTCGCCGAGTTCGTTTCGAAGGTCACGCCCTGGAGCACTTCCTCGCGCGGCGGAGGAGGCGGCGGTGGTGGGGGCGGCGGAGGCGCCGGAGCCGGGGGTGGCGGAGGCGGTGGTGCCGGCGGGGGCGGCGGGGGCGGGAGAGCCGCGGGCGCAGGTGCAGGCGCCGGCTCGCCACCGCCGAAGTGGAACGACAAATCGAGGCCGAACGTGAGCGGCTGCTCCATGGCAGTTCGATTGAACGTCGGCACGTTGACGTTGATGGCGGAAGCGTTGGTCAGGAGCGCCAAGCGGTTCGTGACGTTGTCCACGAACAAGGCGGCTCCCCAGTGACTGCCCTCGAGTCCCGCCCGTATGTTGGTCAGGTCATACGGCGGCAAGTAGTTCGCTTGAGCGGTCGTGTCAATACGCGATCCCACATAGTTGTTCTCGATCCGGCTCACGACGGCGAGCGAGTCGTTGAGGGGATAGCGGTAGGCGATCGAGCCGGACAGCTGGATTTCCGGACTGTTCTGCACCCGGTCGTCGATCGTGGTCGTCGGCACGGCATTCTGGATGTATTCCGAATGGTTCCAGCTGCCGCTCGCAGAGACTATGAGCCCCGGCAGGAGGAGCGCATTGATTTCGAGCTCGGCACCGTAGATATGCGCATCGCCCGCGTTGCTGGTGAAGGGAAATCCGCACTGGAGCGGAATGTTCTGCTGAATGTGCTGCCAGTTCTCGAAATAACCGGCGGAATTGATGGTTAACCGTCCCTCACTGTCGCGGAATTTCTCGCCGACCTCATAGCTCCACACCTTGTCGGGTTTGAATCCTAGCGGCGCCGAATCCAGGCCGATGGCCTGGAGATTCTGCAGGCATTGAGTCCCCAGCGGACCGGCTGTCGGAATGGGCTGGTTCCCGCCGCCGGGCCGAAAGCCCTGCGCGAGCGTCGTGTAAAGGAGCATATCTTTGTCGAGCTGATACGAGAGATTGAATTTGGGCGTCACGCCCTGATCGCGCTCCTCCGTCCGGAAGTACTCGTTCGAAGTCGTTCCCGAGGAGCTCAGATAACCAGAGACGGCGGTATCGACGGTCCCGCGGTAGTAGTAGCGGCGCGCGCCAGCGGTGGCCGTGAGTTGATCGAATAACGTGTAGGAAACTTCGCCGAACACCGAGTTCTGAAGAATCGCGGTTGGCTGAACCTGAGTGAATGCGTCATTGAAAGTAGGGAAAGCCGTGAACTGCGTAAGCGGGGTGAAAACGTAAAGGTTCCAGTACGAAGTGAAATCCTGATAGAAATACCCCACCAGCCACTTGAAGGGGCCGTTGCCCGCGGAGGTGAGGCGAATTTCCTCGCTCCACTGCGTCGACTTATCGTCTTCGACGGGTGTGGGGATGGTGGGGCCGGTGCCGCCTTGCGCGGGATACACGGACGTCCCCAAAACCGTCGCGATCTCCTCGGTCCCGTCCTGCCGCAGGTTCTCGTCGCGGTTCCAGTGTGAGCTGGTGGAACTGAGATCGGCAAAGTCGAAGTGATACTTGGCGTTGATCGATAGCAGATCGATCCGATCCTCGAACGGCTCGGGAATGTCGTAGGGCTGATAATTCGCCACGTTGCCGGGTTGGCTGTCGATCAGATTGAGGCCGCCCTGCGTGAGTTCCTGATACATCAACGAGGGCTCGATCGACAGCTCGTCGGTCGGTTTCCACAGATACGACCCGCGAACCGTCCGCAGGTTCTCGTTGTTCACGTCACGGTTGGTCTCGGCAACCGGCGCCGCGGCCACATTGCCGCGCGTCGTTCCATTGACCGGCGCGGGAAAGTCGGGATTCGCGATCACGATGCGATTGATCCAGCCGCTCAAGCTCTCGACCGAGCCGACGATGCGCAAAGCCGCCGTATCGCCCACCGGCAAGTTGACCATCGCGTTTTCGGTGTGATTCGGCGTATCCCCGCCGCTGGTGTGGCCCAAAATCAGCTCGGCGGACGCGTCGAATGCCGCAGGATCCGGTGCGTTGGGTATCAGCCTGATGGTGCCGCCCATCGACCCTGAGCCGTAGAGCGTGCCTTGCGGGCCGCGCAGGACTTCGATGCGATTCAAGTCATAGAGGTTCGGATCGATGACCACCTTGCCGTTCTGTGCCGACGCCGGTGAGGTGAGCGGGGTGTCGTCAAGATAGAATCCGACCGTAGACGAATTGCCGCCGGATGAAGTCAAGCCGCGGATCTCAAGCTCGGTTTGGCCCGGACCGCTGGTTCTCATGGAAACGCCCGGAACCGACTGCACGATGTCCTGGATGTTCGTGATGCCGCGATCTTCCAGCTCTTGCCCGGTGATCGCCGTGATGCTGATCGGCGTAGTCTCGACAGTCGACTCGCGCTTGGTCGCCGTTACGACGATTTCCTGGAGCGAATCGCCGCGCGCCTCTGCGTTGGTCGCGGTTTGCTGCTGGGCGTCTGCGCTCGCACTGATGAGCAGAGCGAGCGCGGAAGCTCCCATCAAACTTCCGAACTGAACGGACGGGAATCCCCTCATTTTGTCTTCTCCCTTCATCGATATTTGTGCCCACGGCGCCAGCGGCCATGGTCCGGTTGCCATAATGCTACAGCAGCCGGGCCCGTTTGTGCAGCGGGGCCAAGCTATCTCATCCCGCCGGAAGGAATTGTTGGGTTAATCCGACACCTCGCCCGGAGGGCAGATGCGGGATAGCCGCGAGGTAATGCTGCGCCGCCATGAGTGCGGCGCTAGCGGCTGCCGAGGACTTTGCGAGGGGTCGCCGGCTGCATGCACCAGCAATAGGCGTACAGCCCGCGGGGATCGTTGAGCTCGGCGATGGAGCGGGCTTGCGCGAGGATCGGGTCGAGGGCGCTTTCCAGGGGGCTCGGCGGCGGAATCAGGCCCGCGATCTGCCCGAGGTGCACCGCGTCGGATCTTAATTGCAGGAGCAATTGCTGGCGCAGGGAGAGCTCGGGCTCGATATAGTCGACGGCGTAATCGGAGCCGAGCTCGGCGAGCTTCGCCGCAGCATCCGTCGCATCCTTGAGCCCGCCCAGGTGATCCACCAGCCCGATGCGTTCGGCGTCGATGCCCGCCCAGACGCGCCCCTGCGCAATCTTGTCGACGTCCTGGACGCTCTTCTTGCGGCCCTCGCCCACCCGATGCAGGAAGTCATCGTAGGCATGGTCGACGGAGACTTGCAGGATCTGGCGGCTGGCGGCATCCAGCGGCCGGTCGAGGCGCAGGTCCCCGGCAAGAGGCGTCGTGCCGAGCCCATCGACCTTGACGCCGAGCTTCTCGAGGGTGCGCTGGAAGGTCGGCACCACCGAGAAAACACCGATGGACCCCGTCAGAGTCGTCGGGCTTGCGAAAATCTGATTGGCCGCCGCCGAAATGTAGTAACCGCCGGAGGCCGCGTAGGTGCTCATGGACACGACCACGGGCTTCCCCGCCTTGCGCAACGCCTGCACCTCGCGAAGAATCAGCTCGGAAGCGAACATGCTCCCGCCGGGACTGTCGACGCGCAAAACCACGGCCTTCACCGCGTTGTCGTAGCGCGCCTGGCGCAACAGATCGGCGGTGCTGTCGCCGCCGATTTTCCCGGGCGGCTGATGGCCGTCGAGTATTTCGCCGGCGGCCACCACGATCCCGACCTTCGCGTCGGATTTCCCCTTGAGCACGCGCTTCGGCCGCACCGCCGCGAGATACTGGGTCATTCCGATGGAATTGAAGGAATGGCTGTCGGAGTCCTCTCCGACCAACCCCTTGAGCTCGTCGGCGAGTTGCCGCCGGCTCTTGAGCGCGGTCACCAATCCGCGCTGCAAGGCGAGCTTTGCCGCATCGCCGTTCACCGCGGCGAGCGCCGCCGGGGCCTCGTTCACGTAGTCATCGAGCGCGGTCGGCTTGAGGGAGCGCGCGCGAGTCACATCCTGGGTGTAGGAGCTCCACAGCGAATTGAGCCATACGGCGCTTTCCTCGCGCTCACTCGGCGCCATGTCGCTGCGCGAGAACTGATCGGTGTAGCTCTTGAAAGTGCCGGCGCGGAACACGTTCACGTCCACGCCGAGCTTGTCGATGGCGTCTTTCAGGAACATGCGGTAGTAGCTGAAGCCGTCGATGTATACGAGCCCGAGCGGATCGAGATACACCTCGCCCGCCTGCGCCGCGAGGTAATACTGCGTCTGGTCGAGCGAGTCGCCCACCGCGACGACGCGCTTGCCGGCGGCACGGAAATCGCGCAACGCCGCGCCGACCTCCTGCAGCTTGGACAGACCCGACGAGGACAGATTGCCGAGGTCCAGCACGATCAGCTTGATGCGCGAGTCGCTCTTGGCGGAGCCGATGGCATCGATGACGTCGCGCAGCAGAGTCTCGGGCGCCGGGCCACCCGAAGCCTGCCCGAAGGCGCGCCGCACCGGATCGCTCGACAGCTGTTCGACCAGCTCGCCCTCGGGCGCGATCACGAGGGCGGCGGTGTGCGGGACGGAGGGAATGGACGTATGCAGTACCGCGAGCATGAATCCGAAAATGATGAGCAACAGGATGAGATGAAGGACCTTGCGTATGCCCTCCAACATCCGCCACACCAGTCCGAAAAATCCCATGCGGCGCCTACCTGCCCGGGCGCGCTAGATCTTCTCGTCGATGCGTGCCGCCTTGCCGGACAGATCGCGCAGATAATAGAGCTTCGCACGGCGTACCGCGCCGCGGCGCTTGACGCTCACCTCGCTGATCGACGGACTGAATGTCTGGAATACGCGCTCGACGCCTTCGCCGTGCGAGATTTTGCGTACGGTGAAAGAGGAGTTGAGACCGCGGTTCTTCTTGGCGATCACCACGCCCTCGTAGGCCTGTACGCGCTCGCGGTCGCCCTCGACGACTTTCACCTGCACGATCACCGTGTCGCCCGGATTGAACTCCGGAAGCTTGCGCGTCGACCGCTCAGCGTTCAGTTCTTGAATGATCTTGTTCATAGCTCTCGTCCTCATCCTAACAATCAGTCACCCGGCCCGCGCCGCTCCCGAATCAAGCTCGCTCGAGCTTGAACTCCTCGAGCAACGCGCGCTCCTCGCTCGACAGGCCGCGCCGCTCGAGCAGCTCCGGACGCCGCAGCCACGTGCGGCCCAAAGCCTCCTTCAGCCGCCAGCGGCGGATCGCGGCATGGTCGCCCGAAGCCAGGACCTCCGGAACTTCGTGCCCATCCACCGAGATCGGCCGCGTGTAGTGCGGCCAATCCAGCAGCCCGTCGCTGAACGATTCCTGCAGCGCCGATTCCTCGCTGCCGAGGGTACCCGGCAGGAGCCGCGCGATCGCATCGATCACCACCAGCGCGGGCAGCTCGCCGCCCGTCAAAACATAATCGCCGATCGACCATTGTTCGTCGATCTCGCACTCGACGAAGCGCTCGTCGACCCCTTCGTAGCGGCCGGCCACGAGGATCAGCCCCGGCCAATCCCGGGCTTCGCGCGCCCGCTCCTGGTCGAACCGCATACCATCGGCGCCCAGATACACCGCGCGCGCACCCGCAGGCATCGTCGCCCGGGCCGCCCGCAGCGCATCGCGCAGCGGCTCGACCTTCAGCACCATCCCCGGTCCGCCGCCGTAGGGACGATCATCCACGGTTCGGTGCACATCGTGCGTATGCTCCCGAGGATCGACGTACGTCACCTCGAGCACGCCCCGTTCCACGGCTCTGCCCAGCACGCCATGCGCCATGGCATCGCGCAGCATGGCAGGGAACAGAGAAACCACCGCGATACGCATACTTACCGCTAATCGGCCGCTTCTTCCCAATCCACCACGATCCGCCGCGCCTCGAGATCCACGCGACGCAGGTGCTGCGGCACGGCCGGCACCCAGTATTCCCGTGTTCCCCGCACCACCATGAGCGCGTGCGCCGGAGTCTCCACGAAATGCGCGACCACCCCGAGGGGATCGCCCGCCAAATTCACCACGTCACAGCCGAGCAAGTCGGCTCGGTAGAAGTCCCCTGCCGCACACGGCGGCAGATCGCTTCGCGGCACGGCGACCACCGCGCCCTTGAGCGCCTCTGCGGCGGTCCGATCGGGGACCCCCGATAGTTTGACCGTCAGCGCACCACCACTCCGGCCCGAGGCCTCGACCGCATAATCGCGCCAGACGCCGCCCTGGCGCAGACTCAGCGTGCGGTGCTCGAGCAATCGCTCGGGCGGCTCGGTGTAGGAGTGCAGCTTCACCCAACCTCGGATACCGAAGGGTGCGCCGATCTGCCCCAGCTCGATGAGCGCAGAGCTCTCTCCGCTCACCGCTCTGCCCCGAGCCTCGCGTTCGGGACCCTCAGGCGGCCTGTTTGCGATAAACGGTCAGCAGCTGCTTGACCCGGTCCGACATGTGCGCGCCTTCCTTGAGCCAGTGCTCGATGCGCGCCACGTCCAGGCGCAGCTTGATTTCCGCACCGCGCGCGACCGGATTGAACAGGCCGACGCTTTCCAGGCTGGTGCCCCCCTGCCGCCTGCGGCTATCGGTCACCACCACATGATAGAACGGCGTCTTCTTGCCGCCTCGTCGAGTCAACCGGATCGTCACCATCGTGCTTCCACCCTTCAATGCCAAGCCGTCAATTGTAATGAGTTTGTCGGCTCCAGGGCAAGAAATCAGAAGCGCGGGCCCATTCCGGGCGGCAGCCGGCCGCCCATGCCACGCATCAGGTTCTTGAGCATCCCGCCCTTCAGCATCTTTTTCATCGTTTTTTGCATTTGATCGAATTGCTTGAGCAGCCGATTGACCTCGGGCAGCGGCACCCCTGCCCCTGCTGCAATGCGACGCTTGCGCGAGGCATCGATGATATCCGGACGGCGCCGCTCACGCGGCGTCATCGAGTCGATGATCCCCATCTGACGCTTGATGACCTTCGGGTTCACCGCGCCGGCGGCTGCGGCCGCATTCGCCTGCAGCTGCGCGGGGAGCTTCTCCATGACGGCCGACATGCCGCCCATCTTTTGCAGCTGGCTCAGCTGATCGCGCAAATCCGCCAGGTCGAACGACTTGCCCTTGCTGATCTTCTTGGCGAGCTTCTCCGCCTTCTCCTGGTCGACCTGCTCCTGCACTTGCTCGACGAGCGACAGCACGTCGCCCATGCCCAAAATGCGCGAGGCGATGCGCTCGGGCTGGAAGAGCTCGAGCGCCTCGGACTTCTCCCCGGTGCCCACGAACAGGATGGGCTTCCCGGTCACCTGGCGGACGGACAGCGCCGCGCCGCCGCGGGCATCGCCGTCGGCCTTGGTCAGGATCACGCCGGTGAGGCTCAAGGTGTCGTTGAACGCGCGGGCTGCGTTCACGGCATCCTGGCCGGCCATGCTGTCGACGACGAACAGGCGCTCGTGAGGAGCGAGCGCCGTCTCGAGCTCGCTCACTTCCTTCATCATGTCGGCATCGACGTGCAGGCGCCCCGCCGTATCGATGATGAGCACATCGTAGGCCTGGAGCGTTGCCTGGTTGAGCGCGCGGCGCGCGATCGCTACGGGCGCCTCCGCCGCATCGGCGGGGGCGAACCCCGCGCCCACTTGCGCCGCGAGGGTCTCGAGCTGCGCAATGGCCGCGGGACGGTACACGTCGGTGCTGACGAGCAGCACTTTCTTGCGCTGTTTCTCCATCAGCCAGCGCGCGAGCTTCCCGACCGTCGTGGTCTTGCCTGCGCCCTGAAGCCCCGCGAGCATG
>Ga0302324_100017479_pt1 | contig 14214 bp, 16 predicted proteins | sample Palsa_T0_1_FD_201949 | JGI IMG/M metagenome (GOLD analysis project Ga0302324, IMG submission 201949) | Peat permafrost microbial communities from Stordalen Mire near Abisko, Sweden - Palsa_T0_1 | ecosystem: Environmental > Terrestrial > Soil > Palsa > Peat permafrost | place: Sweden: Abisko... | reverse complement strand
GACGAAAAGGTCGTGCTGACGCTGTTTGTCGCGAAAGGTATCACCGGTGTTCTCGACATGGGCGGAGATCTCGATGTGCTCAAGGTGTGGCGTGCACAGATCGCGGCCGGACGGCTCCTCGGACCGCGCATGATTATCGCGGGTCCTATGCTGGATGGCCCAGTGCCGCGTTTTCCGAGCTCCGCGCCGGTGGCGAACGCCGCGGACGGACGCAAGGTGGTCGATGACCTCAAGGCGCAGGGCGTGGATTTCATCAAGATCCAATCGCTCATTCCGCGCGAAGGGTACTTCGCGGCGGCGGACGAGGCGAAGAAGCTGGGCATCGTGTTCGTGGGGCACGTGCCGGATGCGGTGCGCGCCTCGGAGGCGTCCAACGCCGGACAGAAAAGCATCGAGCACTTTACCGGGATTTTTGAAGGATGCTCGAGGATCGAGGATCAGCTGATAAAAGGTCCGAAGGGCCTTGGTCTCAACGTCAAGACCTATGACCCGGTGCGCGCCAAGACGCTCATCGCGCTGATGGCAAAGAATCAGACCTGGCAGGTGCCGACACTCGTGTGGGAGCGCGGGCAGTGGCTGGTGGATGACATCGACCTGAGTCACGATCCGCTCACAAAATACGCGCCCCGCTCGTGGAAGGACCATACCTGGCCGATGTTCGTAAGCGACATCAAGAAGGACATGGACACGGACCCCTTGCCGGTGCGCAAGAAGTTCGTGCAAATGGAGCTCGATATGACGCTCGCCATGTTCCGCGCCGGAGTGCCGTTCATGGCCGGCACCGACACGGCGGCTGGTGTGCACATCTTCCCTGGATTCAGCTTGCACCAGGAGCTGGTTCTGTTCCAGCAGGCGGGGCTCACGCCCATGCAAGCCCTACAGACGGCGACACTGAATCCTGCCAAGTTCATGGGCCGCACGGCGGATTTGGGTACGGTCGAGAAGGGCAAGCTTGCCGATCTGGTTCTCCTGGATGCCAATCCTCTCGACGATATAGCCAACACGCAAAAAATCCGCGGCGTCGTGCTAGCGGGACGTTACTTCGATCGCGCGGCACTCGATCGGATGCTGCACGGGGTGGAGAAGGCTGCGGCCGCCGAGCCGGTGCCCGCGGCGAAGTCGGGGGGTGTGCAATGAAGGCCGGTCGTGTGCTCGCGGCGGGCGCGATGGCGCTCGGTCTCGCGTCCGCGCCGAAAATCGGGGCAAAACCGGTCACAGTGGCGGACTTGCTCGCGGGATCCCCGTCCGCCGACTGGCGCGTGCCGAATCCGGAGGACACGCTCTATCTCGAGCTGCCGCGCGGGCGCGTGGTGATCGAGCTCGCGACGCGCGTCGTGCCAAAGCATGCGGCGAACATCAAGGCGCTCGCGCGCGCGCATTACTTCGACGGCCTCGCCGTCATCCGCGTGCAGGACAACTACGTGGTGCAGTGGGACGATGAGAGTCACCGCCGTCCCTTGCCGCCGGGCGTGCAACCGTCGGTGGAGTTCACCGCCGATGCGAGCGCTGCGGGGCGCTTCGAGGCACTGCCGGACCGAGATCTCTACGCGAAAGAGGTCGGATTTCTAGACGGCTTCCCGGCGGCCCGCGATACGCGCACGCATACGGTATGGCTCACACACTGCTACGGCATGGTCGGCGCAGGCCGCGACGACCCGGCAGAGAGCACCGGCGCCGAGATGTATGCGGTGATCGGCAACGCGCCCCGGCAGCTCGACCGGAATGTCGCGCTGGTCGGACGGGTGCTCAAGGGTATGGAGCTGCTGTCGACCCTGCCACGCGGGAGCGGTGAGATGGGCTTTTATGTCGCCGCGGAACCGCCGGTGCCGATCAGCTCCATGCGTGTCGCCGCCGACGTACCGCAAGCCGAGCGCACGCCTATCGAGGTGCTCCGCACAGACAGCGCCACATTCCGCTCCGTACTCGATCAACGCCGCAATCGGCACGAGCCGTGGTTCAAGCACAATCCAGGAACGATCGACCTGTGCAACGTGCCACTGCCGACGCGCACGCCGGGCGGACACTAGGCCAAGAAGAGAAGGCCCGCGGCGCAGGAGCGCCGCGGGCTCCTCGAATCAGTTTCCGCCGAACCGATAATTCAAGTCGATACCCGCGGTGCGCGGCTGACTCACGGCCACGCGGTTGTAGGTCGCGAGATTTACGGCAGCCTGTGTAATGTCATTGAGAAGCGCCCGCTTGTCTGCGACGTTATTCACGAACAGAACGGCGGACCAGCGACCGCCATCGAACCCCGCACGGACATTCGTGAGATCGTAGGAGGGCAGCTGGTTGACCGAGTAGGTGTCATCCGTGCGGCTTCCCACATAGGTGTTGTCGGCGCGCGCTGTGAGCGCAAGCTGGTCGGTCAAGCTGTGCCGATAAATGAGCGACGCGGACGACGTCCATTGCGGGACGTCCTGGATCGGCGTTCCGGGATTGAACCCGGCATCGATGAGCTCCGCGCTCACCAGAGCTGCGTGACTGTACCCGACATTACCCGACACGGTGAGCTCAGGTATTACGATGGCCTCGATCTCGAGCTCGCCGCCGCGCACGTGCGCATCACCGACGTTCGCCGTGTAGACATAACCGCAAGAGGAAAGCGAATTGGTCTGCTGGACCCCGGCCCACTTCTCGAAGTAGATCGAGGCATTGACGGTCATGCGCTTGTCGAGAAGGGTGAGCTTCTCGCCCACCTCGTAGCTCCACACAGTGTCTGACTTGAACGAGATCGGACCATCGACGAAGCCCGTGCTGCCGTATTGCTGTTGCAGCTGAGCTTCGCAGGACAGGGGTCCGGACGTCGGCACCGGTCCGGTGCCGCCGCCGGGGCGGAAGCCCTTTGCGGCCGTTGCGTAGACCATCAGGTCCGGCGTGAACTGGTAGGACATCGACGCCTTGGGTGTGACGCCCTGATCCTCCTCCGTAGTCTTGGTCATCACCGTGTCCGTGAGTGCGCCATATTGGTTGAGGCTCACTGGGGCGCTGTAGTGATAGCGTCGCGCGCCCACGGTAACCGCCCAGGGGTCCGTGATGTTGTAGGTGACTTCGCTGAACACCGATTGCTGATAGATCGGCATGGGGCTGAAGTAGCTGAAGAGATTGTTCGAGCCGAACAGCGCTGCGCCATTCTGCGAGGGGAACACGATGTCCCAGGACGAATGGAAATCCTGGTAGTAGTAGCCGACCAGCCACTTGGGATTGGCGTTGCCCACCGAGGAGACGCGCAGTTCTTCTGTGGTCTGATGCGTGGGGTTGTATTCGATCGCTTCGGACGCACCGAGGCCGCCTTGCGCCGGCGTGTACCCGGTCAGTCCCAACCCTGTAGTCCAGGACTCCGAAGTGTCCTGCGTAATCGGCTCGTTCCTCTCCCAGTAGGAGGTGATCGAGTCCAGCTCCAGGATCGGGGTCGCGTATTTGATGTTGAGCGAGGAGAGCTTGAACGTGTCCGAGTAGTTCTCGGCGATGTCGAAGGGCTGGTAGTGTGCGTCGGTGCCCGGATCGCTGTCGATATATGGCAAGCCGCCTGCGCTTAGTTTTTGATAGAAAAAGGACGGTGTAATGCTCAATCCGTCGACCGGCATGAGCAAGGCAGCCGCCCGCAGGGTCGTCCGTTCGACATCGTTGGCGTCGTGGTAATCAGCCGCCACCGGCGCGGCCAGAACGTTGCCGCGCGTGTTGCCGACCGCAGGGGGAAATTCTCCGGGCGCGATGACTATGCGGTCAATCCAGCCCGCGTCATGCGAATAGGAGCCCACGAGGCGCAGCGCTGCCAGGCCTCCGCCGAACGGCAGATTCACCATTGCGTTCTCGGCGTGATCGAAGCCGCCATGGTCGGTGTCGCCGAAGACCGTCTCGGCCGAGGCATCGAACGCTTCCGGATTCGGCGCGTTGGGAACGACCTTGATGGTGCCGCCCATGGAGCCCGATCCATAGAGAGTGCCTTGCGGGCCTCGCAGCACTTCCACCCGGTTCAAGTCATAGAGCGCTGGAGAGATCACGATCTTGCCTTCGTTTGCCGCAGAGGGTGCGGTAAGCGGCGTATCGTCGTAGTAGAAGCCGACCGTCGGCGAGTTGCCGCCGGTCGAGGCGACGCCCCGCATTTCAAACTCGGTCATGCCGGGACCGCTGGTGCGCATCGACACGCCGGGGACCGACTGCACCAGATCGCCCAGATCCGTGACCCCGCGATCGCGAATGTCCTGGCCCGAGATGGCGGTGAGGCTCATCGGCGTGGTCTGCACGGTGCTCTCGCGCTTCTCCGCCGTGACGACGATCTCCTCGAGTTGCCCGCTGTCGGAATGGGATTGTTGAGCGATCGCAACGCCGGTAAACAGTCCGCAGAGAGAGGACGCACAGCAGAACAAGGCAACGCTATCGATTCTCGATTTATCTCGAGCCATGTGCATCCCTCTATCTTAGGTATTCAAAGCGATATCGACTGGAGTCTGGCGCATGCCGATCACATGCACCGACAAACCGGCCGATCCTTGCCCGCCAAGGCAGTCACTGGAACTAATGTAATCAAATAAATTTGATAACTCAACAATAGTTGATTCGACGAGGCCGGCAGAGCATGATGCCGAAAGTTAGGCTGGCACCCAATTGGTGCCTCGCTGCGCTCTCCTCCTTGGGCGCGTGCCGGGCAGAGCGTTGGGCGGAATGGATTCACCAAGATAAATATGATGGCCGCCACGTCCAAAATCTCCAAGTCCGCCGAAAAATCCGGCGGCTTGCTCATCGCGTCTGCATTGCGCGCTCGGCGGAAGCGAATGGGATTGACCCTGCAGGAGCTGGCGGAGAAATCGGGTTTGTCCGCGCCGTTTCTTTCGCAAGTCGAGCGAGATCGCACCACGCCGTCGATTACCTCATTGTTGGCGATCGCACAGGCGCTTGAAGTCGATATTCATTACTTCATCAGCCCACCCCCTTCCAGCCAAGTGGTGCGACGGGCATCCGATCCCGAGTTGCTCGATATGGGTAATGCAATTTGCTATGAACGGCTGACGGGGAAACATGGCGAGCGGCAGATGGAGGCGCTCCTTATGACCATTCCTCCGAAAGCGTCGACGCCTGCCACGACTCGTGGAGGCGAAGGCTTCTATTATGTGCTCGATGGGAAGCTATCCGTAACGCTGGGCTGTGAGACATTCATATTGGGCAACGGCGACAGCGTGCACTTCGATCAACGTCATCCTTATAAGATGGCCAATGTAGGCAATAAGACACTACGAATATTGTGGGTGGGTACGCCGGCGATTTTCTAGCGAAAAAACTGGGACGGCCGGGGGGTTCAGCAGATGTTTGCGTTCGAGCCACAATGCCGACTCGCTCGCGTCCCTGTTTCATCGCCGCTCCTCCGAAGCCCGTTGTCAGTGCGGGAGGCGCGCTGATGCTCGAGTTGATCCGAAGGTCGGAGGAGGGGAAGGCAACGTTATGAATCTCGAGAAATACGGACCGTGGGCGCTGATCATCGGGGGGTCCGAAGGCATCGGCGCCGCCTTCGCACGAAAACTCGCCGCAAAACGATTCAATATCGCTCTCGTGGCACGCAAGGAACAACCCCTTGCAGGGCTGGCAACTGAATTGCGCGCGACGCACGTCGAAGTGCGAACTCTGTCCGCGGACCTCAGCCGGTCGGATGTGCTCAAACAGGTACGCCAACTAACGGATGATATCGTCATCGGCTACCTGATCTATGTGGCGGGCGCTAATAGCATTCGCGGTAACCTCGTGGAGTTGGACCCCGAAGTGTACCGTGCCGTGATCGCCGTCAATGTCCTGGGGCCGGTTGAATTTGCGCATCATTATGGATCCTTGATGAAGGATCGCGGGCGCGGTGCCATCATCTTGACAGGCTCATCGTCCAATTATATCGGCTCCGCGACGCTCGGACCGTACACGGCATCGAAGGCCTTCAGCCGCATCTTCAGTGAAGCACTTTGGGCAGAATGCAAGCCCATGGGAATAGACGTCCTGCATATGGTCGTTAATTTCACCGCGACGCCCGCCATGGAGAGGTTGGGGCTGGACACCTCTACGGCGCAATCGCCCGATGAGGTCGCACAGGAGGCGCTGGACAATATGGAGAATGGGCCCCTGTTGATATTAGGGGGCCAAAAGGCGCTCGATGTAGCGATCCAGCGAAGCGGTCTGATAAATCGCGGCGCTCTCATTGCGTCGGTTGCAACACCCAATCGGAAGAACATCCCGCATAAGGGCACCTAGGCAGGCGAAGGCGAGTCCCCCAGGAAGCAGCATGATAGGGCCCGCGGTGACGCCGGAGGGGAACCCTGATACTGTGCCGGCGGCACTCAAGATGTATTTCGGCCACCTCGGGTGTGTTGTGAATTGTGATTTCATCGATCGATGGTCAAGATGACCTGGGAGATTTACCGTGAGATGCAAAGTCCTAGGTATCCTGTCGCTCATGCTGGCGGGGACACCAAGCTTCGCTGCCTTGAAGGACGGCGACACCGCGCCTGACTTCAACACGCCGGCCTCTCTGGCCGGCAAGGCATTTGCCTTCTCGCTGCGCGATGCACTGAAAAAGGGCCCGGTGGTGGTGTACTTCTATCCTGCAGCCTTTACCGGCGGCTGCAATCTGCAGGCCCATACGTTCGCCGAGAATTACGAGAAATTTGCCGCGGTGGGCGCCTCTGTCATCGGCGTTTCGCTCGATAGCATTTCACGCTTGAACGACTTCTCGGCCGATCCTCGATATTGCGCCGGTAAGCTGCCGGTCGCCTCGGATGAGAAGGGCGAGATCGCGAAATCCTACGACATCAAAATCACGGATACTTATAAGGGGCAGGCTGTCGCCACGATGAAGGACTCCCGCGGCAACGAAATCGGCCATAGCACCGCGGAGCGTACGACGTTCGTCGTCGCTCCGGATGGCAAGATCGTTGCGACGATCGGCGGAGTAGCCGGAGATGCCAATGCCGAGCAGGCGCTCGCCGTTGTTCAGCAACTGGCGGCAAAAGGTATCCCGAAATAGGACCGGGCGCCGGTCTTGGGGGTGTCGAATTCTCAGGATTTTGCCCTGGCGGCGAGTTCCTTTCGCTCGCTCTCACCCAAGTCCCAGTGCCAATCATGGCATTCGGCATAAACTCGGATTGGCTTGTCCCCGGCGAGCGCGTCGAGGATCTCACTCTTGGTGAGTTGGGAGGTCCACTCCTGGTTGCAAATCGGGCAGCGAATGGGGAATCGAATGAACACTTCGGTCACGGCATTCTCCTCGATCGACCTCTATTGTGGCGCGGAGAACTCGACAGGATTTAGGTAAGGCGACGACGGCGGTGTCGGTAGCTTGTGGCTCGCAAATGTCGCCGCGATGCAATCGGCGAGGGCTCCCTTGGGTTCCAGTAGCACGGAATAATCGGCAGGGGATCTGATCAGCATATAGCCGTGCAGCGACGGCTGACCGGGATTTCTAACGACACACTCGCGCTGCGCCAGCACAAACGCAGGAGTGCTCCGAATGACGGACCCGACGGCGTTATCATACGCAATCCCCCGAGTCGTCGCCGCGTTCTCCTTGGCCATCGCATAGCTCTCCTCAAAGGTCTTCTGCTTTACGCAGGCTACTGTCGAAAAGGCGATTAGAAGCACCACCATCGTTCCTGTATTCAACGCCGCTCCCTTTATCAGTTGAAATGCTCTCTTGCGGCCTGGGAAACTGCGGCCTTCGATCATTCTACGCTGGTCGCGATAGCGCAGCCGGGCGTTCCAAGCTCAACAATTCTTTGCGTTTCCTCGTGATCAGCCTCGCGGCAATGCGTCATATATTGCTCATCGGCGCAGCCCAGACCTCAGCGCGATGATGTGCGCCGATGGTCTGCGGGTAAAGCCAGGTATGATGTGCGACTTTTCAATGAGGAGGATCTATGGCTAGTGCAAAACGACGGGCGTGGTCTAAAGAGGATGTTAAGAGCCTCAAAGCTTCCGCGAAGGCGCGGATGTCGGGACGGCAGATTGCGAAGCAGCTCAAACGGACCCCGGGGGCGGTCAGCCAGAAGGCATTCGCGTTAGCCGTGAGATTTAGATCGGTTGGAAGAAAGAAGAGATAGCAGGCGGGGCGCCCAACGGGATCGCCGCCGCCCGACATCCTTAAGACCGGTAAGGTGCCGTTGAATAAGCCTGACGCCGCACTCCACCGAACACCCACTGTAGCTTCAACGGGTGGCTCGCACAGCTGGGTGCGGGTCGGCGGCGTAGACCTAATCCGAGGTCTGGCGATCGTCTTTGTGCTGATGAATCACGTCAACATGCGCCTATTTCTCGCCAAGATTCCGTACACGCGAGGCCTTCCGTCCCAACTGGTGTCCTCATTGGTATGGAATGGACAATACGGCGTACAAATGTTCTTTGCCGTGTCGGGCTTTCTCATCACCTCGACGTCAATTCGGCGATGGGGGTCGCTCTCGAGGATCAGCGTGCGCGACTTTTATGCGCTGCGGTTCGCGCGAATTGCTCCGCTGCTTCTGCTCTTGCTTGCCATTCTCTGTGCTTTACATGCGGCCGGCCTTGGAGATTTCGTCGTTTCAGAGCGAGCCGGAGGATTGGGTCGAGCGCTCATTGCAGCATTGACCTTTCACGTCAACCTCCTGGAGGCGCATCGCGGATACCTTCCCGCCAATTGGGATATCCTCTGGTCGCTCTCGGTGGAGGAGACGTTCTATTTGTTCTTTCCACTCATCTGCTGGCTGTTGGCAGGTCGCAAGCGGCTTGTAGGTTTTTTTCTGATCTTTGTTGCGCTCGGGCCTTTCGGTCGGACCGTGCTAGCCCGTGGAAATGAGGTCTGGCGGGAATATTCCTACCTGGGCGGCATGGATGCCATCGCACTCGGCTGCGTGACCGCCATCGCGAACTCGCGGATCCAAATCAACCCCAGGGTGGTCGCGGTGCTTGGTGGTCTGGGAACGGCGCTCGTGCTTTTTGTCCTCGGTTTCTCTAATCAAGCGGCAGCTTGGGGCCTAAACCGTAGTGGCCTCGATATGACGCTGTTGGCGGCCGGGACCTGCATGGTTATCGTTGTCGCCATACACACCGGATGGCAAAGTCCGCGCGTCATTTTCCCGCTCATCAGACTGGGTCGACGAAGCTACGAGGTCTACCTGACTCACATGTTCGTGGTGTTCGCGCTCTTTGGGCTATTCAAGCGCGGCGGCCTGCCGATCGGCGCCGTGCCGGTCCTGTTCATCGGTGTCATTGTCATTTCCGGCATTTTTGGCGAGTTGGTTGCGCGTTTCTATTCCGAGCCGATGAATCGCCTAATACGTTCGCGCTTCGGAGATGGACTCGAGAGACTCGGCTCCGCCATCAGTGCCGATACCGTTGCAAGCGTGTCTTCCGTTCGATGAAAGAGAGCAAAAAGTCGAAGGAGCAGCGGCAGGTGCCGGGGAGTCCAAGGCAGCGCTTCTTGCGAAATGCAACGCGGGTGCTGGTTACGCTCATCGTCGGGATTGCCGGCGCGTGGGGTGCGTTTGCGCTGTGGTATCAACTGCCATTTGTGCATGCCCTCAAATTACTCGGTGTGAGCTTGTGGGTGCTTGCCAGCCTCGCCGTGTTGGTCGCGCTCTGGAGCGAGTATATCGCCCTAGGACTATGGGCATTTTCGGCGGCGTTTGCGATTCTGCTTGTCTGGTGGCATTTCCTCCCACCCTCGAATGACTATATCTGGGCTGACGATGTCGCGGCAATGACGTCCGGTGTCGTCGAAGGTCAGCGCGTGACGCTGCGTAATGTACGCAACTTCGACTGGCGCAGCGACACCGACTACACGCAGCATTGGGAGACGCGTCGCTACGACTTGGACAAACTCCGCTCGGTCGACATGGTCATGTCTTACTGGTCAGGTCCTGCGATCGCGCACATGTTGGTGTCATTCGGCTTCGATAACGCGAACTACGTCGTGTTCTCGGTGGAGATTCGCCGGCAGAAGGGTGAGGAGTTCTCGGAGATAGGCGGATTCTTCAAGGAGTTCGAACTCAGTATTATCGCCGCGGACGAACGTGATGTGATACGGGTTCGGACCAATGTGCGCGGCGAGGACGATTATCTATACAGGATCCAGATGCCGGCTTCGGCTATGCGCTCATTATTTCTCGCCTACATCGATCAGGCGAACGGCCTCGTAAATGCGCCTCGGTTCTATAATACGGTAACCGCCAACTGCGCGACGCTGGTCTACCATATGATGAAGCGCATCGTAAGCCCGCTTCCGTTGAACTACAGTCTGCTCTTGACAGGGTACCTACCGAAGTACGTCTACAGAATTGGCGGCCTCGACTCGCGCTATTCATTTGAAGATCTCCGCGCGCGCGGACGCATCACTGAACGAGCGAAAGCGGCCGATCGCAGCGCGGACTTCTCGACGGACATTCGCAGGGGCATCCCGAATATCCCGTCTCCCTAGTCGTACCGGTCATGCCATGCCTTACCTGGCATAGGCACGATCCTCGCTCGGGAAGGCCTCGGCGGGCGCTCGTAGTGCGTTCAGAACGTGCATCCGAATGCCGTCAGCATCGACAGGCAGTTCCAGGGCACGGCTGGGACACTCGATGAGGTCAACCACTTTCGGGACCAGACCGGCGGGATCGGTTTCCATGACCTCGAGCGCCTCCTTCGGAAATCGATTCTGCAAGTCGCTTACGAGCATCTCCGGGTCATCGCCCACCATGATCGACCGGATCAATTGCTCGGAGACCGCAATGATGACGAAACCCAGCGAGCAGGGCGCGATCGCGAAGCCGATGGTCGCCGCTGTTCGGATTGCCGGGATGAGCACGTCGGCGGCTCTGGTGTCCGCTCGGTTTGCGTTAGATGTATATGTACGCATGATTTGTCCTTAGGTTGTTTCTAGAGCGAGGGTGAAGCAGAGTTTCGGGACAAAGTGAGTTCGTCCCCATTCGGCCGCCCACATTCAGATTTCGTCAAAGCGTTCATCGACCCATTCCTCGCTCTTCCTCCAAAGCGCTTGCGCGTGCACGGGATCGAGCGCGTAGGGCTGCACACCCGAGCGCAGCTCGGGAGCCGAGGCGACTTCGGCGACGTGGCAGTCTTCACAATAGCGACCACCAATCGCCGCGGCGTCCGCGACGCAGCCTGCCCAAACGGAGGTTGCGGCACCTTGCGGGATACTCTTCCAGCTAAAGGGCGCGGCGCCCTGGGGCTGGCTGGCGCTGATCTGCGCAATCAATTTTTCCAATACCCCGGGTCCCATATGACGTCCCAGCTCCGTCCGAATGGTCCCCGGGTGCACCGCCGTCGCTCGAATGCCTCGTGCTTTGTGACGGCGATCGAATTCGACCGCAAACAGCACATTCGCGGTCTTGGAGCGGCCGTAGGCGGTGAATTCTGCATACGGCGAGCGCTCGAAGTTGGGATCCTCAAGATCGACATCGGAATAGCGGTGTCCCGCCGAGGAGAGATTCACGAGCCGCGAACCTCGCCGCATCAGCGCTGCGATTCGGTTCACGAGAACGAAGTGCCCGAGATGATTGGTACCGAGTTGCGTTTCAAACCCATCAACCGTCGTTCCTTTCGGGCATGCCATGACGCCGGCATTGGCTATGATCAGGTCGAACGGTTTGCCGTCCGCAAGCAGACCGTCCGCGCAGCGACGGACACTCTCGAGCGATGCGAGATCGAGTTGCACGAGTTGTAGGGAGCCTCCGCGAGCCGCCTGGGAGCGAGCCTGCTGCGTAGCCGCCTGCGCCTTCGAAAGATCACGCGCGGTTCCCACGACCTGCGCCCCATGTGCTGTCAGGGTACGCGCAGTTTCGGCCCCTAGGCCCGCGGAAACACCGGTAACGAGTACTCGCTTTTCGGTCAAGCCGATGCCCTGCATGACCTCGTCCGTCGTCGATGTAGCTCCAAATGAGTGGGTCATGGTGTTTACTCCTTGCCGTGTTGGTTCGCCCTACCGCTGCGCCATGGAAAAGTGGTTTAATGGGAAGTGGAGGGGTCCTCCGTTTAATATACGGAGGGGTCCTCCGTTTTGCAAGTGGTTTACTCGGGAGAGGCTGTTACAAGTGAAACGAAAGCCGGCGGCACAAGCGCGAAAGCCCCGCGCGGACAGCGCCAGGAATCGACAAGTACTGATCGACACTGCCAAAACCGCGTTCGCGGATGTCGGGCTGCAGGTGAGCCTCGAGGAAATTGCCCGTCGCGCCGGCGTCGGCATCGGCACGCTCTATCGCCATTTCCCGAGCCGAGAGGCGGTTGTCGAAGCGGTTTACCGACACGAAGTTGAACAGCTTGCACAGGCCGTTCCGCAACTCCTCAAATCCTCGCCGCCAGGCGAAGCGTTGCACAAGTGGATGCACCTATTCATTGATTACATAGCCACCAAGCGCTTGATTGCGCCGTCACTCGCGGTTGCGAGCGGCGCGGCATCCGCGCTCCGCGCAAACTCGACCGAGCTCATCACGCGGGCGGTGGCAACCCTAGTGACGTGCGCTGCGGAGAGTGGAGCGGTACGCAAGGACATTTCTCCATCCGACTTGCTGCGCGCGATGATCGGCGTGAGTTATGGGAATCCCGACGAAGCGTGGGAGGCGAGCGCGCGTCGACTCATCGATCTTCTGATGGACGGACTGCGCCGCAAGCAATGAGCTGATGTTGAGTCAGGCTACCACCGAATCGTGCGCATTCGGCCGTGCTCCTCGAGCATCACTTACTTTCAGCTGACTCGTCGGACGAGGAAAGGCGCTCCGGCTGGCCGGGGTACAGCACCTGATGGTCCAGCAACATGCGCACCCCGCTTGGCCAACCCTCCTCACCACCGGCGAAGTTAGCGGACTGCTCGTTCACGAGCTTGCCGGTCTGCGCGTCGCGAATCGCAATCGCAATGTAGTAGTCCGTCTGGGTGGCTCTATGGACCACGCCGATCATCGACAGTTTGGCGCCGAGCTGAAGAGCCAGGGGCGCTTCACATCCATTGCAGTCTTGTAAGCGAGAAGGCTGTTTAAATGTGGGCGGCGCATCGGTCGGGATAATCACCCGGTATCGCCCTGAACGCACGAGCGCGCGCCTCGCCGCATCGGTCGCCTTCTGTAGCGCGGCAGCGCTGCTGGTCGTCTGGCGAAGCAGTGACGACGCTGGAGTCACATCGTCCAGCTCAAAGGCAAACACCGCAATCGGAATCTGTGGCTGTGGTGCGGTCTCGCTGCGCACGGCAACAGATCCCATTGAGACAATCGAGAGTGCGGCCAGACTCAGGAAAAGGTGCCGGCGTCGGTCGGTCTTCGATCCCGAGCGACTTTTGAACATTGTCCACTGCATGACGGCTCCCCTGACTGTGTGAGCGACGGGTCTACACGCACGGCTTGACGCCAAAATGGATTGCCAGACCATCGTTCCATTAGGTCATCCCAGAACTTTAACACTTCCGCGCCGTCTTTTTAGGAAGTCACGGCGCGGGTAAGCTGGACTGCGCCCTGACGGGCTCGGCAGCCTCGATCGGCGTCCTTGATGTCCGATCCCGAATCTGCGCATTTACAGGCGTCGAGGTGGCTGACATCCTATTAGCGCAGGAACGTTCGAACACACAGCGTCAGGGGATTCTACGATGACCGCCACGGTTGTAACTTGCGCCAAGCATTATCGGTGGGCCGAACTACCGGCCGAACAATTGAAAGGTGGGCTGACGCGCCGGCTGATAACAAGCGAGCGCATGATGATTGCGCACGTCCATTTTAAGAAGGGCGACGACGTGCCTAAGCATTCGCATGAGAACGAGCAAATCACTTACATTCTTGAAGGCGCCCTGCGATTTTGGCTCGGAGCCGACGGCGAGCATGAGGTCACGGTCCGTTCCGGCGAGGTCCTCGTGATTCCATCGAATCTGCCGCATCGGGCTTTGGCCCTCGAGGATACGCTCGACCTCGACATATTCAATCCGCCACGGCAAGACTGGCTGGCCGGCACGGACGCATACCTCCGCGAATGAAGCCAGTTCTGCAACTTTTCTCCTACCGCCGTGTTCTGGTGGTGTAGGTCAACGGGAGAAAGTCATGAACACCAATCTGATTCGAGCTCAAGGAACCGTTTTGGACAGTTGGCCGGTCTGGGCAGCCTTCGCGTTGTATTTAGTCGCGTTCGGCATTCTCGCCATGACCAGGATCCTCGGAACGCCGGTGGCGTGAGGAGCGAAAGCATGCGGAAAATTCTCTGTATGGCGGCCCTAGCCGCTTTTACCGCAGCGCT
>Ga0302324_100017478_pt1 | contig 14214 bp, 11 predicted proteins | sample Palsa_T0_1_FD_201949 | JGI IMG/M metagenome (GOLD analysis project Ga0302324, IMG submission 201949) | Peat permafrost microbial communities from Stordalen Mire near Abisko, Sweden - Palsa_T0_1 | ecosystem: Environmental > Terrestrial > Soil > Palsa > Peat permafrost | place: Sweden: Abisko... | reverse complement strand
AAAAATGGTCACCGCCAGAAAGACGCCTCCAAAACGGTGCTCTGGCTGACTCCCGTGGGCGCAACTGTCGAAACACCGCAGCAGAAGCCCTCGGAGATTCCGCAACTGGTACAGAAAGACAAGATGTTTCACCCTCCCCTGCTGGTCATCCCGGTGGGCGGCAAGGTGGAATTTCCTAACCACGATCCGTTTTTTCACAATGTATTTTCGCTGTTCGAAGGCAAGCGCTTCGACCTTGGCCTCTACGAAAGCGGAACTACTCGCTTTGTACAGTTCGACAAGCCCGGCATCTCATTCATCTTCTGCAACATTCATGCGCAGATGAGCGCGGTGGTGATTGCGCTGACCACGCCGTACTATGCCATTTCCGATGCGCGGGGCGAACTAAGTATTCCGGCCGTCCCACCCGGCCGCTACGAGCTCCAGATCTTTCATCCCTCGGTCGCTCCGGAGGTGCTGCGCGCTGCCAGCCGTGAAATTACGGTGGCTCCCGGCGCTGCTTCTTTGGGCACTTTTACGCTCGCCGAGCCCGACGTCATTCCGCCGCATACGAATAAGTACGGACGAGACTATGACCGCCCCGAGCCGGACAGCCCAGCCTACGCGCGACCTTAAAGAGATTATGTGGGGACAGCCGCCCTCGGCTGTCCGCCGGACGACGTTCGGCCCCGCCGGTGCTTACGGGGCCTGGAGCCTATGACGTAAATTAAAAAAAGAAAGGGCGTGCCGTTTAGCACGCCCTCTCTTGCCTCTGTCTTCACTTCGTTTACAGCAACTCGTCAGGATGGTTCCGGGCCCAGTTTAGCGATGGCCCCCACCGCCGGAATGGCCGCCGCCACCGGAAGAGTGTCCCCCACCTCCGCCGGAAGAGTGTCCGCCGCTCGGCGCGCTCACATGGCCGCCGCTGGGCGCGCTCACGTGCCCACCGCTATACGCACCACGAGACCCGCCGTAACTCGGAGCGCCGTGGTAGGCGGGAGCGCCGGAATAGCCACCCGGTGCCGTCCCGCGCGAGAATCCGCCGTAAGACGGGCCGCGCACGATGGGCTGCCGCATATCGAGCTGCGGACGGCCTGATCCGCCGGAAAGCGCTCCGCCGCGATCGCCACCAGAGTACGATCCTCCGGCGCGCGATTCCGTGGAACTTGGCGCGCCACGGTTCCAATAGCTGCCGCTGCTGCCACGTTCTGCGCCAGCGTTCGACGTACTACGTGATGCTCCGGTCTGCGAAGACGATGGCGGCGTGAAGGGACGGAATCCATCATGAGCGCCTGCGGAACCCGGCGGAGTAAAGCCGCGCGAAGTTCCAGCGCCCGACCTCTGTATGGATCCTGAGCCCGCCGTAGTCGAGCCGCGGAATCCTGAAGATTCTCCCGCCGTGCGTCCACCGGCAGGAATCCCTCCGACATGATTCTGCTGCATACTCTGCCGCAGACTCGCAGTCTGCTGTTGGAATGAAGCCGGCCGCGAAGCGCTGTTGTGCGCCGATCCGAAGAAGTGCTCCGAACCGCTATTGCGTACCGTAGACGCTGCCGCCGCACGTCCGCTGGCCGACAAGCTCGCACGCGATGGAACTACCGGGAGATTGCCAGCCATCATGCGCGCGCCACCAATCTGTTCACGAGTCGCAGCCGTGGCCGTTACCCGGCCCGCACCGAAGCGGCTAGCATTCACGGTCGAAAGTCCTCGCGCAATATTCGTGTCGTGAATGTTCGCGACATTCGAGAAACGCGTTCCGCCATGCAGAGGCCGGAAGCCGCCGAAGCGGTCAAACCCACCATGGAACCCCACATAGCCGAAGCGCCCGCCGTATCCGCCCCACCACGGATGGAACCAATCGCAGGGCCCAATCGGAAGCCATCCGAAGCCGCCCCAACCGCCAAAACCAAATCCGAAACCAAAGCCAGCGCCCCACCCCCAGAACGAAACATAAGCTGGCGCCCAGAAAGGACGGTAGAAGCCTACTCCCACCGGCCCGGGCCACCACGCCCACCTGCCGCCGTAGGAGAACCAGCGGCCATAGTGATACGGCGCCCATCCCCACGGCTCGTAGCCCACCCAGGTCCAGCCGTAATAAGGCTCGTACGTCCAACTCCCGTCGCGGTAAGGAGCCCAGCCATCGGGTTCATTCGGTTCCCAGACGTCGCCGTAGTCGGGGACGTTCTGCCAAGTACCGTTCGCATCGAGGTCCTCCGCGCCGGTGTAGTACCGATTGGTGTGGCGCCATGAACTGGCATTACGGATCATGTGGTCGCGGTCGCTGTTCCAGCGATCCCAGTCGTCGCGATCCGGAGCCTCGGAAATCTTGTACTGGGCGGAGCTGCTGTCGCCGCGGATGGTGGCCATCTCGCCCGTATTCACTTCAGTGCTGCCCTGCGGCGTCGCAATCTGCGCCTGGCCCTGACGCACAATGACGACACTGTCGCCGTCGGGACGAACTTCGATGCGAAACACGCCATCATGGTGCGCGGGATGCACCGAAACGTTCGGTGTATCGATCTCAGGCTCGGCTTCGCTGTCTTTCGAAACTGTGTAGTTCAGAATGCCCTGGCCCAACTGAATCTGAATATCTTTCCGCGTAAGATTCGCGAAAGTCGCCTTGGAGTTCGGCCCTAGCCGAATGATGTTGGCAAAGTCGAGCTGCAGTTCGGTGCGGGCGTTGTCGCCAGTGGAAACTTTATCGCCGGTCATAACTGGCTGATTTACAACTGCCGCAGACCAGTCGCCGGAGTCGCCGCGCTGCGTGGAAACATCGCCATGCATCAGGCTGATGCGCGCCACACCCTGGTCTGTCTTCGCCGGGCCTTCACCCTCGGGTCCGCCGGGCTGAGCTTCAGTAGGCTGCGCGTCAGACAGCTGAGCATTCGATGGCTGAGCCGGAGGGCCATTCTGTCCCATCTCCATCGGAGCACTGGGCTGGTCCGAAGGCGCCGGACCTTCTTCGGTCGTCTGAGCCAGCGCGCTGATCGACAGCGCGCTCGACAACGCTAGGGTTAAGATTGCAAAGCGTCCTATGAATCTGATTTTCATGACCTGCCTTTTCCAGCCAAAACTTACGCAAGAAACCGGACTTCAAAGAATCTTTCTGAAATATGGACGGCAACTGCGGTGCCAAACTGCCGGCAGACAGTGCTGGGCAAGTCGTTTGTTTTGAATGCAATGTTGGGCCGATACTTCGTGAAAAAGGGCGAATCAGCTGGAACTGGCCGACTTCAGCCAAGGCTGGTGGTTTTCGGCCAATCAGGGAGGTTACGGTTAAACACCGGCCCACTGGACCGGCACCCATCGTCAATGAGCGCTATGGCGTGTCTTCGACAGTTTCGTTGGATAATAGAAGCGTTCCACCGCGGAAGTACTGGCCGGGGGTGCTCCAAACACCAAGAAACCGACGGACGGAACAGGGAGCAAGGAATACTCCCCGCGTGTTGCGCGATTCGGGAACCTGAATCCCCCACCATTGGACCCCGGTTATCTCAATGAGTGCTATCGCCTGTTTACGACAGTTATCTTCTTGCTGCTAGACTTTCCAGCGCGGGTTGCCGAAGCAAGATGTCTGAGATGCCACAATTCCTGCCGCAAGCCGCGATCGTCCAGAGCGTCACGAAACACCTCTCAAGTTTCTGGCCAACATCACACATAAAGGTTCGCAAGTGGCCGACGGGACCAGTTGCAGAACTCGGCAGAGATTTCGCGTTGCTTGAACTGTCTCCAACACGCGAATCCAATAATCTTTGGGTTTATTGCACAGCAGGGACAGGAGTAACGAAGAACGATGCTCAGCAGTACAAATTTGTTCTGTTCTCTGCCTCAGCTGACGAGCGTCACGTTGAAACTCTCACGATGCCGTCCCACTTCCACCGCTTCGAGTCTTCGCTCGGCCTTGGTCACATTGTGACCATTGGGCACCCGTGGGCAGAGGATTCGAGATGTGACCATCTGTTGATGTCATTGCCCTACCCGTTCGGACCCGGATTGGAATGGCTGAAAATTGACGCCCTGACCATTCAGTTCCTATGGGCGTTGCCGATTACCCTAACGGAGGCCTCGTTTCTTAAGCGGAATGGCGTCGAGGAAATAGAGCGGCGGTTCGATTCTGCCAAGCTGAAGTATTGGGATGCTCGGCGGCAGAGTGTTGTCTGACGCGCTCAGCGCGAGTCGACTGGCGATAGATCTCGATATCGCTCATTGATCTCCTGCGGCTTACGCTTCCTTCTCCCCCTCGTCCGCGATTCCGATCTTCGACAACCGGTAACGCAGCGCGTTGCGCGACAGACCGAGCAAGCGCGCTGCCTGACTCTTGTTGCCGTTCGCGCGCCGCAAGGCTTCCTGCACCATTTCGTCTTCCCATTGCTCCAGCGTCATACCGTCGGGGAGAAATCCAGGCGCGCCGGTCCCCGTCTTCGCAGGGCGCACGTCCAGGTGGATGTCCGCCGGCTCAAGCACGCTGCCTTTCGCCAGCGCGCAAGCGCGCTCGACAATGTTCTGCAGTTCGCGGACATTTCCAGGCCAGTGGTGGTTCACCAGAATCTGCATCGCCTGCGGCGTGATGCCCTCGACCGGCTTGCCGGATTCTCCCGTGAACCGCGAGACGAAAAGATTTACCAGATCAGGAATGTCTTCCTTGCGCTCCCGCAGTGGAGCGATGTCGATGGGTACAACATTCAACCGATAGTAAAGATCCTCGCGAAACGTTCCTTCTTCAAGCGCGGCGCGCAAATCCCGATTGGTGGCCGCGATCAGACGCACGTCGACCTTCACCGTCCGCGTGCCTCCGAGGCGCTCGAATTCGCGCTCCTGCAACACGCGCAACAATTTCACCTGGGTCACCGGAGGCACATCGCCGATCTCATCGAGAAATAACGTCCCCTTGTCGGCGAGTTCGAATTTTCCGGGTTTGCTGGCGACGGCTCCGGTAAATGCTCCTTTTTCGAAGCCGAACAATTCGCTCTCCAGCAGATTCTCCGGAATGGCCGTGCTGTTGATCTTGAGAAATGGGCCCGTCGCGCGGCGCGATTTTTCATGAATGGCACGCGCGATCAGGTCCTTGCCGACTCCACTCTCACCACCCAAAAGTACGGTTGCGTTTGTAGGGGCGACCCGTTCTACCGTCGCCAGCACTTCCTGCATCTTCGGGCTGCGGGCTACAATATTCGGGTGAGCATACTTCTTCCCCAACGCTTCTCGTAAAGACCGGTTCTCTTCGCGCAAGTTGCGAACGTCCAGTTCCTTGTGGATGACCATCCGCATCTCGGTCAGTGAAAACGGCTTCAGAACGTAATCGCTGGCGCCGGCCTTCATGGCCTCGACCGCAGTTTCGACGCTGCCGAATGCGGTCATTACCACTACAGGCATGGCCGCGTTCTGGCGCTTGACGCTCTGGAGAAATTCCTGCCCGTTCATGCCGGGAAGTTTCAGGTCGGTCAAAACCAGATCAATCGGATTTTCCCGCAGCAGTTTCAGGCCGGTCTCGGCGTCTCCGGCGGAAAACGTGGTAAAGCCGTCGTCGCCGAGGTTCAACTCAAGCAGGCGGCGCATCTTGGCTTCGTCCTCGACGATCAGGATTGCGGGCATGGCCGCGTCCTCGCTTCCCCGAATCTTATGCGATCAAGCTTCAAGGAATCGAAATTCAAAGAATCGAACTTCAAGAGATGGCGATTCACGAGATCACCAGATGAGCGGACTGCCCGGGGGGCGTACTCGCGCTGGCAGCGGGGAAAAAGATGACAAATCGAGCCCCGGATGCACCTGCGCTGTCACCATTATCACCCCGGCGCTCAATGCGAATCGAACCGTGGTGGCCGTCAATAATCTTCGAAACGATGGACAGCCCCAGACCGACGCCGGATTTCTTCGTAGTCACAAAGGGATTGAAAATCTGTTCGCGCAACTCACTCGGAATGCCGGGGCCCGTGTCCTCAATCCGCACCTCGACGCCGTCTGCGCTGCCGGCGCCCTTATTGTTGCCCGCACGATCGTCAGCCGGGGAGCTCCGAACCTTCACGCAAAGCGTACCCCCAGCAGCTCCCATCGCGTCATAAGCATTCTGAACGATGTTGACGAAAGCCTGCTCGCACAAATTCTCGTCGAGGGGAACCAGCGGCAGACCAGGCTCGTATTCTTTCTCCACGCGAACCAGCGCGCCCTTCCATAACTGCGCGACATCGTTCAAGGCACGATCGAGAACCAACGTGATTTCCTGCGGCGTGAGATCCGCATGCAGAGGCCGCGCAAAATCGAGGAAGCGCGTGACTAGAGCGCTCAGGCGATTGGTCTCGGTAGAAATATAGCCCGCAAGTTCGGTGGCTAGAGGATTTGATTGTCCCAGCTTTTGCGTCAACATCTCCGCCGAACCTTTAATCACTCCCAGAGGATTGCGAATCTCATGTGCCAGCCCTGCAGATAGGGCTCCGAGAGCCGCGAGGCGCTCGGAGCGCCGCGCTTCAGCCTGCGCCTGCTCAAGCCGGCGGTTAGTCTCGGCCAAAGTCTCAGCGAGTTCCTGATAGCGCTGCGTCGTACGCCGGTTCTCGACCACAAACCGGTTAACCACCATCGCGGCCAGAAAAAAGAAAAGAATGCGGATGGCCAGAAGGCCGTAGCTTTCCGCGGTGATTTCAAACTCCCGAATCTCAGGATGCAGACCGGGATAAAGATTTGAGGCATACGCGGCCGATGCCACCGAAGTCCAAAACAACGTTGCCCAGGGCCCGAAGTATTCCGCCGCGGTGAGAATCGGCAGAAAGTAAACGGGGTAGTAATAACTGTTGATGGCAAGTTCGCCGGTGTGGTCGACCAGCAACGTGGCCAACGCAACCTTCAACAGCACCAGATAAGCTGGTCCGCGTTTGGGCACCCGCGCGACTAGCCAGCTTTCCCCCAGTTGCAGCACTCCGAACCCGAGCAGGATGACTTGCTTGTGAACCTCCTGGATCGGCGGCAGAACCGCCAGCCCGGCGAGAAACACCAGCCAGAGAACATCCATCCAGTTAATCGTGGCGCGCTTTGCTTGGTTCATTTCAGTGCTAACACTTCGATGCCTGCAGGCGCACTCGGCGCTCGCGGCGACAAAACTATTTCCTTATAAAAAGACTGCGCCGGGAGGATCGTTCCACTCCCGGCGTCGAGGTTATTATTTGTCCGTCTGTCGCGCATCTCATGCGAACCTATCACATCGCAAGAGAGAACCCGGCGTCAACGTCACTTCTTCGATGACGGCTGTTTCGCTGGTGGCGGCGGAGGCGCAGGATGCGACGCTGGCTTCGGCGCCGGCGGCGGAGAAGCTGGCCGCTGCTGCTGCCATTGATTGAATTTCTCCGCCTGTTGCTGCTCCTGTTGCGGGCTGCGCTCCTGCACCGGAGGCGCGGGCCGCACCAGAGGATGCGTTTCCTGTTGCGGCGCAGAATACGTCTGCTTGTTGTTGTTCGCCGCGGGCATATTGTGATTCTCCAGCTGCGAACTTCCCTGCTGCTCGTAAACGCGCGGCTGCGATTGCGGCAGAGTCGTGACCTGAGGGTTGGCAGTGCCAGATTGAGTAAATGGCCGGAAGCCTTGCTCGGTCGGCTGCGTCCGGCCGCCTTGATTCATCGTCGCGGGTTGCGCGGCCGTCATCGGACGAACCAGCGTTTGCTGATTCAAATGGCCTCCCGCCTGAGCCTGGCGCTGTTCGAGAGGCCGCGGTGGTGCGGGTGGCGTTCTAACCGCCACCACGGGACGGGTCATAACTGCCGCAGGCGGCTTCGCGGAAACCGGCCGTCCCGCGCCTAGCACACTGCTCCGAACCGGTTCGGCTGCGATGGCGTGAGTCACCGGCGCTGCCGCCAGTTCCTTGGCATCCACTCTCATTACGTTCTGCGCCACCGGCCGCGCGTTGACGAAGGCGTCATGCGATACCACCGTGACGCCATTGTTCACGTGCTGATTTACATAAGTGACGTTGCTGACCGACTTGCTGACGATGACCGTGTTGTAAACGTTCGTGACTCGCGTGACGGTCACCGAAGTGTTGGTGACGTTTACGTTATTCACGTAAGCGCGGCTGACGCGATACCCTGGAACGTAAACTTCTCCCGGCGCCAGCGGGAACCAGCCCACGCCAACGCCTGCTGAGAAGCGAAAGCCCGGTCCGCCGCCCACGAAGGCCACCACCGCCGGCGCCCAGATCGGACGCACAACTACCGGCCCCGGCACCCAGAACCATCCACCATTTACTGACGCCCAGCGCCCGTAGTGGTAGGGCGCAAATCCCCAGGGCTCATCTCCGACCCACGTCCAGCCCCAGGGACCAACCCAGGTCCAGTGGCCGAAGCGATAAGGAGCCCATCCCACCGCAATAACGCGCGGACGCCAGCACTCACCATACCCGGCGACGTAGCTCCAGTCGCCGCTGCCGTCGAGGTCCTCGTAACCCGTCATTTCGCGCGAAACATAGTTGGCGGAGTCGGACCGATCTTCGCGATCGTCGCGATCGAATGCCCAACTGTCGAAATCGTCGTTTTCAGGAAGTTGCTGAAGATCGTTGTCGAGATGAGCGCTGCCGTTAAAAGTCTCCGACTGATTGGCCAGCACGGTATAGGTGAAACCACCGCCGGTGACGCGCCCGCGGCCGTGCCAGACTGTAGTGACGGTATGGCTGCCGTCTTCACTCACATCAATGCGATACTCTCCGGGTTGCAGCGGCGTGAATGCCACGTTGGGCGTATCCACTTCATAAGCATCGTCATCATCGAGATGGCGCACGCGCAGAATCAGCGACCCTTGCGCCAGGCGAATCTGGGCAACGTGATCATCGAGCTCGAGAAAAGTGATACCTGTTTTCGCGCCCAGGTGAATCGCCGCGGAGCCGAGGTGCACCTCGGCACGGGAGTCCTCATCCGCCCACAAGTCGTCGCCAGTCACCATGGGCCGGTTAGGTGTTCCGCTAACCCAGTCGTTTTCGCCCGCCGGGCGAAAGGAGATCGATCCCTCGGAAAAGTTCAGACGCGCCACACGGCCGGGAGGATCCTGGCTCTGATCTTGATCCTGATCCTGACCTTGGTCCTGACTCTGATTCTGAACCTGAGCGTCATTCTGGGCCTTAGCTATGGTTGAGCCCTGCAGCAAAATCGCCAGGCTTGCCACTAAACTCCAAATCCACAACTTGCGTGTTTTCATGTCCTCGCCCCGAAGCATGGGAGTCACTATGCTCAAATCCTACTCAATTAGCTGTTAACACAATAGAGACGGTTTAGTTTCCTGATCCGAAGGTAATGCCGGTGGGGTAACCTTGGTTTCGTTCAAACGAAGTTTCGTTCAAATGAATAAACCTGGGCGCAACCTCGCTCCTGCGCCCCCGGGAACCATCCCTGTTACGGCGTGCATTGCCGAAACTCACTGCAAAACAGTACAGTGCTGTCTAAGCCCTGTGCCCGGATTCGAGCGCGGTCTCGGCCGAAAGACGCGATGAGCATTGCCACCCTGAACGACATTTTCTTCGCCGCCGTCGAGCGCAACCTCGACCGCATCATGCTGTATCGCGATGTCAAGGGCAACACCGCCGAGTGGCAGGCTATCACTTCACGGCAGTTCGGAGAACGCGTGGCGCGTACCGCGCATACCCTACAAACCTGGGGGATTCGGCACGGTGATCGCGTTGCGATTCTCAGCGAGAACCGTCCAGAATGGCCGGTGGCCGACGTAGCCAGCTTGTTGCTCGGCGTCGTGACCGTGCCGCTCTACACGACTCTTACGGCGGAACAGAGTGCATTCCTGCTGAACGACTCCGGATGTCGTGCAATTTTTCTTTCGTCGGATCAGCAACTGCGAAAGATTCTGTCGATTCTGCCCCAGACCAAGCTGGAAAAAATCGTGGTCATGGACCCCGTGCAATTTTCCAGTGAACCGGCGGGCAAGTGCGTGGCCATGGATCCGATCCTGCAGCAAGGTTCGGGCAAGCTTGACGCCGCGATCGAAGCCGCGGCTCGCGCCATCGGGCCCGACGACCTGGCTACGATCGTCTACACCTCAGGGACGACAGGCGCTTCCAAGGGCGCGATGCTCACGCACGGGAATATCACATCGAACATTCTGTGCTCGCTTCGGGATTTCGACATTCATCCTGGCCAGATCAGCATTTCGTTCCTGCCCCTCTGCCACATCACGGCGCGGCACGTGGATTTCACCATGATCTACCACGGGGTTACGCTGGCCTATTGTCCGTTTATGGAGAATCTGCCGACTACACTGCTGGAAGTGCGGCCGACCCATTTCGTAGCGGTACCGCGGGTATATGAAAAAATTTACGCGCAGGCCGAACAGAAGGCGAAGGGCTTGCCCAAACGCGCTGTTTTCGACTGGGCTATTTCCGTTGGACGCAGCCACAAAGCCGAAATTCTAGCGGGACAAACTCCCACGTCACGAAGCTGGAAGCTGGCCAACAAGCTCGTGTTCTCGAAAATTCGCGAAGCCCTTGGCGGAAAAGTTGAAACTTTTATTTCCGGCGGCGCACCGCTCGGACGCGAATTGGCCGAGTGGTACGCCTGCGCCGGCATCCGCATTCACGAAGGATACGGCCTGACGGAAACCTCGCCGGTCATCGCGGTCAACACTCCGATCAATCACCGCATCGGCACGGTGGGCAAGATCATGCCGAACCTTGAAGTGCGCATCGCCGAAGACGGCGAAATCCTGGTAAAGGGTCCGTCGATATTCAAGGGCTACTGGAATCGCCCGGAAGAAACCAGGGCGGCGTTCGTTGATGGACGAATCAATGATGGGCGAGTAGAAGACGGCTGGTTCAAGACCGGTGACATTGGCAACATCGACGCGGATGGATTTTTGTCGGTCACCGATCGCAAGAAAGATCTGATCAAGACTTCGGGCGGAAAATTCATTGCCCCACAGCCGATCGAGAACTCGCTCAAACTCAATCCTCTGGTTGGTGTGGCGGCGATTCTCGGCGATAAGCGCAAATTCGCGTCGGTTCTTATCTCGCCTAACTTCGCCGCATTGGAAGAGTGGGCGCGGGAGAACGCGATTCCGTTCACTTCACGCGCCGAACTCGTTGCCAAACCGGATGTTCAAGCGCTCTACGAAGGAATCGTCGATGGCATCAACCATAATCTGGCGCGTTTTGAAAAATTAAAGCGCGTCCTGCTGGTCGTAGACGAATTCTCCATCGAGAGCGGCATCATGACTCCGACGCTGAAGTTAAAACGCCGCGTGGTCGAAGAGCGTTACAAAAAGCAGATCGACGAGATCTACGCGCAAGCGGAAGCGACGCCAGTGCCTTAGCACGCGCACGTGATCAGGTGCACGAATGAAATCGTTCCCGAGGACTTTGCTGCGAGGACTGTAGTGGCTTCTTTTTGTGATCGGCGGCCTCTTATTTTTGGCCGGGGGACGGGTCATCAGCGAATCCGCCAAGATAGATCGCATCCTAAGCGAAATGATAGGTCTGGGTCTTGCGGGGGCGTGCGTAGCCCTCGGGCTCGTTCTGAAAGACGCGGGAGAACCTGACGAAGTCGAAGAAAGTCAGGATTCGGGATCCGAAGACACCCGTACCAAAGACCAGGTCTGATTCCCCATTCATTTCTCACTTTGCGCGAGAAAGCGTGCGCTGAAGCGAGGCCGAACGCCGGGGCCGTCCGCTGGCCTCGCCTGCCGGGTACAACTTACAATACCAACATGTCGGATTCACTCGTCATCGCCGGACGCTCCTTCCGCTCCCGCCTGATCGTTGGCACGGGAAAGTACAAATCGTTCCAGGAAACGGCGCGCGCGCTCGAAGCGAGCGGCGCGGAGATGGTCACAGTCGCGGTGCGCCGCGTAAATCTGGATCGAAGCAAGGAATCGCTGCTCGACTACATCGACGCGAAGAAGTATTTTCTGCTGCCCAACACCGCCGGCTGTTATACGGCCGACGAAGCCATCCGCGCTGCGCGTCTCGGACGCGAAGTCGGACTCTCCGATTGGGTGAAGCTCGAAGTCATCGGCGACCAGGCCACACTTTACCCGGACGTGCAGGCCACGCTCGAAGCCACACGCGTGCTGGTGAAGGAAGGTTTCACCGTTCTGCCCTACACTTCCGATGACATTGTCTTTGCCAAGCGCCTAATCGATGCCGGGGCGGCAACCATCATGCCGCTGGGCGCGCCAATCGGCAGCGGCATGGGTATTCAGAACGAAGCCCACATCCACATTCTGCGCGAGATGATCAGCGGAGTACCGCTGATCGTCGACGCCGGAGTCGGCACCGCCTCCGACGCTGCAATTGCAATGGAACTGGGCGCCGACGCCGTCCTGATGAACACCGGCATCGCCGCCGCGCAGGATCCCGTGCTCATGGCCGAAGCCATGCACCACGCAGTCATCGCAGGACGCCAGGCCTATCTCTCCGGGCGCATGGCGAAAAAGCTCTACGCCACGGCCAGTTCCCCGCTGGAAGGCGTGGTGAAGTGAATTGGGCGATTGGATGATTGAGTCATTGGGCGACTGGTTCAATGTCTTCCAATCGCCCAATGACTCAATCGCTCAATTCCAAAGAAAAAGGGCGGCCCGTAAGCCGCCCTCAGTTCCTCTGTAATCCGAACTACATCATCATCTTCGCGCTGTCCACGTGAATGGAGTCACCCTTCACTTCACCCATCACCGTGATGTGATGTCCAATGTGGTCCTTGAGCGAATCCGGATTGTCGACCGTGAGAACCTTCTGGTCCTTGTCGGTGACGATCACCATCTTCGCGCCGGCGTCGAGGCACTTCTTGGTGCAGGCCTCGGCCTTGTCATTCGCACCCTTGGCGCCGCATTTGCTGTCGCTCACCCATCCGTTGACGGTCATGCTCTTTCCCATATCATCAAACGCCATCGCCGAAAGGGCGAACACGAAAGTTACCGCAAGTAAAATCACGAGCACTTTTTTCATGGCCGACTGTTCTCCTTTTTCAAATTCATATCGCGGCCCCACTGCAGAAACCTGGGTGAAGATCGAGTTGCAAGCGGGATCAACCGGTCTTCATTCGATTGTGACTGAGGCAGGGGAAATATACCACAAAGACCGGCGGGTGGTTGTCAGGCGAACGTAAGCGTCCGGCGGAATTCCCCAGTTCGAGATTGCCTGAGATTGCCCCTTAAGAGTAAGGCTATTTTTTCGCGGTGTGATTCGCGGGGGGCGCCGGTTTTGCGGGAGCGGGCGCCACATAAACATATTCTCCCGGCTTGGCATAGCCCAGTTGTTCGCGCGCTTCTTTCTCAATGGCCTTCTGGTCGCTCTTCAGTCCCTGAACTTGTCGCGCGTAGCGGTCGTTTTCTTCTTGCATCTGGACATTCTGAATTCGCAGAGCCTCATATTCGGCGCGCTTCTGCCGGTAGATAATCATTCCGTTCGCGCCGAACATTACGTGCACAAAAAGAAACGCCGCCAATCCGGCAACTGCCACAGTCGCGATGCGCCGACGCAACAGATAGATGCGTATGGCCAGCGGCCGGACCCGCTCGATCCAGGACGCCGCGAACGCTTCCGCCTGCGGTCCCCGGTTGGCCATCGCCCTCAAGCCGTCCTCTGGACTCGGAAATTTCCTGACTCTTGTCAATGATTTCATCCGCGGATTCTGACCGCAGCTTATCAGTGAACTTCGCCTGCGCGTCGGCGTCAAGCGGAAGTTCTCGCGCCCCGCATAATAGGAACCTACTTGGTTATATGTGTCCTGCAGTTGATCGCCCAGAGACTTGCCCGCTGCCGCTCCTCATTGCCATGAGATGTTAATCTCACGAACGAAGCCGTAAACGGAAAAGCTCGAAGCCGACGGTAACTCTATATGACGAACAAACGAATCGTCTTCTCCACCGCCGGGTCGGAAGATGAAGCGCGGAGGATTGCCCGTGAACTCGTCGAGCGCCGGCTCGCCGCCTGCGTCAACATTATTCCCAGGATCGAATCCATCTATCGCTGGCAAGGGAATGTCGAGTCTGCTCAGGAATGGCTGTTGCTCATTAAGACCAGCTCCGAAAGATTTATAGCGGTGCGCGATGCTATTCGCGAAATGCACTCCTACGAACTTCCGGAATGCATCGCAATCGAAATAGAAGACGGCATTGCGGAATACCTGAAGTGGATAGCAGACGCGGTGACGAAGAAAGAATCTTTGTGAACCAAGCCCGAAGTTCCTCCTTTCTCTGTGTCCTCTCTGGTTAATTCCAGATTCTCCGAGCGTGGCAAGAGCTTAAATCGCGTTAAGCGCGCCA
>Ga0302324_100017476_pt1 | contig 14215 bp, 14 predicted proteins | sample Palsa_T0_1_FD_201949 | JGI IMG/M metagenome (GOLD analysis project Ga0302324, IMG submission 201949) | Peat permafrost microbial communities from Stordalen Mire near Abisko, Sweden - Palsa_T0_1 | ecosystem: Environmental > Terrestrial > Soil > Palsa > Peat permafrost | place: Sweden: Abisko... | reverse complement strand
CAACACGACGCGCTTCGCCTCGACGAGCGCAAGCGCGTCGCGGACCAAGTCGCGTGCGAACCACGAGGCGACCGTCGCCGGCAGGCGCGATCGCCACGTCGCAAACGGGGTCAGGCTAGCTTACCGTGAGCTCCGACTGGGGCGGAGCCGGCGGCTCAACGGACGGGATTTTCGAGAACCGCAGCTTGTCCGGATTGTCGGGACTCACCTCGGCCAAGATGCGATCGCCGGCTTGGAAGGTGCCCTTGAGCAGCTCTTCGGCCAGTTCGTCCTCGACTTCGCGCTGGATCGCGCGCCGAAGCGGTCGTGCGCCGAACTGCGGATCCCAACCCTTGCGGGCCAAGAGCGCCTTTGCTTCCTCGACGACTTCGAGGTGCATCTCCTGGGCCTTGACCTCGCGAATGACCTTCTCGAGCTCGAGCGAGACGATCTGCTCGATCTGGTCGCGGTTGAGCTGGTGAAAGACCACGACCTCGTCGACGCGATTGAGGAACTCGGGCCGGAACGTGTGCTTGACCTCGTCGAGCACCTTGTTCTTCATCTTCTCATAGCCGGCCTGATCCATCTCGGAACTGGCCTTCTGCGCGCGGAACCCGATGTCGATCGTCGTCTGCATCCCCGATGCCCCGACGTTCGAGGTCATGATGATGACCGAGTTCTTGAAGTCGACGACGCGGCCTTGCGAATCGGTCAAGCGCCCGTCTTCGAGCACTTGCAAGAGCAAGTTGAAGACGTCGGGGTGTGCCTTCTCGATCTCGTCGAGCAGGACGACGCAGTACGGGCGCCGGCGTACGGCTTCCGTGAGCTGTCCGCCCTCTTCGTACCCGACGTATCCGGGCGGTGCGCCGACCAGCCGCGAGACCGCGTACTTCTCCATGTACTCCGACATGTCGATGCGGATGATCGATTCGGCGTCGTCGAAGAGGTACTCGGCGAGGCTGCGCGCCACTTCCGTTTTGCCGACACCGGTCGGGCCGAGGAAGATGAACGAGCCGATCGGGCGCTTGGGGTTCTTGAGGCCGGCGCGCGAACGGCGAATGGCCCGGGTGACGACTTCAATCGATTCGTCCTGGCCGATGACGCGCTTGTGCAGCTGCTCCTTCATCCCGAGCAGCTTAGCCGTCTCGGCTTGCGCCAGCTTCGAAACGGGGATGCGCGTCCACGAGCTGACGATGTAGGCGATGTCTTCCTCGGTAACCCGAAGCGTCTTGTCGGCCTGCGACTTGCGATCGGCCCACTCTTGCTCGAGGCGCTGCTTTTCGAGCCGCAACTTCTCCTCGCGGTCGCGGATCGCTGCGGCCTTCTCGAACTCTTGCGACTTGACGACGGCTTCCTTCTCGACCTTGACCTTGCGGATCTGATTGTCGATCTCGCGGATCTCCGCAGGCGGAAGCGTCGCCTGCAGGCGCACGCGAGAACTCGCCTCGTCGATCAAGTCGACGGCCTTGTCGGGGAGGAAGCGGTCGGAGATGTACCGGTCGGACAGCTTCGCAGCCGCGGCCAGCGCTTCGTCCGTAATCGTTACCTTGTGGTGCGCCTCATAGCGGTCGCGCAGACCCTTGAGGATCTCAACCGTCTCCTCGACGGACGGCTCGCCGACCATCACCGGCTGGAAGCGGCGCTCGAGCGCGCTATCCTTTTCGATGTGCTTGCGGAACTCGTTAAGGGTCGTCGCGCCGATGCACTGCAGTTCGCCGCGCGCAAGCGCCGGTTTAATGATGTTCGACGCGTCGATCGCGCCTTCGGCTGCGCCCGCACCGACCAGCGTGTGCAACTCGTCGATGAACAGGATGATCTCGCCGGATGCGCCGCGGATCTCGTCCATGACGCGCTTCATCCGCTCCTCGAACTCGCCGCGGTACTTCGTCCCTGCGACGAGGCCCGCGAGGTCGAGCGTGATGACGCGCCGGTCGCGCAGGGGTTCGGGGACCTCGCCCTTGATAACGCGCTGCGCCAGGCCTTCGGCGATTGCCGTCTTGCCGACGCCCGGTTCGCCGATCAGCGCCGGGTTGTTCTTCGTGCGCCGCGCGAGGATCTGAATGACGCGCTCGATCTCGTTGGCCCGGCCGATCACCGGGTCGAGCTTGTTGTCCCGGGCTAAGGTCGTCAGGTCGCGGCCGTAGGCGTCGAGCGTCGGCGTCTTCGATTTTCCTTTGGGGGCGACGGGCTGGCCTTCGGCACCTAAAAGCGACGTCGTCTGGACGCGGACTTTTGCCGGGTCGACTCCGAGGTTGGTCAGCACCCGGGCCGCCACGCCTTCGCCTTCGCGAATCAAACCAAGCAAGAGATGCTCGGTGCCGATGTAGTTGTGGTTGAGCTGGCGGGCCTCCTCAAAGGCAAGCTCGATCACGCGCTTCGCGCGCGGCGTGAAGACCATCTCCTGTTGGACCGTTTGGCCGCCGCGGCCGACGATCGCCTCGACCTCCTGGCGCACCTTGGCCAGGTTGACACCCAAGGTCTCCAGGACTTTCGCCGCCAGGCTTTCGCCCTCGGAGATAATGCCGAGCAGAATGTGCTCGGTCCCGATATAGTTGTTGCCGAGTCGCTGCGCCTCTTCTTGCGCGAGCACAATGCTGCGTCGCGCTCGCTCGGTAAACGGTTCCCACATAGACATGCTGGTTCAGACTCCCTCGTCCGCCCGGCTTAGCAGATCGAATCTCGTTCTCGACTTGCTGGGCTCCACGCCCATCCCCTTTGTCGAAACGCACCACTCCGCCGGGTTGTCTCGCCATAACCGCGCCCGGATTCGACAGAGTTTCGCCACAGGTGGCCTCAAGCGGGCCATGAAAGACGACGTAGCAGCTACGATGGAGATCCCCTGCTCCTGAAAACCCAAAAGAAGGGGCCCGCTCCCGCGCAAGCGCTGCGCCCGAGGCGAAGCCCTCCGGACGTCCCCGCCAAAAGCGCCGTCGCGAAGGTCTCGCACACGCTCAGCCGGCCCTTGGCCGACCGCCTCGAGGAGTTCGCCTTCTTTGCCCGGGTAAGCGAAAGCTCGGTGATCGAGCACTCCCTGCGGAGTTTTTTCGAATCGAGCGGCGACGACGGATACCTCGGCGACCTCTTGCGCAGCCATGGAGCCGGCCGCCGGCGCAAGACCTAGGAACGCTCCGGTCGCTTCGCTTGCCTTAGGTGCGGCGCAGTGAGGCCCCGTGGTCGCGCAAGAATTTGCCCAGAGTCGCCTCGGTCGTCCGCGCGAAGAGCAGCTCGAGCGCGATCTCGACGATGGAACTCTCGGAGAGGCGCTCCTCAAAAGCCACCCGGCGCAACCGCGCGCCGAGCGGCGCGGAGACGTTGACGGAAAGTTTGACGGCGCCGGAAGACTTCGCTTTCACCCCCTTTCTGCTTTCCGTGCCGGTAAGCGCAACCCGCTTACCGATTGTTAACTCTTAGTCAATCTTGCGGCCGCCCGCGCGCAGGCCAGTGTCGCGAACCCGCGAAGCGCCCCGTGATGCACCAAGTGGCCGATCAGATCGTCAACGGCATCACACTCGGGATGCTCTACATCCTGGTGGCGCTCGGGCTCAACATCATCCTTGGCCTCATGGGCGTCATCAACTTCTCACACGGCGCCTTCTTCATGTTGGGCGCCTACGTCGCGTACACGCTCGCTCCGCATGTCGGTTTCTTCCCGAGCCTAATCTTTGCGGCTGCGATTATCGGGGCGTTCGGTATGCTCTTCGAGGTGCTCCTCGTCCGGCCGCTCTACCGCCGGCCACCCGAATACACGCTCTTGCTGACCTACGGGACGGCGCTGATCTTCGAGCAGGTCGTCCGGCGCATTTGGGGCGACGACGCCGTCCGCTATCCGTTGCCGGATTGGCTCGCCGGCACGTTCACATTTGCCGGCTATGCGTTTCCGGTCTACCGCGACGTATTTCTGGTCGCCGTCACGATCGCGATCCTGGCGATCGTCTGGCTGATCATCAATAAGACCAACGTCGGCGTCATCATCCGCGCCGGAACGCGCGACGCCGAGATGGTGCGCATCCTCGGCATCAACATGCCGCTGATGTTCATGCTCGTGTTCGGCCTTGGCTCGTTTCTTGCGGGGCTGGCGGGAGCGCTCGCGGCGCCCGTTTACGCGATCATTCCCAACCTCGCCGATCAGTGGATCGTGCTGACGTTCGTCATCGTCATCGTCGGCGGAATCGGGTCGTTCTGGGGCGCGATCGTGGGCGGCTTGACGATCGGCATCCTCTCGAGCCTGATGGAACTGGTCTATCCGCCGGCGGTCGAACTGACCGGGTTCATCATCATGGGCCTCGTCTTGCTCGTGCGGCCGCGCGGCCTGTTCGGCGTGGAAGGTCTCTTCGAGTGATCGCGCGCCTCGGCTCGATCGCGCTCGGGATCGCGCTCCTGCCGCTGCTGATGCCCGACGGTTCGTTCGATCTCTACCCGTTCGTTGGCGCCCGCTTGCCGCTGCACGCCGGCTTCGTCGATCTCGCTACGACGATCCTGATCTTCGGCCTGTTTGCGCTCGGCTTCAACATCCTCTTCGGTCACACGGGCGAACTCTCGTTCGGGCACGCGATGTTCTTCGCGCTCGGAGCGTACGCGACCGCGCTCTACAGCAAAGGGTTCGACGCGACGGTCGGACCCGTACACCTGCAGTTTTTGGGCTCGGGGAATGCGTTTTTCGCGCTGCTCGCCGCGCTAGCCGCCGTCGCGGTCTGGGCTTGGCTTCTGGGCCGATTGATCGTGCCGCGATCGAGCGGTATTTACTATTCGATGATCACGCTCGCGTTTGCGCAGGTCATTTACTTCATCGCTTTCCGGTGGAGCGATCTGACGGGTGGCGAAGACGGCCTGCAGGCAATCGCGCGGCCGGCCGTACCGGGACTTCCCGCGGGCTGGCTCGACGACTCGAATCACTTCTACATCGCGGCGGCGCTCGTCACGTTTGTCGCGGTCGTGCTCAACTACTGCATCGTGTTTTCCAACTTCGGTTCGGTGCTGCGCGCGATCCGCGAGAACAAGCAGCGCGCGCGATTCCTCGGTTACGACGTCAACAAGTACCGCGTCAATGCCTTCGTGCTCTCGGCGCTGTTCCCGGCCCTGGCCGGTTGGATGTGGACGTATTTTCAGCAAGCAATCAATCCCGACGCCGGGTCGATCGACTATTCCGGCCGCGTGGTCATGATGTCGCTGCTCGGGGGAATCAACACGTTCGCCGGCCCCATGCTCGGCGCGTTCGTCTACTGGGATCTTCAGAATCGATTCGCGCGATTCGACCGCTACTGGCCCGAGATCATTGGCCTGGTCTTCGTGTTCTTCGTGCTCGTTGCGCCGCGCGGCATCGCCGGCCTCATCGCCGCGCTCCGCCGGCCCTCGCGTCGCGCGGTGGAGCAAGCGGAAGCGTGACGGACGCCGGCGACGCGCTACGGACCGCCGACCTCTCGCGGACGTTTTCCGGCTTCAAGGCGGTAAGCGGCGTGACGCTCGAGATACCGTTCGGCGGGGTGCGCACGATCATCGGCCCTAACGGCGCCGGAAAGACGACGCTTTTCAACCTCCTCTCGGGACTGCTGCCGCCGAGCGCCGGACGAATCTTTTACGGCGATCGCGACATCACGTCGCTCCAACCGCACCGCCGGGCACGGCTTGGGATCGCGCGCTCCTTCCAAATAACGAACATCTTCGGAAGGTTGAGCGTCTACGAGAACGTTCGGCTGGCGGCGCAAGCCGTGTATGACGGGAAGGCGGGGTTTTTCTTTCCGTCGCGTTCGATGCGCGGCGTCGCGGCAAAAACCGAGAGCATCCTTGGCGACATCGGTCTCGGCGCCGCGGCGGACGCGCCGGCAGAGACCCTTTCCCACGGCGACCAGCGGCGCCTCGAGATCGGCCTGGTGCTCGCGACGGACCCGCGCGTGCTCTTGCTCGACGAACCGCTCGCGGGGATGTCGCCGACCGAGACGCAGGCGACGGTCGACTTGATCGGACGCATCGGCGACGGACGTACGATCGTCTTGGTCGAACACGACATCGACGTGGTCATGCGCATCTCGACCACCATCACCGTCATGCAGACGGGCCAGATCCTCGCCGTCGGGACGCCGCAGCAAATCCGCGAGAACGAGGCGGTGCAGCGCGCCTACTTGGGCGGTCTCGCGTGAGCGCTGCGCCGCTGCTCGAGCTCGAGTCCGTCAACGCGTACTACGGGAAGAGCCACGCGCTGCAGGACGTTTCGCTTGCGATCGAAACCGGCGAGGTCGTCGCGTTGCTCGGACGCAACGGCAGCGGCCGCTCGACGACGCTCAAGGCGATCATGGGCCTGGTCGCCGTTAGGGGTGGCGCGATCCGCTTTGCGGGGAAGCCGATCCTGCACCGCGCTACGTACGAGCTTGCGAAACTCGGGATCGCCTACGTTCCCGAGGACCGTCGCATCTTTCCGAATCTCACGGTCGGCGAGAATCTGCGGCTCGCCTCGCTCGGTGGCCGGCCCGGACCCTGGAACGAGAAGCGTATCTACGAGTACTTCGCCGTGCTCGGCGAACGCCGTGACAAGCCCGCGAAGCTATCGGGCGGCGAGCAGCAGATGCTCGCGATCGCGCGCGCGCTCGTCGCCAACCCCGCGATCGTACTCCTCGACGAGCCGATGGAGGGCTTAGCGCCGCTCATCGCGCGCAATGTCGAGGATGTCGTCCAGCGGCTGCGTGCGGAGGGCGACACGATCTTGCTCGTCGAGCAGAACGCCCAGGTTGCGATGAGCCTCTCCGATCGCGGCTACGTGCTCTCAAACGGTCGCGTCGTCACCTCAGGTTCGATCCCAGAGCTGCGCGCGAACGGCGAAGCGATGCAGCGCTATCTCGCAATCTAAGCGAGCGGCGAGCGCATGCACGTCGGGCATCGATTCGAACGCCACGTGCGCTGGTCGCGCGAGGAAATCGTGCGCTATGCCGACCTCGTCGGCGATTCGAACCCGCTCCACCACGACGCGGCGTATGCGAGCGGCACGCGTTTCGGCGGGCTGATCGCCTCGGGCGCGCAAACGGTTGCTTACTTGATGGCCTTGTGCGCCTCGCAGACGACGACCGCCAACCCGGGCGTCGGCCTCGAATTCAACTTTCGGCTGGTCGGACCGGCAAAGCCCGACGACGACATCCGGCTGTGTTGGGAAGTCACGGGCGTGGCGGAAAGCGAGCGCCCCAAAGGAACGATCGTCGAGCTGCGCGGCGAGGCTCTCGGCAGCGACGGGCGCCCGGTCGTCACGGCGACCGCCCGTACCCTCTTGGTAGCTAGGCTTTAGGGACCTAAGTCCCGGGACCTCAATCGGAGCCCGCCACGAACGACCCTTGTTGCGCTGGCCCCATCGTCCTATCCTGGGAAAGTACGGGACTGATTCCTCAATCGATCCCGGAAGGGCAGTCGGATATGTTCTTGCGTATTCTCTTCAACTCGCTGGTCTTGACGGCGACGTTAGGAACGGGCGCCTTTGGCGCGCAGCTCGACGTCATGTCGGTCCCTGTCTGCCGCCCGCTCTACGCGGAGCCGGTCGACCGAAATCCCTCGTGGCCGGCCGGGCACTACTTCCGCGTCGTCTTCAAGGGGATCGCCAGCGACACGATCATCGTCAACGGATATCGCGCCGACATCGTGATGCTCGACAACTCGGGCGATCAGGACACGCACTATGCGATCGCCCGCCTGCCGGCCGACGCCGCGGTCACCAAGGGCTTCATCACCTTCATGGTCGCCGCCAAAACGCCGCTCGGTTACACGCCTGCCGTCCCGCTAAAAATCACGCTGCTCTAACTGCGCTCTTCGCGCGGAAATCATCTTAGCGCGGCCGGTAGCGCACAACGCCGGCCACGAGCGGCACCGCAATAGCGATCGTCAGCAAACCAACAAGCGCGAGTTCGCTCCCCGTGCTGAGCGATCCGACCGCGCGGCCGCAACTTGCCGCGGCGCCGGCAAGCCAGAGCTGCGCGGCGAGAAGCGGGTCGAGCGGGGCGCCGGAGACTTCGCGGGCAACCACCCCGAGCTGCTGCGGCGTCCAGTTGTCGCCGTCGACAAAGCGCGCGATGCGGCCCTGCGGATCGAGCACGACGGCAAGGTCCGCATGGTCGACGCGCGTCGAGCTTACTCGCCTCGGGTCAACGCCGAAACGGCGCTCGAGAAACAGCAGCGGTGCGGCCGGACCGGTCGCGAGCGTCACGCGGGGCGCGGAGCCGAGTGAGGCGCGGTAGCGCGACAAGATCGCGGGCCGATCGTAATCCGGATCGACCGTGAGCGCCGCGACGGCGATCTTGCCGGGATCGCTCTCGGTTGCGAGCTTGTTCAGCTTCGCCGCTATCAGAGCGCAGCGATCCGTGCAGCGCGTGTAGATGAACGAGAGGACGACGACCCGGCCCTGCAGCTGGTCGAAGGAGAACGCCCCTCCATCCTGATCGACCAACTGAACCCGCGGAACGGTGTCGCCCTCGTGCAATTGCGGCGCGAACGCAAGGACGCCGGCCAGCGCCAGAAGGCCGGCTACCACGTTCGCATGCCCGGCGCAAGGTACGAGTGCGCCGTGAGTTGTTGCGTGACGGGACCAACGTAGGCGATGAAAGCCAGAACGATCGCGAGCGCTGCCCAGGTGCCGAGCTTGTCGAGAACCGGAGGCACGGGTGCGGCCGCATCCTCGACGCGCGCGAACGCGAGTTCGGGATTGTCCTCTTCGCGTTTGTTCTGGAGGAACGTCGCGGTCGCGACGACCACGAACAGCAGAACGCCGATCGCGATCAGCGAGCCGCCCAGTGCCGCGGCGACCATCTGGCCGTGCCACGTTGCGGCACCGGCCGCGCCGAAGTAGCTGACGTCGGACGTGCGCCGCGGTGCGCCGAGGATCCCGGCCCAGTGCATCGAGAACGACATGACGAGCATCCCGGCGAACCACAGATACTCCGACACCAGCGCCAGTTGCGGCGCGAACAATTTGCGCCGGGCGAGCGCCGGAACCAAACGATACGCCGCGCCGATAAAGGTCAGCGCGACCGGCCCGCCCACCGTCACGTGGAAGTGGCCGACGACCCACATCGTGTTATGGACGAGCACGTCCATCGCGTACGAGTTGTTCACGACGCCGCCGAAACCGCCTAGGATGAAGAGCAGCATTCCAAGGCCGGGACCGGCGAACGCCGGATCGCGCCAGGGCAGCCAGCGAACGATGTTCCAGAAACCGGTGACGCCTTGCTTGCGCGCCGCGATTTCAAAACTCGCGAAGATCGCGAACGCCGTCATGAACGACGGCACGACGACACCGTACGTCAAGATCGTGTGAAAGAATTTCCAGCCGGGCGATATGCCCGGATCGAGATATTCGTGATGGATCCCGACCGGCGTCGAGAGCAAGAGCAGCGATATGAAGGCCAGCCGCGTCAGACCGTCGCTGAAGACACTCCCGCCGTACGACGTCGGCACGACGAGATACCAAATGACGTATGCGCCCATGATCCAGAAGTACACGAGCGGATGGCCGAAGTACCAAAATAACATCCGGGTGAGGGAAACGTCCACACCGGACGTCCAGCCGAGCGACCATGGGATCAGGATCAGCATCTCGACCGTTACGCCTAGCGTCGCGATGATCCACATGATCATCGTACAAACCGCGGCGAAAGCCGGAAGCGGAATTCTCAGCTCGGGGTTTCGGCGCTTGAACCAAACGACGTTCATGATGATGTCGGCCGCGATGAACCAGGTTCCCGCGACCAACAGCGTCGCACCAAAATAGAAGAACGGGCTGGCCTTCAGCGGCGCGTAAAACGTATAGAGCACGCTCGCGTTGCCGCTTAGGATCGTGATCGCCGCCATCAGCGTACCGATCACCATAACGCTCCAGCCAATATAGTTGAGTCTAACCGACCGGACCCGTGGGATCGAACGGTAGGTAGCATACGTGAGCAGCCCGGTGATGAAGAACGTCGTGAACACGAGCGCCATCAACACGCCGTGAACCGTCAGTATCCGGTAGTAATCGAACCAATCGGGCATCACGATCCAGTTCGCGCGCGAGAAGCCTTGCAGCGCGCCGAACAGCGCCCCGACGCCGAGCACGAGCGTCGCCGTATAGATGTGGGTGAGGACGAGAAGATCGCCCTTCTCGCGCGAGAACGCGTAGCTATCGTTATTCTTCGGCCACTGCAGCGGACTCGAGGCCGCATCCGCGGATGTCGTCACTGCACGACCACCTTTGCGGCCATCGTTTGGTGCCCGGCTCCGCAGTATTCGTTGCAGACCAACAAAAACGTCCCAGCTTCTTTAAACGTATGCGAGAGGGAGTTGACCCAACCCGGCGTGACCATCATGTTCACGGCGGTCGCCGGGATCGAGAAACCGTGCTCGACGTCGGTGCTCGTCACGTAGAACGTCACGCGCGACCCGACGGGCACCGTGATCGTCGCGGGATCGAACGCAAAGATATGCGCGACGTAATACGCTTCGTATGCGTGATCTCCGACCTTCCGTAGGCCAGGATGATCGAACGGCGGCGTCTGCGCGACCTTCGTGGGATCGATCGATTGGTCGTCGCTTGGCGGCACGAATCCTTCGCTCAGCGCCGCGATGCTGAGCGTCGCGATGAAAAACGCCAGAATCACTAGACCAATCGAAAGCCAGAGTTTTTCGTAGCGGTGAATGTGCATGCTTACCACCGAGACTGTAGCAGCGCGAACATCAGGATCCAGCCGACCACGATAAAGGCGCCGAGGCCTAGACAGAATTGCAGCGTAGCCGGAAGTGGCTCGTCACGTGATGGTTCCATGGGCAAAAATGTGCCGCGCGCACGTTCCAATCCTGCGCCTCCGCGAAGTCGCCATGTCGAGCAGCCGGGCTCGCGCCGGCGGGTGGCCGGGATGAGATGGTTGAGCGTTTCAAGCGAGAAATGGGGTCGCCATGATCGGCGAGAACGTCGCGGCGGCGGACCGCACGCGGCTGATGGATATGATCATTGCCGCGCAGTCGCGATTGGGTTATCTCTCGGACGAGACCCTGAGCGCGATCGCATCGGAGGTGGGAATCGCGTACGTGGACGTGGTCGACACCGCTTCCTTTTACGCATTCTTTTCACGCGCGCCGCAAGGCCGCTGCCAGATTCGCTTTTCGAAGACGCCGGTCTCGCTCGTGAAGGGCGCGGCGGACGTCGTGCGCGCATTTGAAAAAGCGCTCGCGACTCCTCTCGGGACGACGAGCCCGGACGGCATCACCCTAAACTGGACGAGCGACATCGGGATGGCCGATCAAGAGCCGGCGTGTCTGATCAACGGCACGGTGTTCGCGAATCTCGAACCCGCGGACGCTGCCGGGATCGTCGACGAGGTGCGTACCATGATTGCGAACGACGCACTGCCGGGATTTCCGGGTTACGGCAACGCCGCCGCATTCTCGTCGGCCAAAGCGGGTTGCGCGTCGAACGTCGTGCTCGCGGGCGAGGTGCTCTTTGCGCCGATGACGCCCGGGAGCGGGCTGCGTGCGGCGCTCGCCATGACGCCCGAAGAGGTCATCGACGAGGTGCGGCGCTCGGGATTGCGCGGCCGCGGCGGAGCCGGCTTTCCGACCGGGATGAAATGGGGCCTGACGCGCCGGGCGAACGGTGAGGCACGCTACATCATCTGCAATGCCGACGAAGGTGAACCCGGGACGTTCAAGGACCGCGTGTTGCTCGTCGAGGCGCCCGGCCTCGTCTTCGAAGGGTTGACGATCGCGGGATACGCACTCGGCGCGAAGATCGGCCTCATCTATCTGCGGGCAGAGTACGCCTACCTTTTCGGCGACCTGCAACGCGTGCTGGGCGAGCGTCGCCGGCTCGGTTTACTCGGCGAACGCACCGGCGGGCGCGAGGGGTTCGATTTCGACATCCGCATCCAACTCGGAGCGGGCGCGTACATCTGCGGCGAAGAGTCGGCCCTGATCGAGTCGCTCGAAGGCAAGCGCGGCGCTCCGCGCGACCGTCCGCCCTATCCGACCGATCGCGGCTACCTCGGGCAACCGACTTCGGTGAACAACGTTGAGACACTCGCCTGCGTACCGCGCATCATCGAGCGCGGGGCGAACTGGTTTTCCAAAATCGGCACGGCGGAGTCCAAAGGAACGAAGTTGATGTGTCTCTCGGGCGATTGCGCGAAGCCCGGAGTCTATGAAGTTCCATTCGGGATTACGCTCAACGAGCTGCTCGATCTCGCCGGCGGAGCCGATGCCGAAGCGGTCCAGGTTTCCGGCGCGGCGGGAGAATGCGTTGCCCCGAAGGATTTCGGCCGGAGCCTTTGCTACGAGGATCTGTCGACCGCGGGTTCGACCATGGTCTTCGGGCCTGAACGAGACGTCTTGGAGATCGTCTTGCAATTTGCGGAGTTTTTCGCCGACGAGTCGTGCGGCTGGTGCGTGCCGTGCCGGATCGGCACCGTACTGCTCAAAGAGAACCTCGAGAAAACGCGCCACGGGCTTGCTTCACGCGAAGATCTCGCCCGTCTCGAGAGGCTTGCCGGTACCGTGCGCAAGATGAGCCGCTGCGGGTTGGGACAGACGGCCCCCAATCCAATCCTGAGCACGCTGCGCAACTTTCCCCACATCTACGAGAGCAAGCTCATCGGCGGCGACGACGTTCGGATCGACCTTCAAGCGGCTCTGCGGGATGCGCGTGCTCTGCGGACGGTTTCGGCCTTGAAGCAGGACGGCGCATGAGCGCCCCAGCGCTCCGCTTTAGCGTCGACGGTGCGCCGGTCGAGGCAAAAGCGGGCCAGACGATCATCGAGGCCTGCGACGATGCCGGGATCTACATCCCCCGGCTGTGCTACCGGGCGGATCTTCCGCCCGGCGGCCAATGCCGGCTCTGCACGTGCAAAGTGAACGGCCGTTACGCTGCCGCCTGCGTCACCCCGGTAACGCCCGCGATTGCCGTCGAGAACGACACGCCCGAACTTCGGGCGGAGCGCAGCACGATCGTCGAGATGCTGTTCGTCGAGGGCAACCATCCCTGTCCGTTCTGCGAAAAGAGCGGAAACTGCGATCTGCAGGCGATGGCCTACCGTTTCGGCCTCTCCGCAACCGAGTTGACGTATCAATTTCCAAATCACGACATCGACGCCACGCATCCGGAGATCTTCTTGGATCGAAATACCTGCATTCTCTGCGGGCTTTGCATTCGCGCTTCGCGATCCGCCGACGGCAAGGCGGTGTTCGGGTTCGAGAATCGCGGCGCCCGGACGCGGTTGACCGTTAATTCGCCGGATGGTTTAGCCGGCACCGACATCGCGACCGCGGATCGGGCAGCCGACGTCTGTCCGGTCGGCTGCATCGTGGTAAAGGGCACGGGTTACGAAACGCCTTACGGCGAGCGGCCGTACGACCGGCAGCCGATCGGAGCGGACATTGAAGCGCAGCGGCACCCCTCTGCCGAGCGCAAGGACGCCGATGTCTAAGCCCAAGCTCGCAACGTGTTCGCTCGCCGGCTGCTTCGGTTGCCACATGTCGTTGCTCGACATCGACGAGCGCATTCTGGAACTCGTGGAACTGTTCGACTTGGACCGCTCTCCGCTGGACGACAAAAAAGCGTTCGACTCGCCCGTCGAGGTCGGATTCGTCGAAGGCGGCTGCGCCAACGAGTACAACGTTCGCGTGCTGCACGACTTTCGAAAACACTGCAAGGTGCTGATCGCGGTCGGCGCCTGCGCAATCAACGGCGGGGTTCCGGCGCTGCGCAATCCGATCGGCCTGCGGGAGTGCCTGGAGACGACGTACGCCGGCGGCACGCCGGACGCGGACCACTTCGTTCCGTACGACGCCGATCTCCCGTTGCTGCTCGATCGCGTCTACCCCGCGCACGAGGTCGTGCGCATCGATTATTTTCTGCCCGGCTGCCCGCCGTCCGCCGACGCGATTTGGGAAGGTCTCAAGGAGCTCTTGGCGGGCAGAACGCCCGGCCTTCCGTACCAGCTGCTCAAATATGACTGAGACACGCAAGATCGTCATCGATCCCGTCACCCGCATCGAGGGACACGGGAAAGTGACGATTCGGCTCAACGAAGACGGCAGCGTCGGCGAAGCGCGTTTGCACGTCGTGGAGTTCCGTGGTTTCGAGCGCTTCATCCGCGGCCGGCCGTACTGGGAAGCCGCAACGATCGTCGAGCGCCTGTGCGGCATCTGCCCCGTCAGCCACCACTTGTGCGCGGCGAAGGCGATGGACGCGATCGTCGGAGCGGATCGGCTGACGCCGGCGGCCGAAAAGGTGCGCCGCCTG
>Ga0302324_100017475_pt1 | contig 14217 bp, 13 predicted proteins | sample Palsa_T0_1_FD_201949 | JGI IMG/M metagenome (GOLD analysis project Ga0302324, IMG submission 201949) | Peat permafrost microbial communities from Stordalen Mire near Abisko, Sweden - Palsa_T0_1 | ecosystem: Environmental > Terrestrial > Soil > Palsa > Peat permafrost | place: Sweden: Abisko... | reverse complement strand
TCAATTGCGGCACGGATTCCACCATGACGCGCTCCGAAGCGATCCGCTGCCGCATCTGGTAGCGCAAACTACTTTTTGCCGGCAGCCAGGATTCGCTCGACCTGCTGGATATGGTTGATGTCGTGACCGGCGAACATTCGCACGATTGTCTCCACGCTTTCCGGGCCGCGCTCGGAGTGCATCCCGCTGTGCTTCCATTGCTCCGGCGTCAGCGTCTTCAATAGCGCCAGATTCGCCTCGCGCAGCGCACGATACTGCTGGAACGCCTTGCGCACGTCGCGCTTGTCATAGTGCAGCGCGATCACCCACACGTCTTGATCGAATCCCGGAATGGGCCCTCCAGGATTGCCCAGAATGAATCGAATACGGAAACTGCCCACGAGCTCGGTATCCGCTATGTGCCCCACGATTTCGGCTATTGACCACTTGCCGGGGGCCGGCCGCTTCCGTAATTTCGACGCCGACACGCCCTTAAGCAAACGCTCCAGCCTACGTGGCGCCGCAGCCTGCAATTTCAGCGGGTTTTCCTTCCCGATGTGCGCAAACATCCTCTGACGATACTGTTCTGCCGTCTCCTGCATGGGTTCTCTCCTTCATGAGTGTTCCAGGACGGGTCATTATAAGCCGGCCCCTCGGCACGAAGATCTCGCACGAGCCTTGAGCGGATTGTGCTGCGTACGGCCAATTTGGCTTTAGCCTTTTCGCGTCCAGACCGTCCGCCGGTGTTTCAATTTGGAAACTGCTCTTGCCAAACGCTCGAATCGGCACGAATCCCCAGATTAAAATGGGGCACATGGAGCTTAAATCGGCGGAAGCGGCAGCGAGCGAACCCAAGGTGCGGCTGAAGCCCGAAGAGCAGGAACTCGCACGAAAGCACGAAGAACAGGCGGCGCTGCAGGTGGAGTTAGCCGACCGCGAGCTGCGGCTAGCCAACCTTCTTGCGGAACTGGCTGCGTTTGAAAGGCGCTACCTCCATTTCGTAGCCTCACGCTACGCGGAGCTGGACGAATGGAAGGCGCGCAGCGCGGAGCAGTTCGCGCATCAGCGCCCGGAGAGCGAACGCGCGCAGCAAGCAGCCGCGGAAGCGCGGGCACGTGCCACCGAAACGCAATCCGCAGCGGGTGAAGATAGCAGCAGCGAGCCGCGCGTTTTTCACGCCTCGCCGGAAATGAAACGTTTGTATCGCGAAGTTGCGCGGCGCGTCCATCCCGACCTGACGTCGGACCGCGAGGACCGCATAAAGCGCGAACAGCTGATGGCCGAGGCTAACCTAGCCTACGAGCGCGGCGACGAAGCGAAACTTGAGAAGATCCTCACCGTATATGAGTCGAGCCCCGAGTCCGTGGCGGGAGAGGGGCCGGGCGCGGAGTTGGTCCGGGCCATTCGGCGGGTAAGCCAGGTTCGCAGCCGTTTGGTTGAGATCGAAGCGGAACTGCAGGATCTGCTCGGTTCCGATCTGTACCAGCTGAAGGCTCGCGTTGATGAGGCGCAGCAATGCGGCCGCGATCTGATCAAGGAAATGGTATCGCGTGTGGAAGAACAGATATTTCTCGCCAAGCAGCGTGTACCGAATCCACCTTCGTTCGCTCACCAGTAGGATCCATGGAGACCCGCGAAAAATCTTCGCAGCAACAAATTGTCCACGCGCCGTCGCGAGGTCTGGCCGTGCGCTCGGCCGCCATTGTTGCTCGCGGCCTTCGAGATCTGACACGCGAATCGAACTGGCTCGTGCAGAGAGTTTTCGCGGGCCACTCGCCGTATCTGAGCATCTCTCCCGCAGGCCACGCGTGCGCCATTTCCTCTTCGGTGCGACAGGGCGCGGAGCGGGTGGCGCTTTACGATATCGAACGCAGCTCCTCCGGTGTAATCCTCACCGTTCCCGGAGAGGCCTCCGCGCGGCTAGCGGAAGGCCGAGCCATGTTCGCGTGGTCTCCTACGGGGCGCCATTTGATGGCGGCATGGAGCGCGTGGCCGCCCGAGCTGCACGCGTTCGATCTGCAGAGCAAAATGTCTCTCGGCGGATTTGGCGGGTTTTCGAGCTTTCCCTCCGCGCTGACGTGGTCGGATAACGGCAAATATTTTGCCGCTGCTTTTTCGCGGAGCCGGGACGCGGCCTTGCGCCTGTGGGTCTCGGGGCCGGAATCACAGAACGGTATGCTATGCGCGGGCGCTCCAGCCCAGCAATGCAGCCTTGCCGACTTGACGTCTCTCATCCAGCGGCCCGTCGCTGCGGAATCGGGCGCGGTTCCTTACGATGAAGCTGCCGCCGCGGGGTTTGGGCGGCTGGCATTCAATCCGGCGGGAGATATTCTGGCCACTGCTGTCGAGACGGAAGGAGAATGGGCCGACGATGCCATCGTTCTCTCGCAAGTTCCCACTCTCGTGGCTCGCCGTGCCTTCCTGGTGTCGGGACACGTCACCGACATGGCTTGGTCATTTGACGGCAGCCGGCTGCTTTTCTGCTCGGCTGGGCAAGCATACCGTTTGACTGCGGGATCGGCGGAGCCCGTCGCGTTGCCGTTCGGCGCGGAGCTCTGCGCCTGTCACCCGTATCTGCCGCTGTGCCTATGCTTCAGTTCCTGGCTGAAGAATTCCGCGAAGGGCCGAATTTTCCTGGCGGACCTGAACAAGCTAACGGTGCTCGATGAGCACGCCGCCTCGGGCGTAGCCGCTCTGCGCTGGAGTTTGGACGGATCGAAGGCCTACGCCGTCACCGCCGATGGTCTCGCCTACATTTACGAACCCCCGCTACTCTGAACTCTCTCCCGGAAGAATTACGGTCTCTCAGAAGAATTGCGACACGCTCAAGCCAGAGGAAAATTCGCCTCCGCATTCAACGTTGCGTCCGCTCGCTCGCCCGAAACGAAGCGAGCATATCCCGCGGCGGCAATCATAGCGGCGTTATCGGTGGAAAGCGGACGGCTGGGAAAGAAAACTTCCATCCCTCGGCGCGCCCCCTCTGCTTCAAAGCTGCGGCGAAGCTCGCTGTTGGCGGCCACGCCTCCCGAGACGAGTATGGTTCGTGCCGCATGCTGCTCGGCGGCAGCGAGCGTGCGCGTGACCAGGTCATCTACAACGCAGCGTTGAAAGCTGGCAATCAGATCCAAAGTGGCTTGGCCGCAAAGAGCGCGTAAGGCCTCCGCGCCATTTTCGCCGCGCGACAGAGCTTCCTGCCGCGTCTCAATTTCTGGCTGCAACTGCGGGTTGCGCCGCAAATAATAGAGAACCGCCGTCTTGATTCCGCTGAAGCTGAAATCGTAGGCATTGCCTTTCATTTTCGGCTCACCGAAGCGGACGGCTCGCGCGTTGCCGTGCGCGGCGAGTTTGTCGATCACCGGGCCGCCCGGATAGCCTAGCGCGAGTAACCTGGCCACTTTGTCGTAGGCCTCGCCCGCGGCGTCATCGCGCGTGCCTCCGATGCGCGCATATGAAAATCGCGCTGCTCCGTTTTCTCCCGTCAATTTCACGTGGTAGAGAATCGTATGCCCGCCGGAGACGATGAGGCAGACGGCGGGGAGGACGGGGAGGTGCGGAGAAGGGCCGCCCGCATGCGCTTCGAGGAAAACGGCATGCACGTGGCCTTCGAGATGGTTCACGGCCACCAGCGGCTTGCCGAGCGCCATCGCCAGCACCTTGCCGTACGTCACGCCGACCAGCAAAGAACCAATCAGGCCCGGGCCCTGCGTCACGGCGACGGCGTCGATATCCGACATCTTGATGCCCGCTTGTTCCAGAGCCTCTCGGACCACCGGCACGATCTGGCGCAAATGTTCGCGCGAAGCGAGTTCCGGCACCACACCGCCATACTTGCGGTGGATTGCGATTTGCGAAGCTACAACGCTCGAGAGGATGCGGCGTCCTCCGGCGACAACCGCCGCGGCGGTCTCATCGCACGACGATTCGATGCCTAAAATCAGGGGTTCTCGTTCAGCCAACAGGCCTCCCGATCTACGGAACGGTGGAAATCGGTATGTTAGCATAGCCAAAGGGGCAGCTTTGGCGAGCACGCCCAGCTAGTCTGCAGCTCCAAAAATCCTGAGAAGATTTTGCGACGGGGAAAATGACGGAAAAACGAAAGAAGGTTCGTAAGGCAGTGTTGCCGGTGGCCGGGTTGGGTACGCGTTTTCTTCCCGCTACCAAGGCCATACCGAAGGAGATGCTGCCGGTTGTCGACAAGCCGCTGATCCAGTACGCGGTCGAGGAGTGTATTGCCTCGGGCATCGAGCATATTATTTTCGTCACCGGGCGGCGCAAGAGCGCGATCGAGGATCATTTTGATCGCGCCCCGGAGCTTGAGCAGTTTCTGGAGGAGCGCGGCAAAGCGGAGAGCGCGAAGATCGTCCGTGACATCAGCAACGGCCTGCAGATCAGTTACACGCGGCAGAGTGAGGCGCTGGGGCTGGGTCACGCCGTGTTGTGTGCCGCTGAACTCGTAGGCGACGAGCCGTTCGCCGTGCTGCTTGGCGACGTCATCATGCATGGATCGGTTCCAGCCACCCGCGAGCTGATGGACATTTACGATGCCACCGGCGCGGGGGCAATTCACGTGGAGAAAGTCCCGCGCGAGCGAGTGCACTTCTACGGGATCGTCGACGGCACGGTCGAGAAAAATTCACGCTGGGGCGAACGGCTGCTACGTGTAAAGGGTCTGGTAGAAAAACCGAGCGCGGAAAGAGCGCCCTCAAACCTTGGCGTCACCGGGCGCTACGTGTTGCCTCCTCAAATTTTCGATTATTTGCGAGACACGAAACCAGGCACCGGCGGCGAAATCCAGCTTACCGATGGGTTGGTCCGGCTGGCCGAAGCCAACGAGCTTTTTGCCTGCATCTACGAAGGAAAAACCTACGACGCGGGAGATAAGCTGGGATTTCTCGAAGCCACCGTCGAACTCGGACTCAAGGATCCGAAACTGGGCCCCGATTTCCGCGCCTACCTGAAGGCCTTGAAGCTGTAGATTTTTTCTCGTAGGGGCGGGTCTCAGACCCGCCCGGGCTCTTCTTTCGATTCCGTCTCTTGCGTCGTAGCGGCCGCCTCGCTCTCTAGGCGGGCGTTCTTGCTCTGGTTTTTCACATGAATCCGCGTCACCAAACGGGTTTTGAATTCTTCGAGGCGCTGACGTAGCGCCGCGGTCTGAACTTGTCTCGAGCTTAGCCGAGGGAGCGCGGCAGCCTTCGCCGTTCTTCTTTCCTTCCCATTATTCAGTTGTCAAAGAGCTTTTAAGTCACAAGCACCGTGAGTCATTCACGGGTAACCCGGTAAGGCAGGAAAGCCAGGGGGCTCAACGACGCCAAACGATGATCGAAGAGTCGGAATAAAGTTCCGGGCTGGGTCGAAGGGACCGCGACTATCTGTAGACCGCGCTCCCGCGGTTTCCGGTACGACCCTATTTCCGTCAGTTCCAAAGTTCGCATTCTCTTTCTCCGACACCGTTCATATCACCGACACTTCTGGGAGCGGACCTTCATCCCTCCGATGCCCAGACTACGGGCACTCACGTAAAGCTTAGCGCGAAGTTCGAGCGAATCAATATCAAGGTACTGTGGACTGAATCGCAGTACTTGCGAGAAAAACGGGGAAGGGCAGCCGGAGCCCGGTAACCTACTTCTTCTTCTTTGAGCTTTTGTCAGATTTGTCGCTCGATGCTGATGAAGATGTCGACGCGGCTCCCTTATCCTTCGACTCCGCCGCCTTATCTTTCGACTCCGCGGACTTCTCAGTCTTCTCGGACTTTTCGGATTTTTCCGACGCTTTCGCGGAGTCGCCGCCGTCGCCCGAGGTCTCGCTCGTGCCTGCGCCGGACTTCTTGCCGCCATAGTCCGTCACGTACCATCCCGATCCTTTGAACTGGATCGCAGAGGCGCTCACTAGGCGCTCGGCGTTCGCGCCGCATTTCGGGCATTTCTTCTTGGGTGAGGCGGAGAAGCTCTCGATTTTCTCGAAGCGGTGGCCGCATTTCACGCACTTATATTCGTAAAGTGGCAACTCGCGTTCCTCTCAGGCTCGTTGGAATCCTTCAGGCTTGCGTAACCCGGCGCAGCACCGGAATTCTAGCTTCGCGCAGGACGTGCTCGACGACGTTTTCGCGCAAACGCGAGGCATCGTATTCGAAATGCAGCCGATTGGTCTTCTCGTCGAAGCGAAAACGCTGCAGCCCATAGGTGTTGGCAAATTGTCCGAGGGCGCGAAACTGTTCCGGCTTTAGATGATTCTGCAGCTCGTACATCACCGTCATGAAGGTCATGCGTCAATTATAGCACCGGCCCGGCTCGTGCCGCTCGGCGTGGCTAAGAGCTTGCGGAAAGATGCAAAGAGGCAAGCAAAGGCTGCCGGGCTGAAGACCCCGGCGCTACGAAAGGCAAAGCAAGAGACGCCCGCCTAGAAGCGAGGCGGTCGCTACGAGAGCAAATTCAAAACCAGAGCTGCTAGAGCTTGAGATGGCGCAAGCGCAACGCATTGGCTATCACCGAAACGGAGCTGAAGGTCATCGCCGCGGACGCCACGATGGGACTTAACAGGAGGCCGAAGAAGGGATACAGCACTCCGGCGGCGAGCGGAACTCCAAGCGAGTTGTAAACGAAGGCGAAGAAAAGATTCTGGCGAATGTTGCGCATCGTCGCGCGGCTCAGCGTGCGCGCTCGCAGGATGCCGCGCAGATCGCCCGCCAGCAGCGTGATCCCCGCGCTTTCCATTGCTACGTCGGTGCCCGATCCCATAGCGATACCGACGTCGGCTTGCGCGAGCGCGGGAGCGTCGTTAACTCCATCCCCGGCCATAGCGACGACGCGGCCCTGCGATTGGAGCTTCTTCACGATGGCGCCCTTTTGATCTGGCAGCGCGCCGGCGTGCACTTCGTCGATGCCGAGCGCTTGGGCAACAGTCTCCGCGGTAGCCCGCGCGTCACCGGTTAACATGACGATGCGCACGCCATCAGCGTGCAGGCGCGCGACCGCGTCCAAGGCGCTGGCTTTGATGGGGTCGGCAACGCCGATCAATCCAATAACCGTTTGGCCAACGACCGCTTGGTCGGCAGCAACGAAAACGACCGTCTGACCGGCGGCTTCGAGCACCCGGGCGCGCTCGTCAAGCGAGTCCGTTGAAATACTCAGTTCGGCCAGCAGGGCGCGGTTGCCGAGCGCCGCCTTGCGGCCATCGACGATTCCAGTGATGCCTTTACCAGCACGGTAAAGGAAATCGGAGACGGCTACGGGAGCGATGTCGCGGTTTTTCGCGGCGGCCAAGATGGCGGCGGCAAGTGGATGCTCGCTCGCGCGTTCGAGTGCAGCTGCCAGCCGCAGAATAGTCGCTTCGTCGCTGCCCGGTACAGTGACGATCGAGGCAACGCGGGGCCGGCCTTCGGTCAGCGTTCCGGTCTTGTCCACGACTAGCGTGTCGACTTTTTCGAGCCGCTCCAGGGCTTCGGCGTTCTTCACCAATACGCCGGCAAGCGCGCCACGCCCCGTGCCGACCATGATTGCCATAGGAGTGGCCAGTCCCAGCGCGCAGGGGCACGCGATGATAAGGACGGCGACGGCGTTCAGCAGCGCGTGCGCCATCCTAGGCTCGGGACCGAAGAGGCCCCAGGCAAGGAACGTCAGCGCCGCTGCCAGCACCACGGCTGGAACGAAATACCCGGCGACCCGGTCGGCCAGCTTTTGCACTGGCGCGCGGCTACGCTGCGCTTCGCTGACCATGCGGACGATTTGCGCGAGCATGGTGTCGTTTCCCACGCGCTCGGCACGCATCAGCAAAGTGCCCATGCCGTTGACGGTGCCACCGGTCAAGCGGCTGCCAGCCGTTTTCTCGACAGGGATCGGTTCGCCCGTCACCAGCGATTCGTCGACGGAACTTGCGCCGTCGGAGACGATGCCGTCCGCCGGAACTTTTTCACCGGGCCGCACGCGCAGGGTGTCGCCCGGAGCAATGTGCTCGACGGGCACGTCGATTTCAGTGCCGTCGGCGCGCACCAGCCGGGCTGTTTTGGGTGATAGCTTCAGCAACGCACGAATGGCGGCGGAGGTGCGGCTGCGAGCGCGCAGTTCGAGCACCTGACCGAGCAGCACCAGCGTGGTGATCGCCGCGGCCGCCTCGAAGTAAACGGGCACTTCGCCATTTTCCATCCGAAACGAAGGGGGGGGAATTCCAGGGAAGAAGACCGCGATCACGCTGTACACCCAAGCCGTGCCGGTGCCGAGAGCGATGAGCGTAAACATGTTCAAGCTGCGATTCGTCAGCGAAGCCCATCCGCGCTCGAAGAAGGGAGCTCCCGCCCATACGACGACGGGCGTGGCGAGCAGGAACTCGATCCACCCGGCTGCGTGAGCCGACAGGATGCGCTGCACGGGCCGGCCCGGAATTGAATCCGACATTCCCAGCGCGATCACCGGAATCGTAAGCGCCAAGCTCACCCAGAATCGCCGGGTCATGGAGACCAGTTCAGGATTTTCGCTCTCGTCCACCGTCGGGATTTCCGGTTCGAGAGCCATGCCACACTTGGGACAGGCCCCGGGGTGATCCTGGCGGACTTCCGGGTGCATCGGGCAGACGTAGACGCTTGCTTTCGCGGCGTGAGGCGGCGCGGAAGGACGCGGTTTCGCCATTCCCAGTTGAACTAACGGGGTAGCGCTTGGAGGTTTCGCGAGCAAATATTTCGCCGGATCAGCGCGGAATTTTTCGGCGCATCCGGAGCAGCAGAAATAGAAAGTTTTCCCCAGGTGCTCGGTGGTGGCCTTCGCGCGCGCCGGGTCCACCGACATACCGCAGACGGGGTCGATCTTCGTGGCGCCAACGCCGGGCGCGGCCATTTCAGTTTTCTCGCAGCAGGGAATTGAAATAGGCGAGCATATCCGGGCTGGTCCAGTCCTGCGGACCGATAATCCTGCGGTCCAAGCGCCCTTTGCGGTCGATCACATATGTTTCTGGATACGCCGTGGTGCCGTAATTGGCTGCAATCTGCTTGGAAGCATCACGGTAGGTGGGGAAGTCGACGCCATATTGGGCGAGGAAGCTTTGATACGTGGCCTCGTCATCATCGACGCCTGCGTTTACTCCCAATACCGTTCCGCCGAGCGGCGCAATACGTTCCTGCAGCTGATTCAGTCCAGGTGTTTCGTCACGACATGGCTTGCACCAGGTGGCCCAGAAGTTCAGCACCACCACCTTACCTTTCAGATCGGAGAGGTGTGTCGGATTGCCGTTCAGAGTGAGCGGAAAGTCTTTCGCCGGGCGGCCATGCACGCTCGGTTCGCCTTGGCGATAGCCGGACGAGGCGAACAGAATCAGCAGGCCCACAACAAAGGCCAAGACCACCGCGGTAATGAGTTTACGTTTCAATCCCTGAGCCAGCCCCCTATAATGAAAGCATACCAAAGCTGTTCCATTGAGTTTAGCAGCCTCACGAAGAGGACACAAAAGCCTTGGTTTCCGCGATCATTCCCGCACGAGACGAAGAAGCCTCCATCGCCCGCGCTGTCGAGTCCGTCGCGGCGCAGCCGGAGGTAGGCGAAGTCATCGTAATCGACGATCAGTCGCAGGATTGCACCGCTGAGATTTTGGCCGGGCTGGCGCGGGGAATTCCGAAGCTCAAGATATTGCAAACAAATGGGTTACCGCCCGGCTGGATTGGCAAGAACCACGCCGTGGCATTGGGCGCAGCGGCCGCGACGGGCGATTGGCTGCTCTTTACTGATGCTGACACGTACCACCTGCCGGGATCGACCCATCGGGCTTTAGCTGACGCCGCAGACCACGATGCGGTGCTTGTCTCGTACTCGCCTGAGCAGGAGATGAAAACATGGTGGGAGCGCGCGCTCATACCGTTCGTCTACTGCCGTCTGGCAGCCCGCTTTTCGTTTGCGCGCGTGAATGATCCGCGGTCCCGCGAGGCTGCTGCTAATGGACAGTTCATCCTGTTGCTGCGGGACGTCTACGAATCGATAGGCGGCCACGCAAATGTCGCGGGAGAGATTCTCGAAGACGTCGCCCTGGCGCGGCGCGTGAAGCAGAGCGGCCACAGAATTTACTTTGCGGCGCCTTTCGGCGTCGTGCGCACCAGGATGTATCGGTCGTTTAGCGCCATGTGGCAGGGATGGACGAAAAATCTCTATCCATTGATGGGAGGAAGCTTCTCCGGCATACTGCGAGAGTTTTGGCTGGCAACTCCGTGGGCGGCGTTCGTTGTTCCAGCCCTGCTGTATCCTATGGAAGCGAGGATCCACCCCTCGCCGGTGCCGTACCTGGTCTGCTGGGGCGCGTTGCTGCTGGGCGCTCATGTCCTCTATGCCGCGCAACTTTACCGGAATCTTTTCCCGCTGCGATATGTCCAATACTACATGCTGGGCGCGTGTCTCTATAGCGCAGCGCTTATCACGTCGTGGTGGAAGAGCGCGCACGGGGCGGTGGTCTGGAAGGGAAGAGAATACCGGAGCGCATCGCATTGCTCGGAAGCGTTCGGAGCGCGTACGCACGGGGCGAAGACGACATGATACGCATCACTCGCAAGCTCGAGTTCTCGGCGGCGCACTTCTATCACAATCCGGACTTCTCCGCCGAGGAGAACCGCCGCATCTTCGGCAAATGCAATAACCCGCACGGTCATGGACACAATTACGTTCTGGAGGTTACGGTCGCCGGCGAACCCGATCCCACGACGGGAATGGTGTTGGACCTGAAAGAGTTGAAGGAGCTTTTACAGCGTGAAGTGGCCGATCGTATGGACCATCGCCACTTGAACTATGAAGTACCAGAGCTGGCGGGCAAGATTCCAACCTGCGAAAACATCGCGCTTGTGATTTGGAATCTGCTGGAACCGAAGATCACACGCGGAAAGCTCGACCGCGTACGTCTTTACGAGTCGAACGACTTGTTCGCCGATTGCACCGCGGGCCACGCGAATGGAAATCGCGCATGACCGCTTCGCCGAGAATTTCGCTGACGCGGCGCTACCGCTTTGCCGCTTCGCATAGGCTGCACTGCTCGACGTTGAGCCCAGAGGAAAACAGGCGACTCTATGACAAGTGCAACAACCCTTACGGGCACGGTCACAACTACGTGTTGGAAGTGACCGTTAGCGGGCTGGTCGACCAACAAACGGGTATGATTGCTAATCTCGGCGAGCTGGACCCTTTCGTCGAGCGCGAAGTGATTGAGCCCTTCGATCAGCGATACTTGAACGAAGAAGTCCCCAATTTCCGGGATAACGTGCCCACTACGGAGAATTTGTGCCGCGAAGTGTACCGACGGCTTAAGTCTTTTCCCTCGGCGCGCCTGGAGCGCGTAAGAATCGAAGAGACGAGCAAGAATAGCTTCGAGTTTGCGGGAGATACCGAAATGCCGGACGCCCACCGGCAGTGAGGAGCAAGCGACTGATGAGTGCAACGACCAGAATCAAGCTTCCGGAGACGCCGTCGTCCGGGCGCATCGCGGGGCTGGTTCGCGAAATGATTGCGGAGTTGGGAGAAGATCCGAACCGCGAAGGCCTAAGGGAGACGCCCGAGCGGTTCGAAAAAGCATTGCGCTACCTGACCAGCGGCTACCGCGAAGATCCGGAAACGGTGCTCAACGGCGCGATGTTTTCGGTGTCCTACGATGAGATGGTGGTGGTCAAGGACATCGAGTTGTACAGCCTGTGCGAGCACCACCTGCTGCCGTTCTTCGGAAGGTGTCATGTGGCGTACATCCCCAACAAGAAAGTCGTCGGTCTGAGCAAGATCGCGCGCCTGGTGAACATGTACGCGCGGCGGTTGCAGATTCAGGAGCGGTTGACGAGCCAGATCGCCGAGGCGCTCGAGGAAAAGCTAAGCCCTCAGGGCGTCGGCGTGGTGATCGAAGCCCGGCATTTGTGCATGGTGATGCGCGGAGTCGAGAAACAAAACTCCGCGGCGATGACCAGCGCAATGCTCGGCTGCTTCCGGGACAACAAGCAGACGCGCGATGAATTCCTGGCGCTTCTTCGCTCCGGAAAATGATCCGAAACGCGCCATTCAGCGCCCGCCGTTTACAGTAAATTCCCTTTGCGGCCTACAGTGTCTATGTTAGGCTTTTTATGTTGAAGAAGAGGCAAACAAAGAGAGAGTAGGGCACGGCGTTTCAGAGGGAAGGGGTGAGTTGATGGAAATAAAGGCCGGCCTGATCGAGCAATATCGGGTACATCCCAGAGACACGGGATCCCCCGAAGTGCAGATCGCGCTATTGAGCGAACGCATCAACTACCTCACAACCCACCTCCAGTCCCACGCAAAAGATCACGCATCGCGACGCGGGTTGATCATGATGGTCAACAAGCGCCGGCGTTTGCTGGACTATCTGAATCGGCGCGACCCGGATCGGTACCGCGAGATTGTGGAACGACTCAGCTTGCGCAAGTAGCGCGGATTTCCCCGGCGGCCACACCGGCCGCATCTTCCTTCCCCGCATAAGCCGGAGCTGTCGTTTGGTATTTGCGCAGCCAAAGGCGCTTTGCGTCGACGCGCTCATTCGCTGATCTCCACGTGACCTCCTCTAGTTTTTCTCTTCGAGCGATTTTCCGAGAATTATTCTCGTATCTGACGATGTTCCCGCAAGAGCGGGACAGAAGGATGTGATGGATGTTTGAACGAGTCAGTTTGGAAGTGGGGGGACGAACTTTAACTCTGGAAACCGGCAAGATGGCGCGTCAAGCGCACGGAGCCGTCATAGCGCGCTACGGAGATACCGTAGTGCTGGCCACCGCGTGCATGGACAACAAAGCGACGGAGAAGGATTTTCTTCCGCTGACCGTCGACTACCGTGAATACACCTATTCGGCCGGGAGAATTCCCGGCGGTTTTTTCAAGCGCGAAGGGCGGCCTTCGGAGCGCGAGATCCTGACTTCGCGGCTCATCGACCGGCCGCTGCGCCCACTATTTGCAGAGGGTTGGGCCACCGAGACGCAGATCATGGCCATGGTTCTTTCGGCCGATGCGGATAACGATCCGGACGTCATTGGCGTGACCGCGTCTTCCGCGGCGCTCTATATTTCCAAGATTCCTTTCCTCAATCCCATCGCCTGCGTGCGCGTTGGGCTGCTCGACGGCAAGCTGGTCGTGAATCCGACCACCAGCGAACAGAAAACCAGCCTGCTCAATATCATCATCGCCGGCTCGGAAAAAGCCATCGTGATGGTGGAAGCGGGATCGCAGGAAGTATCGGAAGAGACGGTCGTGGATGCGCTGGAATTCGGCCACGCCGAGATCCGCAAGATCATCGCCGCCATTCGCGAGTTGGGCACCCGCGTAGGAGAGAAGAAAGTTTCCGTTACGCCCCCCGCCTTCGACGAAGCGCTCTATCAGGACATGATGAGGAAGTACGCCGACCGGTTGCGCGATGCCCTCGATACCGCCAAGCATCCGAAGCTCGAGAGCTACGGGCTGGTGGATGCGGTGAAGAAAGAAATCTTTGCGGCGATTCCGGAAGAGGATAAGCCTAAGCGCGCCATGGCCGGGGCTGCGCTCGAGCGATTGCGCGAGCATATATTCCGCGAGGACATGCTCGGCCGGCGTCGCCGGCCCGATGCCCGCGCATTCGATCAAATTCGCCAGATTACCTGCGAGATTGGCGTTCTGCCGCGCGTGCACGGCTCTGCTCTGTTCACGCGAGGCGAAACCCAGTCGCTGGCAACGTCGACGTTGGGTACCAAGGAAGATATGCAGAGGCTCGACTTGCTTTTCGAGCGGGATATGCACAAGCGCTTCATGCTTCACTACAACTTCCCGCCGTTTTCAGTCGGCGAAGTGAAGTTCGTCCGTGGCCCCGGCCGCAGAGAAATCGGGCACGGAGCGCTTGCTGAGCGAGCGCTGGCGCCGTTGCTGCCCGACATCGCGGACTTTCCATACGCCGTCCGCGTCGTCTCCGACATTCTGGAATCCAACGGGTCTTCTTCCATGGCCTCGGTCTGCGGCGGTTCGCTCGCGCTGATGGATGCGGGCGTCCCACTGAAGTCACCATGCGCCGGAATTGCCATGGGCTTGGTGGTCGAGGGCGAGAAGTACGCCATCCTCACCGATATCGCCGGAGCCGAAGATCACTACGGCGACATGGACTTCAAGGTTGCCGGCACGCGCACCGGTATCACCGCGCTGCAAATGGATATCAAAGTCAGCGGCGTGAGTATCAACATGATGCGCGAGGCGTTGGCCCAGGCCCGCAAGGCGCGCCTGGAAATCCTCGAAACCATGGAGAAAACAATTTCAACCGCGCGGCCCG
>Ga0302324_100017472_pt1 | contig 14217 bp, 20 predicted proteins | sample Palsa_T0_1_FD_201949 | JGI IMG/M metagenome (GOLD analysis project Ga0302324, IMG submission 201949) | Peat permafrost microbial communities from Stordalen Mire near Abisko, Sweden - Palsa_T0_1 | ecosystem: Environmental > Terrestrial > Soil > Palsa > Peat permafrost | place: Sweden: Abisko... | reverse complement strand
CAGCCGGCTTACATAGGTTGTATCGGGAACTCCGGGAAATTTTTCTTCCTTCGTCCAGCTCTGTCCACCGTCGCCGGTGATTTGAATCAGTCCATCATCGGTGCCCACATAGATCAGACCTTCTTTTTTCGGCGACTCCGACAAAGCAACAATGTTTCCGTAAAATGACGTCGAGGCGCTCTTGGCCACCGCATCCGGCTCCCACACCTTGCCCATCACCGGTAGCGTGTTGCGGTCGGTCTGCCGCGTAAGGTCGCCGCTGATCGCCTTCCATGTGTCGCCGCGGTCGTCGCTGCGAAATAGCTTATTCGCTGCAAAATACAGCCGCGTATGCGAATGCGGACTGATGATCAGCGGTGAATCCCAATTCCAGCGCAGCGGAGGCTCGCCCTTTCCCTCCTGCGGCTGCAGCACCAGTTCCTGCCCCGTCGGTTGGTCGTAACGCACCAGCACGCCATATTGCGACTCCGAATAAATCGTGTTCGCGTCCACCGGATCCACCTGCGAGCGGAATCCATCACCGCCGGTCGTGACGTACCAGTCAGCATTCATGATGCCGTTCAGGTTGCGGGTCCGCGACGGACCGCACCACGAAAAATAATCCTGCGTCCCGCCGCACACGTGATAGAAGGGAAGCGCATTGTCCACGGCTAAGTCATAGAACTGCACCGTCGGCAGGTTCGCCTTGAATTGCCAGTTCTTCGCGTCGTCCCAGGTTTCATAGATGCCGCCATCTGACCCCAGCAGCCAATGCTTGGTGTTGTCCGGATCGATCCACAGCGCGTGATTGTCGCCGTGGTGATTCGTCTCCTCGACCTTGTGCAGAGTCTTGCCGCCATCAAGCGATTTACGCAGGTTCACATTCATCACGAAGATTCGGTCAACACTCTTCGGGTCGGCGACAACGCGCGCGTAGTACATGGCTCCTACATCAAATTCGTTCTGCCGCTCCCAGGTCGCGCCCCGGTCATTCGATCGAAAGATGCCGCCCTTGCCATCCGCCGCCTCTACCGTGGCATACACCACGCTCGGATCCACCGGCGAAACCTCCAGCCCGATGCGTCCCATATCCACCGTGGGCAGGCCAGACTTCAGCTTGTTCCAGGTCGCGCCCGCGTCGGTGGATTTATAAATCGCGCTCTCCGGCCCGCCATCGATCAGCGTGAACACATGCCTGCGCCGCTGGTATGCCGCCGCATAAACAATGTCTGGATTCGACGGATCGATCGCCACATCGGCCACGCCCGTGTTCTCGCTGATCGTCAGCACCGCCTTCCACGTCTTTCCTCCGTCCGCCGATTTATAAAGCCCGCGATCCCCGCCCGGCCCCCACAACGGCCCCTCCGCCGCCACATACACCACCTTCGAATCCCGCGGATCGATCACCACCCGTCCGATATGTTCTGATTTCTTCAACCCCAGATTCTGCCAATTCTTCCCGCCATCCTCCGACCGGTAAATTCCATCCCCATAACTCACGCTGCGCTGCGAATTGCTCTCACCCGTTCCCACCCACACCACTGCCGGATCATTCGGATCAAGCGCCACCCATCCAATCGAATACGACCCCTCCTTATCGAACACCGGAGTCCACGTCGTCCCATCATTCACCGTCTTCCACACCCCGCCCGACGCCACCCCAACGTAGTACTCAAATTTATTCTTCGGATTCACCGCAATCGACATCACCCTCCCGGAGGCTACCCCCGGCCCAATCGAGCGGAACTTCAACCCGGAAAAAGTCTCGGCGTTCATCCCAGGTTTTTTCTCTTCATCCTTCTTTTCCGGTGCCGGCGCAGTCTTGTTCTCTTCTTTCTTCGCGCCCTTCTTGCTCTTCGGCGAAGTCGGAACGGCCTGCGATTTCTTGTCCGCATCCTGATCTTGCCCGCTCGAAATCAGGTGTGTTTGAAGAATCGTCAGGACGGCGAGAACGACAGCGGATCGCAAACTCAAGGGAGGCTCCAAGGCAAAGATTTTCCAAAACCGATATGTATACAGGATTCCGGCCCGGGAGAGAAGCGCGTCATTTGAGACCTTTGAGACCGGGGGGTGCCCCACATCTCGCTTCCTTTGCGAGATGTGGGCTCATGGCTCTCAACGGTGAGTGGCCTATAAGTTAAAATCACCCATGTCCGCAAAGCCCCAAGGCCACGACACCCGCTATCACAAAATGCAAAAGAACAACTGCTTCGTCTGCGGCATGAACAACCCCGACGGTATGCGCCTCAAATTCATCCTCGACGAAGCCCGCCAAACTTTCATCTGCCGCTTCCGCCTCAGCAACCGATACACCGGACCGCCCGGCCACTGCCACGGCGGCATTATCGCGAGCATCCTCGACGACGCCATGGGTAAGGTAAACAAGCTCCATCACGTAATCGCGCTGACCCGCGAAATGACCGTCGAATATCTCAAGCCAGTCCCGCTGCACAAACCCCTGCGTGTAGAAGGTCGTGGCCTCAGCGTGCAAGGCCGCCAGCACATCAACACCGCCGAAATCCTGAACGAAAAAGATGAAGTCCTGGCTCGCAGCCGCGGCATCTTCATCGCCATCGACCCCGCAAAGATGTTCGCCAAATATGTAGAAAGATAGTCCGGGTGCGGCGAATCTTCCCATACGGAGCCGTTCCTTCGAGGGGTGAGTGGAAGGAAGCAGAATGTGTCCGATGCTCGCGGACAAGCAAATCTGGTGGCAAGCTCCAAACTCCGTTCGCATTCCCCTCGGCATTGTGCTTGCGATCGCCTGGACCCTCAGGCTGCGTCGCGTTTACCGGGGAATCAAAAACACCCCGAAACGCTCGCCGCGGGTCAGGCGGATAGAACTTATCACGGTTGTCGCTCGGTGGAGCTTTATAGCCGTAAGCGTCCTGTTCCTTGTTCTCACGAAGCGCCTCGGTTGAAATTGAGGTCAACCGCCGGGCAATCCAAAAGGATTCGCCGCTTCGCCGGATTGACAGACAGAGCTGGGTCTCGGCGTTGTAAAAGTTGTAAAATAGGACCTACCACGCGCAGAACGCCGCGCCATCCTTCGCGCTTGCGAAAAGGTACCCACGGTATCCAACAAAATGTCGCAAAACAACGGTAGCTCCACCAGTCTCCGCCTGAAAACCGGCCTAGCCGAAATGCTAAAGGGCGGAGTAATTATGGATGTGACGAATGCTGAGCAGGCTTCCATTGCCGAGAAAGCTGGGGCTGTCGCCGTCATGGCGCTGGAGCGCGTACCGGCGCAGATCCGCGCCGAGGGCGGCGTGGCGCGGATGGCCTCGCCCAAGAAGATTCGCGAGATCATGGCCACCGTCTCCATCCCCGTGATGGCCAAGTGCCGCATCGGGCATTTTGCGGAAGCGCAGATTCTGCAGGAGCTCGGAGTCGACTACATCGACGAGTCCGAAGTGCTTACGCCTGCCGACGAAGCCCACCACGTCGACAAGCACGCCTTCAAGGTCCCATTCGTCTGCGGCGCGCGCAATCTCGGCGAAGCCCTGCGCCGCATCGCCGAAGGCGCAGCCATGATCCGCACCAAAGGCGAGGCTGGCACCGGCGACGTGGTCCACGCCGTGAAGCACATCCGCCAGATCGTGCAGGAGATGAGAATCCTCACCGTCCTCGGCGAAGAAGAACTCTACGCCAAAGCCAAAGAGCACGGCGCGCCCTACGAACTGGTAAAGATGGTTGCGAAAACCGGCAAGCTCCCCGTCCCCAACTTCTCCGCAGGAGGCATCGCCACGCCCGCCGACGCCAGCCTGGTCATGCAGCTCGGCGCCGAAGCCGTCTTCGTCGGTAGCGGCATCTTCATGAAAGACAGCACCACCTTCGCCGATCCCGTCGAAGCCGAGAAGCGCGCGCGGGCCATCGTCAAGGCCGCGACGCACTTCAATGACCCTAAAGTATTACTTGAAGTCAGCGAGGATTTGGCGGGTGCGATGAAAGGCCTGGCGGTCGCGGGATTGGACGAAGCCCACCTGCTGCAAACGAGGGGATGGTGACCCTGGAAGCATCTCCCCAGGTAACCTTCCTTCCCGCTCTGCCGGACGAATGCTGAAGCTCGACAGAGTGCTTGCACCACGTTATTTGCCGATGGCTCCGGATACCCGGAGCCATTCGTGTCTGCCCTGCGATTTAAGCGCTCACAATGGGTTCGCCCGCGAGATAGTAATCCATCGGGCTGTTGGCCGGCGGCTGGTGCCCGAGCATGCGGATCATGCCGATGATCTGGCCACGATGCAATGTGGAATGTTCGAGCACGTGCCGCAGGATTTTCCAACGAGGGAAGGGCCGCTCGATTGCGCCAGGAAGTTGCAGCGTCAGCTCGATCCCCAAACCCTTTTCAGGCAGGTCTTCCAGCCAGCGGCCGTAGCCACCCCAGATTTCCGGCCAGCTCTGCATAAGCATGCCAAGCGAGTATTCCGGTCCCGGCCCCTGTGGCAGCCGCCAGGTTCCCAGGTCCGCGGTGGTCCGCAAACAATCGAGCCACACTCTCTCGCCATCGTAAATATGGCTGAGAGTGGAGAGAATGCTGGCGTGCGAAATGCGGAAGTCTCGCTTCAGTTCCTCGCTGGCAAGGGCAGCGCAGCCCTGAAGCAAACGCTGATTCGCCCACGCGGAGCGGTTGACATCGGCAAGAAGAAGCTGCCTAGGGAAGGACACGGAAAAAGTATATATGGGAGGGAAGGCCGAGTGCGCCTGGCCTAGTCATTCGTAACTTTCGCGCGGTGTGCCTCGTACGTAGAATCGCAGCCAGCACATGATCGAGTCGCTGCAATCGAAGTTCGACCAACTGGGCCTCGACCTAGGGCTCGACAAGCCTTGGCAGCCGGTCTCCCGTCCGGCGATCGTCGGCGGGTCATCTTCTATGTCGGATTCCTCATTTATGCGTTGCACGCCAACGGCGGAATGCTCTTCATCGATTTGGCCAATCTGATCGTCCACGAGGGCGGTCACAATCTTTTTCGATGGTTCGGGCTGACGCTCGGGCTGTGGGGAGGAACTCTGCTGCAGTGGTTGGTGCCGTTACTTCTGGCGGCATACTTCTTTACTCGCCGTCAGACCAGCGGCTTCGTTTTCTGCCTGTTCTTTTTCTTCGAGAACTGGCTCTACACCGCGATCTACATGGCGGACGCGCGGGCTCAGGTGCTGCCCTTGGTCAGCACTGGAGACCCTGAATTCGCCGAGCACGATTTCTTTCGAATCTTCAGCGATCTTGGCGTTCTCAACTACGACACGAAAATCGCTGCCGTGGTTCGCTTGCTCGGCTGGTGCGGGATGATTGCTGTGGTGGTCTGGTTTGCTCTGCGTCCCGGTGGCAAGACGAAACAAGGTGACGACAGGCCGGATGGGCGATAACCCGGACCTGGCCGCTAGGCAGCGATGCCGAAAATACATTTCATGACAATTCCTGGCGGCCGGTCCTTCTTATACTGCGGACCGTCGAGTTCCTGAAAACGGAGGTAGAAAAGTCATCGCCTCCTCAGCATTGTCGTCAAACCACAAGAACGGCGTAATCTTTTTGCATTTGCGTTCTCCTCGATTGGGTTAGGCGCTCAGCGCGTCGCGGCCGAGGGACGGCAGGAAGTCTTCCAGCCGGTTGTAACTCGCGGCCATGCCGGTCTGCATCGGCGACTTGAGCACGGCATCGCGGGTGGCACGGGAGTCATAGAGAATCGTCTGCGTCATAGTGGTCTTGCCGCCCTGCTCGACCAAAACGATGGTGTCCAGGGCCTCGCCCGGATACCAGGCTTCGTCGAATTTCTCGGTGGCGACGATCCTGTCTGGCGGCACGACCTCGCGATAAATGCCGCCCATCCCCATCTCGCGACCGTCGGTGTCACTTTTCCAGACATAGCGGTACCTGCCGCCGGACCTCAGGTCGATCTCGCAAACCGGCATCGACCAGCCATCGGGTCCGAGCAACCATCGCTTCACCAACTCCGGCTTGGTATAGGCGTCGAACACCAGGCGCCGGGGCGCATCGAAGACACGGGTTACCACAATCTCGCGATCGCCCTGCGCAGTAATCTGGAAGGTTGCGCTGTTTTTCATCGTGATCTCCCCTCGATGTGCCTCTTTTTTCTCCTCAGCCGCTTTTTCTCCGCATCGCCGTCTTGCAACTCCTGCAGAAGAGAATCGAGCCGGCGAAACTGCAACTCCCAGAATCGCCGGTAATTCTCCAGCCATAAACATGCGTCACGCAGCGGGGCAACTTCCAATCGGCGGGGACGCCTTTGCGCCTCTCGTGTGCGCGAAATCAGTCCCGCCCGCTGCAGCACTTTCAGGTGCTTGGAAATCGCCGGCTGGCTCATGGAAAACGGCTCCGCCAGGGCGGTTACCGAAGCATCGCCCTTCGCCAGCCGGGCGAGAATGGCACGGCGCGTGGGATCGGCCAGCGCCGCGAAGGTTGCGTCCAAGCGCGCCGAAGCTTGTATATAACCGATGGGTTCCATAACCATATAGGAATATATGGGCGGATGCGGCCTCTGTCAAGCAAGAGGTTCGGCTGAAGCCGGCCTTCGGCGCGGACCGTGATGTTCACCGGTTCGAGTAAAATCCAAATCAGCATGAAAATCGGAGTCCTGGCTTTGCAAGGCGATTTCGAGGCCCACCGCCGCCGGCTGGAAGAGCTGGGCGCCGAAGTTGTGCTGGTCAAAAAGCCCGAGCAGCTCGAGGAGATCGACGGCTTGGTGATTCCCGGCGGCGAGTCCGGGACCTTCCTGAAACTATTGGGTGAAGCCGGCTTTGAGAAGCTGAAAACATTCGTCCAGGCCAAGCCCACCTTCGGCACCTGCGCCGGGGCGATTCTGCTTGCCAGTGAGGTAGAAAATCCGAAGCAGGCAGGCCTGGGGGCAATCGACATCCGCATCCGGCGCAACGCTTACGGGCGTCAGGTCGACAGCTCCATCCGCGAAGGCGAACTTCTCAGGAGCTCTCTCAATCGCGAGGGGAGCTCGGCGCTCGAAATGGTTTTCATCCGCGCGCCTAGAATTGAGCACATTGGTGACGGCGTCGAGGTGATCGCGAACCAAGGAAGCGACCCGGTCGCCGTCCGGCAGGGAAGAGCGATGGCGGCAACCTTCCATCCGGAGCTCTCCGAAGACACCCGTGTGCATCAGGCATTTTTGGAGCTGGTGCGGAGCGGAGGGAAGCAATGAAACGCAAGCTGTGAACGAAGATGGCATCATTTCCGTACAGGGGCCGGTCGAGAAAATCGAAGGTAAGCTGGTTTTACGAATCCCGCTTGAAGCTGGCGGCAGCGAGTTGATCGAGTGCTCCCGCGGCATCTCTCAAGTTGAGAAGGATTATCTGAAAATCACCATCCCTGAATGGCTGGCGGGAATGCTCAGAATCGGCGCGGGCAGATTGCTGTCGGTGGACAACAGAAACGGGTAAAAGCAACATACGTCCGATTCCTCCCTTTCCGATTCAGTAATCTCTATTGGCAGGAAGGTCACTTCGCCGGCAGAAACTCAATCTTTACCCGGTGGCTTGCAGGTTTGAAATCAAAATCCGCAGTCACCAGCACACGGTTCGATTCCCTGCCGGCAAGTTCCACCCCAAACGAGTCTACGTAAGGAATACCTGTCTCTATCTTGATCAGCGCTGCGCGAACTGCACGGTCTGCATCCGCGGCGACCACCTGCAAGCCGAAAGCGCCCAATCGCGAGAGCACCTGCTCCATCTCATGCCTGCCATAAAGCTTGCAAGTGATACCGGCAATCTCACCCCAATGCGCCGCAGGCGTCTCGGCCCGGCAATCTCCTGCGAGGTGGCGCTTGACGATCTCTGCCACCCGAAGCGAGCCCGCCTGATTGTGCAGATAGCGCAAGACCGCGCTGGAATCGAGCACGTACGTTACCATCGGTCCTCTCGCCGCCACTTACGCCTGAGCTTTTCCGCAAGATGAGCCTTCCCCTTCAGCATCCCCCGGGTTTTATCGACCAGCTCGTCCGTAACCGGCTCGAGAGTTATTTTCGTTCCTTCATTGGTCACGGCAATGCGGGTCCCCGGCTTGATCCCGAGAGCAGACCTCATGTCGGAGGGGATTACGAACTGCCCTTTTGTGCTTACAGTGGTTATCTGACGGATCATGCTTACATTGTAGCGAGTGGTAAGACTCTAAGCCAGAACAAAAAAGCCTTGACAAGCAATTCGCGTAACTGTAAGGTTACGCATCATGCGTCACCGTTCGGTTACATATTCGTCCGAAACAACCTTCCAGGCGCTCGCCGACCCTACGCGCCGCGCCGTGCTCGATTTGCTGCGCCGGGGCAGCCAGCCCGCGGGAGAGATTGCCGGAGCGTTCCCGGTCTCACGTCCAGCGATTTCGAAACACCTGCGCCTGCTGCGCCGCGCCCACCTGGTCGAGGAGCATCGCGAAGGGCGCAACCGTGTTTACCGGCTCAATCCCGAGCCGCTGCGCGCGGTCGATTCATGGCTCAGCCAGTACCGTAACTTTTGGAGCGCGAACCTGGCCAGCCTGAAGGCCTTCGTTGAATCTGAACATACCAAAGAAATTGCACAACCCCGTACGGGCAAATCAGACAAAACATCCAAAGGAGATATGTGACATGAAATCAATCCGCATCGTTGTTTCACTGTGTTTGCTGGCCATCGCGACTGCCGCGATGTCGCAAACCGCCGCCCAGAAATCGTTCGACCAACTGAAATCGCTCACCGGTTCCTGGGAAGGGAAGACCCAACAGGGCCATCCCGTGCGGGTCTCCTTCCGCGAAACCTCGGGAGGCTCCGCCCTGATGAGCGAGATTCAAGGACACGGGCCCGAGGACATGATTTCCATGTTCCACCTCGACGGTCCCAACCGCCTGATGCTCACGCACTACTGCGGCGCCGGCAACCAGCCCCGGATGACCGCCAGTGCTTCACCCGATGGCAAGACCGTCGCTTTCGACTTTCTCGATGCCACGAATCTTGCCACTCCCGACGCCGGCCATATGCAGCGCGTCGTGTTCACCATGATCGACGCCAATCACCACACCGAGGAGTGGAATTTCGCCGACCACGGAAAAGAGATGAAGGAAATCTTTGATCTGCAGCGCAGCGCAGTGGCCAAAAATTAGCTTTCGCCAGAAAAAACGTTCACACTCCACTTCTCGCGGTCTTGCGAGAAGTGGGGTGTTCGAAGCAACGGCGTTGGGCCAATCCATCGCTTTGAGGCACTCATGAGCCACGACACGACCAAAGTCGCCCTCACTCCCGCGAACGACGCGGTTATTGCCGAGATCTATATCGCGGCATCGATGGAACGGGTTTTTCAGGCCCTGACCCATCCCTCGGAACTTCAACGCTGGTTCACGAACCCGGAATGCCCGGTCAAAGTCTGGGAGATGGACGCCCGGATTGGCGGCCGTTACGGCTACGCCACCGAGAAAGGCGCAGTCGTAGTCAATGGCGTAAGCCAGTTCGAGTGTCATGGAGAGATCCTCGAACTCGATCCGCCGCGTCTTCTCACTTACACCTGGATCGCGGACTGGCACGCCGACAAATCCCGCCGCACGGTCGTGCGCTGGGAATTAACTCCTGAGGCCGCCGGAACTCGGGTGAAAGTTACCCACAGCGGATTGGCTGAGGAAGACGTTGCTCGCAAGGATTACATTGGCGGTTGGCCGGGCGTGCTCGAAATGCTGAAAAAGTTCGCTGAAAAATGAGGTGGCGAAGCAGGATGGTTGTCCGCCGCCTTTGCCCTGGTTTTGCCGCGAATTCTGATTCGATTTCTTAACGCAAGGAGCCTTCTATGGCGACCGTCGCGATCAACCCCGATCAGAACATAATCACCGGGGAAATCTTTATCGCTGCGCCTCCCGCCCGCGTCTTCCAGGCGATCACTGATCCGGCGCAATTGCCCCGCTGGTGGGGAGCCCATGACCTTTACACCATCACGGAGTGGAAGGCGGATATTCGCGTCGGTGGAAAGTGGTCGAGCGATGGCGTGGGTGTCGACGGAACCAAATTCCACATCGACGGTGAATACCTGGAAGTCGATCCACCACACCTGCTGGTGCATACCTGGATTGCCAATTGGACCGGCTCGATCAAAACCATCGTCCGCTGGGAGCTGGAAGCCCAAAGTGTGCACCATCTGCACACCAAAGGCCCAGAGCGCGCTGGCACCGGCACATTGCTCAGGATTCGCCACGAAGGCTTCGCGGTTAGTCCCGCGGCTGCCGCCAGCCACACTGAGGGTTGGAAGCGCGTCATGGGATGGCTGCTGGCCTATGTCGAAAAAGGTGAAACCCTCGACACGCGCCGCTAATCTTGACGCGGCAGCGCGTGCCCGACGACAATGCAGCGATGAAACGTCGCCGCGCCGCAGTTCAAACATTGGCAGCGACCGTCTTTGCAATCACGGTCGCTGCCGTAATTTTCTTAGCGCCATTGTTTTCCGCAGCCCTAACCCAGGCCGCGATGGAAGCAAAGCCCACTCCAGTTCAGAAGGGAACTCCCATGTCCGCTCACGCCACCGGACCATTTGAGGTCAAACTTGTTCCCCAGGACGACAAACTCGACCCGACCCTCGGTCGCATGACCATCGACAAACAATTCCACGGAGATCTTGACGCCACCAGCAAGGGCCAAATGCTGACCGCCTCCACGGACGTGAAAGGTTCCGCCGGCTATGTCGCCGTCGAACGCGTCACCGGAACTTTGCGCACGCCAAGCGGCGCGCGCACCGGCAGTTTTTCACTCCAGCACATTGGCACACTCAACCGCGGCACTCCGGAATTGAGCGTCACGGTCGTTCCGGATTCCGGCACCGGCCAACTGGTCGGCCTCGCCGGCAAGATGGCGATCATTATTACGGACGGAAAGCATTCCTATGATTTCGAATACACGCTCCCCTAAGAACTCAGCGAAGACTCGCCAGGGCTAGCTCGACGCAGGCTTCCAATGCTTCATCTGTGTCGATTACCGTTTTCGGCGCGGTGATCGCTTCGAAGCGGGACTGAACTTTCAGATAAAGATCGAAATCGCGGTTGACGGCTGCGTGTTCACGCGACGCGGATTGCTCTTCCAGACGCCGCCGCGCGATTTCTTCCGAGCAGACGCACTCTAAAACGCGCCAGCTCTGGCGGAGCGCGGCTGCGAGGTTCAACACATTGTCGATCTGATAACGCCGCGAGAAAGGCCGTCCGTCTAAAAAGACAACGCGCGAGCGATCCATCTGCAGCAGATAGCCGGCGATCTCTAGCATGATCTGCAGGCAAAAGTCGTCCTGCCGCGACGAGTATTCAGTCTCTTCGGAGGTGAAGAGGGCATGGCGAATTTCGTCCTTGCCGATTACGCGCCCCCCGGTGCGGAGGGCAAGTTCGCGGGCAAGCGTGGTTTTGCCGGTGCCGGGAAGACCCGCCATCAGGACGATCATCGCTTCATTAAAACACGCCTTCCGTGAATCTCACGAAGCAACGCCGTCATCCATTCGGCTGGGCTGTTGAACGCTTTCAGGAGGCCGCAATGCCGCTGATTCGAATTTCTCTACGTGAAGGCAAAAGCGAAGCGTACAAGAAGGCACTGGCCGACGGAGTGCATCGCGCGATCGTCGAAGGCGCGGATGTGCCGGCGCAGGATCGCTTCCAGATTATTACCGAGCACCCGCCGGGCGGCCTGATTTACGACCCCACCTATCTCGGCATCAACCGGACCGACGATATTGTGATGGTCCAGATCACGCTCTCTACCGGTCGCAAGCTCGCGCAGAAGCGTAAGCTGTTCAAGCGAATGTCAGAGATTCTGGCGGAGAAACCAGGTCTTTCTCCGCAGAATCTTGTGGTCAGCCTGGTGGAAGTTGCGTGGGAAAACTGGTCGTTCGGCAACGGAGAAGCGCAATATACGGTGTAGAGATTTACTCGGCGCGGCTCTCGGCCGTGACGGTAGGGGCCTCGGGGCGCTGCAGAGGTACGATGTCCTGGGTGGTGCGCCATTCCGCGTAGCGGCCTGAAACCATGATGTGGAATACCCACTGGTGGCGCTCTTCTTCGGGTTCAACCAACCCCAGAGCTTTCATGTAGAAGAGGTATTGCTCCATCCAGTGAATCTGGTCCGTCGTCATACCGCGGCGCTGCAAATCGACGGTGAGGCCGGCCAGATGAGACGAGGCGGTATCTCCATCCGCGGGAGCTGCATTGCGATTGTGCCGGCGCAGTTTTTTCTGCACCTTCACGGTGCGCACCGCGGAATTCACCTGAATCTGCTGATGGAATCGATTGTAGTACGCCTGCGCGATATCCTGCACAAAGTCACGGGTCCAGGGACGGCAAAAACGGCGCGAAGGATCGAGGCGCGGATCGAAGCGCAACGATTCGCCGGCGACAATCTCTTGCAGCGCTCCGCTGGCTTTCAGCGCTTCCAGCTCGTCGTCGTCCTGAATGCGAGGCAATTCCAGCCGGTCAACTTCGGCGTTCTGCAACAGAAGCGATTCGTGCGAGGGACGGAACATCGGGTTCCACAGCAGCGACCAGTGCAGCCGATGATGCCGCGCCGGGTGGCGGCCCGGTTTGTGCAAGCTCGCCGTGGTAGCCGCAAACAGCGGGCTGCACAGGCAGGCCAGAAGCGAAAGACGAATGAATTGTCGCTGTAGCTTTATTCGCAAGAATCAATCTCTAGTCTGTTGCAGAGCTTGACCTGCAACTGTCCCGACATTGTAAGCCAAGCTGTCAAGTGGTGAAACCACCGATTGCAAGCCAGGTCCTTACCGGCGGTTTCGGTAGGTACCTACCCAGGCCGGTTACCCCTGGTTACTACCCCGTCTCCCACCCGCACCCCTTGAATAGAAGCACGCGAAACGCCATCCCCGCGCGGGGATGGGAGTTGCCTCATGTGCTCTTGAAGCAACCGGTTAGCGCTCATTGGATGGAGAAGGGGCGCGCCCTGTTGTGGCGAAAGTGACAAAAATCAGCGCCGGAAAAGGTCACCAATGGCTTGCAGCATCACCGCGCCGCCGACCTCGGAAATTGCCTTGGTCAGCGGGATGTCTTTGGGGCAGACCTCGACGCAATTCTGCGCGTAGCCGCATTCCTGGATGCCGCCATCGCCCATCAGCGCCGCCAGCCGCTCGCGCTCCAGCGCTTTGCCGGTGGGATGCGTGTTGAACAGGCGCACCTGCGCGATGGTGGCCGCGCCCACGAAGCCTGTGTCTTCGTTAAATTGCGGGCAAGCCTCCATGCAGCAGGTACAGGAAATGCAACGCGAGATCGGATACGCCTGTTCTTGCTCTTCCGCAGTCATCCGCGGGCCGGGGCCGAGGTCGTAGGTGCCGTCGATGGGAACCCAGGCTTTGACGGCCTTAAGATTCTCAAAGATCACGCTGCGGTCGGTGGCCAGATCGCGGACGACGGGGAATTTCGAGAAAGGTTCAAGTCGGACGGGCTGCTCGAGGTTGTCGATCAGGGCGGAGCAGGCCATGCGGGCACGCCCGTTGATGAGCATGGCGCAGGATCCGCAGACTTCCTCGAGGCAATTCGAGTCGTAGGTAATGGGCGTGGTCGCCTTGCCCTCGCGGGTGACGGGGTTGGCCGCAATCTCCATCAGCGAGGAGATCACGTTCATCCCCGGATGGTGGGCGAGTTCGAACTCTTCCCAGTACGACTTGGAGGTGGGAGTGGATTGGCGCTTGATCTTGATGATGACGGATTTATTAGCCATTAGCTCTTAGCTCTGAATGATTCCTCTGTTCCTCGGATCCGCAAAAGGCCGTCACTTCGCCGCATCATATTTCCTCGGCCGGGGTGGAATCAACGAAACATCCACCGGCTCGAACTCAAACTTCGGCTCATCCGCATCCGGCGCGAAATAGGCCTTCGTCGTCTTCAGGAAATTCTTGTCGTCGCGATCGGGGAAGTCCGGCTTGTAGTGCGCGCCGCGCGATTCGTCACGCATCCGCGCGCCCTGGGCTATCACTCGCGCCAACTGCAGCATGTTGTAAACCTGGCGGGTAAAAACGACGCTGGTGTTCGCCCACTGGGTGCGGTCGCTCAGATTTACTTTACCTAATCGCTCCAGCAATTCCACCAGCTTTGCGTCGGTCTGCTGCAGAGTCTTGTTGTAACGGATGACGGTGCAATCCTTGGTCATCAACTCGCCCAGCTCGCGCCACAGCCGAAAGGGATTCTCCGTGCCTTGGTGATTCATGAGCAGCGCGTTGTTCAATTCCTGTTTTTTCTTTTCGGCCTCAAAACATCCGTTGCCATCGGAAAGCGCCTGCAATCCGCG
>Ga0302324_100017471_pt1 | contig 14220 bp, 12 predicted proteins | sample Palsa_T0_1_FD_201949 | JGI IMG/M metagenome (GOLD analysis project Ga0302324, IMG submission 201949) | Peat permafrost microbial communities from Stordalen Mire near Abisko, Sweden - Palsa_T0_1 | ecosystem: Environmental > Terrestrial > Soil > Palsa > Peat permafrost | place: Sweden: Abisko... | reverse complement strand
AACCCGTCTTCCAAAATTTCCGGAAGCAGAGGTTGAACCGCCAAGACGCCAAGAACTCAATTATTAAACTTTTGAATTATCCGTGTGAATCTGATTTATATCTGCCTTCGGCGAGCTCAGTCGAGTCGTGGCAAAAATGCATTTCGCCTTTGCCTTTCCGACCTTGGCGATCTTGGCGTCTTGGCGGTTCAATCGTCTTTATTCCCCTCATCAACGAAATCGGGGCGCGGCTCTTGGTAAAGACAGCCACGCCCCAATCATAGTCAAAGTTGTATGAATTCTTACGGCAGGGTGATCGTCTGACCCACCCGCAGATCGCTGGGAGAGAGGCCCGGATTGGCATCGGCGATTTCGTGCCACTTCTTGCCGTCGCCATAATGGGTGGTGGCGATTTTCCAGAGCGTGTCGCCCTTCTGAATCGTATAGGTGTTGCCGGAAGCGGCCCCGGCGGCCGGTGTGGCCGGCGAAAGCGCCGGATCAGGCGTCATGGTTTGAACCGGCGCCGGGGAGGAATACGCAACAGGGGTCGCCGCCGGGGTCACATCCAGGGCGGCCGAATCGGTCATTGGCTTGGCTTGCTGCTGCTCCTGGCAACCGGCGGCAATCATCAAAGAAACCACAATGGCGGGAATCGCGAATTTCACGGCGTACTCCTTGCTCGAAAGACTCAGGTATCAGGCCTCTCCGGCCTTTAACTTCCCTCCGTTTATCGGACGGCGAGACGGAATTACTTTAAATTCTTTGTTGGTGGAGGGATTTCGGAATTAATGCAACGCTCAACACACAACGCTCAACCTTCAATGGGGGACTGGTCAGCCCCGATTACTTCCTTGTTCAATATTGAGCGTTGAGTGTTGTGTGTTGAGCGTTGCATTATTCTCCCCTTCCGCCCATATGATCCCCTCATGCTCCACAGGATCGTGATCCTCACCTTCGTGATGGCCGGCATCGGCATAGCGTTCTGCGGGGCAATGATCGTCATTATGGCCCGGATGCTCCTGCGGCCACGGCGCATGACCGATGGCCGGGCCCTGATCCTTTTGCATCGCCTCTCGCCCGCTGATCTTGGAATGGAATTCGAGGATGTTTCCTTCAGCGTGATCGATGAATGCAAAGGTGAAAAGCTGCGAATTGCCGGATGGTGGATTCCAACCCCGAATTCTCGTGGCCGATGCGCCGTGATCCTTCACGGGTATTCCGATGCCAAAGTCGGCGGCATCGCCTGGGCGCCGTTGCTGCGGTCATTGGGGTTCAATATCCTGGCGATCGATCTGCGTGCCCACGGGCAGAGCGGCGGAGAATATTCGTGTGCCGGTTTCTGGGAGCGAAACGATGTGAATCAGGTGATCGATCAGATCAAAGCCGCGCGGCCGGCGGAAACGGGTCAAATCCTGCTCTTCGGAATCAGCCTCGGCGCCGCCACCGCGGCAGCGACGGCGGTCCTGCGGGGCGATCTCTGCTCGGTCATCCTGGAAGGCCCGTTCGCCGATTTCCACGATGCGGCCACCCTCCATGCCGATCGACTCGGCACTCCCGGTCCATTTTTTCAGGATAATGCTTTTCGACTGGCAAAATGGCTCGCCCATGCCAATTTTGACGCCGTGCGACCGGTTGACACGATCCCCAGAATTCGCTGCCCCGTTATGGTCATACAATCAGGGGATGATCCATTCCTCACCGATGCCGACCATGCCGCCATCCGGCAAGCAGTGGAGTCGCGCGATCCAAGCCTCGGTCCCAGCGTCTGTTGGGACCTCCCCGGCGTTCATCACGTCGTGGGAATGCTGCTGGACCCGGTTGAATATCGCCGGCGGATCGAAGAATTCCTCTCCGGAGTCTTGCAAAGCACCGGCGAAGTATGCGACAAGTGAGATTTTCGGAGCGATTCTTTGAGGGCACTTCAGGTCATTCAGCGGGATTTCTCCCATAAGACCCGGGAGCGGGGCGAAGAGTATTACCGGCGCGGGACGGTCGAGATCATCGATAGCGAGCCCAATCGCGTTCGTGCCCGGGTGCAAGGCTCCAATCTGTACCACCTCAGCATCGGCTGGGATGGGTCTCAATATTCCTATTCCTGTTCCTGTCCCCGGTTTCAGGAGCATGACGATTTGTGCAAGCACATCTGGGCGACGCTCCTGGCGGCCGATGCGCGAGGGGTTCTTCCCGGAGCAGAGGACCTCGCCGACGAAACGGACGGCGATGACGACGACGACGAAGAGGAAGACGACGAGTTCGTCCAGGAAGTCCAGACGATGAAGTTTGGCAACCGCGAGGTCGAATTCCTCAAATTTCGCGAGCGCCCCCATACCACACAGCCGCGGAGACACGCCGTGTGGCGCCGGCGGCTCGATGAGTTGCGCTCGGATTATCGATGGAACGCTCTGCCCCCGCCGGCGCCATGGCCGGTGGACAAACAAATTGTCTATGCGATCAACGCCCACCAGATCGACCCCACTAAAGGTTTGTCCATCGAGCTCTATTCCCGTCATTCGGATAAATCCGGCGCGATGAAGTCGCTCCGCATGCAGTTGAATCAGGTGAATTTATTGCCCGATCCGCTGGATCGCCAACTGCTCGGCACCCTCGTCGGCCTGGCGGCCAACGGCAACTATGGATACCAGGATGTCGCCGTTCCCAATCAGCTGTGGCTTCGAAATCCCCGGGACACATCTGTCATCCTGCGCATGATCTGCCAGACCGGTCGATGTCTGCTGCACCGCCGCGATGAGGAGGCCGGCGATCAATTCGAGGCTTTGGAGTGGGACCAGGGCGAACCGTGGCATTTCAATCTCGCCATCGTTCCCGATGAGAACGTCAAGGCTTATCGCCTTGCCGGACTGCTCCGCCGCGGAGAGGAGCGGCTGAACATTTCCGAGCCGCGGCTGATCGCTCCCGGCGGGCTGATCGTCGTGCGCGACACAATCGCGGAGTTTAACGACAGCGGCGCGTTCCGGTTCATTCATCTCCTGCGCGCCGAGCCAAATCTGCAGATTCCTTTCGAGCAGGGGGACCAGTTTCTGGAAGAACTTTTTCAATTTCCCGACGTTCCGCCGCTGGAGTTGCCGGCATCCATGGACCTGGCCGAAATACGTCTGGCGCCGAAACCAAGGTTGAATCTTTCCCCGCCATCGCAGTCGCGCGAAAACGGAGACCGGCTGTCGTGCGGGCTTTCGTTTTCGTATGGCGACGTTGCTGTTTCGCAGGGACAAAATGGCTCGGCGGTTTTGGATTCCAGCCAGCGGCGCATCATCTATCGCGATCTGAGCGCCGAGCGCCAGGCTGAAGCCACTCTGCGCGAACTCGGCTTCCGTCCGGAGAATCAGTGGCAGGGTGATTCCAACTTTCAACTCATGCCGCGCAAACTTCCGGCCGCTGTCCGCGCCCTCACCGCCCAGCAATGGCACGTTGAAGTGAGCGGCAAAGTTTATCGTCAGCCGGGAAAAATCCAGATGCAGATTTCCTCCGGCATCGACTGGTTCGAGCTGGACGGAAAAGCCGATTTCGAAGGCGTCAACGTCAAACTGCCCGCTCTTCTTCAGGCCATCAGCAAGGGAGAGGCCACCGTCGTTCTCGACGATGGAACCATCGGCATTCTTCCCGAGCAATGGCTGAAGCGGTACGGCCTGCTTGCCGCCGTCGCGGATGTCACTGACGACACCATCCAGTTCGCGAAAAATCAGGTGGGACTTCTCGACGCCCTTCTGGCGGAGATGCCGGCCGAAAGCGTCGATGAAACGTTCGCCCGGGTCCGCGAGCAGCTTCGCCGATTCGAAACCGTACAGCCGGTCGATCCGCCCCAGAGCTTCGTCGGATCGCTGCGCCCCTATCAGCGCGATGGGCTTGGATGGATGGATTTTCTGCGGACATTCGGCTTGAACGGATGTCTGGCTGATGACATGGGCTTGGGAAAAACCGTCCAGGTGCTGGCGCTCCTGGACCAGCGCCGCATTCTGCGGCAAGCTCCGCCGACCGAAGGACAAACCCCGCCAGGCCCATCCATGGTCGTTGTGCCGCGGTCGCTGGTATTCAACTGGCAACAGGAGGCGGCGAAATTCGCGCCTCAGCTTCGCGTGCTCGACCATGCCACGGCCGACCGCCTCAAAACCACGGATCATTTTCAGGATTTCGATCTGATCCTCACCACCTACGGCACGCTTCGCAACGACATCGCCCAGTGGCGCGATATCCGATTCGATTATGTGATTCTGGATGAAGCCCAGGCGATCAAGAATGCCGCCAGCGAATCCGCCAAGGCCGCCCGGCTTCTGCGCGCCGACCATCGGCTGGCGCTTTCCGGCACCCCGGTGCAGAACCATCTCGGTGAATTGTGGAGCCTGCTGGAGTTTCTGAATCCCGGAATGCTCGGCGCTTCCCGCGCCTTTTCATCCGTCACGGACAAGGCCGACCGCGCGGCCGGCGCCGATGCCCGACAGTTTCTCGCCAGCGCCCTGCGGCCGTTTATTCTCCGGCGCACCAAACAGCAGGTGGCCGCCGATCTGCCGGAAAAATTCGAGCAGACGATCTTCTGCGAACTGGATAAACCGCAGCGGGCGCTTTACGACGAATTGAAAGAGCATTATCGCCAATCCCTTCTCGGGCAGATCGACCGGGAGGGACTCGGCAAATCGAAACTCCAGGTGCTGGAAGCGCTGCTGCGGCTTCGGCAGGCGGCGTGCCATCCGGGCCTGCTGAACAAATCCCGCATCGACGATCCCAGTGCCAAGCTCGATACGCTGCTACCGCGTCTGGCCGAGTTGGCCGAAGAGGGACACAAAACCATCGTCTTCTCCCAATTCACCAGCTTTCTCGCCATCGCGAGAAAAAAACTCGACGACCAGGGCGCTGTTTACGAATACCTCGATGGCAAAACGCGCGACCGCCAGCAGCGCGTCGATCGTTTCCAGACCGATGAAAACTGCAAGCTGTTTTTAATCAGCCTCAAGGCCGGCGGACTCGGGTTGAATCTGACGGCCGCTCAATATGTGTTCCTGCTCGATCCCTGGTGGAACCCCGCCGTCGAAGCCCAGGCCATCGACCGCGCCCACCGCATCGGCCAGACCCGCCAAGTCTTCGCCTATCGTCTGATCGCCAAGGACACGGTCGAAGAAAAAGTATTGAAGCTGCAGCAGAGCAAGCGCGAGCTCGCCGATGCGATCATCAACGCCGACAACTCCCTGATCAGCAAGCTCGGACGCGAAGACCTCGAACTGCTCCTGTCCTGATATGCGAATCCTCGGCATCGATCCCGGCCTCATCATCACGGGCTACGGCGTCGTCGATTTCGGACTGGGTCAGCCCAAACTCGTCGATGGCGGCGTCATCCGCCTGAGCGCCAAAACTTCCCTGGCCGAACGACTCGTCGAACTGGAAACCGAACTCGATCTTTTGCTGGAAGAATTCAAGCCTGATATTTGCGCCGTTGAGCAGCTATACGCCCACTACAAACATCCGCGAACGGCCATTCTGATGGGCCACGCCCGCGGCGTGATTCTGCTGGCAGCGCGGCGGCGTGATATCCGCATTGAGCAATACGCCGCCAATCGCATCAAGCAATCCGTCGTCGGCCACGGCCATGCGGGCAAGCCGCAGATGCAGCGCGCGATCCAGCAAATCTGGCGATTGAAATCCGCGCCAAACCCGCCGGACGTCGCCGACGCCCTGGCCGTCGCGCTTTGCTGCGGGCGAAATATTTCGCACAAACGAAATTCCCAACCCATTTAGCGGCGGTGCGCAGCACCGCGGGTTCCCCATTGCTAAGATGCCCGCACAATGATTTCCGCCATCACCGGAGAATTGCGGACCGTCCACGCCGATCGCGTTCATCTCGCTTGCGGCCCGATGTTATATGAAATCCTCGTGCCCGCCTCGGACATTACCGAACTGCAATCCCGTGCCGGCGATGAAATCACCTTTCACACCATTTTCGATCTCGAAGGCGATCCCACCCGAGGCGGCCTGACGCCGCGATTGATCGGATTCCTTCGTCCGGAAGACAAGCGATTCTTCCAGCTCTTTATTACGGTCAAGGGCATCGGACCGAAGCGCGCCCTGAGAGCGCTGGTGCAGCCGACCGGGCAGATTGCCGAGGCCATCGAATCGAAAAATACCCGGTTCCTGATCGGATTGCCGGAGATCGGCAAACGAACGGCCGAGCAGATCGTCGCTGAGCTTGCCGGCAAGGTCACCGAGTTTGCGATGATCGGCCCCGCGCGTTCTCGTCCGGCCAGCCATACAATCAGTGAGATGGAAGCCCTCGACGCCGCGGTTCAGCTTGGCATCGTCCGCTCGGAAGCGGAGCATTTGCTCGATCGCGCCAAGCAGGCGAATGCGGAAAACAAGGCCCCTGAAATTCTCTTGCGAGAAATGTTGCGCCTCCGCACCGTTCGTTTATAACGGACCAACCATGCCAAAAAATGGCTTCCGATTATTTCAAGTCTTCGGCATCACGGTTTATCTCCATTGGTCCTGGCTTCTCGTCGCCGCTTACGAAATTCAGAGCCGGCAAGGAAAGTATCAATCGTTCGGCTGGAATATCGCCGAATATGTTTCTTTGTTCGCCATCGTGCTGATGCACGAATTCGGCCACGCCCTGGCGTGCCGATCCGTCGGCGGCAAGGCGGACCGCATCGTTCTCTGGCCCCTCGGTGGAGTCGCCTACGTCAGCCCGCCGATGCGGCCGGGGGCAATGCTTTGGAGCATCGTTGCCGGTCCGCTGGTCAACGTCGCCCTGTTGCCGGTGACGCTTCCATTTCTTTGGCTGCCCGCCAACTCCGATCTGAACGTGTTTCTGCAATCCGTGGCCGGGATCAACCTGATATTGCTCATCTTCAATATTTTGCCGATCTATCCTCTCGACGGCGGAAAAATTCTCTGGTCGCTGCTCTGGTTCATGATCGGCTGTGGGCGCGCCTTGATGGCGGCCAGCGTGATCGGAATCATCGGCGCAGCCGGTCTGGCTCTTTATGCGTTAATGTCGGGCGGCATCTGGCTGGGAATCCTGGCGCTTTTCGTCGGCTTCCAGGCATGGGTCGGATTCAAAAATGCCCGCGAGCTGCGCCGCCGGGAAACCATTGGCCGCCGACCCGGATTCTCCTGCCCCGTTTGCAGGACCGCGCCAGTGATGGGGCCATACTGGGTCTGCCCCAAGTGCAAATCCCGATTCGATGCTTTTGAGCATCCCACCGGCTGCCCGTCCTGCGGCAACCCCTATCAGTCCACCACCTGCATGGCCTGCGGCGCCCGAACGCCGATCTCGGCCTGGGCCGAGATCCCATCTCCGCAAAACTCCCCGGTCGGCGCAACGGGGGCCTGACTTACCCGATCCCCGCCCTTGTGATGTCACCGCCCGTCGCTAAAACAATGCCCATGGCCCGCGAGCGAATTGTTTCCGGTGAATCAGGCGGCGAAGAGGAAGCCCACTTCAACTACGCCCTTCGCCCGCAGAGTTTTTCGCAATATATCGGCCAGACAACGCTCATTCGCCGACTGAAGATCGCCGTGGACGCCGCCAACGGACGAAAAGAGCCGGTGGAGCACGTCCTTCTCCACGGACCACCCGGATTGGGAAAGACGACCCTCGCCCACGTTATCGCCAATGAGATGTCCGCCCAGGTCCACGTCACCAGCGGCCCGGCCCTGACCAAGGGTGCGGATTTGGTCGGCATCCTCACCAAGCTCCAACAGGGTGATGTGCTTTTCATCGATGAAATCCACCGGCTGCCCGCGATTGTCGAAGAGTATCTTTATTCCGCGATGGAGGATTTCAAAGTCGACATCACGCTCGACGCGGGAATGCATGCGAGGTCGATCACCATGCCGATCCCGCCGTTCACCCTGATCGGCGCAACCACCCGCATCGGTCTGCTGACCGGTCCGATGCGCAGCCGTTTCGGCATCGCCAATCACATCGAGTTTTACACCCCCGAATCGTTGCACGAGATCCTCCGTCAAAACGCCAAACTGTTGAAAATCGAATCTGAGGACGCCGCCCTGCGGGAGCTTGCCCGGCGCAGCCGCGGCACTCCGCGGATCGCCAACCGGCTTCTCCGCCGCGTGCGCGATTACGCCGCTGTTGAGGACAAGGGGAAACTGACGCTTCCCGTCACTCAGGCGGCGCTCAAATTGGAGGGCATAGACGACCGCGGCCTCGACGAGCAGGACCGTGCTTATCTTCGCACCCTCATCAATGTTTACGATGGCGGCCCCGCCGGCGTCGAAGCCATAGCGGCCAGTCTTGGTGAAGAAGTCGATACGCTGGTGGATGTGGTCGAGCCGTTCCAGCTGCAAACAGGTTTGGTTCTCCGCACACGCCAAGGCCGGCGGGCAACTAAAGCCGCCTACGAGCATCTGCAAATCAAATACGTCCCGCCGCGCCAGCCGGTCGAGACCGATCAATCCGAACTCTTCGGCGAGCAGGCATAGGACGTCGTCCTCCCCCAAAGCCGTGGGATTGCCATCCCACGGCTTTTGACTCCAACTCAGCGTGAATCCGCCGCTGCGGGAATCGAACTCACATCCCCCCGCGCCCGCCGCCGATATTGCCGCGGACTTAACCCAAACCGTTCGTGGAATGCGGTGCTGAGTTGCCGTGTTTCCTTAAACCCGCAGGCGTCGGCGATCTCGCGCACCGGCCGGTCCGTTCCCGACAGCAGCGATCGCGCTCTTTCGATCTGCACGCGCCGAATCTCCTGATACGGCGAGCGGCCCAGCGCCTTGCGAAAGCGCATCTCCAGCGTCCGCCGGGCGAGCATCGTCCGTTCCAGCAAATCTTCCACGCTGATGTCGCGCCCCCCGCGATCGCGGATGAATCGCACCGCGGCGGCCACCTCCGGATCGGCCAGCGCGATCACGTCCGTCGAACGCCGCGTGATCACCTGCGCTGGATAAACCAGTATCGGCTGCTCCGGCGGCGGCGCTCCGGCGATCAAGCGGCCCAGCAGCGCCGCCGCTTCGTGACCGATCTGCTCCGTATTCAGCCGGACGCTCGAGAGCCGAACGCCCGACAGCTCGCAATGAATCTCATCATCGTCCACGCCGAGCACCGCCACTTCGTCCGGCACCAGCGCGCCCAGGCGGGTCACTTCGCGGATGATCGCACGGGCGCACGCGTCGTTGTGACAGAAAATGCCCACCGGCCGAGGCAGCGACTTGAGAATTTGCTCGCGCGCGGGCGATGAATCATCCTCCGGACGTTTCAGAATCGCGCAGGGATGCGGATCGACGGTAGCGCAAAACCCCTCCCGCCGCAGGCGGCTGTATTCGAGGTCGGGCGGCCCGCAGAACGCGAAGCTGCGAAGATTCTTCTCCCTCAGAAAATAGTCCGCCGCCATCACGCCCGTCGCCCGGTCATCCGGAAAAACCGAGGGCAACGCCACCGGTGTGGTGAGCACATTGGCGACGTTCACCGCCGGAATACCGCTGCGAATCAACGCCTCAGCCTGCTCGTGCGTTCGGGCTTGAATGATGACGCCGCTTACTTCATCCCGCTTGCAACTGCCGGCGTAATCGGGATCGATCTGGGGAATAAATTCCACGTCCCATCCGCCGCGGAGCTTGGCGTAATCGGAAATGCCGCGAAGCACCCCCCGGCTGTAACTGTAAACCACATCAGCATACAGCCGAATTCGCAGGTTATTCGACATGACTCCACCTTCCCTCGTCCGATATGGTCCGAATCGGTTGCGGTAATTATGAACATTTTTGGAAGAATTGCATCGGATATCCCGTTCAACCGGTGGTTTTTTTGGTGTATTGTTCCCAAGTTAAGGCCGGAGTTGAACTTGGACGCCATTTACCCCAAGAAGGTCGATTATCCGATCTTGTCGATTCTGGTAATCTCCAATCCGTGCGGCATCTACGCTATGTTCCTCTGGCATTTCTGATTGGTGTTGAGGGATTCGTATTCTTCCTGCCGTTCCTGATGCTCTGCCTAGTAATCCACCTTATCATTCGGGCGACCGTGCTTGGTTCGAAATCCTAAGAGCTGTTCAGGCAATCTTCTGTTCGCCCGGCTGATCAGCGGCCAATTTAATTCGAAGATATTGCCCCGTATAACTGTCCGGCGACTTGGCGACCTCATCCGGAGTCCCGGTTGCCACCACCCGTCCCCCGCCCTCCCCGCCTTCCGGGCCCATGTCGATAATCCAGTCGGCGCACTTTATGACGTCCAGATTGTGCTCGATGACGAGCACCGTATTGCTCAGGTCCGCAAGGCGGTTGAGAACGTTCAGCAGGTTGCGAATATCCGCAAAATGCAATCCGGTCGTCGGTTCGTCCAAAACATAAAGCGTATGCCCCGTCGCCGATTTGCCCAGTTCCGTGGCGAGCTTCACGCGCTGCGCTTCGCCGCCCGAAAGCTGCGTGCTGGGCTGGCCAAGATTAACGTAGCTCAGCCCCACTTCGTTGAGCGCCTTGAGCAGTTGCGCAATCCGCGGGAAATTCTCGAAAAATGCGAGGGCCTCCTCCACCGTCATGCTGAGCACGTCCGCGATGTTCTTTCCCCGGTACTGAATTTCCAGTGTTTCAGAGTTATATCGCGTCCCATGGCAAACTTCGCAGGCGACGTATACATCCGGCAGAAAGTGCATCTCGATGCATTTGTTTCCCTGACCCTGGCACGCTTCGCAGCGGCCGCCCTTCACGTTAAAGCTGAATCGCCCGGCCTCATATCCGCGGATTTTCGCCTCGCGCGTCTTGGCGAAAACTCTGCGGATTTCATCGAACACCCCGGTGTACGTCGCCGGGTTCGACCGCGACGTTCGCCCAATGGGGCTTTGGTCGATCTCGATCACCTTGTCTATTTTGTTGATCCCGTTGATCGCCTTATGCAATCCCGCCTTCACCTTCGACCCATTCAGTTTGCGTTTGAGCAGCGGCAACAGCGTCTGATTGATCAGCGTCGATTTCCCCGACCCGCTGACGCCCGTCACGCAAATCAGTCCGCCCAGGGGAATGCGAACGTCAATGTCCTTCAAATTGTTCTGCCGGCAACCGCGCAGCTCGAGCGCGTTTTTCTCCGGACTCACCGGCCGGCGAGTCCGCGGCGCGACGATGGCATATTCCCCGGTGAGATATTTGATCGTCGTGCTATGCGTGTTCTTGAGGACATCGGGCATCGGTCCGCTGCAAACCACTTCGCCCCCGTGCGCTCCCGCGGCCGGGCCGATGTCGATCAGATAATCCGATGCGCGAATGCACTCCTCATCATGCTCGACCATGATGACCGTGTTGCCGATTTCCCTCAGACGCTTGAGCGTGCGAATGAGCCGGACGTTGTCCCGCTGATGCAGCCCGATCGTCGGCTCATCGAGCACATAACACACCCCGACCAGCCCGCTGCCCACCTGCGTCGCCAGCCGGATGCGCTGCGCCTCGCCGCCGGAGAGCGTTGCGGTTTTTCGATCCAGCGTCAGATACCCCAGCCCCACGTCCAGCATGAACCCCAATCGGGAAGAGATTTCCCGCACGATCGGCTCAGCCACCGCCGTGCCCTCTTCGCTCAACCGAAGATTCTGAAAAAAAGTTTTGGCGGTTTCGACCGTCAGCGCCGACACATCGTGAATGCTGTATCCCGGCAAATGGATCCCGGTTGATCCCGGCAGCGGCGCCGCCACCGGGCCCGGGGTGTCGCTGTGCAGCCGCACTGCCAGGGCTTCGGTTTTCAATCGCGCTCCGCCGCAAACCGCGCACGGCTGTTCCGACGTGTACTGATGCAAGCGCATCTTGACGAATTCGCTTTCCGTGTTTTCAAAACGCCGCTGGAGATTGGGAATGACTCCCTCAAACCATGTCCCCGTTCCGGCGTCCCCGCGCTTGTCCGTCCCATCCACGAGAATCTGCTGGATTTTTTTGGGAATCTCCCGGAACGGAGCGGAATAGGAAATGCCAAAATCACGGCAGAATTGCCGCAGCACCCGGCTGTAGAAAATATTCATCCGCTTGCCGTTTTTCCGCCACGCTTCGATCGCTCCGTTTTCCAGCGAGATCGCCGCGTCCGGGACGACCATCTCGGGATCAAATTCGCTGCTCGTCCCTAATCCATGACATGCCGGGCAAGCTCCGTGCGGACTGTTGAAGCTGAAAATCCGCGGCTCCAGCTCCGGCAGCGAGACATGCGGATGATCCGGACACGCGAATTTCTCGCTGAACGTCTGATCGGACCACGCCTTGCCTTCCTTCTGGATCGCCACCACCACCAGGCCCCGCGAAAGCTTCAGCGCCGTCTCCACGCTGTCAGCAAGCCGGGATCGAACCTCCGGCTTGAGCACGATCCGATCCACAATCGCCTCGATGGTGTGGACCTTCGTCTTGGTCAGCGCCGGGGTCTTGTTCCCGGCCAACTCCAGAATCTCCCCATCCACCCGGGCGCGAACAAATCCCTGCTTGCCGATGGCCGCGAACGTCTCCTTGTGCTCTCCCTTCTGCCCCTTGATCAGCGGCGACAGAATCATGACCTTCGTCCCCGCCGGATATTTCATCACCGCATCGACGATCTGCGACGGCGACTGGCTGGCGATCACCCTCCCGCAAATCCAGCAATGCGGCGTCCCCGCGCGGGCGAACAGCACGCGCAGATAATCATAAATCTCCGTCGTCGTCGCCACGATGCTCCGCGGATTCGACGAAGCCGACCGCTGCTCGATGGCGATAGTCGGCGGCAATCCTTCGATCTCATCGATATCCGGCTTTTGAAGCTGCTCCAGAAACTGCCGCGCATACGCCGACAACGACTCCACATATTTCCGTTGCCCCTCGGCATACACGGTATCAAACGCGAGCGTTGATTTTCCGGATCCGCTGAGGCCGGTGATGACGACCAGTTGATCGCGCGGAATATCCACGTTGATGTTTTTGAGATTGTGCTCGCGAGCGCCCTTGATGCGGATGAATTTCAAGCTCATGACGGCCGTATCCGAGTTGTCGCCGGAATCGAACGGGTCATTGTAGGACGCGTCGGCGGAGAGGGCAAAAAATGGCGAGATTGGACAGTGGATCGCGCCAAAATATGTATTGTCATCTTTACGCAACTCGGATATTTTATATAGTTTAATATGTCATGGTCGATTTCCGGTGGAACGAATGGAATGAAGACCACGCGACAAAACATGGCATTACCGCGAGCGAAGCCGAACAAGTGGTTATCAATGCGATCCGTCCCTGGCCGCGTTTTGTGGGCAGAGGCAAATGGATGGTCGAAGGGCGCGGGCAAGGGAATCGTTTTGTGCGCGTGGTCTATCTGGTTGATCCAGACGACACGCTCTACATCATTCACGCAATGCCGCTAATCTCGCGGAGGCGTAGGTGAAACATGAAAAAAAAACCGACACCAATTGAAAGATTTAATGCGCTATCCAACGCCGAGAAGGCCGCGGAGGTTGCCCCGTTTGAGCGTGAAAACGTCGGCGTCGTCCTTCCGGGCAAACCGCTGACCGCGGCCCAGCGCAAGCAGTGGGCAAGGATTCGCCAGAAAGCGCGTCGCGGCCGTCCGGTTCTTGGACAGGGGGCCAAGGTGGTACCCGTGAGCATCGAACGTGGATTGCTCAAGGAAGCCGATACGTTCGCGCGGGATCACAAAATTAAGCGATCGCAAATGGTCGCCGAGGGACTGAGGCTGGTGATGCAGCGGGCGAAAGCCGGGTAGGCTCATTCGCCTCAATCCCCCTTCGGATAACTCCCCAGCAGCGTCAACTGCAAACAGTGCTTCTTCGCCTGCTCGATCGCCGTTTTCATCGCGGCGTCATCCGCATGGCCCTGGGCGTCGATGAAGAAATAATATTCCCAATTCACTTTCCGGCTCGGACGCTTTTCGATGTCCGTTAAATTGATCCCGTTCTCCTTGAACACATCCAGCACCTCGGCCAGCGCGCCGGGCTTGTGGGCGGTGGTGAACATGATGGCGGTTTTGTCCTCGCCGGTGCGGCGGGCGGCCTCGCGGCCGATCACGAAAAATCGCGTCATGTTGTCGGGATTGTCCTCGATGTTCTCGAAGAGAATCCGCAGACCGTAAAGCTCGGCCGCCTGCTTCGACCCGATGGCGGCGACGCCGGTCTGGTCCCGCGCCATTTGTGCGGCTGTCGTCGTGCTGTCGACGGGGATCGTCGGTCGGTCCTTGGCGGTGGCGCTGAGCCAGTTGCGGCACTGGCTGAATACCTCCCCCTTGGAATAAATCTTGCCGATCTTTTCCCACGGCTCTTTGGCCAGAAGATTGTGATGAACGATGAG
>Ga0302324_100017469_pt1 | contig 14220 bp, 11 predicted proteins | sample Palsa_T0_1_FD_201949 | JGI IMG/M metagenome (GOLD analysis project Ga0302324, IMG submission 201949) | Peat permafrost microbial communities from Stordalen Mire near Abisko, Sweden - Palsa_T0_1 | ecosystem: Environmental > Terrestrial > Soil > Palsa > Peat permafrost | place: Sweden: Abisko... | reverse complement strand
GCCAGCGCCTCCGGCCAGGTGGCGAACGCCTCCGACGATTCGGCCAAGGTCGGCTTGCAGGCTTCCTCGGCCATCGACGAGGTCACCAGCACCATGCACGAGATGAGCGTGAACGTGCAGAACATGGTGAAGAGCACGCAAGTGCAGGCTTCGAGCGTGAGCGAGACTTCCGCTTCCATCGATGAGATGGTCGCTTCCATCCAGCGCGTGGCCGATACGGCCAAGGTGCTGCTCGACATCTCCAACCGGTCGCGGGAAGAGGTGCACAGCGGCATCGCCACCATGGAAAAGGCCACCGACGGCCTGAACCGCATCAACGCAACCATCACGAGTTCTGGAGAAATCATCGGGGCGCTGGGACAGCGCGCCGACGACATTGGCAAGATCATCGAAGTGATTGACGATCTGGCGGAACAGACCAACCTGCTGGCGCTGAACGCGGCCATTGAAGCGGCGCGCGCCGGCGAGCACGGACTGGGCTTCGCGGTGGTGGCGGACGAAGTCCGCAAGCTGGCAGAAAAGTCGGCGCAGTCGACCAAGGAAATCTCCGAACTGATCCAGAGCATTCAGAAGGAAGCGCGCAAGGCCGTGGAAAACATGGACCGCTCCACCGGGATCGTGAACGAAGGCCTGGATCTGGGCGGCGAACTGAACGGGGCGCTGCGCAAAATCTCGAACGTGGTCACCGAAGTGTACAAGTTCGCCCAGGAAATCGGCGCCGCCACCAACCAACAATCGCATGGCTCGTCGCAGATCGCCCGGGCCACCACCCGGCTGAACGAAATTACTCACGAAATCAACTCGGCGGTGGAAGAACAGGCCTCGGGAGCGCACGCCGTGGTCAAAGCCATGGAGCGGATGCGCGAACTGGTGCAGCAGTCGACTTCCGGCTCGACCGAATTGGCGGCTTCAGCGGAGCAGATGTCGAAGATGTCGCGCGGCCTGCTCGACTTCATGGACCGCTTCACGCTGGAAGAGGCCCAACGGCCGGCCGCCGACGAAAAATCGCAGCCCGCCCAGCGGGCAACGGCGGCAGGCCGCTTGTAGGACGCGGCGATGAAGCGCTAAGTATGAATCGTGAACTCCATATCGTGGGCTTCCAGGTAGGACGCGAGACCTATGGCGTGCCCATCACTTCCCTGCACGAAATCGTGCGCGTGCCGGAGATTACCGCCGTCCCCGATGCGCCCGACTATCTGGAGGGCGTGATTAACCTGCGAGGCAAGATCGTTTCGGTGATGGATTTGCGCAAACGCTTCGGCGATAAGCAGGCCACGTTGAAAAAGCAGAACCGAATTCTGGTGGTGGAGCACGCCGGCAAGCTGGCGGGATTGATCGTGGACTCGGCGACCGAGGTACTGAAGATTGCCGGGGAAGACGTCGAGGCTCCGCCGGCCGCATTCCAGGAAGGCGGACTGAACTGTGTCACAGGATTGGGCAAGGTTCGAGGCCGCCTGATCGTATTGCTCGACACGACCAAGTTATTGGCTCCGGCCAGCCTGTTGCAGGGAAGCGGGAGCGCGGAAAGTAAGACTGCCAAGCCGGAAGCGCTGGGAGCTTTGGCGCGCTAGGCTTCGGCGCGCCAAGCTCAGTTGTGACTAGCACTGCCAACTGGGCTGCGCCAGGGACAGAGAGTCAGACTCGGGCGCGGAGAACGAGAGAACGAATGAGCACAACTGGAGCGGCACTTGCTCCTATCTTGACGGAAGCGGAACTGCGGCTGTTGCAGGCGCTGGTGTATCAGGAGTGCGGCATGCACTTCGACGAACGCCGCACGCACTTCCTGCAGGACCGCCTACTGCGGCGGCTGAAGGAATGCCGCGTCGATTCCTTCTTCGCCTATTACCGGCTGCTGATCAGCCAGGACGGCAAGGCGGAACTGGCCAAGCTGGTAGAGAACCTGACGGTCAACGAAACCAGCTTCTTCCGGCATAAGGCGCAGTTGGACCTGTTCCAAAAACAGGTGCTGGAAGAACTGCTGAAACGCAAGCAGGCGCACCGGGAATATTCCGTGCGGGTGTGGAGCGCGGGCTGCTCCACCGGGCAGGAGGCCTACACGCTGGCCATGCTGGCAGCCGACACGCTGGGCTACTACTACCTGCGCAATCCGCTGCCGGCGGCGATGACGCTGCCCAAGCCCTTGATTCCTCCGCCCTGGCGGGTGGAGATCCTGGCCAGCGATATTAGTTATTCGGTGCTGCGCACCGGGCAGGAAGGCTTTTACAACGAGCATCAAATGGAGAGCGTGGATTACGGTTTTCGCCTGCGTTACTTCGATAAGGTCGGCGACCGCTATGCGGTCCGGAAAGCACTGAAAGAGATGGTTCACTTCGACTTTCACAACCTGAAGACGGAGTACCTGCCACAGCGCAATGACGTGATCTTCTGCCGCAACGTGATGATGTACTTCGACGAGGCGGAGCAGAAGCGGCTGGTGGAAAAGTTTTACCGCTGCCTGAACCCCGGCGGCTACCTGTTCGTGGGCCATGCAGAGAGCCTGCTGGGCCTGAGCGAGAAGTTCCACATGGTGCATCGCGACAGCGGCACGGCTTACCAGCGGATTGAGGTGCGCAGGTGACGAATCCTCCCGATGAGCGGGGAGCGGAACTGCGGGAGCTATTTTTTGAGACCTCGCAGGAACTGCTGCAGGCGCTGAACGAGGAATCTCTGAAGCTGGAGAATCATCCCGGCGATGAAGAAATCGTACGTTCGATCCGCCGGACGGTGCATACCTTAAAGGGCGACTCGGCGGCTTGCGGGCTGCGCGAGTTGAGCGAACTGGCGCACCACTTCGAAGATACGCTTTCGCTGGAGAGCGCGGCCGCCCATGGGGCGTTGGCAGAAATCGCTCTGGCAGCCGCAGACGTCTTTGCGGAGATGCTCGCGGCCTACCAGGGCGGAAGCCCGATGCCCGCCACGGAAAGCCTGCGGCAGAAAATCGACGAGCTGACCGCGGCCCCGGCGGCCAAGAAAGCGCGACGCCAGAAGAAACCCGTAGAACGCGCGCGATCCGACAAGGACTGGACGGATGCGGAAAAGCGCGCTATGGCGCAGGCGCAGGCTGCCGGCCTGGGGCTGTACGACATCGTGGTGAAAATCGATCCCCACTGCACCATGCCGATTGCCGCGCGGCAAATGATTCAGAACGCGATCAGCCAGATCGGCCAGGTATTGGTGGTGCGGCCGGACGCGAAATCGGCAGCCGCCTCTCGTCAGGTAGAGTTCATCTTTGCCAGCGTGCAGACGCAAGAACAGATCGCCGCCAAGTGTCGGATTCCGACGATTGCGGGCGACATAAACGTGACTCTGATTCAGGCCGCATCGCCGGCCAGAGCCTCCGCAAGAGTTGCCGAGCCGGCCGCCGAGCCAGTGCCCGAACATCCAACTGCGGCGACCACGGCGGATACTCGGGCCTCGGGAACCCCAGCTTCGGCAACCCCGGCCCCAGCCCAGCCGGCTCCCACCGAGGCGCAAGCCCCGGCAGCGGAACCTAGCCTGCCGCAAGCTTCGATGGAAAACATACTGCGCGTCGAGGCGGGGCGGATCGACAACGTGCTTAACCTGGTGGGCGAGCTCATCATTGGCAAGTCGATGCTGCAGCAGGCATTCGGCGAGTTTTCCAAGCGCTATCCCAAGGAACCGTTGCGCGGCAAGTTCGCCGATGCCATGGCCTTTCAGGCCAGAGTGCTGAACGATCTGCAACGCTCAGTGATGAAGATCCGCATGGTGCCGGTGGACCAGTTGTTTCGGCGCTTCCCGCGCATCGTCCGCGATGTGGCGCGGCAATGCGGGCGCGAGGTGGATCTAGAACTGAATGGGCAGGAAACCGACCTCGATAAGGGCATTCTCGACGCCATCGCCGAGCCCCTGACGCATCTGGTGCGGAACGCGGTCAGCCACGGCATCGAACCGGCCGAGCAACGCCGGAGCCAGGGCAAGCCGCCGCGAGGAAAGATCCGGCTGAATGCCTATCACCAGGGCAATCAGGTGGTGGTCGAGATTGGCGACGACGGGCGGGGCATCGATGCGCAAAAGATTCGCAGCAAAGCGATCGAACTGGGAATGCTGACGGCGGAAGAAGCGGCGCGTATGAGCGAAGCCGAGAGCATGGACTTGATCTTCCGGCCCGGATTCAGCACAGCGCAGGAGGTCACCGAAGTTTCCGGGCGCGGGGTGGGGATGGACGTGGTGCAGAGCGTGCTCCAGCGACTCAAGGCGACAATTCAGGTGGAAACTCATGTCGGGAAGGGGACGACGTTCCGCCTGAAGCTGCCGCTCACGCTGGCCATCATCAAGGCCTTGATGTTCTGGGTGGAGCAGCGCCTGTATGCCATCCCGTTGAACGCGGTGAGCCAGATTGCCCGCACGATCGAATCCGACGTCCATCAGGTCGACAACTACGAAGTGCTGCACTTGCGGAACCAGGTGCTGCCGCTGCTGCGCCTGGGACGTCCCCTGGCGACCGATGCAGACCGGAGGTTGCTCAAGCTGTTCGTCCTGGTAATCAACGTCGGGGAGAGAAAATACGCGCTGGTCGTGGACGCTTTGGAAGGGGAAGAAGAACTGGTTATCAAAGCTTTGGACGAGCAGACTTTCGCCACCGATCTGGTGAACGGCGCTTCGATCCTTGGGAATGGGAAAGTTGTGCTAATCCTGAATCTACTCGCGGTGGTGGAACACGTCGCACGCATGCGTCCGGAAGGCGCCGGGCTGACCAATTGCGGACTCTTACTCAACCATGCCGACCGCGCCCGCCTGGCCTTGAGCGCGGCGGGAGGCCAGGCATGAAGCCCGATATGAAAAAAGTGCGCGTGCTGGTGGTGGATGATTCCGCTGTGATGCGGAAGCTGATCCCGGATATGTTGCAGGCCGACCCGTCGATCGAGGTGGTGGGCACCGCGATGGACGGAAGCTTCTGCCTGAAGAAGATCGAAGAGTTGCAACCCAACGTGGTCACTCTCGACCTGCAAATGCCGGGCATGAACGGCATCGACACTTTGAAAGAGATTATGCGTTCGCACCCGATGCCGGTCATCGTGGTCAGTTCCCACAGCACCGAAGGCGCTTCCGTCACCTTGAAGGCCTTGGGGCTGGGGGCTTTCGATTTCGTCACCAAACCGCCGGATGCCTCGGCGCACATGGAAATGGCGACGGAATTGATCGCCAAAATCCGGGCGGCCGCCGATTGCAAGGTTGTCCGGCCTGGAACTTTGCGGGGGGCGCCTGCGCCTGCGGAAAAAATCTCGGCCGGGAAGGCTGCGCCCCCACCCAGCAAACTGGTGGCGATCGGAATTTCCACCGGAGGTCCACAAGCCCTTGAGTTCCTGCTGGCCCAACTGCCTCCGGACTTTCCGGGAGCGATTGTAGTCGTGCAACACATGCCCGAGGGCTTTACCGATATGTTTGCGCGCCGCCTGGACGAGTTGTGCTCGCTGCGCGTGAAGGAAGCCCAATCGGGTGACATGCTGCAGGCCGGGCGCGTGCTGGTCTGCCCCGGAAGCCGGCACATCAAAGTAAAACGGCTAGCCATGGGAGATCTGGTGATGCTTAACGAGGAACCCCGAGTCAACGGCCACCGTCCCAGCGTGGACGTTTTGTTCCACAGCGTGGCTGAAGAATTCGGCTCGCACGCAGTCGCGGTGCTGATGACCGGCATGGGCGACGACGGCGCGGAAGGGTTGGGCGCGGTAAAGAAAGCCGGCGGCATGACCATCGCTCAGAGCGAAGAGTCCTGTGTGGTCTTCGGCATGCCAAGGGTTGCCATCGAGCGCGGTTATGCTATGCGGGTGGTGGCTCTGGACGTGCTCTCCTCCACTTTGCAAGCTCTTTGTGTCCGCTGGGAAGGCCGTGGGGAGATTGGCGGAGCGGGAAAAGCATTCCGCGCCGGGAGCTAACGCGAGTTTCTGACCAGGTCAGGCGACCTGAGTCATCTGGCCGGCGGCAAACCGCCGTGATGCAATTTGTTCGAGGAGGTTGTTATGGAGCAGTTTGCACCCGTAAAACGCAGCAAGGACGGACAACCGGTCCGTTACTTGATCGTGGACGATTCCGTGTTCGCGCGCAAGAATCTGGCCCGCATGATCGAAAGTTTTGGCGGGCAAGTGGCGGCTGAGGCCGGGGACGGGTTGACCGCCATCAGCGAGTTCGACCGCACCCATCCCGACATCGTGCTCATGGACATCACCATGCCGCAGATGGAAGGCATCGAAGCCGCTGAGAAGATCGTTCAGGCGCATCCCGACGCCCGGGTCGTCATGGTGTCTTCCGTGGGCTACCAGGAAAACATCGTGGCCGCATTGCAGCGCGGGGCCCGCCATTTCGTGCAGAAGCCGGTGAAGCCGGAAGTGCTGTACGAAGTCATCAAGTACGTTCTCGGAGAGGACGGCGCCGTGGCAACTGCGGCCGGCGCAGGAGTTTAATCGCATGAAGATGGAACTCATTCAGCCTTTCATCAACGCGGCCGACGCCGTGCTGTCGCAAGGCCTGCAGGGCTCGACCCGAGTGGGCAACCTTTCGATGGAAGAGGACGCCTACCGCCGGAAAGGTGTGGCCGGCATGGTGGCGCTCTCGGGCGACATCGAGGGCCGTATCATTCTGGACCTCGAGCCGCAAACCGCGGTGCGCGTAGCCAGCCACTATGCGGGCACGGAATTGCCCGAATCCGACGCGCTGATCAAAGAGACCATCTTCGAACTGGCCAACCAAGTCGTCGGCAATGCAGTCTGCTCGCTCAACGATCAGGGCTTCCACTTCCGTGTGCATCCTCCCGTGTTGCTCGCATCTGAAGAAGGCGACAAGACCAGCGAAGACGTAGAGGCGCTGATGATCTGCTTTGAAACTTCCCTCGGCAATGTATTTATGAACGTCGCCCTGCGCCACAACGCCCAGCGCATGTCCGATCACGCGGTTCCGGGTCGTTAGCCCTTCGCTCAGCTCAGCATGCTAAGGGCGCTCGTTGGTCGTCGGCTTTGTTCGTGGTTCCAGCCTGCACGGGTGACTTGCTATTCCACAAGAATCTCCCGTTTTTCGCTTACAACACCTCGCATCGATCGCCGCTAACTCGCGGACCGCGCTGCCGGCGGAGGACTCCAAGGATCATCGAAATGCGCATTTACAAACTCTCTAGCCGGCAGGCGCTCCGAGTTTATTCAGATATTCCGTTCCGATTCCCGGCACACGCAATAACGGGATGAAAAAAATGGGCCCGTTGCTTTCCGTCGAGGACCCCGACACCTTTCTTGTGCGCGGTTTTCCCGACCTCGCCTCGCGCGAGCCGATCAAGGCCAAGTTGCGAGAAGGCGAACGTGGAAGCGAGAACTGGAGAGCGTCCTAATGCCCATGATCGAAAAGCATAACGTCGTGGCGGTGGAGGACGCTGAGGGCCTGGTGCGCTGGTAAAGCCCGCTGATTTTGGCGAGAATTTGAGTCTGGGGTTTGGTTACCCGTGGGCGTTGGGAGTGGCCGCCAGGCTGAAAGATTCGCGGCCCCCCTTAGTTTTCGAATCATCACGCTAATATTTCTCCGCAAAACACGGAACCCAAATGACTTAGAGCTAAACATCCAGACAACAAAGGGCTTGGGCCGTTAGTTAGCGGAGTTTACTGACTGCGATCGAGCAAGGGTTGCAGTAACTCTGCGAACTCATTGAGTCATATCGAGTTGTGCGATTTCGATCGCAACCTGATTGTGTATTACGCTTTCCCAACCAGGTTCGCGGAGCGCTTTACCCTTATCCCATCGAAAACGAGGATACTGGATGTGCGACGTAAAGGAGCGAAGCCTCCCCGTACGCTTCGTCAAGATCAACATCTTCTCGCGATAGGCTGCATCGGCCCACCCTTGTCAGACATGCAACGATGGGGCACCCTGATGGTCGCTCCGGCAAGGGTGGGTCAGCCCCGGACCCGAGGTCAAAATCCCCATCCTATCTCGCAATACGAGAGTGAGGTCGGGATCGGACTATTTCCGCGACGTTCGGGACGGGGCACCCTCGAGCGGTAGTTCCACGCTGGTGGAAGCTGGCGCGTCTTCCGCCGGGTCGGCGATGTTTCTCAGTTCGGGATACTTCTGGATCAGCGTGGGCGGAGCGGGCACTCGCTTGCCACTGATCATGGCCTTCAACTCCAGCGCATTCACGCCGGCTTTGCTCTCGAAGTGATTGTTGGTGATCACGTAAGTCGTATGCGCACGCTCGGCTACGCTCTCGATTCTTTCTTTCCAGCCCGCGAGTTCGCGCTGGTTGTAGAGATAGTTGTAGCGGTCGTTGCGATTGTCGGAATCGAACCACTGCTCGTAATTGCGGCCATGCAGGCGAACGTAGCCGATCGCGGAGGTCACGTGTTCGGTGGGTGCTAGCGAGCGGCCCAACAGCGGCTGGTCGATGTTGCAGAAGCCGACATGTTTCTGCGTGAAGGCGGCCAGCGTTGCGGCGTCGTTCCAACTGGAGTGGCGCACTTCAACCACGCGCGGATATTCGATGAACTGGCGCAGCAGCCGCTCGAGATATTCACGGTTGAGAGAGGTGTTCTTAAACGACACCGGAAACTGGATGAGCAGGGCGCCCAGGCGTCCTTCACTGGCAATGGCGTCGAGGCCTTCGCGGGTGCGGGCTTCGTCTTCGTCGGTGGGACGGATGGTCGCGGCCGAAGTGGGCTCCATCACCGCGATGGGCGAGTGCGTGAACGCACGATAGAGTTTCGCTGTGAAGAGAAAATTCTTATTTACGGCCGCGACCTTGCGGCACCAGAGCTTGGCCCACTCGGGCTTCAGCGGTCCGTAAAACGATGTGTTGATCTCAGTGGTATCGAAAAAGCGCGCCAGATACTCCAGCGGATGCTGCTTGCGGCGCTGCATGCCCGAAGGATAGAAAATGCCGTCCCAGTCTTTATAAGACCAGCCCGCCGTGCCGATGCGGACCTCGTTCGACTGAGCCTGGGGTAAACGGACTGGGGCCGAGGATTCCATGCGCGGAACCGCAGACGGAGGACACGGGCAAGGTTAGCACAGAGGGATGGTTGCTAGTGTGAACGTTGAGCGCAGCCGCTGCGGATGCCGTCAACCAGAAAGCGGGCGAGCATTAAGGAACTGGTAACACTGAAGCACCTCGAACAGGTTCCTGTGCAGCGGTTTGTTTTCCGGAACCGTACAAGGGATGCACGACCCAAAAGCGAAGAGGCATTTGAGTGACATCCTTCCGCATTCGTCCCGCCAGAGAGATCAAATGCCCGAAACACTGGTACCTCAAGCCGGTCTGCAGTTTCGGGATTGTCTCGGGCCAGGAGCTCCAAATGTCGAGGAGATCGTCTGCAGCTTGAAAAAGTCGCCTGGCAATTGTATACACTGCGTATAATGTCGTATACAACAAGTTAGGACCAACTCCTGTTGAATCTGACCGCCGCTCGCCCCCGCATATCTGCAAGAGAGATCGAAAAAGCTCGCGTCCGCATCGGCATTGAGTTTCTCGACTCACGTCAAGTGGAGCACCAGGAACTATCCAGGGTGCTTGGTGTTCGGCTACTTTGCAAAATCGAGAGCGAGAATGCTGTCGGCTCTTTCAAGGGGCGCGGTGCCGATTCCTTTATCAACGCGCTGCCGGCGAGTGTAAAGGCGCTGGTGACAGCCTCTGCGGGCAACTTCGGGCTGGCTCTGGCCTATGCGGGGAATCGGCGAGGAATTGCGGTGACCGTCTATGCCGCCGAGACCGCCAGTTCGCGCAAACTCGAACGCATTCGGTCCGCAGGTGGAATTGTGAGATTGCTGGGACGGGACTTTGACGAGGCCAAGGACCACGCCCGCCAGCACGGGGAGCGTATGAACGTTATGTATGTCGAGGATGGCCGGGAACCAGCGCTTGCCGCCGGCGCCGGAACCATGGCCATGGAAATCACAGGCGGGGTGGAACCGATTGACACGGTGCTGGTCCCTCTGGGCAATGGGGCGCTGCTCGCCGGCGTGGGTTGTTGGTTTCGAGAGCACTCTCCCCAGACACGCGTGGTCGGCGTTTGCGCTGAGGGTGCTCCGGCGATGGCACAATCGTGGCGAATTCACACCGTCTGCAGCACGCTGAGCGTGGACACAATTGCCGATGGCATCGCAGTTCGCGTACCGGTTCCGGAAGCACTGGCAGACCTTGAAGGCGTTGTGGATGACATCGTTCTGGTCAGCGACGAGGCTATGAAGCGAGCTATCCATCTGATCGATCAACATCTGGGCTTGATTGCCGAACCGTCGGGCGCGGCGGGCGTGGCCGCGTTGATTAGCCATTCCACGCTTGCCCGGGGCCTAGTCTGTACTCCGATCACCGGAGGCAATGCGACCCAGGAGCAACTCCGATCCTGGACCGCCAAATGGAATGAAATCTAAGCCAAAAGTCGCTCCGTCGACGCAATCGAGTCGTTTGCGGCAGAGCCTTCGCTCAACTCTTTTGCGCCGGATTGTTGCCGGCGGACTGGAGGCTGGAAGACCCGTCAACGAGTCCCAGTTGGCCACCCAGCTGAAAGTGAGTCGCACACCACTGCGTGAAGCCTTGCTGCAATTGGAACAAGAAGGCTTCATTCGCTCGGATGAACGACGCGGATTCTCGGTCGAGCGTTTGTCCGCCCGCGAGATTCGGGAGATTTATCCCATGATATGGACCCTGGAGGGACTTGCCGTGGGTTCGAGTGCCGTTTGTGCACATTTACTTGCACCAGAACTGGCTCGCATCAACTCCGAATTCGCCAAGGCACGGAACCCGCAGCGGGCTCTTGATTTGGATACGCAGTGGCATGAGCGGTTAACAAGCCAATCACAAAATCGACGCTTGCTCGAAACCGTGTCCGCTTTGCGGCTTGCCATACGCCGTTATGAAACCGTTTACATGGCGGACACTCGACTCCTTCCAGAATCGGTTGCTCAGCACAACGCGGTCATCGACGACTTGAAGGAACACGACATAGCCGCGGCTATAAAGGACTTAGAGAAGAATTGGCACTTTGGGATGGAAGTGCTTATTAGGAAAATGGGAGAAGAATAGGCATCCACTGACTCGCTTAATCGAGGTAAGGCGGCTCGGCTGAGTTTAATCTCCACGCAGACATTCTGCCGCTCAGTCCGCGGACAACACCACCCAATAGACGCCTGTGGGATAGGTCGCCGTGCGGCCATAGCAAGCGCCCACCGAGAAGGTGCGCAGGTTGTTGCTGGAGAGCATGTGGCTGGCTTCCGCCGGCAGCGTCTCCGGGTGCAGGCTGGTGAAAGTCAGCACCGTAGAGCGCTGGGCGAGTTGATGAACGGAGGAGGTGCCGAGCTTGTCCGCGTGCGCCATGGAGCAGGCCGCATCGTCGACGGTCGGCAGATCGCGGCGGGCGAGATCAGGCCGGTTGGCTTGATGCCGCGTCTGCGCTACGGCCGCCGCAATCCGGTCCTTCAGTTCTGCCGCTGAATAATTGGGAAGGGCATGTCCGAAGTCCTGAACAATGTAAAGCTCGTCTCCGCTGCGAACCACGCCTAACCCGACCACGTTATAGGCCGGGTTGAGCAAGTTCGCCCGATGCGGAGGGGAAAGCATCAGGTGTTGATGCCCATGTTCGGCGTTGAAATCGAGTGCGACATTCTCGCCTTCCTGGTCCAGTTGCACATGGGTTGCGGCGGCCAGGCGCAGGGGCAGAGAGGGCTCACCGTCAAACTGGTGCGAGAGTTGTCGCGCCGCAAACATCGCTTCGGCGTGGGCGCGGGCCGCCTGGCAAAGGCCGGCATCGAGCGAGAGGCGGGGCGCCCCGGCTTGCGCTCTGGCCTGATTCGCCAGGTCCAGAAGCACCTGTTCGGCCTCGGGATCATAGTCGCTAAAAGGAATATCGGGAGAAGTTGCGGCGGCCGCTTTCAGAGTCGTGTGTTGCGCTGATTGTTCCGCAGCGCCATCGTTTCCCTCGGAAGCAGCCATCAATCGCGACGACGGCCAAACTGAAGTGAAGGCCATCACCTGCAGAAGCGCCAGCACGACTCTTCTAACGCTAACTCTAAGGGTTCTTGGCATCGCTTGTGCCTACTCTCTCGACCCTGGGCGGATCCAAAACTCAGGCCCAAACTTGCCGCTAGTGCTACGCTAGAAGCCAGAATTCGATCTAAGAAGTTACCTTCGTTATGGGACCAGGTGTCATAGGGGTCATCGGCCTATTGTTTGGAAGCTTGATTGCTTGGCTCGTGCTGCGCTCACGCACTGCTACGCTCCACGCGCGTTTGTCGTTGATGGAAAAGGAATTAGCGGTCGAAAAGGCCGATCTAGCGCGGCTTCAGCAGGCCTACACGGAGCTAGTAGCCGGCAAGGCCAGGCTGGAATCCGCTCTCGAATCGGAACGGAGGACCAGCAACGAAAAGGTCGAATTAGTGACTCGCGCGAGCGAGGAATTGCGCAACGCTTTCAAGGCCATGGCTTCCGACGCCTTGAAAAGCAATAACTTATCGTTTCTGGTGCTGGCCAGGGAAAGTCTGGAGCGTTTTCAGACCGAGGCCCGCGGTGACCTCGAAAATCGGCAGAAAGCCGTGGTTGACCTGGTCGCTCCCGTGCGCGATTCGCTGAATAAAGTGGATGCGCAGATCCAACACCTGGAAGTGGAACGGGGCAAGGCCTACTCGGCGCTGTATACCCAGGTGCAATCGCTCATCACAACTCAAAAAGAGCTGCAATCGGAAACCGGTAATCTGGTGCGGGCTCTGCGCACTCCCAATGTGCGCGGGCGCTGGGGAGAAATTCAGTTGCGGCGCGTGGTCGAGATCGCCGGCATGCTCTCTTACTGCGATTTCACCGAGCAGCAGTCGGTAACCACAGAAACGGGGAGGCTGCGTCCTGACGTGGTTGTGAAGTTGCCCGGCGGCAAGAACGTGGTCGTGGATGCGAAGACGCCGCTGCAAGCCTTCCTCGACGCCTTCGAGACCACGGACGAAGAAACCCGGCGCGCTTGTCTGGCCAATCATGCGCGGCAAGTCCGCGATCACATGAAGACTCTCGCCGGCAAGAATTATTGGGAACAGTTTGACCCAACGCCTGAATTCGTCGTGATGTTTCTTCCCGGCGAAACGTTTTTCAGCGCTGCTCTCGAACAGGATCCTGGCTTGATTGAGCAGGGAGTGCTGAATCATGTGATTCCCGCCTCGCCGACCACACTGATCGCGCTGTTGAAGGCCGTGGCTTACGGCTGGAATCAGGAGAAACTGGCCCGCAACGCGCAGCAGATCAGCCTGCTGGGCAAGGAACTGCACGACCGCCTGCGCCTTCTCACAACACATATCACTGCGATGGGCACTGGACTCGACCGTGCTGTTGAGTCTTACAACAAGACCGTGGGATCGCTGGAGAGCCGGGTGCTGGTTTCGGCGCGCAAGTTTGCTGAGCTGGGCGCATCCGTGGCCGAGGACATTCCTGAACTGGAGCCGATTGAAACGACGTCGCGGGCGCTCTCGTTTGAGTGGGGCGACGAGGACAGCCCGGAGGCCGCCGAGGAAGGACGCAAAGCAGGGTAAATGCCGCTTGCATGTTCCAGTCGGAACGTTTGTACCGGCAAGCGGAAGGCTCGCAAGCCGTCCGTGACTTAAAGTCTAGGTTTAATCTGCTGCGATAATCGCCGGTCGCGTTGAGGTTTCTGTGCGGGCAAGCCGAGATGAGTTGACACTTCTCCGCCGCAGCCGCACCACAACTGACCGCGAGTACCTGTTCGGGACTGTGCAGCCCGGTTGCAGACTCTCGTTCATCCCCTTCTCAGGAAAGCAATCCCCGGGCCCCGTGAAGCGAGCTACGGCATCTCGCCTCAGCAAAGCAGGGATGGCTACCTCTCCGCTGGCCCCCGCGTCGCTCTGCGAGAGTGGACAAATCGGTGATACCTCGATCGTGCTCGACAGCGTAGAGCGCCGGAACGCCCAGCAGGAGTTGCGGAAGCAGAAATACGCTCTGGACCGGCACGCCATGGTCACACCCGGCGTTCGGGGAACCATCCCGTGTGGCTCACGAGCCCAGCAGAGCTCTCTAAGGCGTTCCAGCCCAGTCAGATACAGGATTCCACACAAACCTCCAGAAAAGCGTACTTAGTTTCCTGAAACCCATCTATAATCTCGGAAGTTGCTTTGGATATGGCACTTAACCGTCCTGTTTCGGGAAACGACATGGCAGCGAAGTTGCTCATTGGGCAGCAGTCAGGCGTTGATCTGCCGGACATCGATCGGCGGCTCACCAGCCAACCCGTTGGGGTG